>OFMI01000050.1_pt1 | contig 106410 bp, 94 predicted proteins | sample 1541741 | NCBI WGS metagenome assembly OFMI01 (sample SAMN04209219, study PRJEB22552) | human gut metagenome | biome: gut; material: feces | host: Homo sapiens | place: USA: Oklahoma | reverse complement strand
AGATTTTCAAACCGATAAGTTGGGGCGAAAGACCCGCTGAGCGCCGCAGCCGATTGATTCAGAGGTTCCCTAGGCAAAATCGAATACGCCTGCGATCGCTCCGGCGGGTCCGTCCTGCCGGAGCGATATTTTTGGGCAAAAACGCCGGGATATGCGCCGGGGCAGCCGGGAAACCGTCAAAATAACAGTAGATTTTTTCTGAGAATTATTGTATGATATTGCTTTGGAAAGAATACTGACGGGAGGGGAATCATATGCCCGGGATCAAATATATCACCCGCGTGCTGCGCGGCGTCCGCTTTGAAAAGCTGAACTACGTCATGGGCGTTGTCAAGCAGAAGAGCGGCCACAGCAAGGCGCGCACATTCTGCGACATTCTCTGGTGCGCGGCGCGCTACGGCGCAGGGTACTATGACTATGTGATGTTCGGCTTCTACGACATGAACGGCAAGCAGCGCGACACCTATCTGACGCGCGTGCGCAACAAAAAGGTCTGCGAGCTGATGAATCAGCCCGGCTATGGTGATGAGTTCGATGATAAGCTCCGCTTCAATGTCCGCTTTGCCGATTTCCTCGGCCGCCGGACGCTGAATGCCGCCGCGGCAACGCCGGACGAGCTGTCCGCATTCCTGCAGGGGCTCGACTGCTTCTTCGCCAAGCCGAGCCGCGGCACCTGCGGCAACGGCATCGAGAAGCTCCGCACGGCGGACTGGCCGGATGCGGAGAAGCTGCTGGCTTATCTGAAGGAAAAGGGCCTCGACGTGCTGGAGGAGCCGCTTGCGCAGCATCCGGATATGGCGAAGCTGCACCCGCAATCCGTCAACACCATGCGCATCGTCACGGACCGTGTCGGCGACACCGTACACATAGCCTATATCGTGGTGAAGATCGGCAGGGGAGACGGCTTCTGCGACAACTCCGGGCAGGGCGGCGTCATCTGTCGCGTGGACGAGAAGACCGGTAAGATCTGCTCCGTCGCAACGGACGATTATTTCAACGTCTACGAGACGCATCCGGACACCGGCATCCGCTTCGAGGGCTATCAGCTCCCGATGGTACAGGAGGCCGTGGCTTTTGCCAGGAAGGCCGCACGCGTCGTGCCGCAGATCTGCCACGTCGGCTGGGATGTTGCCGTCACGCCGGACGGCCCCGTGCTCATCGAGGGCAACGATTACCCCGGAACGGATCTGTGCCAGCTTGCGCCGCACTATCCGGAGAAGCAGGGCCTCTGGCCGTATTACAAGGAAATTCTGAATATCAAATAAATAGGGAGCATTCGTCATGGAACAAGAGCTGCACCCCAATGCGGGGAAAAACGACATCATTGAGGTCGACGGCGTGCGCTATCAGCGCCTGCCCATCAAGACCCACCTGATCACGGATAAGGACAACATCCTTGACGTGGCCGAGAAGTACGGCAAGCCCGTGCTGTCCAAGCCCGGCGACGTGCTGTTCATCTCGGAAAAGTGCGTGGCCTGCACGCAGCGCCGCGCCATTCCGCTTGCGGACATCAAGCCGCGCAAGCTGGCCTATAAGCTCAGCGCCCATGTCACCAAGACGCCGCACGGCATCGGCCTCGGCATGCCCGAGACGATGGAAATGGCCCTGCGCGAGGTCGGCTCGCTGCGCATCCTGTTTGCGGCCGCCATCTCTGTCATCGGCAAGAAGATCTTCCGCAAGAAGGGCTGGTTCTACGCCGTGGCCGGTTACCGCGCCCGCTCCATCGACGGCCCGTGCCACAACACGATCCCGCCGTACAACCACTATGTCGTCCTCGGTCCGCTGAAGCCGGATCAGGTCGCAAAGGACATTGCTGCGCGCGTCGGCTATGACGTCGCCATCGTCGATATCAACGACCTCGAGGGCCAGATCCTCGGCGCTTCCTCCAAGGCCGTGAACAAGAAGCTCTATGCCCGCATTCTGAAGGACAATCCGCTCGGTCAGGACGACCAGCAGACCCCGATGGGCATCATCCGCCGCGTGGACTGATCTCCCGCCTGCACGAAAAACAGCTCCGGCACATAGACTGTGTCGGAGCTGAAATTATGCGTGCGGAGGGGATCGGAATGGACTTTTCCCGGGAAAAGGCGCTGGCCTATGCGCACCGCTGGGCCTTTGGGCGGAATCCGGAGTATCTCGCCTTTGACCGGCTCGGCGGCGACTGCACGAGCTTTGTTTCGCAGTGCCTGCTGGCAGGCGGCGCGTCGGAGGACCCGACGCCGCTGTGGGGCTGGTATTACCGCTCCGGGAACGACAAGGCGCCTGCCTGGAGCGGCGTCGAGCCGTTCTGGCGCTTTTTCACGCGCTCCGACCGCGAAGACGGCCTGCGCGGCGTAGAATGCGGCCCGGAAGATCTGCAGCCGGGCGATGTCATCCAGCTCAGCTTCGATGGGTGGCGTTATGCGCACTGCCTGCTCGTTGTGGGAACGGGGCGGCAAATTCTCGTCTGCGCCCACGATGAGGACAGCGATTTCCGCCCATTATCCACCTATGAACGGCAGAAGACCCGCTTCCTTCACTGGATGCTGCCGTTCAGCAGCGCCTTGCCGAGCGCCTCCGGCGAGTGATAGATCGTCTGCGCCCCGGCTGCGCGCAGCTCGGCCTCCGTGCGGAAGCCCCAGCCGACTGTGGCGCAGGGGAGACCGGAATTCCTCGCAGTCTGCAGATCGACCTCGGAGTCGCCGAGATAGATCGCATCGTCCGCCGTGCTGCCGAGCCGCTGCAGTGCCGCGAGGACCATATCCGGCGCGGGCTTTTTGGAACAGGCAGGGGATTCGCCGACCGCAACGTCGATGATGCCGTCAAAATACAGCGTGCGGATGAGCTGCACGGCCGGATCGGCCTTGTTTGAGACGATGGCCATGCGGAAGCCCGCCTGCTGCAGGCGCTGCAGCAGCTCCGGAATGCCGGGATAGGGGACGGTCTTGTTGTGATAGTTTTCGCAGTAGTGCGCCTTCATGCACGCCAGCGCACGCTCGATCTCGGCCTCGGAGCTGCCCTGCGGTACGGCGCGGGTCAGCAGCATTTTCAGACCATTTCCGACAAACCGCCGGACCTCCTCCAGCGAACGCTCCGGATAGCCATAGGTCCGCAGCGCAAAATTCGTGCTGTCGCGCAGGTCCTCCAGCGTGTTCAGCAGCGTGCCGTCGAGGTCAAATAACAGGGTCTTTCTCATGATGTGTCTCCTTTGGAGCCGGACGCGAGAGGGGATTGGCCTCTGCGGCGATCTTCAGCTCGGTATTTTCGATGTGGGTGTAAATCTCCGTCGTGTTCAGGTGCTCGTGGCCAAGCACCTCCTGCACCGTTCTGAGGTCCACGCCGTTTGCGACCATCAGCGTGGCGGCGGTGTGGCGCAGCTTGTGCGCGGAGTATTGCTCCGGGTCCAGCCCGGCCGCCAGCATGTGCTTTTTGACCAGACGGTGCACGGCCGTCACACTCAGACGCCTGTGGTCACGGGAGCCGAACAGCGCCCGATCGTCATCCAGAACGATTTTGTTGCGTTCGGGAAGGTAGGAATCCAGCGCCTCACGCGTCGTTTCGCCGAAATAGACGAAGCGCTCCTTGTTTCCTTTGCCTGTTACGCGAATCCGATCGTTGTATACGTCATTTCGATTTAAGCCCACCAGCTCCGCGCGGCGGATGCCGCAGTTCAGAAACAGCATCAGGATCGCATAGTCGCGTGCCCGGTTCGGCCCGTCGACCGCAGCGAGCAGACGGCGGCTTTCCTCGAGCGTCAGATACTTCGGCAGGGCGCGGCGCATACGCGGGTACTCGATGTCCTGCGCGGGATTCTCGTCGAGCAGCTTCGTGCGGGTGGTCAGATATTTGAAAAACGACTTGATGGCCGAAAGCTTCCGCGCGCGTGCCGACGCACCGAGGCCGGAGCCGTCCTGCGTCCTGCGTTCGCGGGCCAGATAGCTCAGGAAGTCGAAGATATCGTTCGTCGTCACGCTTCGCAGAAATTCGACATCGACGTGCCGGACGGAGATCGTCTCCAGATCGGTGTCGATCGGCATTTCGCTGCGCATGAGCACAAGGAACCGCAGGAACATCCGCAGGTCCAGATGATATTCGTCGATGGTCTTGGGTGACTGGCCCTTGATGGTCTCGTGGTACGCCAGAAATTGCCGCAGGATCTCCGGAGTATCCGGATCGATCATAATAACACCTCCAAACAGGCGCCGGGACCGGAAAACCGGCATTCGGCTTTGTACGCCTCTATTATAGCATATCTCTGTCTCAAACGCAACAAAATTTTTATTTTGTTGCGTTCGTTCATTTCAACTGTTCGCGAGAATTCGGGACAGCATTCCGGCCGCCTCCGGTTGCTGCCGCTCTCCCTTCCGGCTGCGGGATCGTGCCCGCTGCGGCGTGAGCCTGAGCAATTCCGGAATCCGTTCGACCGGCTATCCGCAAGCTCGCAGGCCTCTCCATGAGCGCCCGATTTGTGCTTGGGGCTTGACGCCCGAACCGCGCTCTGGTATACTATAGCTGCAGACAGCGTATGACCACCGGCGAATTGGACCCCGGCCCCCCAGCGCGGTCTCCCGGGAGGTCTTCGGAATGCGAATACTGATTTGCGCCATTCGGGTTGCAGGTATTCCGCTTATAGCCGGAGGCCTCCTTCTTTTACAGCGCAGATACCCCGGCGATGGCCGGGCCGGTATCTGAGTTCTTTTTATGCATTTTATACAGGAATTATATTCAATTTTGAGTCTTGTTTTGGCGGGAAATGGTGAAAAATCCCCGGATTCCCCTGCCGATTTCTTTCATTTCTCCGTTTCAAGGTCTTGACGCCCGCTGCAGGTTCTGATATATTATTGCTGCAGACAATCGCATGGTTCCCGAGGAATTGGACCTCGGGTTCCCAGCGCGGTCTGCCGGGAGGTCTTCGGAAGCAGCAGCTGATTTGCGCCATTCGGGTTGCAGGCTGGCCTGCTCGTGCCGGAGGCCTCCTTCTTTTACAGCGCAGATACCCCGGCGATGGCCGGACCGGTATCTGCGTTCTTTTTATGCATTTTATACAGGAATTATATTCAATTTTGAGTCTTGTTTTGGCGGGAAATGGTGAAAAATCCCCGGATTCCCCTGCCGATTTCTTTCATTTCTCCGTTTCAAGGTTATTTTTATGTTAAATCTTTCCATTCCCTCTTGACAAAAGGACTACTTCCCTGCTAAACTAGATCAATAACTAACTGATATTTCGCGCACGCGTAATATGCGCGTAATATCAGGAAATGAAAAAGGGAGGTAACCAAATGAAAGCAAGATTTCAACGCGCGCTGGCGCTCCTGCTGGTGCTGGTCCTGACGCTGGGGTGCATCCCGGCCGTATCCGCCGTGCAGCCGGATGAGCCGGTCACCAACCCGGAACCGGCTGAGGAAGCGGCACAGCTTCCGGAGGGCTCCGATCTCGGCGCGATCCTGCAGGGAAACAAGGACGCAGAGCTCGAAGCGTTGCAGCCGGAGACCCCGAAGGACACCGATCTTGTCCGCGTCATCGTGGAGCTCGACGCTCCCGCCCTGACGGAGCAGAGCGGCATGTTCGCAGGGAAGGCCCTGACGGATGCGGGCCGCACAGCGCAGCAGAACGCCATTGCGGCACAGGAGCAGGTCGAAGCGAAGATTGCCGAGGCCGCACCGGAGGCTTCCGTGCGCTATTCCTATTCTCTCCTGCTCAACGGTATTGCGCTGGAATGCGCCTATGGCCATATCGCGGAGCTGGAGGCTCTGCCGGGCGTCAAGGCAGTCCATATGGTGCAGACCTATGAGCTCCCTACGGAGCCGAAGGTTACCTCCGGCGGCGGCATGATCGGCGCGCCGACAGCCTGGAACCTCGGCATGGACGGCTCCGGCATGGTCGTCGCCGTGCTGGACACCGGTCTTGACACCGACCACGCGGCCTTTGCCGTCGATCCCAAGTCGCCTGCCGTCGTGCGGGGCGATATCGACGAGGTTCTTTCCGCAGACACGCTGCAGGCGCAGCGCCTTGTGCGGGACCTCTCCTCCAGCAGTGTCTACCTGAGCGGCAAGGTCCCCTATGTGTTCGACTATGCCGATCACGACACGGACGTCAACCATCACGGCGGCTCCGACCACGGCACGCACGTTGCCGGTATCGTTGCAGCCAACCCCGCGGACGGCAGCGTCACCGGCGTTGCGCCGCAGGCTCAGCTCATGATTCTGAAGGTCTTCCCGGACGGCAGCACCGGCGCAAACTCCGATGATATCCTTGCCGCGCTGGAAGACTGCGTCACGCTCGGCGTCGACGTCGTGAACCTCTCGCTCGGCTCCCCTGCCGGCTTTACTTACCGCAGCGACCTGCTGAGCACGATGGAGGTCTATGACCGTTTGGCCAAGGCCGGCATCATCGTTGCGGCGGCCGCAGGCAACGAATACTCCGCCGCCTATAAGAACCTGTGGGGCACGGACCTGTCGCTGACGTCCAACCCGGACTACGGCATCGTCGGCTCCCCGAGCTCCTATTCCCAGACCCTGTCCGTGGCGAGCGCCGACAACGTGACCGTCCGCAGCGCCTACTTTGAAGCGGCCGGACGCAAGATCACGTTCACGGATACGGCCACGACGAACAACCCCGAGGGCGGCTTCATCCGCGTGCTCGGCGGCAAGACGCTTGACTATGTTGTCGTGCCCGGCAACGGCGAGGAGGCGGATTACGCCAACCTGAATGTCAAGGGCAAGGTCGCGCTCGTCAGCCGCGGCGTCACAACGTTTGCAGAAAAGCACGAAATGGCCAACGCCAAGGGTGCGGCAGCCTGCATCGTCTATAACACCGAGGCGGGCATGATCAACATGAGCATCGACTCGTTCCCGATCCCTGCGATCTTCATTTCGCAGGCAGACGGTCAGGCGATGGTCGCCGCCGCCAAGGACGGCGTCGGGACGCTGACCGTTTCCGAGTCGACCTATGACGCTCCCTCCGAGACGGGCGGGCAGCCCTCCTCGTTCTCGTCCTGGGGCTCGACGTCCCAGCTGGAGATCACGCCGGACATCATGGCTCCCGGCGGCAACATCTATTCTTCCCGCGACAACAATTCCTATGGCCTGATGTCCGGCACGTCCATGGCGACGCCTCATCTGGCGGGCGCCAGCGCGCTGATGCTGGAGTACCTCCGCACGACGGGCATCGAGGGCGATGCCATGACGCTGGCCTACGCGCTGATGATGAGTACGGCCGTCCCGGCCAAGGGCAGCAACGGCGTAACGGCGTCCCCGCGCAAGCAGGGCGCAGGTCTTGTAAACCTTGCCTCCGCCATGGCGACGAAGGCCTATCTGCAGGTCGAGGGCAAGGAGCGCCCGAAGCTGGAGCTCGGCGACGATCCCGACAAGACCGGTGAATATCAGATGACGTTCCGCGTGGTGAACTTCGGCACGGAGCCGCTGCAGTACGCCATCACCCCGACCGTCCTGACGGAAAACGCCGAAACGAAGGGCGATTACGGCAACGTACAGGTCTATTTTGCCACGCAGACCTCGCGCGATATCACGGCGCAGACGACGTGGACGACGAACTGCGCAAACAACGTTGTGACCGTTCCCGCCAAGGGCACGGCAGATGTGACCGTGACGGTCAAGCTCTCCGACGCACTGCGCAAGGAGCTTACGGACACGTTTGAAAACGGCATCTACATTGAGGGCTACATCACCCTGACGCAGCAGACCACGGCCGAGGGCGTCACAGGCTGCGACCTTTCTATCCCCTACCTTGCCTTCTACGGCGACTGGGATCAGGCGCCGGTCATCGACATCGGCTACTACTGGCAGAAGCTGCAGGGCGAGCCGAACTGGGCCAGCCAGTATCTGAACTACGGCGGCAGCATGCTCTCCGGAACGGGCAGCTTCTATGTGTTCGGCGGCAACCCCTATGCGCCGGAGCTGGCCTACTATCCGGAGCACAATACGCTCTCTCCCCTGCGCACGGACGGCTATTATGACAAGGTCGACCTGATCTACACCGCCCTGCTCCGTAACGCAAAGTCCCTGACCTACCGCATTACGGATGCTAAGACCGGTGAGACCTACTACCGCAAGACAGTCGATTATGTCGGCAAGTCCGTCTATAATGCGAATTACGACACGATCCTCCCCGCGGGCTCCTTCACTTCGACGGCCATCGACCCGTGGTACGGCGTGGATTCGGCCGGTGAGATGCTGAAGGATGATACGACCGTCATCGTCTCCATCGACGCCGAGCTCGATCACGACGGCTTCACGGCGGCGCAGAACAAAAACGCCCACTGGGAGTTCCCCGTCACCATCGACAATACGCCCCCGCAGATCCTGTCGTCAACCTCCGACGGCGAAACGCTGACGCTCGAGGTCGCGGATTCCCGTTACCTTGCTTATGTGGAGGTCTATGACGTGGAGCACATGAATGTGTTCTCCGAGCCGGTCTTCAGCCAGGGCTACAGCAGCAAGACCCCCGGCGAGACCGCGACGGTCCGCGTGAACGTATCGGGCCTCAACAAGGTCTATGTCTGCCTTGCGGACTACGGACGCAATGAAAAGGTCGTCACGCTCGATGCCAAGACCGGCAAGCTCATCGAATCCTCGCAGTTCGAGTATTTTGAGAGCAATGGCGAGATCACCATCACTGGCTACACCGGCTCGGAGCTGGACGTCGTTATCCCGGACGAGATCGGCGGCTACCCCGTCACTGCCATTGCGGAGAAGGCCTTCCAGCTCAACAAGACCGTCCGCAGCTTCACGATTGGCAGCAAGATCCGCTCCATCGGCTCGTGTGCCTTTGCTCGCTGCGCTTCGCTGACAAATATCTACGTTGACCGCGCCAACCCGTACTACCAGTCCATTGACGGCGTGCTCTACAGCGGCGACGGCAAGACGCTCCTGTCATATCCGACCGCCAAGGCCTACAGCAGCTATCCCGTGGCCAGCGGCACGGAGACCATCGGCGAATATGCCTTCTTCCACAGCAAGGTGCAGACGGTCTTCCTGCCGGATACCGTCAGCACCATCGGTGATTATGCCTTCTACTATGCAGGCGAGCTTTCGTCCATCAATTTCCCCACCGCTCTGACGAGCATCGGCGATTCCGCGTTCTTCGCCTGCCAGAGCCTGACGGCGGTGGATATCCCTGCTACGATCACGCAGATCGGTCCCTCTGCCTGGGCGGCCTGCACGAGCCTGCCTGCCATCACCGTTGCGGCGGAGAACCCGAACTATACCGCCGTAGACGGCGTGCTCTACACGAAGGATATGACCGTTCTGAAGGTCTATCCCTTCGCCAAGTCCGGCGTCACGTTCACCGTTCCGGACAGCGTCGTGGAGCTGGAGGCCTATGCCTTTGCCTATACCGGCATGCAGTCCATTGACGGCTGCGCAAGCCTGCGCGCGATCGGCGACAGTGCCTTCTATTCCTGCACTGCGCTCAAGTCCCTGCCGGATGCCCCGAAGCTTGAGACCATCGGCGAGCGTGCCTTCTATTCCTGCAAGGCTCTGACGAGCCTGTCCTTCCCGGACAGCATGCGTTCCATCGGCGAATACGCCTTTGCATGGTGCACCGCCGTCAAGACGTTTGACTCCGGTAACGGTCTGCAGGATACCGGCAAATACTCCGTCTATTACTGCACCGCGCTGACCACCGTTCGCCTCGGCAGCGGCATGAAGACGATTGGCGAGTATGCGTTCTATAAGTGCAGCAGGCTCGCCAATGTCGACTTCGGCACCTCGGTCCGTGAGATTGGTTCCTGCGCCTTCGGCGGCTGCTCGAAGATCACGGAAATCGTCCTGCCGGACAGCGTGGAGCTGGTCGAATCCGCTGCGTTCAACAGCTGCTCCACGGCGAAAACGCTCGTGCTGAGTCAGAACCTCCGCGAGATCGGTGCACGCGCCTTCATGGGTCTGAAGGGCATCAGCACCCTGACCATTCCGGACAGCGTGCAGAAGATCGGCAACTCCGCCTTCAACGGCCTGTCCAACCTGCTGGAGCTGCACCTGTCCGCCAAAACGCAGGAGTACGGCAGCGGCGTGTTCAGCTCTGCCTCGAAGCTCCCGCGCGTGGAGCTGCCTGAGGGCATGACCGCCATCCCGGAGGAAATGTTCTCCAGCTGCAATGCGCTGACCGAAGTCGTCATCCCCTCTACCGTTACCCGCATCGAAAAGGGTGCGTTCCGCTCCTGCAAGAAGCTCGGCAATACGGAGCTGCCCGCCGGTCTGACCTACATCGGCGAATCGGCATTCTACTATGCCGCCATGACATCCGTGACCCTGCCCGCAGGCGTGACGGAAATTGGCGAGCGCAGCTTCTACAACATCGCCGCGCTGACGGAATTCAACTTCAGCGAATCCCTCAAGACCATCGGCGATTTTGCCTTCTATGGCTGCGGCAAACTGACCCGCATCGTCCTGCCGGATTCCGTGGAGTCCATTGGCACGTCCGCCTTTAACCGCTGCAGCTCCCTGCAGGAGGTTGTGTTCGGCAAGGGCCTTGCCTCCATCGGCAGCATGTGCTTTAACTACTGCCACAAGCTCGAGCGCTTTGTCGTGGACGAGGCGAATCCGAATTTCAAGAGTGTGGACGGTGTGCTCTACAACAAGAACGTCGATACGCTGGTCCTCTATCCGCAGGGCCGTCTGGATGCCTCCTTTACCATGCCGGAGACCGTGAAGCACATTGGCCCCTACGGCATCTATGAGCCGCAGCTGCTGCAGGCCGTCACCGTCTCCCCCATCCTTGAGACCATCGATGAGTTCGGTATGGCGGGCATCGCACTGACCGGCGTACTGAAGCTTCCCGCAACGATCACGAGCATCCACTTCAAGGCCTTCCAGTATGATGACGGCGTCACCGCCTTTGAACTGCCGGAGAGCTGCGCAGCTTATACAACGGTCGACGGCGTGCTCTATGACAAGGCTGTCACGCACCTGCTTGTCTACCCGGCAGGCCGCCCGGACGTCAGCTATGAGACGCCGGACACCGTCCGCACCGTCGGCAGCTACGCCTTCCACTCCTGCAAGTACCTCGAGAATATCCGCCTGACGGGCGTTGAAAAGCTCGAGGAGCGCGCATTCTCCACTGCGAAGGCACTGAAGCATATCGACCTGGCCAATTCCGTCCAGCTTATCGATACCTACGCCTGCGCCAATCTCAGCACGCTGACGTACCTCACCGGCACCGGCGCGCTGCGTGCCATCGGCGCAAACGCCTTCTCCAGCACGGGTCTGGAATTCGTGACTCTGCCCGCCATCGAGCTGCTCGGCCAGTATGCCTTCAGCTTCTGCAAGGACATGAAGCGCTGCGTCATCGGCAGCACGGTGCAGTCGATCTATGCCAGCGCGTTCAACTACTGCAAGGGCATGCATGAGGCCTACTTCCTCGGCGACCGTCCGGACAGCGTCGGCGCGAACATCTTTGCCAAGACTGCCAGCGATTTTACCATCTACTATGACGCAGCTAAGGCTGCGACGTGGGCGCCGTCCGGCGAGATCAAGTGGGGCGAATACCCCATCGCCCCGGCCACGTTCCACACCGTGCGCTTCCTCGATGTCGACCACAGCGTCCTGCTGGAGCAGCCCGTTGCCGAAGGTCATGCCGCCATGCTGCCGCCCGAGCCGCAGCGCGAGGAAGCCGCCTTCACCGGCTGGTCCGCCGACACGTCGAACGTGCAGCAGGATATGGATGTTCTGGCCCTGTATGACGGCCTGACCGACAAGGTGACGGTCAACGTCATCGCCGGAGAGAACGGTACCGTCGATCCGCTCGGCGAGACGGCCTGCTTCTATGACGGCGAGCTGAAGCTCACGATCCAGCCGAACGAGGGCTATCACACCGACCATGTGCTCGTAAACGGTGAGATCACCGCCTGCGAGGACAACACGCTCACGCTTGAGCACATCCGCAGCAATACGACGGTCACCGTTCTGTTCGCGCGCAACACCTACACCGTCAGCCTTGCAGACGGCCTGACCGGCAATGTCTTTGCCGCGCTGCCCGTGGAATACGGCGAGGATGCCGTTCTGCCGGAGGCCACACCGTGGCACGAGGGCTACCACTTCACCGGCTGGAGCGCCGACGGCAGAAACATCACCGCCGACTGCACCATTACGGCAAATTACGAGCAGAATTCCTACACCGTCCGCTTTGTGGACTATGACGGCACGGAGCTCTCCGTCCAGACCGTCCTGCATGGCGAGGCTGCGGAGCTGCCCGCTTCCCCGGCACGCGAGGGCTATACCTTCGTCGGCTGGAGCGGCGATGTCTCCGCCGTCACCGGCGATATGACCGTCACGGCCCTGTATGCGGTCAAGACCTGCACCGTCTTCTTCACGGATTGGGACGGCACGGTCCTGAAGACGCAGGAGGTCAGCTACGGCGAGGACGCCGAAGCGCCGCAGGCGCCGTCGCGTGAGGGCTACACCTTCACCGGCTGGAGCGGCGACTACACGAACGTCACCGAGAGCCGCATCCTCATGGCGCAGTATGAACGCCTGTCGTTCACAGTCCGCTTCGTGGACTATGACGGCACGGAGCTGTCTTCTCAGTCCGTGTTCTGGGGCGAGGCTGCCGCAGCACCGGAGGCCCCGGCGCGCGAGGGCTACACCTTCACCGGCTGGGATGCCGACTTCTCGAACATCCGCAAGGACCTCACCATCACGGCACAGTACCGCTTCGTGCTGAGCTTCGCCGACGTGTCCGAGACGGACTGGTTCTGTGAGGACGTCCGCTGGGCCGTGGAGAACGGCATCTTCCAGGGCGTCGGAAACGGCCTGTTCGCACCGGAGCAGGCACTCACCCGCGGTCAGCTCGTCACGGTCCTGTACCGCATGGTCGGTTCTCCGGAGCCGAAGGCAGAGGCGAACTTCCGCGATGTCGCGGCTGACAGCTACTATGCCAAAGCAGTTGCCTGGGCCAACGAGAACGGCATCGTGCTCGGCATGGGCGACGGGACGTTTGATCCGGATTCCGCCGTCACGCGCGAGCAGATGGTCACGATCTTCTTCCGCTATGCCAAGTTCTGCGGCGTGAAGACCGAGGCCGGAACGCTCGATGCCTTCCGCGATGCTGCCAGCGTCAGCGATTATGCCCGCGAGGCCATGGGCTGGGCCGTGAAGGCCGGGCTCGTCAAGGGCGACGGACAGGATCTCATGCCGAAGGCAACGGCAAGCCGCGCACAGGCTGCCGCTATCCTGCATCGCTTCGCGGCTGTCGTGGAGAAATAAACGTGGCATTTCCCGCAAGCATATGATATAATGGGCGCATAAACACATAGAGAGCCCCCGGCATGGCCCTGCTGTGCCGGGGGCGCTTCCAAGAAAGGAGAATGCATCATGAAGCAGATCGTTTTACGCTCCCCTGTAGTGCTGTATGAGACCGTCGAGGCCCTGTATCAGCATGTAAACGGCCTGTCCGTCGAGGGGCGCAAGCGGGATCTGCTCCAGAAATTCGGTTCCAAGCTCACCCGCACGGAGCGGGAGCAGATCGAGCAGAGCTGCGCGCTTGCCGCGAAGGTGGCAGAGGCAGCCTGCACCGGACTGGAGGACGGCCCGGCTCTGGAGACGTTCTTCCGCAAGTGGGAGACGGAGAGCAAGTGGCAGAATACCTGCCTTGCAAAGCTGATGATCTTCAGCTTCCTCGATATCCGGACGACCGATCTGGAGCAGTCGCTGCAGCGCACCCGGCAGTCCGCCGAGGAGCGGCTGAACGGCCCCTATCTCCTGCGGGACATCAATTCCGGCGGCATCAGCTTCTATGCGGCGGAGCCGGGGCAAACGATCCCGCCGCTGTCCGAGCAGCTGGACGGCCTGATGATCGAGGAGCAGTACCGCTGGCGGCTTTATAAGCTGCTGACGAACTATTCTGCGATGTTTGACGAGCTTTCCGCCCTTCTGCGCCCTGCCGCGCAGCGGGTGCAGGATATTCTGCCGCGGATCCTGCCGCAGCTGCAGCCGGTCTACGACCACTGGGAGCAATACTTTTCCTGTCATCCCTTTTCGGAGCTGCTGGAGCGATTTACGAACCAGAGCATGCAGCTGGCCGAAATGGACACTTATATCAACCTCAGCCTCGTGGCGGGCGGCGACATGATCTATACCTATGACGAGCTGGCGTGCAGTGACTGCCGTCAGGTCTACCTCGGCGTGCTGCTGCACGAGAATTTCCGCGTCGACCGCCTGCAGATGACGGACGACGGCATCTGCAGCCTGCTCAAACTCGTCGCGGACCGGAGCAAGTTCGAGCTGCTGCGCCGCTGCGCGCGTCAGCCGTCCTACTGCCAGCAGCTTTCCCGGGAAATGGGACTGACGACCGCTACCATCTCGCGCCACATGAGCCTGCTGCTCGAGGCAGGCCTCGTCCGCGCCCGCAAGGGCGAGAGCCGCATTTACTACACCATCGACCGTGAGGCCGTGGCTGCCCTCTGCGACGCCGTATATACGACGCTCCTGCCGGAGCAGCTTCACTGACAGGGTGATCTTTTTGCCTGCTTTTGGACAATCGTAAGAATTTCCCTATTGCGGCTTTTTGAAAAATACGGTAAAATAGGGTCGATAATTCGTGCCGCGTCAGCGGCAGACTGGTGGTAATCATATGAGTGAAACCAAGAAAAATGCAGTGAAGCGCATCGGCGTGCTCACGAGCGGCGGCGACGCCCCCGGTATGAATGCGGCCGTTCGTTCCGTTGTCCGCGCCGCCGTGTACCGCGGCATCGAGGTCGTAGGCATCCGCCGCGGCTGGAACGGTCTGATCAACGGCGACATTGTCCGTCTGGACGAGCGCAGCGTGGCACATATCATCGACCGCGGCGGCACGATCCTCTACACCGCCCGCAGCGAGGAATTCCGCACGGAGGAGGGCCAGAAGAAGGCCGTCAGCACCTGCAAGCTCCTCGGACTGGACGGCATTGTCGCCATCGGCGGCGACGGCACGTTCCGCGGCGCGCTGGCCCTGTCGAAATACGGCATCTCCGTCGTCGGTCTCCCCGGCACGATCGACAACGATATCGCCTGCACGGATTACTGCATTGGCTTTGACACGGCGGCCAACACGGCCATTGAGTGCATCGATAAGCTGCGCGACACCATGCAATCGCACGAGCGCTGCTCCGTCGTGGAAGTCATGGGCCGCAACGCCGGTCATCTGGCGCTGTATGTCGGCCTTGCCGTCGGCGCGACGGCCGTCCTCGTGCCGGAGAGCAAGGAGAGCTTCGACACCGAGATCATCGAAAAGATCCGCAATGCCCGTCTGAACGGCTTCACGCACTATATGGTCGTCGTTGCGGAGGGCGCAGGCAGTGCCTTCGACGTCGCCAACCGCATCCGCGATGAGATCGCGCTCGATCCGCGCGTGACCGTCCTCGGCCATGTGCAGCGCGGTGGTTCCCCCACGGCCCGCGACCGCGTTATGGCAACGCGTATGGGCTATCGCGCCGTGGAGATCCTTGCGGCGGGCAGCACGAACCGCATCGTCGGCGTACATCAGGGCAGGATCTTCGACATCGACATCGACGAGGCGCTCAGCATGAACAAGGGCCTCGATATGGAAGAATGGGCCGTTCTGGAAGCCATGACGGGCCTTTAAACCGACTGTTGGAAAAGCCTTTCGGCTTTTCCAACAAAAAGATTTCAGTCCGCTGCGCGCACGAATCGCCCGCCAAAAGCGGGCGATTCGCACACTAACAGACTGATTTGTATTTTCTCCGACGTACACGCCGCCGGAGAAAATGATCCTATTGGATTCGCCGCCTGCGGGCGGCGAACTCTGCGAGGCTTTTCAGGGCGCATGATGCGCCCTGATTGTTCGTGTCAGAGCTTTTTGCGGAACTGGATGAGCTTGCGCTGCATGCCCTGCGCTTCATAAAAGGCCAGTGCCGACGTATTGCGGCTGTCACAGGCCAGCTGCAGGTCCGTACAGCCCAGCGCGCGGCCACGGCGGCACAGCTCCTCAAGCATGGCATGTGCGATGCCCTGCCTGCGGCACGGGCCGTCGACACACAGCGCGTCGAGCATCATCACGCGGCGCGGCAGGATCGACGCGCCGTCAAAATCCCGCACGGCAAAGGCGGCATAGGCCACGATGTGCTCCCCGCGGCAGGCCACCACGAGCTGATCCCGCTCCACCATCTCCCGGAATTCCTCACAGGAGATGGGATGCTTGACAGAGCGATAGAGATCGGGGTGCAGCGAGACGTGCAGCTCGTGCACCTGCCGGGCCAGCCGGTTCACATGCTCAAAGTCGGGCTCCGCCGCAGTGCGAAACGTCAGCATGCAAGAACAGCCTTGTGGAAGACCTTCTTGCCCTTGCGGAGCTTGACGCCGTTCTTGAGCTGCTCGGTCGTGAAGACAACGTCGATGGATGCAACCTTCTCGTCATCAGCGAACACGCCGCCCTGCTGGACGAGACGGCGCGCCTCGGACTTCGTGGGCGCGAGCTTGCAGGCAAGCATCAGGTCCAGAATGCCGATCCTGCCATCCGTCAGCTGGCTCTCCGTCAGCTCCGTTGTCGGCATATCGGCATCGTTCGCGCCGCTGAGGAACAGAGCCTTCGCCGCATCGCGCGCTTTGTTGGCCTCTTCCTCGCCGTGGACGAGCTTCGTCAGCTCATAGGCGAGAATTTCCTTGGCCTTGTTGAGCTGGCTGCCCTCCCAGCTCCCCATGGCGTTGATCTCCTCGAGCGGGAGGAAGGTCAGCATGCGCAGGCACTTCATGACGTCGGCATCGTCGATATTGCGCCAGTACTGGAAAAAGTCGAAAGGCGTCGTCTTGTTCGGATCGAGCCAGACTGCGCCCTTGGCTGTCTTGCCCATCTTCTTGCCCTCGGAGTTGAGCAGCAGCGTGATGGTCATGGCGTGGGCGTCCTTGCCGAGCTTGCGGCGGATGAGCTCCGTGCCACCAAGCATGTTGCTCCACTGATCGTTGCCGCCGAATTCCATGTTGCAGCCGTAGTGCTGGAACATGTAGTAGAAGTCGTAGCTCTGCATGATCATATAGTTGAATTCCAGGAAGCTCAGGCCCTTCTCCATGCGCTGCTTGTAGCACTCGGCGCGCAGCATGTTGTTGACGGAGAAGCAGGCGCCGACCTCGCGCAGCAGCTCGATATAGTTCAGCGGCTTCAGCCAGGCAGAGTTGCGCAGCATGATCGCCTTGCCGTCGGAGAAGTCGATGAATTTCTCCATCTGGCGCTTGAAGCACTCTGCATTATACGCGATGGTCTCCTCAGTGAGCATCTGGCGCATGTCGGTGCGGCCGGACGGGTCGCCGATCATCGTCGTGCCGTCGCCGATGAGGGCGATGGGCTTATTGCCCGCCATCTGCAGGCGCTTCATCAGGCACAGGGCCATGAAATGGCCGACATGCAGGGAGTCTGCCGTGCAGTCAAAGCCGATATAGAACGTGGCCTTGCCGTTGTCGATCATTTCGCGGATCGCTTCTTCATTCGTCACCTGCGCGATGAGGCCGCGGGCGACAAGCTCGTCATAAAGTTTCATAATTACCTCCTGTTTTTGTCATAAAAAACGCCCTCTGTCCAATGGACAGAGGGCGTAAAACTACGCGGTACCACCTCGTCATCCCCGGCGCTTCACAGCGGCGGGCTCGGGGAGTGCAGCCACACTCCTGCGCGATATCGGGCGCACCCGTCCGGCCCTACTGCAGGTTCAGGCCGACCGCTCCGGAAGGTATTTCGCCCCGCTTCCCTGCCGCCTTACACCGACCGGCGGCTCTCTGCGCGTGGAGTACGGGGGTACTTCATTCCATCACAGCGTTTTTCTATTGGTATCCTAACAGAAAACCAGTGCTTTGTCAAGTCCGACTTTCCAACATTTCCGCCGCGCTCTGCAGCGTGGTCGGCGTGATGCTCGCGCCGCCGATGATGCGGGCCAGCTCGGCCTTGCGCCCCTCAAAGTCAAGCGGCGTCACGCTCGTGAACGTGCGGCCGTCGTGCTCTGCCTTGGCGATGCGGAAATGCGTGTCCGCCAGCGCAGCGATCTGCGGCAGATGCGTTACGCACAGGACCTGCTTCGTGCGGGATAGGGCGCGGAGCTTTTCCGCCACGCGCTGAGCAGCCCGGCCGGAGACACCGGTGTCGACCTCGTCGAAGATCAGCGTCGGCACATGGTCTCTCTCGGCCAGCACGTTTTTCAGCGCCAGCATGATGCGCGCCAACTCGCCGCCCGAGGCGACCTTGCTCAGCGGCTTGAGCGCTTCGCCGAGGTTGGCGGACATGTAGAACGAAACGGCGTCCATGCCGTCCTGCGTCAGATCCGTCTCCGTGAAGCGGCAGGCAAATTGTACTTTCTTCATATCCAGCTGGGACAGCTCGTCCAGCACGCGCGCCGTCAGGGCCTCTGAGGCCGCTTTTCGGCATTCGCGCAGGCGAAGGGCCGTTTCCCGTGCTTTCTCTTCCGCCGCGGCGGCCTGCTTTTCCAGCTGCTGCAGGCGCTCGTCGGAGAACTCGATCTCCTCCAGCTCCGCTTTTGCCCTGGCAAGGTAGTCCAGAATGGCCGCGCAGTCCGCGCCGTATTTCCGGCGCAGGCGGTGCAGCAGGTCGAGGCGCTCCTCAAGCTGCTCCAGCTCGTCTGCGGAGTACGACAGGCGGTACAGACGGTCGCGGAGCTGCTCTGCGGCGTCCTGCGCCTGATACATCAGGTCTGCGATCGTGTCGTGCAGCGGCTGCAGCGATTCATCAAAGCGCGCGCTGTGCGCCAGATCGCGCTCTGCCTGCGTCAGGAGAGCCGCCGCGCCCTGCGCCTCGTCCCCGCCGTCCAGACAGGCGGCGGCATCGCGCAGACCGTCCGAGAGCTTTTCGGCATTTTGCAGCAGGCGGCGGCGGGCCTCGAGCTGCGTATCCTCATCCGGCTTCAGAGCCGCACGCTCGATCTCATCGATCTGATAGCGCAGCGTCTCCGTGCGGCGAAGCTTCTCGCTCTCGTCCATGCGCAGGTGCGCCATTTCGTGCTGCAGGCTCTGCATGACGGAAAACTGCGCGCGGTACTGCTCCAACAGCGGCGCATCGGCAGCGAAGCTGTCCAGAAATGTCAGATGGTAGTTCTCATCAAACAGCGCTGCGGAGTCGTGCTGGCCGTGGATGTTGATGAGCTGAAGGCCGAGCCTCCGCAGAATGCCGACCGTGACGGCCACGCCGTTCACGCGGCAGAGATTCTTTCCGTCCAGATAGATCTCACGCTGTACGACGACCTCCGTGTCATAGGGTACACTGTTCTCGGCAAACCACGCAAGCTCCGGCACATCGTCAAAAATGGCGCGAACAGCGGCGCGCGCCGCGCCGGTGCGGATCATATCGCGGTAGGCGCGCTCGCCAAGAATGGCAGAGATCGCGTCGATGACGATGGATTTGCCCGCGCCGGTCTCGCCGGTCATGACGTTAAAGCCGCGCTCAAACAGGATATCCGCCTGCTCGATCACGGCGATATTTTCAATGTGCAGCAGGCGAAGCATGGCGGCTCCTTACTCGAGCATGCGGTGCAGCTCGCGGCAGAACTCCGCGGCAGATTCCTTGTCGCGCATGATGACGAGCGTCGTATCGTCGCCGGACAGCGAGCCGACCATATTCGGCATCTTCAGCGAGTCGATGTTCGCGCCCGCAGCTGCGCCGAGGCCAGGCATGGTCTTGATGACGATGATATTCTGGGCGTAGTCGATGTTCGTGACGCATTCGCGGAAGATCACGCGGAAGCGCGCGCCAAACTTCTCGCCCTCCACGCGGTGCGGCAGGCAATAGCGATAGCCTCCCATGCCGTCGAGGGATTTTACGATCTGCAGCTCCTTGATATCGCGGGAAACGGTGGCCTGGGTGCTGTGGAAGCCGCACTGGCGGAGCTGATCGAGCAGTTGCTCCTGCGTCTCGATGCACCGGTTCTCCACAAGCTCGATGATTTTTTTCTGACGATCGTTTTTCATGGTTCCCACCTACCTGAATTTATTTTGTATGATCTCGAAAAAGCTGCGTCCGGTCAGGCGGAGCAGCCGTGTGACATGCTCAGAGCGGCGTATGGTAATGCGATCGCCGCTGCTCAGGCGGACAGCCTTACCGCCGTCCACGGAAAGAAAGGCGTTTTTGCGGCCGGTGCGGGCAAGCTGCACCGTGATCTCGCGGTCTGCGGAGGTAACGACGGCGCGCGTCTGCATATCGTGGGCGCAGATCGGCGTGAGCACAATATTCTGTGCAGCAGGCTCGACCAGCGGGCCGCCAGCCGACATGGAATAGGCCGTGGAACCGGTCGGCGTGCAGACGATCAGGCCGTCGCCGCTGAAGGACATCATATCCACGCCGTCGCCCTGCACGGACATCTGCACCACGCGGGCGACCGCGCCCTTCGTGATGACGGCGTCGTTCAGCGCGTCCTCCTCCAGAATGGCGCGTCCCTCGTGCTCCGCGCGGACGTGGAGCATCATGCGCGGCTCGACGGAGAAATCGTCATCCGCAAGGCGGCGCAGCTCCTTGAGCTCGCTGCTCTCCAGCTCCGCCATGAAGCCCATGGTGCCGATGTTCACGCCGAGGACCGGGATTCCGGCCTTTGTTGCGGCCTTGGAGGCATGGAGAATCGTGCCGTCGCCGCCGAAGCAGACAAGTAGATCGGCATCGCGCAGCTCATGGTTCAGCTCCGTCAGAACAACATTGTCCGGCAGCTCGAAGCTGCGGTCCACATCGAAGGCGAGGCAGATGCGCGTTTCCAGCCCAGCCTCGCGCAGGAGCTTATCGGCGAGCGTGACATATTTGAAGTTCCGGTCCCGGTAGGGATTCGGCGTCAAGACGATCTTTTTCATAGCTTATCCCCTGAGTTCTGCGTGCGCCTGTGCAACGAGCGCAGGAACATCCGGCGTGATGCCGCCCTGCGGCTCCATGCTCAGATGGCCGAGAAATTCAATGTTGCCCTCGGGGCCGCGCACCGGGGAAAACGTCAGGTTGCGGACGGTCAGCTCCAGCTCCGCAGCCAGCGCCAGAAAATTCTGCAGGACCTCCTCATGGACGGCCGGGTCGCGGACGACGCCCTTCTTGCCGACCTTCTCCCGGCCGGCCTCGAACTGCGGCTTGATGAGGCAGAGGATCTGCCCCGTCGGCTTCAGCAGTGCACGGATGGCGGGCAGGACGATCCGCAGGGAAATGAAGGAAACATCCACAACGGACAGGTCCAGCGGCTCTCCGAGCTGCTCCGGGGTGACATAGCGGATGTTCGTCCGCTCCATGCACACCACGCGCGGGTCCTGCCGGATGCTCCAGGCAAGCTGGCCATAGCCGACATCGATGGCGAAGACCTTCTTCGCGCCCTTCTGCAGCAGGCAGTCCGTAAAGCCGCCCGTCGAGGCGCCCGAGTCGCTGCAGACGAAGCCGGTCGGATCGACGCCGAAGTCGCGCAGCGCCTTTTCAAGCTTCAGACCGCCGCGGCTGACGTAGGGGCAGGGATTGCCCCGCAGCTCTACAACGGCCTCGTCCTCGACCGGCGTACCGGCCTTGTCCGATTTCTGCCCGTTGACATAGACCTCGCCGGACATGATGAGCGCCTGCGCCTTGCTTCGGCTGTCGCACAGGCCGCGCTCCACGAGAACGACATCCAATCGTTCCTTATGCTTCATTCTGACATACCTCCCAGGCAGCGTCAGCAAGAGATTTTGCGTCCAACCCCGCTAGGCGGTACAGCTCCGGCACCGCGCCGTGGGGAATAAAGCGGTCGCCGAGATTGCACAGCCGCACAGGCCCGCCCACTCCGCGAGCACGGAGCGACGCCAACAGCTCCTTGCCGGCGCAGCCGATGCACACGGACTCCTCTGCCACGAGCAGGCGGCCCGTCTTCCGCATGGAGGCGGCGACGGTGCGGACATCGAGCGGCTTGATGGAGGGCAGCTTCAGAACCTCGGCGGAAATGCCGCGCGCCTGCAGCATCTTTGCCGCGGCAAGCACCTCGTTGACGAGCGTCCCGTAGGTGACGAGGGTAATGTCGCTCCCCTCGCGCAGGCACGGCTGCTCTGCGATGCCGGTAAACGTGCCGTCACACCCGCGGGGATAGCGCACGGCAACCGGGCCGGTCATCTCCAGCACAGCGCGGCGCAGCATCTGACCCAGCTCCGCCTGACTGGCGGGGCACAGGACCTGCATGCCGGGCACGGAGCGCAGATAATTCACGTCGAACACGCCGTGGTGCGTCTCGCCATCCCCACCGACAAGGCCGGCGCGGTCTACGGCAAATACGACATGCAGTCCGAGCATGGCAACATCCTGCAGCAGCATGTCATAAGCGCGCTGCAGGAATGTGGAATAGATCGCAACAACGGGGATCATTCCCTGCTTGGCAAGGCCGCCCGCCATAGAGACGGCGTGTCCCTCTGCAATGCCGACATCGAAGCAGCGCTCCGGATAGTGGGCTGCAAAGGCATCGAGGCCGGTCCCGCGCAGCATGGCGGCTGTAATGGCGCAGATGCGCGGCGCCTGCGCGCCGAGCGCGTCAATCGTTTCGCTGAATGTGTCGGAAAATGTCGGAAGATGGCCGCAGCGCGGCTCCATCCCCTTTTCGGGGTCGAAATGGCCGATGCCGTGGAACACATCGGGGTTCTCCTCAGCAGGCGCGTAGCCCTTGCCCTTCTGCGTGATGACGTGCAGCAGGACCGGATGCTGGCGGTCCTTGACAAGCCGGAGCATATATTCCAGCCGTTTCAGATCATGCCCATCTACGGGGCCATAATATTCAAAGCCCATCTCCTCAAAGAACGTCGTGCCGAAGAGCATACGCTTCCAGTGCTCCTTGAGCCGGTGCGTCAGGCGGTAGAGGCACTTTCCGCCGGGCACCTTTGCCGTGACGGCGCGATAGGCCTTTTTGATGCGGTAATAGCCCGGCCGCGTGCGGATGAGCGCAAGATGCTGGGCAATGCCGCCGACGTTCGGCGTGATGGACATGCCGTTGTCGTTCAGGATAACGATGAGCTGCTCGCTGCTCTCCCCGGCATCGTTCATGGCCTCATAGGCCAAGCCGCCGGTCATTGCGCCGTCGCCCATCAGGGCCACGACGTGATAGTCCTCATGCTGCAGCGTGCGGGCACGCGCCATGCCGAGGGCGGTGGAGACGGAGCTGGAGGCGTGACCGGCCACAAACGGGTCCGTCACCCTCTCCGACGGCTTTGGGAAGCCCGCAAGGCCGCCGAACATACGCAGCGTGCGGAATTCGTCCCGCCGGCCGGTCAGGATCTTGTGGACATAGGACTGATGCCCCACGTCGAACAGGAGCCGGTCACGGCTCGTATCGAATACCCGCTCCAGCGCAACACTCAGCTCGACAACGCCGAGGTTCGAGGCCAGATGACCGCCCGTCCGGGCGACATTCAGCACCAGAAACTGTCGAATCTCGTCGCAAAGCTGGCGCAGCTGCGCGTCATTCAGCGCGCACAGCGCCTCGCGGGAATTGATGGTATCTAATAAAGTCAAAAATGACACACCCTCAGACTGTCACTTTTTCTTTTTCTTCGGGAGCTTGCCGGTAAAGAGTGACTTGATGTAGTAGATCAGCTTGGAGGTCGTATGCACGATCTGCGTCGCCTTGCCGGTGGCGATATTCTTGCCGCAGGCCTTGCCGGCGATTGTTACACCGGACACCAGCGCGGACATGATCAGCTGTGCCACCGTTTCGGAATTGAGCATGGTAAGAGCGCGCACGGCCACAACGGCGGAAGCCGAGCCGGAAACGACGCCGCAGATATCGCCCACGACGTCATTGCAGAAGCTCGAGACCTTTTCCGCATTGCGCAGCAGGTGCAGAGCCTCGGCAGCGCCGGGGACCTTTTTGGCCGCCATGGCATGGAAGGGCTTCTCCTCGGCCGACATCACAGCCACGCCGATGATATCGAACACGATGCCTAGCGCCACGATCAGCAAAAGTACAAGAAATGCCTCGACAAGCCCTGCCCCCTCCAGCACTGTGGAGGAAAAGAACGAGATCGTCGAGGAAATTACGACTGCCACAAAAAAGACTGTGACGATCCAGCGAATATGACTGTTTTTCTTTTTCCGCTTCCCTTTTGAGGGAGGCTCCGTATGGTTTGCGCTCAAAAATATCTCCTCCGGAAACACTGAAGTCTGTGGGCCGGGCCCACAAGCCAAGAATTTCTAAAGAATGGTGGCAGCAGACAGAGTAAAGCCTGCGGCTTAGGTCGGGTTGGATTTCCCCAGTCGCTGCCGCCCGTCGCCGGACGGCTGTTTCCATTTAAAGCCAAAGCCGGAGCGTTGCCGCATCCGGTACCCGATTGCCACTTAGTCCGCACTGTAATCCTCTGCATGCCCTGAATGAACAGTCAGCCTAGGTGTTTTCCACAGCATTACGCACCGGCTCTATCCTCTTTTGCAGGCATGGTTTCAAGGGGCAATATCGCCAATCGCCGCGGCCACGGCGGCTGACGCGTCGCTCCCCTATTCCCACATACCCACGCAAGGCAGGCTACGCTACACACAGCACACGATTCTGTGCACCGCAATGCAGGTTCAATCCTGCTTCGTACGCAGTCCGGGTACCCGCAGATACGGAACGGCTGTCGCACAAGAGCAGGTCTCCACGGAAACCGGGTCGGTCGGTATATGCCGTTACACCTCGCCCGGAGACCTTAACCCCCAGCACCCACCCTGATCTGGGCGAAAAAAGCAAGCACCAGGGACTTCATCGATATGCCCTTAAAAGGATTTTTAGGCCCTTCTTCGAAACCGGCGCGCTTTGACTAGGATACTGCGCCACCAATAACATCATACCATAACGACGGGAAATATACAAGTATCCTTTGTCGGTTTTTCCAAAAAATATCCCGCGATTTTCTACCGGTACAATGGTTTTTCCAATGTTTTCCTCATTAGCAAGCGAAAATATCGGAAATATTTCAAAATAATGAATATTCAGCCCGCCGAAATAGTTCCATCCGTTCCTGTTCCGCCGGGCCGATCCTGCGCAGCCGGCCGGGCGTGATATACGGCGGATCGGCCCGCGGAAAGGCGAAACAGCGCTTGACAAGGCCGCTCTGCCGTGCTAAACTTGTAGTTGCACAGCGGACAAACGGGCAAAGAATGCCCGCGCTGTAATGACAGGCTGATTGCCGCAGGAGTGACAGCTATGCATTCTTTTGAGAGCGATTATACTGCGGGCGCGCGGGTAGAGATCCTGCGCCGTCTGAACGAGACGAATCTGGAGCAGCTCCCCGGCTACGGCAGCGACAAATACTGCGAGAGCGCAAAGGAAAAGATCCGCGCGGCCTGTGACTGTCCCGGCGCCGACATTTTCTTCATGGTCGGCGGCACGCAGACGAACGCCGTCGTCATCGACTCCATGCTGCCGTCCTACGGCGGCGTGATCGCCGCGCAGACCGGCCACATCAGCGACCACGAGGCCGGCGCCATCGAATTCACGGGCCACAAGGTCATCGCCCTGCCCGTCTACGACGGCAAGCTCCGCGCCGAGGATGTCTGGATGTATATGAAGGACTACTGGCAGGACGCGAGTCACCAGCATTTTGTCTATCCCGGCATGGTCTACATCTCCTACCCGACGGAGTTCGGCACGCTCTACACCAAGCGTGAGCTCGTCGAGCTGGCCAGCGTCTGCCGCTGGTACAATATCCCACTCTACATCGACGGCGCACGCCTCGGCTACGGTCTGATGAGCCCGAAGTGCGACATTACCCTGCCGGAGCTGGCCCAGCTGTGCGACGTGTTCTACATCGGCGGCACGAAGGTCGGCGCGCTGTTCGGCGAAGCCGCAGTCTTTACAAAGCACAACATGCCGCGATATTTCTCCACCATTGCCAAACAGCACGGCGCGCTGCTGGCCAAGGGCCGCCTGCTCGGCCTGCAGTTCGACACGCTGTTTACGGACGACCTGTATTTCCGCATCAGCAAGCACGCCATCAACATGGCCATGCAGATCCGCGATGCCTTCGATGCGCGTGGCCTGCAGTTCTATCTTCATTCGCCGACGAACCTACAGTTCCTCATCATGGAGAACAAGGCCGTCCGTGCCCTGCAGCAGAAGATTGCCTTCCACACCTGGGGCAAGGTCGACGAGGAGCACAGCGTCGCCCGCTTCGCAACGAGCTGGTCCACAACGCAGGAGGATGTCGACGCGCTGATCGACGCCATCAAAACACTGTAAGACAGAAAAATATCGGAGCGCTTTCCGGCTGGAAGGCGCTCCGTTTTTTAGCGTTTCTGCGCCGCCTCGGCGCGGCAGCGGATCATTTCGCCCGCAATGCTGATGGCGATCTCCGCCGGAGTCTGCGCCAGGATCGGCAGGCCGATGGGCAGATGTACCGAGGCAATGGTCTCTTCGGAGAAGCCCTCCTGCCGCAGCAGGTCGCGCGTCTTGGCCGCCTTGTTCCGGCTGCCGATGCAGCCGATGTAGGACAGCGGATGGCGCAGGATGCGGTGCAGGACCTCAAAGTCCGCCATGTGGCCCGGCGTCATGACGACGACGCTGTCATGCGGCGTGAGCGTGATATGGTCCTCCAGCTCGGCATACGGCGCGCAGATCACATCGGAGAATTTCTCGGTCAGCTCCTGCCGCGGGTCATAGACCGTCACGGCAAAGCCGACATATTCCAGCACCGGCACGAGCGCCTGCCCGACATGCCCCGCGCCGAAGAGATAGACGCGCCCCGGCTGCGTGAGCGGCTCGGTATAAACAGCAGGCGTTCCCGGCATCCAGACCGGCTGGGCCGCGCACAGGGAACGGTCCGCCCCGTTCGAAAGCGAAACGTCCGTTCTGCCGTCTTCGGCAATGACGAGCTTCAGCCAGCAGGGCGCCGTGGCGTCGAACGCAGCCGCCATGGCGCGCACGAAGTCCGCCTGCTCCGGGCCGAGATAGAGATACGACACGATGACATTGCCGCCGCAGGCCATGCCGATGCCGCCCTCGCGCTCCGAGAGGTCATAGGCCCGCAGGGCCGAGGTCTGCCGCTGCAGAAGCGACAGGCCCTCCTTTGCGGCGAGCAGCTCCAGGCGGCCGCCGCCGACGGTGCCGCGGGTGCTGCCGTCGGCAAACACGGCCATATGCGCGCCTGCGCTGCGCGGTGCGGAGCCGCCGGAATGCACGACGGTGCAGAGAACAACAGACCTGCCGAGCGCGGCAGCCTCCAGAAGGCTGTGAAGCAATGCTTTCATGATCTTCTCCTCAGTGGTCGCGGCTCGTCAGGCGCTGCGCCAGCTCCGTCAGGAACTCCGCCTGACCGAACGGTGCGAGTGCGGCGACCGCGCGCTGCGTTTCTTCCGTGATGCGGGCGCGGCAGGCTTCCACGCCGTGCAGCCGGACGAATGTATTTTTGTTCTGGTCCATGCCGGTCGCCTTGCCGAGCTTTGCGGCATCGCCGACGACATCCAGAATATCATCCTCGATCTGGAAGGCCAGCCCGAGACTTGCAGCGTAATCCGCCGCTGCCTGCTGCTGGGCCGGGCTGCCGCCGGCTGCGATGACGCCGAGCTGGCAGGCAGCCGAGATGAGCGCGCCCGTTTTGCGCGACTGGATGGCGAGGACCTCCTCCTCCGTGCAGACGCGGTGCTCGGCCTCCATGTCCAGCACCTGCCCGCCGACCATACCGAGCTCGCCCGCGCACAGCGAGAGCACCCGCGTGGCCTTGACGACGCGGGACGCGGGCAGCGGGGCTGCGGCAAGATGGCCGAATGCGGCCGTCAGCAGGGCGTCGCCCGCCAGAACGGCCGTTGCCTCGCCGTAGACCTTGTGGTTCGTCAGGCGGCCGCGGCGGTAATCGTCATTGTCCATGCACGGCAGATCGTCGTGGATGAGGCTGTAGGTATGCACCATCTCCACGGCGGCAGCAAACGGCAGGGCGTCCATGGCGCTGCCGCCGCACAGCTCGCAGAAGGCCTGCGCCAGCACAGGGCGAAGGCGCTTTCCCCCGGCAAGCAGGCTGTAGCGCATGGCGTCAAACAGGACCTGCTGCGGCTCGTCCGCATCCGTAAAGCAGGAGTGGAGATAGCCCTCCACGCGGTCGGCATAGCTGCGCAGCAGCGCTTCAAATTCCAGCATCGGCAAGCTCCGTTTCCTGCGGGGCGCCGTCTGCGCCCTTGGTGAGCTGAACGACCTTCAGCTCCGCTTCGTCCAGCAGGCGGCTGCAGGAGCCTGCCAGCCGCGTGCCCTCCTCAAACAGCGAGAGGGCCTCCTCCAGCGGGACGTCGCCCTTTTCCATGCGGCGGACGATCTCATCGAGCCGCTGCAGAGATTGTTCAAATGTGATCGATTCCGTGCTCATGTTGCATCCTCCTGTATTTCCCACACCTCGGCAGAGGCGCGGCCGTCCGCGAGCCGGACGGTGATCCGGTCGCCGCAGGACAGCGTGCGGACGCTCCGTACCACATGGCCCTGCGCGTCAAATGTCATAGAATACCCGCGCGAGAGGACCTTCAGCGGGCTCATCGCGTCGAGCTTCGACGTCAGCCGGACAAAACGCTCGCGCTGCTGCGCCACGAGCCGCTGCAAGGCGGCAATCAGGCGGCGCTGCGTATAGTCGAGCTGCATGCGGCGGTCGTCGATATAGTTTTTCGGGTCGCGCAGGGCGCGCGCTCCGGCCAGCTGGGCCACACGCTGGCGTTCCTGCTTCAGGCGGCGCGTCATCAGCGTGAGCAGCATGGCGCGCTGGGCGGCCAGATGCTGGCGCAGCTCCGTCTGGTCCGGCACGGCCAGCTCCGCCGCGTTCGACGGCGTCGCCGCGCGCAGATCGGCCACGAAGTCCGAGATCGTCACATCCGGCTCATGACCGACGGCAGATATGACCGGAATATGCGAATCGGCAATGGCGCGGGCCACGCGTTCGTCGTTGAAGGCCCAAAGGTCCTCCATGGAGCCGCCGCCGCGTCCGGTGATGATGAGGTCGGCCAGCTCCCAGCGGTTGGCGTAGCGGATCGCCCCGGCGATCTCCGCCGGAGCCTCGGCCCCCTGTACGCGGACGCCGAGCAGCTTGACCTCCGTCAGCGGGTAGCGCTTGCGCAGGATGCGCAGCATGTCGTGCAGAGCCGCGCCCGCGGAGGACGTGATGATGGCGATGCGGTGCGGGAAGCGCGGCAGGGCCTGCTTGCGCTCGCGGGCGAACAGGCCCTCAGCCTGCAGCTTCAGCTTGAGCTGCTCAAAGGCGACATGCAGATCGCCGACGCCCTCCGGCGTGAGCGACGTGCAGTAGAGCTGGTAGGCTCCGTCACGCGGGAACACGGCAATGCGCCCGCCCGCAATGACCTTCATACCCGTCTCCGGCCGGAAACGCAGGCGCATGGCGCTGCCCTTGAACATGACGCAGCGGATGGCGCTCTGGCTGTCCTTCAGCGTGAAATAGTGATGGCCGGAGGGGTAAATTTTATAGTTGCTCAGCTCACCGCGGATGAGCAGCGAGCCGAGAAATTCGTCTGCTTCAAAGCGCTGTCGCAGATACTCGTTGATCTGCGATACCTCAAAGATCTCAGCCATGCAGCGCCCTCCAGGTCAGAACGGCAACGCCGAGGGCGTTGTCCGTGGCGAACTGCGGCGGACAGAAAACGGCCGGAAGTGCCGCGCAGCTGCTGCGCAGCAGCGTGTTCGATGCAACACCGCCTGCAAACACGACGCTGCTGCCGGGATACTCCAGCAGCGCGTTCTCCGTCGCGCGGACGATGGCGCCGATGAGGCAGCGCAGCGCATAGCCCGCCGTCTCCTCCGGGGAATTTCCCGCCGCATGGTACTGCTCGACCTTATTCTGCACGCCGGAAAGGGAAAATGTGCTCCCCTGCGCCTTGACGCGGAAGACCTGCCGGTCCTGCGCGGAACGGCTCAGGGCGTCGATGTGCTTGCCGGACGGAAACGGCAGGCCGAGCAGCTTGCCGGTCCGGTCGATGAGCTGACCGGCGGAGATGTCCGTCGTGCCGCCGATCTTCTCGGCATGCACGCTGCCCTTCTTCTCCGGCGTGACGCGCAGAAGCTCCGTCGTACCGCCGGAAAGATGCCAGGCCAGATGCGGCTCGTCCATCAGCTCCATATGGCCGGAGCCCCACAGTGAGGCCGCGATGTGCCCCTGCTGGTGCGAAAACGGCAGGACGGGCACGCCGAGCGCCGCGCCGAGCACCCGGGCCTGCGATTCGCCCGCGAGGAAGCAGGGCATGTACGAACCCTCTACGGCGCGCGGCCGCGTGCTGACGCCGACTGCTTCAAAGCCTGCGTCCGTGCCGATATCCGAAAACAGCCTGTCGGCAAGCTCCGGCAGGCGTTTTACATGGGCGAACAGCGCATCACTCTGGCGCAGTCCGAGCGCGCCCTGCTCCACATCGAGCAGGCGCGAGATATTGTGACCGGCCGTGCCGTCGAACGACGCGACCGAGGTCGTATAGTTGCTGGTGTCGAAGGCAAGCACCCTCATGGCTGCTGCGCCTCCTCCGGAGCGGGCTGCGTCTCTTCGGGCGGAGTCTCCTCCGGCTGTGCTTCCTCCGGCTGCGGGTCCGCAGGGGCCTCGGTGTTCGGCTTTGCGCCGCGCGCCACGGAGCCGAGGATGCCGTTCACAAAGGAAACGACCTGCGCGTCCTCATATTTCCGCGTCAGCTCCACGCACTCGTTGATGGCAACGCCGTTCGGCACATCGTCGACATAGCGCATTTCATAAATGGCAAGCCGCATCGCCGCCTTCGTCAGGCGTGAGATCCGGTGCAGATTCCAGCGCACGGCATACTGGGCGATCAGGGCGTCCAGCTCCTCTGCGTGCTCGCAGACACCCGTCACGCAGGTGCGGATATAGTCCATCTGCTTTTTGCTGGGGCGCTCTGCATAGACGTCGTTCTCCGCAGAAAGGCCGCTGTAATAGCTGCGGTCCATGCGGGTCTCGATGGCCTGGGCAGGGTCTTCGCCGGTATAGTCGATCTCATAAATGAGATGCACGGCGACCTCTCTGGCGTTTGAGCGTGTCATGTCATGTCTCCTTGGTATGTAAAGTGAAAGTGAAGGACTGCCGCTCTGCGGCGGAGGGCTGCAGAGCGGCATAGCCTCAGGCCTGCTCCGCCTTCGGCGCGGCAACGCCGCAGACGTTGACATTGACGTGAGCCGGGCGGACGCCTGCCATGGACTCCACGGCGTTGGCGATGCCCTCCTGCACGTTCTTGGCAACGGTCATCACGGGCTGGCCCATCCGGACGACAAGGTTGCAGGCAATGTCAATGACGTTGTCCTGCAGCGTCACGCGGATGCCGCTGCTCAGGTTCTTCTTGCCGAGGATCGCCGTTAGATCAAGCGTCTGCGTGGCGCTCAGGCCATAGACACCCTCGACCTCGCGCACGGCCAGCGAGGCGATGGAGGCGATGACGTCCTCCGAAATCAGAATGTTCCCGCCCTCCTGGGGCTGAACGATGTAATTTTTGCTTTCTGCCATGGTATTGACCACCCTTTCTCCGAAGCCGCCGCAGGGCATGCTTCGCGATTGTCCCATCTATTTTATCACATTTTACGGAAAATACAATAGCGGCGTTGCGAAAATCGGATCGTCAAATGCGGAAAGCCGGCACTCAGGCCTCACTGCCCCTTTTCCGGCTCAACGCCGATGACACGGATGTCCGAAAGCTTGCAGCTCGTCTGCGAGAGCACGATATCCGACAGCAGGGCAACATCCGACTGCGTCAGGCCGTCCTCCGGCGCGGCGACGGCGACGGAGATGCCGTCCTCACTGATATAGGCCACGCAGTCCTGATAGCCCTTGGCCACGATGAGGCTCTCGATCTGGGATTCGGCCAGCGCGTCCGAGATGATGCCCTCGAGCTTGGCGCTGCTGGCGGCATCGCCGTCGGCATAGGCAATGGTCTCCTGCAGCAGCTCGACGGCCTCGTCCCGCGCCGTCTGACGGGAGAGCCGCATCTGGGCGAAATACTCCGCCTGCGTCCCGGTCTGCTGCACCGGCGTCACCAGCGCGTCGCCCTGCTCCTGCTGCAGAACGAGCGTCGTGTCGTCGAGGATCTTGCCTGCGTCAAGTGTTTCCGTCAGGTCCGCGGCGCTGTGCCCAGCATACCAGTTCAGATAGATCCCGGCGCATACCACAAGCAGCACACCGGCGGCGATCAGATTGCGTTTCCAAGTCTTTTTCATTGCCATTCCTCCATTATGATCTCATTTTCACGACGGTGATCCGGTCCGTGCTCAGCCCGGTGACGGCGGAGACCGCTTCGAGCAGCCGAAGCCGCACCGCAGCGCTGTCCGCCCCCTCGCAGACGATGAGCGCGCCCTGAAAACGCGGATAGGTCGTCGCGGCTACAGCCGCTTTATCATATGAGCTTCCCTCGGACAAAATGACGGTTTTCCGGGACTCGGAGCTCTGCGCCCCGTCCGAGCTTGCCTGCACGTCCGTCTGGTATTCCACGCGCTCCCCGGTCTCCAGCGTCAGCATCACACTGACCTGCCCTGCGCCCGCGATCTGCTGCAGCATCTGCGTCAGCCGCCGCTCCGTCTCCGCCGCATAGTCCGTCTGCGCCGCCGAAGCAGCCGCGTTGGACTTCTGCGTCGTCTTTTTCCCGCCCGGCAGCAACAGGAGCGCCAGACCGAGCAGCAGGACCAGCGCGGCATAGCGGTATTTTTTCAGCCCCTGCCAGAGCTTTTTCGGATCGATCTTCCCCAAAGCCATTCCTCCTGCTCACCCATAGGTCTTCCACATCTGCCGTTCAGTCGGGATGCCGAGCGACTGCGACAGAAATTCCGACAGCGCCCGGACCTGCTCCGGGTCGAGCGTCCCCGTCAGCGTGGCGGACCACGGCTGCGGATATTTCTCCTCCGTCAGCGTGACGTCGGCCCGGACGAGCATGCCCAGCGCCTCCGCCTGCTTTTCAATGGTCCGCTCCGTGTTCTCCCGGACGAGGTCGCGGAGCATGTCCTGCCGCGTCCGGTCCGTTCCGGAGGCATCATAGTCGAGCGCACGCTCGGCCTGCTCCAGCACGTCCGTGAGCGTCCGCGCATCGAGCCGCAGCAGCGGCGTAACGCAGACGAGCAGGGCCAGAAGACCCGCCGCAAAGCGCACGACGCGCTCCATCCGGCTGCCGTGAGCCAGCGCGGAGGCCAGCACGGCGATCATGCTCACCGCCACAACGGCGGTCAGATAGCTGCGGATCGCCTCCATCATCCCACCACCTTCAGAAAGCACACAACGGAGATAAGCAGCATGAGCGCGCAGGCCCCCGTCATGGCAAGCAGATATCCCATGGCCGTCGCGGCATGCTTCACGAGCTTCACCTGCTGCGGCATGCCGATCGTCCCGCTGACGGCCGCCGTCCCCTTCAGGAGCAGATACTGCGCACCGATCTTCAGAAACGGTGCCAGGCAGATGGCGAGGACGGCCAGCATACCGAATACGCCCATGGAGCTTTTCAGGGCCGAGGCGCTTGCCAGCAGCGTTTCGGACGCATCGGACAGGATGCTCCCGACCACGGGCACCATGCCAGACACGGCCGCCTTCGTCGCGCGCACGGCGGCGGCATCCGCACTGCCGGAGATGACGCCCGTCACGGTCAGATAGCCCGTGAACACGAACAGCACGACACGCAGGCTCTTGGAGATCAGCCAGCCCACGAATTCCCGCAGCTCGGAGAGCAGGCTGTCCGCAAGCGCGGCCTCTACCGCCGCAACGATGAGATAGACGCTCACGCCCGGCAGGAGCAGCCGCGCGATCAGGCGCGACAGCAGGCCGGAGAACAGGGCCGTTCCGGCGTAAAGCGTCCCGGCTGATACCGTTCCCCCGCTCATGGCCATGGCGGACGCCATGACCGGCAGCAGGCAGGCGCTGTAGTCCGAAAGACGCGTGACCGTCTCCGAGGCCAGCGAGATCATGGACTGTATCCCACCGAGGCAGGCCGCACAGATGCCCAGCGCACCGACGGCCGAGACGGCGTTCACAGGGTCCTTCTGCGTGCTCATGCGCACGACGGCGCACAGCGTAACCATGGCCAGCAGCACCGCGCACAGGCGAAGGCCACTGCGCAGCGCGCCGCCGCTCCCGCCGGCCGCCGCGCGCAGGATGCTCCGTACTCCGCTGCGGAAGTCCGGCGTACCGTCCGGCGAAAGCCCGTCCAGCACCTCTGCGGCCTCGTCGGGGAGGCTCTGCGTCAGCTCGTCCGCGCCGAGCACGTCGCTCAGCGCCTCCGTTGGTTCCGCTGCCAGAACGGGAGCCGCCAGCAGGAGCAGAACGGCCAGAAAAACGGCGATTTTTTTCACATCATCCCTCCAGCATAGTCCGCAGCAGCGACAACACGGCCTCCAGCAGCGGCAGGGCCGTGTAAATGCCGAGCACGCTCCCGCACAGCTCAATGAGCCGCGCCACGGCGCTCTCGCCCGCATCGGCGCAGACCGAAGCCGTCAGCTGCGTCAGAAGGCCGATGCCGACCGTACGCAGCAACGGCTGCAGCAGCGCAGGCTCCAGTCCTGCCAGCTGGCGAAGCTCCGACAGAAACGATACGACCGGCTCTGCCAGACGCACGATGCTCACAGTCATGGCGGCGCAGGCGGCCAGCGTCAGCAGGAGCGCCAGCACGCCGTTCCCCTTTTTCAGGACCAGCCCGAGCAGCACGGCGATCAGCCCGAGCCCGGCGACCTGCAGCAGCGTGTCCATCTAAAACCGGAACAGCGACTGCACGAGGTCGAACAGCTGCGCGATCTTCTGCGCCACGATCATCAGCACCACAACGAGCCCGGCCAGCGTCGTCATGGTCGCCTGCTCCTCGCGCCCCGAGCGCACGAGGACCTGATTCAGAATGGTCACGATGATGCCGACGGCGGCGATCTTGAATATCAGCTGCACATCCATAGGCTACACCGCCAGGATCAGGAGCGCCAGTCCCGTGCAGAGACCCAGCGCGGCATAGCACTTCGCGCGCGGGCGCTTTTCGGCCTCACAGCGGGCCAGCGCCGCCTGCAGGCGCGAGGCCGTCAGGTCCAGCATACGATTCTCCCCGTCGAGATCATAGCGCCCGAGGGCGCTGCACAGCTCCAGCACCGCCATGACCGCATCCTGCGGCAGCTGCAGGCCCCGCGCGGCCTCTAGGGCTGCGGCTGCGGCCCGGTCCCGGCTGACGGGCTCGCGGAGCTGCGCGGCAAAGCAGCGGAAAAACGCGGCGGGCGGCCCCGTCAGCCTGTCCGCCACGAGGGCGCAGACCTCCGGCAGCGGCTGCAGGGAATAATTGATCTCGCAGCGCAGCAGCTCTATGGCGCGGCAGAAGGCCTGCAGATGGCGCGACGCGCGGTAATACCGCACCCCGGCCGTGATGCCGAAGCTGCCGCTTGCCAGCAGCACCAGCGCGCCTCCGAGCAGTCTAAGCATGATCCAGCCCCCTTTCGATGCGCACGGAACGGTCCGGCAGCAGAAAGGCCGCCATGCGGAAAAAGCCGTCCTCCAGCAGCGCGCGGTACAGCGGGCGGCTCTCCAGCTCGCGCCGGTCGGCCGCATGCGCCGTGGCAAGAAAGCGCACGCCGCAGTAGGACGCGCGCCGGATCGCAGCAATGTCCGCCTCGGCCGTGATCTCGTCCACGGCGATCCACTCCGGATTCATCGTGCGCAGCAGCAGCTCGATGCCCGCCGCCTTCGGTGCACCGGACAGCACGTCCGTGCGTGCGCCGAGGCGGAACTGCGGCACGCCGGAGGCACAGGCCGCCAGCTCCAGCCGCTCGTCCACAACGCAGATGCGCCAGCCGAACCGGTCGGAGAGCTGCCGGATGAGGTCGCGCAGCAGCGTCGTCTTGCCGCTGCCCGGCGCGCCGCACAGGAGCACGGACTGTGGCCGCGCCCAGAGCGCATCACGCAGGCGGTCGGCAATGCCGTCCGGCTGGCGGGCGATGCGCAGGTTCAGGGAAGACGGCTCGCGCAGGGCTGTGATCGTGCCGTTCTGCACGACGGCCGTTCCGCAGATGCCGAGGCGGTGTCCGCCCGGCAGCGTGACAAAGCCGCAGCGGGTCATTTCCTGCATGGCATAGGCGGAGCGCTGCGTTGCCTGCTCCAGAATGCCGCGCAGCAGCTCCGGCGTGACCGGAGCAAGCGGCAGCGCGTGCTCCTTACCCGCGATCCGGCAGGCAGGCGGCTGCCCGCAGCGCAGGCGCAGCTCCTCCATGGCCCCGGCATCCGGCAGCCGGTCAATGGCCTGCCGCAGCCCGGGCGGGCAGATGCGCAGGGCCTGTCTCACTTCTTCCGTCATGCTCGTCCCCTCCTGCCCTTACTCTATGCGTCCGGTGCAGATGGTAGGACAAAAAATAAGCCGCCCCGGAAAACCGGGGCGGCAAGGTTCGTGCAAGGAAGAACCGATGATCGGAGCTGAGAAACATCTGAATGAAATCTGCAAGAGTGGATGGTGAGAGATTTTTTGCTAAGCCGATGTTTGGGAAACGCAGGAATACTTTGTGTATTTCAAGTTTCCCGAACAGATGGATCAGCGAAAAAGATCCGGCATCCACCGAAGCCGATTTATTCAGAGGTTTCTAACTTAATTGTGCGTCTTGCGGATGGCGCGGATGAGCGTCGAAACGGCCGGGCTCAGCACAAGATTGAGGCCGAGCTCGACGAGGAAGTTCACACCCGTCAGGGTGAAGAGCACATACGTCAGCAGCGCGGAGCCTGCGGCCCATGCACGGAGCGTCTCCTGGAAGAACAGCACCATGCCGAGCAGGAACACACCCGTGTTCACGACCGGCGCGGTGATGGCAGCCAGCAGAACGGCGACGGCATTGCGGCCGAGCGCGGCATCCTTCCGGGCGACGAGCCGGTAGACAAGGCCGGCGCACCAGCCGGACAGCGTGCCCTTGCCGATGCAGACGACGGCACAGAGAAACGGATTGGCAAGGAAAACCATGTTTCCGCCGTAATCCGCACCGGTAGCGGAGTTGATGTAGACAACAAGGCCGAACACCGTGCCGAGGATCGCACCCGCTCCCGGGCCGTAGAAGGCTGCGCCGACCACGATGGGGATCAGCGTCAGCGTGATAGAGACCGTGCCGATCTTGATGACACTGCTGAGAAGCTGCAGCACCACGACGAGCGCGGCCAGGACGGCAATGCCGACCATACGGTTGATTTTCTGATGATTCAAGGGAATACCTCCTGCTGTCGCTCCGGACGACCCGGATGCAACGCAAACATTTATTTTGCAGCCGGGGCGCGCCTTGCCACGGCCCGGCATACAAGCAGATCAGGGAAGCTCGTCTTCGACGGGCGGCGCGGGCGGAGCATAAGTGCCGTTCTGCATCTGCTCCCACTGCTCGCGGGTGATGAGGAGCTGGCGCGGCTTTGCGCCCTCATACGGGCCGATGATGCCGCGTTCCTCCATCTCGTCCACGATGCGGGCCGCACGGGCATAGCCGAGCTTCAGCCTGCGCTGCAGGAACGAAACGGAGGCCTGCCCCGTCTCCAGAATGACGTCGACCGCCGCCGGAAGCAGCTCGTCGCCCTCGCCGGTGTCCTGCGCGGCTGCGCCGCTGTCGGGCTTGCCGCTCTGCTCGGCGCGTCGTTCGATCTGCTCCATGACCTCGGCGGAGTAGTCGCTCTGCGACTGGGCCTTGACCGCATTCACGACGGCCTGCACCTCTTCATCCGAGATGAAGCAGCCCTGCACGCGCTTCGGCTTGCCCTGTCCGAGCGGAGCAAAGAGCATATCGCCCTTGCCGACGAGCTTTTCCGCGCCCGGCGTGTCGAGAATGATGCGCGATTCCATGGCGGACGAGACCGCAAAGGCAATGCGCGACGGGATATTGGCCTTCATCAGGCCGGTGATGACGTCCGCGGACGGACGCTGGGTGGCAATGACGAGGTGGATGCCGGAAGCGCGGCCCATCTGCGCGATACGGCAGATCGACTCCTCGACCTCCTTGGCGGCCACGAGCATGAGGTCGGCCAACTCGTCGATCACAACGACGATCTGCGGCAGCTTCTGCCGCTCCGGGTCGCCTGCAATGGCTTTGTTATAGGAGTCGAGGTCGCGCACGCCCTCCTCGGACATCAGGCGGTAGCGGCGCATCATTTCCGTTACGGTCCACTGCAGCGCGCCTGCGGCCTTCTTCGGGTCGGTGACGACCGGGATGAGCAGCTGCGGAATGCCGTTATACACGCCGAGCTCGACCATTTTCGGGTCGACCATGATGAGGCGCACCTCATCCGGCTTGGCCTTATACAGCAGCGAGACGATGAGCGTGTTCATGCACACGGACTTGCCGGAGCCGGTCGTACCGGCGATGAGCATGTGCGGCAGCTTGGCGATGTCGCCGACGATGCAGTTGCCGCTGATATCCTTGCCGACGGCGAACGAAATTTTGGACTTGCTGCTGCGGAAGGCCGGAGAATCGATGACCTCGCGGGCATAGACGGTGTTGACGATCTTGTTCGGCACCTCAATGCCAACGACGGAGACCTTATCGGGAATGGCCGAGATGCGCACACCGGCAGCGCCGAGCGCCAGCGCGATGTCGTCAGCCAGATTCGTGATCTTCGAGAGCTTTACGCCGCGGTCCAGCTCCAGCTCGTAGCGCGTGACGGACGGGCCGCGGATGACGTCGACGATGTGCGGCTCGATGCCGAAGCTCTTGAGCGTGTCGGCAAGGCGCTGGGAATTCTCGCGCATCTCGGACGTGGCGTCCACGCTGCCCTCACGGCGCGGCGTCAGCAGGGAGACCGGCGGGAAGACATACTCCGCCTGCCCGGATTGCTCCGGCTGCGGGATGACAAGTTCCTCTGCGTCCTCCTGCTTTGCAGGCGCAGGACGGACCGCCGGCTCGTCGTGCTGCGGCGCGGGCGCTTCGTCCCACGGCGCGGCAGGCTCCTGCTCCGCGGCGGGCTCCGGCCGGTCCTCCGGCTCCTCCGGAAGCTCCTGCACCGGGACCGGCTCAAAAGCAGGCTCGGGAACAGGCTCCTCCGGGAGCGCTGCCTCCGGCACGACCGTCACGGGATGCTCTGCCGCGTGAAGCGGCTCCTCCGGGACATCGTCACAGGTCACAGAGACCGGTCTCGCAGCCGGGCGCTCCTCCTGCTGCTTTTCCAAATATTCATCCGGCGAGGGAACGCGGGACTTTTTCTTCCGCTTTTCCGCCTTTTCCAGCGGGGGATCGTCCACGGGCAGGTCAAATTCCGCCGCACGGCGCTTTTCCACGCGGGCGATATGGCGGTTGGCCACATGGTTGACGATGCGTTCGGCCGTATCCTGCTCGGGCTCCGGCTCCTCGTCGGGCTCCTGCAGGCGCGGGCGGTTCTTGATGGCCGTGATGATGCTGTTGACCGTCATATTCATGATGGTGATGATCTGCACGAGCATCACAAGGATCAGGACGATATACGCGCCGACGACGGTGATTCCCGTCTTCAGCAGCATGGCCAGCAGACCGCCCAGCAGGCCGCCCGTCGTTCCGGCAATGCCGCCCTTGAACAGTGCGGGCACGACCTTCCACTCCCACGCAAGAGCCTCACCCTGAATGAGATGATACACTGCCGAGACGGTCAGAATGAGCGTGAACACGCTGACGATGCGCAGGCGCACCGGCTTGCCGCGGCTCGTAAACAGGATGACGACCGTGGCGATGAGGGCCAGCGGCAGTATGTAGCGTCCGGACTGTCCGAACAAGCCCGCGATGAGCGACGCGAACGGCTTGATCAGAAAGGCCGTGGTATTAAAGCAGCAGATGATGGAGAAGATCGCCAGAAAAATGCAGACGAGCGCCCAGATCTCGCGGCGGTTCTGCGTCTGGCGCTTCTGCGCGGCGGTCTGCTTTGCAGTCGGCTTTTTAACGGGTTGCGATTTCCTTGCCATGATTCCCCTCCGTTCAGGCATTGATAAGCGCCAGGATCAGCGCGATAACGGCTGCATCCCAACAATAATAGGAAAAAACACGCAGCTTTTCCCGGTGCAGCAGATATTTGAGATACTGCAGGGCAAAATATCCGGCCACGGTCGAGGCGACGAGCGCGACGAGCATCGGCAGCCACAGCGACGCGGAAAACGTCCCCACAATGACTGCACGCAGCAGGCGGTAGACGAATTCACACAGCGAAAAGCCGAGCGTCAGCATCGCCGTAAAGCGCAGGGCGAAATCCGTCCGCAGGTCTCGCAGACGGCAGACAGCCAGCGTCAGACCGAGCGGCGACAGGCCGGGCAGCACGGCGGCCAGACGAGTCGCGCCTGCCAGCAGCGCATCCGGGAGCATGAGCGCGCGGGCATCCTTCTGTCCGCCGGGCCGTCCCGCAGCAAACAGGATAAGGCCGTTCAGGCAGAAGAACGCGGCGATGAGCGACAGGCGCGTGATGCGCTCTGCCGCTGCGCACCAGATCAGGCTCAGCAGACCGATTGGGAGAGCAAGCAGGCCCATCAGGACGGCGCGGCGGCGTGGAGACGGCTGCCGGGCGCGTTTTCCGCGCTGCGGGCGGCGCGCAAGCTCCCCGCAGGTCAGCTGCAGCTCTCCGGGGAAAGCCAGCACGAGCGCAGCGCTGAGCCCGAGCGTGATGGCCGCCCGGACGTACAGTCCCCCGCCCTGCGTGAGCGGCGAGAGCGCGAATGCGTCCTGCAGCACGGCCGCATGCCCGCTGAACGAGACCGGCAGCAGGCCGGTCAGCCCCGCGACAAGGCCATAGATCAATGCTTCCCAAATCTTCAAACCAAGAATCTCCTGTAATTTTGCTTTGAAGATTATTATAGCACAGGAATGTTAAAATTGCTATCCCTTGTTTCCCTGTTTTCGGGAGATCATCCGGTGCAGGCACTCCAGGGCGTCGTGCAGGCCGCCCAGACGGTCAATGAGGCCGCTTTCCACGGCCTCGCGCCCATAGACGATCGTACCGACGTCCGTGGCGATCTGCCCAGTCGCCATCATATAGTCCGAGAACTGCTCGCGCGTGATGCGGGAGTTCGCCGTGACAAAGTCCGTGATCTGCTCCTGAATGCGCTGAAAATAGTGATAGGTCGCCGGTGCGCCGACTACGACGCCGCTCATGCGCACAGGGTGGATCATCATGCTGGCCGTCGGGACGATCATGCTCTTCTTGGCCGAAACGGCCAGCGGGATGCCGATGGAGTGCCCGCCGCCCAGCACGAGCGACACGGAGGGCTTCCGCATCCCGGCGATCAGCTCCGCAATGGCAAGTCCCGCCTCGATGTCGCCGCCCACGGTGTTGAGCAGGAGCAGCAGGCCGTCGATGTCCTCGCTCTCCTCGATCGTGGCCAGCAGCGGCAGCACATGCTCATATTTCGTTGTTTTGATCGTCTCGGGCTGTGCCTGATGGCCCTCGATCTGCCCGATGATCGTCAGGGTATAGATATTGCCGCGCTTCGTCTGCGTCAGCCCCGCGCCAAGCTCCTCCAGCCGCTCCTGCGCCCTGCTCTGTGTTTCGTCCATGCCGTTCCTCCCTGTTTTTTCTGCTCCTTAGTATGGTGGAACGGGAGGCAAATCATTCAAAGTGCTTGAAAAAACACGAAAAAATGTTATACTAGTCTAAAATGAAGCAAAGGAGCAATCACCATGGAATTTACTTATACGCCGCACGGCGTCTGCTCGCGCCAGATCCTGTTGGAGCTGGACGGCAATAAGGTCTCGAATGTTCGCTTTATCGGCGGCTGCAGCGGCAACACGCAGGGCGTCGCCCGGCTGGCCGAGGGTATGGATGTCGATGAGCTGATCTCCCGCCTGCAGGGCATCCGCTGCGGCTCGAAGCCCACGTCCTGCCCGGACCAGCTCGCCAAGGCGCTGCTGGCCGCCAAGGAGCAGCAGAACGGATAACAGAAAATACCAGCAGCGGCATGGCCGAACCGGCCACGCCGCTGTTTCGTTTATACGATACAGATCTCGACTCATGCCGCAGCAGGATCCGACTGCTCAATCATCGTAGCCCGAGATATACAGCTCCTCGTAAATGATGCGGTAGATGCGGTCACTGGCACGGCGCAGGTCATAGACGTAGTAGAAATACTCCTTGATGAGCCCGGCCCACCAGTCCACCTGCCCCTCCGGGAAGAAATACTGCTCGACCGTGTAATTCTGCCCCAGCGTCTCAGCGGCCATGGTCAGAAGCGTCTCAGCCTCGAATGACGTCGCGCACATGCCGAGGCAGTCGCGCACAAAGCCCGGATACTGCGACAGCGGCATGGTCTGCAGCGTGTTGAGGATCGAGAGAATGACCTCACGCTGGCGGCCGGTGCGCTTGCGGTCGCTGTCCGTGGCGCTGCTCTTGCGGATGCGGGCATAGGAGACCGCTGTTTCCCCGTCAAGCAGGCAGTCGCCGACATGGACGTTCGGATATCCGGAAAGATAGCGCGCCTCATCCTCGTCGATGTTGACTGTCACACCGCCGATCCGGTCGATGATCTCCGCGAGCTGTTCAAAATCCACGGCAATATAATCCGACACGTTCAAGTAATAGTTATAGTTCAGATTCTTGACGGCCATCGCCGCGCCGCCCCAGGTGTAGGAATAGGCCAGCTTGGAGAAAAAGCCGTATTCCGGAATGAAAACATAGGAATCGCGGGCAAGCGAGATGAGCTTGATCTTCTGATGCACGCGGTCGAGCGCAACGAGCATGACGCTGTCGGACGAATCGACGCCATCGAGGCCGAACAGCACGAACACCTGAATTTTGCTTGCATCGCTGCTGAGATAGCTGCTGCGCGGGGCTTTTCCCGTGTCGAGCTTGGCCAGCGCCTCGGCCGGGATATCGTTATTGGACAGCAGGTAGCGATCGACCTCCGTGAAGGACGGCAGATCAGCCAACTGCTCCTCCAGACCGGACAGCGCCTCAGAAAAACGCTCCTCGCGTTCCAGGCGGCCGTCAGCCTCCGTCGCCGTCTGGTGCAGGTCACTGGCGGAAAGCGAATCGAAATCATCGTCCGTCGTCATTTTGCCGGTCAGATAATGGTCTGCATACAGCAGTCCGCCTGTCAGCACGAGCGCAACGAGCGCCAGAGCAAGGCCCCAGGCGGCAAAGCCGCGGCGGCGCTTTTTCCGCAGCAGACCGGCGACGGCAAGCACGGCAGCCAGCCCGGCGGCTCCCACGCCGAACGGCAGGCCGCGGCGCAGCACGGTGATATCTCCGGCGGCAAGCGAGCCGCTGCGGTAGCCGAGCCAGATGCGCAGCAGGGCGGCAGCCAACAGCGCCAGCACGATGACGGCCAGGAAAAAGGCAGGCAGGCCCGCGCGCTTTTTCTTTCGTGCGGGACGGTGATAGCCCTCCTGTACGGGTCGATCCTCCATAAAACACGCTCCTTCCGGGAAGTACTTTTCTGCATTATATCACAGGAAGCGGCAGAAGGCCAGTACCGATACAAAAAAATAGCGGAGGAGAAGGCAAGCCTTCTCCCCCGCCGGATCGATGCGTCAGCAGCCGCAGCCGCCGCAGCCGCAGTTGTTGTTGGCCGCGTTGGCGCAGCCGCCGTTATTTCCGCAGCAGCAGAACAGCAGGAGCAGGATGATGATCCACCAGCAGTTGCCGCCGAAGCAATTGGAATTGCAATTCATAGTCAGGAACCTCCCGTTTGGATTCTGAGCACTCGGCTCATTCCATGTTATGACGGCGGGCCGCAAAAGTGCGGGAGGCGGGACAAAAAACAAGAGCCGCTGCATCAGCAGCGGCTCTGGCTATGCAAGAAAACGGGAATCAATAGCCGCGGCGCTTGTTCTTACGAGCAGCTTCGGACTTCTGCTTCCGCTTGAGGCTCGGGCTGACGTAATGCTCACGCTTCTTGACCTCAGCGATAACGCCATCCTTCTGGCAGCTGCGCTTGAAACGCTTCAGCGCGCTCTCCAGAGACTCGTTCTCCTTCACGCGAATTTCAGACATTGATTTCCCTCCCTCCGGTGCATCCGGTTCAATCCGGGATGCTTTCAGGGCCGATATAACGGCATCAATTATTATAGTCAATCGCAAGTCAAAAGTCAAGCGATCTCTACAATTTTTTTCAAACTTTTGCCGATTTCAAGCCGAGCGGCCGGATTCCATCACTTTACGATGAGGTTGACCAGCTTGTTTTTGACAACGATGCTCTTGCGCAGCGCGCCGCCGGTCTTCTCGAGGAAGCGGGCGATCTTTTCGTCGGCCAGCGCCGTCTGAACGACGGTCTCGTCGTCAAGGTCGGCTGCAACATGGATCGTGCCGCGCAGCTTGCCGTTGACCTGAACGGCCATGTCGATCTCCGCATCGCGGCACTTCGACTCGTCATACGCCGGCCAGGCCGAGACGGAGCAGATGCCCTCGAAGCCGTGCTGCTGCCAGATCTCGTCGCAGATGTGCGGCGCAAACGGGCTGAGCAGCTGCAGGAGCGTTTTGAGCTCGGCAGCGTTGCAGCCGTTGTCCGTCAGCGTAGACGTCAGCGTCATGAGCGCGGCCAGCGCGGTGTTGCCCTTGAGCGCATCAATGTCCGACGTGACCTTGCGGATCGTCTTGTGCAGGATGGACTCGTTCTTGGCAGAGTATGCCGTCTCGTGATCGGTGACGGTCTCGGCCAGATTCCAGACCTTGTCGAGGAAGCGCTTGCAGCCCTTCACGGCGTTCGTCGACCAGGAGGCGGCCTTCTCGAAATCGCCGATGAAGATGATATAGGTGCGCATGGTGTCCGCACCGTATTCGGCGATGACATCCGTGGGGTTGATGACATTGCCGCGGGACTTCGACATCTTGATGCCGCCCTCGCCGAGGATCATGCCGTGGCTCGTACGCTTGGCATAGGGCTCCTTCGTCGGCACGACGCCGATATCATAGAGGAACTTGTGCCAGAAGCGGCTGTAGAGCAGATGGAGCGTCGTGTGCTCCATGCCGCCGTTGTACCAGTCGACCGGGCTCCAGTAGCGCAGGGCCTCGGGCGAGGCAAGGGCCTCGTCGTTGTGCGGATCCATATAGCGCAGATAGTACCACGAGGAACCGGCCCACTGGGGCATGGTGTCCGTTTCACGCTTGGCTGGGCCGCCGCAGCAGGGGCAGGTCGTGTTGACCCAGTCCGTGATGGCGGCAAGCGGAGACTGACCGTCGTCCGTCGGCTCGTAGCTCTCGACATCCGGCAGCTCCAGCGGCAGGTCCTTCTCATCGAGCGGGACGGTGCCGCACTTCGGGCAGTGGACGATGGGGATCGGCTCGCCCCAGTAACGCTGGCGGGAGAAGACCCAGTCGCGGAGCTTGAAGTTGACCTTCGCCTCGCCGATGTGCTTCTCCGTCAGGTATTCCGTGATGGCCTTCTTGGCGTCGGCGACGCTCATGCCGTCAAGGAAGCCGGAATTGACCATCACGCCGGTGGCGCAGTCCGTAAAGGCCGCCTCCTGCACGTTGCCGCCCTTGACGACCTCGATGATCTCGCAGCCGAACTTCTTCGCGAATTCCCAGTCGCGGTCGTCATGGGCAGGGACGGCCATGATCGCACCGGTTCCGTAGGTGGAGAGGACATAGTCCGAAATGAAGATGGGGATCTCCTTGCCGTTCACGGGGTTGATGCCCTTCACGCCGCCGAGCTGCACGCCGGTCTTCTCCTTCGTGAGCTCCGTGCGCTCAAAGTCGGACTTCGCGGCGGCTGCCTCCTGATAGGCCTTGACCTCGTCGGCATTCGTCAGGCGGTCCATCCAGCGCTCGAGCAGCGGATGCTCCGGCGAAAGGACCATGTACGTCGCGCCGAACAGCGTGTCCGGGCGGGTGGTGAACACGGTGATCTCATCGCCGAACGTCGAGCCGAAACGGACCTCCGCGCCGGTGGAGCGTCCGATCCAGTTACGCTGCTGAATTTTGACGCGCTCGATGAAGTCGACGTCGTCCAGATCGTCGAGCAGGCGCTGGGCATAGCGCGTGATGCGCAGCATCCACTGGCTCTTTTCCTTGCGGACGACCGGGCTGCCGCAGCGCTCACAGACGTTCTCTACGACTTCCTCGTTTGCCAGCACGCACTTGCAGGACGTGCACCAGTTCACGGGCATCTTGGCCTTGTAGGCAAGGCCGTTCTTATAGAGCTGCAGGAAGATCCACTGCGTCCACTTGAAATACTTCGGGTCCGTCGTGTTGATCTCGCGGTCCCAGTCGAAGCTGTAGCCGAGCGCCTGCAGCTGGCCGCGGAACGTGGCGATGTTGTTCTTCGTCACGACGGCAGGATGGATGTGGTTCTTGATGGCATAGTTCTCCGTCGGCAGGCCGAAGGCATCGTAGCCCATGGGGAACAGCACGTTCTCGCCCTGCATGCGGTGCTTGCGCGCGATGACGTCCATGGCCGTATAGGGGCGGGCATGGCCGACGTGCAGACCGGCACCGGACGGGTACGGGAATTCGACCAGCGCATAGAATTTCTTCGCGTCGCTGCCGGTCCTGGCGGCATAGAGCTGCTTTTCATCCCAGATCTTATGCCATTTGGCCTCGATGGCGGTAAAATCGTACTTCATGTTTCTCCCTCTTTATTCTGCAAAATCAATGGGAACCGGCGTTGCGTCGTTCCACAGGCGTTCGAGATCATAGAAGGCGCGCGTCTCTTCTGTGAAGACATGCACGACGAGGCAGCCGAAGTCCAGCAGGACCCACGTTCCGCCGCGGTGGCCCTCCCGGTGCAGCAGCGGCTCGCCCAGCTCATCGGCGACGGCCGCCTCCACGCTGTCGCACAGCGTCTTGACATGCGTGTTGGACGTGCCGGTGCAGATCAGAAAATAGTCGGCGATGGACGTGACGTCCGTAACCTGCAGCAGGCGGATCTTCAGGCCCTTGCGGTCGTCGAGTGCCTTTGCGGCGCGCAGCGCCAGCTCCTTGGGTGTATACATGGGGTGTTCCTCCTTATTCTGCCGTCTCCGGCGCAGCGGTCGGCGCTTCCGTGGGCGCCTCGGTCGGAGCCTCCGTCGGCGCTTCCGTCGGGCCCTCGGTCGGCCCCTCCGTCGGGTCCTGCGTTTCGTCGGTTGGGCCCTCCGTCGGCTCCGTGGGATCTCCCGTCGGTTCCGTCGCCGTATCCTGCGTGGGTTCTGTCGGCTCCTGGCGCGGCTGCGTGCTCTTTGTCGGCGTTGTCGCCGTGGTATCACGGGTCACGGTTCCATCCCCGCGCTGAATATCCGTCTTCTGGCGGATGTTGATGTCATATTTGCCGTATTCCTCGGACGTGGGGTTGAAGTGCTCGTTCAGGATCTTCAGCACACCGTCCGGGTCGAGCTGATAATAGTCGCCGCCCTTGATCTCCACGGCCTCGCCGGGAAGGGTCACGGTGTACATGGCGTCGAAATCGCACTGCATCAGCTCGGATCCGAGATAGATCAGGTTGCCGACGGTCAGGTCGGTGCGGACATAGGTCGCAAATAGCTCGGCATAGTCCTTCACCTTTGCCAGCGTCGCGGACGAAGCCAGCTTCCGTGCCAACGCTCGCAGGAATTCCTGCTGCGTAGCCGCACGCTCAATGTCCATATCGGCAGCGCCGCTGCGGTAGCGGCACAGCTGCAGCGCATGTGCACCGTCAAGCAGCTGATGGCCCGCCTTCAGGTCGACGTGGATATTCTCGTCGTCATCGTCATACTGCAGGTCGGTCGGGATATCGAATTCCACGCCGCCGACCATGTCGATCGTCTTTTCAAAGCCCTGCAGATCAACCAGCACATAACCGTCGACTGCAATGGCAAGCGTCTCGCGGATCTTATCGGTCAGCGCACGGATACCGCGGTCACCCTGGCCCGCCGCGCTGTAGACGGAATTGATCTTCGGAATGACGTAATTGCCGGTGATATAAGTGTCGCGCGGGATGCTCATCAGGCTGACGGTGTGCTCCTTTGTGTTGAGATTTGCGATCAGGAGCGTATCCGTGCGGGTGCTGTCGCCGTCCGTGCCAACAAGCAGGATGTTGTAGATGCCCTCATGGCCGGAGGCGTCCGGCACATCCATTTCGATGCTCTGGCCAGTCTGTGCGTCCGTCTCAACGCGGACGCTCGTGCCGCCGTCGGACTTTTTATCGCCGCCGGACGGAGCGACGGCCGTCGTGCGGCCGAGCAGGGCCAGACACATGGCGACAGAACCGAGAAACAGCGCGATGGAGGCCAGCAGCAGGATCAGGCCGCGCGTTTTGCCGTTCATGCCGCTGCGCGGCGCTTCGGCATCCGTGCGAGGCAGATCACACGTCAGGTCCTCGTCCCTGACTTCCTCCCGGCGGGGCCGCGGCGCTTCGGCACGCGGCGCACGGGGTGCGGGAACGCTCTGCGCCGGCTGCGGGGCCGGCCGGCTCTGGGGCTGCTGTGCCGCCGGGCGCGCCTGCTGCGCAGGTCTTTGCTGCGGCTGCGCCGGAGCCTGATGCCGCTCCTGCGGCATGACCTGCGACAGCGGCGGGCGCTTCAGATATTGCTGCAGAAGCGGGATATCATTCTCTTCCGTCTCCGCACGGTGCTGTGCCGCCTCGCGGTTGGCATAATCACGCAGGAGCGGGATCTCCTCGTCATCCGCCTCGGGGCGCTGCACATCGGGCTGCACCGGCGCACTGCGGCGCTCGGCCTGCTTCCCGGCGACATAGCGCCCGCCGGAAGCGCCGCGGCTGCTGTTGCCGAATAGTTTCCTCATTCCGACTTCGTCCTTTCGCTTTTCAAAAAATCTCTGGCCGCTCTGGAATTCACGTCAATGGGCTGACCGGTTTCCGTCAGCAGATCGAGCGACATCTCAAGGCCCAGAAGGACCGCCTCATCCAGATCATGCTCCGCCAGAGCGCGGAGCCGTTCCACACCGGGGAAATCCCGGTTCGGCTCCATGTAATCGGCAAGATACAGGATTTTCTGCAGCAGCGTCATGTCCGGCTTGCCGGTCGTGTGCCAACAGATAGCCGACTGCACCGCCGCAGATTCCCCGAACACCGCTCCCGCGACCGCCGCGCCGCTCTTGGCGTGCAGCAGCTTCGGGTGACTGCGTTCGAATGTATCCAACATCATACCATATTTATCGCATAATTTCAACTGCTCCGGACCGGGAAGCGCCTTTGTGACATCGTGCAGCAGGCCTGCCCGGCGGGCCGGGCCGGGATCCTCCCCGAAGCGGGCGGCCAGTTCTGCCGCCGTATGGCTGCAGCCAAGCACATGCGGCACGCGCTTCGGGTCGTGCAGCGGCAGGGCGACGCTGGCCAGCGCATCGAGCGGCAGGGCGCGCAGGTCGCTGCGCGTGTGATAAAGCCCCTGCATGCAGACGGCGTCATAGACCGCAGGCTCGAGATAGTCCTCCCCGCAGCGGAAGGCCAGCATGGCGCGGGCGATGGTGGAGGAATAGGGCAGAAAGTCATTTTCCACCAGCACAACCTCCGCCCCGAAGCGGTCGCGCAGCTGCTGCGCCGCGTCCCGAAGCGTTCTGCCGTCGTCCTTTCCGCGATGTGCGACTGCCAGCGAAGCGAGCTTTGCAATGCGCTCCGGCGCATGCCACTGCGCAAAGGTCAGCAGCATGTCCGTCCCCATCAGAAACCAGAGGTGGTCGTTGGGATACTGCCGGTGCAGCTCCTCGAGTGTATCGGCCGTGTAGCTTGCGCCGCTGCGGTGCAGCTCCAAATCGCTGACCTCCGCAAACGGGAGGTCCTGCGCAGCCAGCCTTGTCAGCTCCAGACGCGTGTGGGCGTCCGGCGATCCGGCGGCCAGCGCCTTATGGGGCGGCAGCGCCGCCGGCATCAGAATGACGCGGTCCAGCCCAAGTCTGCGCTGGAACTCCGCTGCAGCCAGCAAATGGCCGCGATGCGGCGGGTTGAAGCTCCCGCCGAATATACCGATATTTGCCATGTGCGGCGCTCCCCTTTCCGATGATTTATGTTATTCCTCGCGGCTCTTCCGGCGCTCGATGGCGGCCTGAATGGCAGCCTGCTGGAAATACTCATTGCGGCGCTCGCGCTCCTCGCGTGCCTGCCGACGGCGCTCCTGCGCCCCGCGCCGGACGGGGTTCGACTTGCGCTTTTTCAGCTCGCGCGCCTGCCGTGCGGCCTCCTGTGCCTTCTTCTCCGAGCGGCGGTAGATCACGAATTTCGAGCCGACGCACTGCACGCCGTCTGCACCGAGCGCTTCGCACAGCGCATCGCAGACCTCGCGTGCGGACAGGAGCGCCGCCTCGAGCACGCGGCCCTTGACAAGCTCACGCGCCTCAAGCTGCCGGGCGGCCTCGGACAGAACATTCTCCGTCACGCCCCCCTTACCCACCATCAGGGTGGTGTCCAGATCATTTGCCTGTGCGCGCAGATCGGCGCGCTGTTTGCTGGTCAGCATAATTTCTTCTCCTTTTTCGTACCGAACGCCTTCTCCACAAAGGCGCGCAGCGCCCTGGCGCGGTGGGATATCTGATTTTTCTGCTCCGGATCCAGCTCCGCAAACGTGCACCCGGCATCCTCCGCAAAGAACACCGGATCATAGCCGAAGCCGCCGTTTCCGTGGCGCTCGAACAGGATGTGTCCCGGACACTCGCCGCGCGCGACGATCTCCTTGCCGTCCGGCGTGACGAGGGTGATAACGCTGACGAATTTTGCCGTCCGCTTCCCCTCCGGAACGTTTTCGAGCTTTTTCAGCAGATAGTTGATGCGGTCGGAATCGCTGATGCAGTCCGGTCCGCCGTAGCGCGCGGAATAAACGCCCGGCTCTCCGTTCAGCGCGTCGACCATCAGGCCGGAGTCGTCCGCCACGGCGGGCAGACCGCAGGCCTGCATCACAGCCACAGCCTTGATGCGGGAATTCTCCTCAAACGTTGTGCCGGTCTCCTCCGGCTCGACATGCACACCCGCCTCACGCTGCGAGACGACGTCCAGCCCGTAGGCAGACAGGATCGCGCGCAGCTCGGCGATCTTGTGGGCGTTGTTGCTTGCCATAACGACCTTCATGTCGGGCACCTCCTCAGATCAGCGCGTCGACGAACGCGCGCGGCTCAAACGGCATCAGGTCGTCCATCTGTTCGCCGACACCGATGAGCTTCACAGGGATCTGCAGCGCGTCCGCCACGGCGATGACGATGCCGCCCTTGGCCGTGCCGTCGAGCTTTGTCAGGGCGATGGCCGTAACACCGGCGATCTCCTTGAACTGCTTGGCCTGCAGCAGGCCGTTCTGGCCCGTCGTGCCGTCGAGCACGAGCAGGACCTCTTTGTCTGCGTTCGGCAGCTCGCGGTCAATGATGCGGGAAATTTTGCCGAGCTCGTTCATCAGGTTGGCCTTGTTGTGCAGGCGTCCTGCCGTGTCGCACAGGATGACGTCGCTGCCTCGCGCCTTGGCGGCGGAAATGGCGTCGAACACCACGGCGGCGGGGTCCGCGCCCTCGTGCTGGCGGACGATGTCCACATTGGCGCGTCCGGCCCAAATTTCGAGCTGATCGGCAGCCGCGGCGCGGAACGTATCGGCCGCGCACAGCAGCACGCGCTTGCCCTCACCGGAGAGGCGGTGAGCCAGCTTGCCGATGGTCGTCGTCTTGCCGACGCCGTTGACGCCGATGACAAGCACAACGGACGGGCGCGTGCCGAGCTTCAGGCTCGTGTCGCCGACGTTCAGCATGTCCACAAGGATATCCTTCAGGGCATCGTGAATTTCTTCCGCCGTGCGGAGCTTCCGCTCCTTCACGACGGTGCGGAGCTGCTCGACGGCCTTGCAGGACGTTTCCACGCCGATGTCGGCGAGGATCATGCTCTCCTCAAGCTCCTCGTAAAATTCTTCATTTGCACCGCTGAACGAGGCGAAGATGCCGCCGAGCGTGTTGGCCATGGCGGCGCGCGTCTTTTTCAGTCCGTTTTTGATTTTTTCAAAAAAACCCATTTACTTGATCTCCTCCGAAATTCCGAGCTGCTGCTCCATTTGATTCAGGTCCAGATGCAGGATGCGGGAAATTCCCTGCTCCTGCATGGTCACGCCATAGAGCACGTCGGCGGCCTCCATGGTACCGCGGCGGTGCGTGATGACGATAAACTGCGTTTTCCCGCTGAAGCCGCGCAGGTAGCCCGCGAAGCGTTCGACATTCCGGTCGTCCAGCGCGGCGTCGATCTCGTCGAGCATGCAGAACGGCGTCGGCCGCACCTTCAGAATGGCAAAATACAGCGCGATGGCGACAAAGGCCTTCTCACCGCCGGACAGCAGCGTGATGGTCTTGAGCTGCTTGCCGGGCGGCTGCACACGAATTTCAATGCCGCACGTCAGCGGCTGCGAGCGGTCCTCCAGCTCGAGCGAGGCCTTGCCGCCGCCGAACATCTCCGTGAATGTTTGGCCGAAATAGGTGTTGATGCGGCCGAATTCCGTGACGAAAATATCGGTCATCTGGCCGGTGATATCGCCGATGATGCCCTCGAGGTCGCGCTTGGACGTCAGCACGTCGTCGCGCTGGCCGCAGAGGTATTCATACCGCTCGTTCACGCGGGCAAATTCGTCGATGGCGCCGAGGTTCGGCGTGCCGAGGCCGGAGATCTTCTTGCGGAGCTCCGCGGCGCGCTTCGTTCCGGCAGCCGTGCTCTCCAGCTCCGCCGCAGCGGCGGGCGCGCTTGAGCGCGTCAGCTCATAGGTATCCCACAGCCGGTCGAGAATTTGCTTTTCCTCCAGCTCAGCGGCATTTTTGCGCGACTCCAGACGGGCGCTCTCGCGCTCCATGTTCAGGATATCGCGGTTTTTCTCCTGTACTTCCTTTTCCGTGGCCGTTTTGCGCGCTTCGACCTTCGCACGCTCGGTAAGCGCGGCCTGCAGCTCTTCCTGCCTGGCCTGCGCCGCGGCGTCCTGCCCGGCCAGCTTGTCCTGCTCGGCCTGCAGCGTCTTTTCCAGCTCAGCAGCCTCCTGCGTATAGCGGTCGATGAGCTGCAGCTTCTGCTCGCGGTCGCCGCGCATGGCATGCTCCAGCCCGCGCAGCTGCTCGGCGGAGCTCTTCGCCGTGGCGCGCTCGGCCTCCAGCTTGGCCGTCTCCATGCGCAGCGCCGTCAGGCGCTCCGAAAGGCGGCTGCTCTGCTCCGAAGCAACGCTTTGGCCGTCCGAAACGACGGAAAGCTCCTGCTCAGCCTCCTCCAGTGCCTTCTGCAGGTCGGCAACGGCCTTCTGCAGCGCCGCGCGGCGGCCGCTGTCGGCGCCGATCCGCTTTTCGAGCAGCTCCTGCTCGCGCTGCGAGCCGGTGATCGCGTCCGTCAGGGCCTGCACAAGAACGTGGTACTGCTTTTCCTCGCCCTGCAGGCGCAGAGCGGCGTCTTCGGCCGTACGGAGGTCCGTCTCCGCGTTCGTCAGGTCATAATTCGCCTGCTCCAGCAGGCGCTGCGCCTCCTTCTGCTCTCCGCGGAGCTTGTCCAGCGCGGCGGCGGCCTCCTTCTGCTGGGCCTGCAGACGCTCGATCTCGTTGGCGCGCGACAGGATGCCCGCACTGCGGGAGACGGAGCCGCCCGTCATGGAGCCGCCTGCATTCAGGACCTGCCCGTCCAGCGTGACGATGCGGAAGCGATGGCCGAATTTGTTGGCAATGGAAATGGCCGCGTCGAGGTCCTGCGCCACGACCGTGCGGCCGAGCAGATTCAGGATGATCTCGCGATAGCGCGGCTCACACGAGACAAGGTCGGAGGCTACGCCGCAGAAGCCGGCGCAGCGCTCGATGCCGCTCTCGTTCAGCGGCCGGCCGTGAATGACAGACAGCGGCAGGAATGTGGCGCGGCCGTTGTCCGAGCGTTTCAGATATTGGATGGCAGCCTTGGCGCAGCCCTCGTCCTCCACGACGATATTCTGCATGGCGCTGCCGAGCGCGACCTCGATGGCAACGGTGTAGCTGTCCTGTGTGCGCAGCAGCATGGACACCGCGCCATGGATGCCGCGGAGCTTGCCGCGTCGGCTCTCCTGCATGACGGTGCGGACAGCGCGGGAATAGCCCTCCAGCTCACGCTCCATCTCCTGAAAGAGCTTCAGACGGGAGCTGACCGTGTCGAGCCGGACACCGGCTTCCGTGGCCTGCTTCTGCAGGGCCTCGCTCCGCTCCGCTCGGGTGCGGCTGCGCAAACGGTAGCCGTTGATGCGGTTCTGCGCGGCCGTGATATCGGCCTGCGCTTTGGAGAGCTGCTTCTGTGCGGTCTCGAGCGCGCGCTGTGCCTCTGCACAGCGGCTCTGCGCCGCCTGCAGATCCTGTGCCAGCTGGGTCTGCCGCTCCGTGCTCTGGGCAAGACTCTCTTCCACGGCGGTCAGGTCCGCGCCGCGGGCGGAGAGCTCCTCGCGCTTCCGGCCCTGCAGATCGCGCAGGGTGAGATAGCGCTTTGTCATGCCGTCGGCGGAGTCCGCCAGTCTGCGGCCCTCCTCCTCGGCCTGCTTCTGCTTTTCGGCCAGCGCGGCGGTCTGCGTGTCGATCTCGCCCATGCGCTGCTCCAGTGCTCCGATCTGCGCGGAGATGCTGCCGCTGCGGCTGTCCTGATCCTCCAGCTCGTGCTGCACGCGCTTCAGGTTGCTCTGCGCGTTGCCGCGATTCGTCTCCAGCACGGCGATCCGGCTGCGCTGCTCCTGCGAGGCGGCCTCCGCCTGCCGGATCGCATCACGGATCTGATCCGTCTGCAGGTCGCGGTTGTGGAGGTCGAACGTCAGGGATTCCGAGGTGACATAGAGCTTGTCCAGCGCGTCGTGCTCCTGCTGCAGGATGAAGGCGGCGGAATGATAGTCCTCCTCGGCCTTGCGCGCCGTGGCGCTCAGGCGCTCGAGCGACTGCAGCCACAGCGCGACCTCGAGGCCCTTGAGCTCCTCGCGGTAGGTCAGGTAGCGCTTTGCCTTTTCCGCCTGATCGCGCAGCGGGCCGACCTGCAGCTCCAGCTCCGAGATCTTGTCGCCGATGCGGGTCAGATTGTCCTGCGTCGTGGCGAGGCGGCGCTCCGTTTCCTCCTTGCGGTGGCGGTATTTCGAGATACCGGCGGCCTCCTCGAAAATTTCGCGGCGGTCCGTGCTCTTGAGGGACAGAATTTCGTCGATGCGTCCCTGGCTGATGTTGGAATAGCCGTCGCGGCCGAGACCGGTATCCATAAACAGCTCGTTGACGTCGCGCAGACGCACGCTCTGCTTGTTGATGTAGTATTCGCTCTCGCCGGAGCGGTAATACCGGCGCGTGACCATCAGCTCGTCGGCGTCATAATGCAGGGCGCGGTCGCTGTTGTCCAGCACGAGCGTCGCCTCGGCAAAGCCGACGGGGGCGCGCTTCTCCGTGCCGCCGAAAATGACATCCTCCATCTTCTGGCCGCGCAGCGAGCGGGAATTCTGCTCGCCCATGACCCAGCGGATGGCATCTGAGATATTGGATTTTCCGCTGCCGTTCGGCCCGACGATGGCGGTGATATCATGGCCAAATCCCACGACCGTCTTGTCCGGGAAGGATTTGAAGCCCTGAATGACTAGCTGTTTCAGATACATATGGACAGATTGCTCCTATTGTATTTCAATGTCTGATTATACCATTGCGCCCCGAAAATTGCAAGACCGGGATTTCACCCCTGCAGGCGGTGCGGCATAGGATGACGCGGAGGTGATCGGAATGCTGCCGATCTTTCGGGGCGCCGCCACGGCGCTCCTCACCCCGTTCCGGCCGGACGGGAGCATCGATCTTCCGGCATGGGACCGCCTGCTTGAGCGGCAGCTGGATGCCGGGATCGCGGCGCTCGTTGTCTGCGGCACGACCGGCGAGGCTGCGACCCTGACGCAGGACGAGAGGCTGACACTCCTGCGCCGCGCAAAGCAGGCTGCCTGCGGCCATTGCCCCGTTATCATGGGCGTCGGGACGAACTGCACGGCAGGCTCCGTAGAAAATGCAGAGCTTGCGGCACAGAACGGCGCGGATGCGCTGCTGGCCGTCACGCCCTACTATAATAAAGGGACGCAGGCAGGCCTGCTTGCGCACTATACCGCGATCGCGGACGCGTCTCCCCTGCCGCTCGTGCTCTATAATGTTCCGTCGCGCACCGGCGTTGACCTCCTGCCGGAGACGGTGCGGGCGCTCGCCCGCCATCCGCATATTGCGGGCATCAAGGAAGCCTGCGGCAGCATCAGCCGAGCCGCACAGCTGCTGGGCCGGTGCGGTCTACCGGTTTGGAGCGGCAACGACGACCAGACGGCCGCGATCATGGCGCTCGGCGGCAGTGGCGTGATCTCCGTGGTGTCGAACGTCGCGCCGGAGGCCGTCGTTGCCATGACGGATGCCTGCCTTGCCGGAGATTTCCGCGAAGGCGCGCGCCGCCAGCTGGAGCTGCTGCCGCTGTGCGAGGCGCTGTTCTGCGTCGTGAACCCCATCCCGGTCAAGGCCGCCATGGAGGAGCTTGGCCTGTGCGGCGGGACACTCCGCCTGCCGCTGTCGCCGCTGGAGGAGCCGCACCGCAGCCGCCTGCGGGCAGTGCTGCGGGGGTATGGGCTCCTCTCATAGGAATCTCCCCGCGCAGCACCGGGGCTGCTTCCTCCGCGGCATGAAAATGCTCCCCCTATGTGACGGTGTCTTTCATCGTCTCATAGAGGGAGCATATCACTTCACCAGCTCCGAAGCTTTTTCTTTAAGCGCGCGGGTGGTATTTTTCATAGACGCTCTTGAGCGTCTTTTTCACGACCTGCGCATAGACCTGCGTGGAGGAGATATCGCTGTGGCCGAGCATCTCCTGCAGGGAATGCAGGTCCGCGCCGTTTTCGAGCAGATGGGCCGCAAAGCTGTGGCGCAGCGTATGCGGTGTGATCTCCTTGTCGATCTGCGCGGTCTGCTGATAGTGCTTGATGATCTTCCAAAAGCCCTGTCTGGAAATGCGGCCGCCGTTCAGGTTGACGAACAGGGCCTGCTCGTCCGGCTCGGCGATCATATTCGGCCGGATATCCGTCACATAGGCCGTCAGGGCACGGATGGCAGCCGGGTAGATCGGGATGATGCGGGACTTCCCGTTCCCGATGCAGCGGACAAAGCCGCCTGCCAGACTGACGTCCGAAACGTTCAAGGCGATCATCTCGCTGACGCGCATGCCGGTGGCATAGAGCGTCTCGAGCATGGCCTTGTCGCGGTAGCCCTTCATATCCGTACACTTCGGCTGTTCGAGCAGCAGCTCGACCTCGCGGCCGGTTAAAATCTGAGGAAGACGCTTTTCCGCCTTCTGCTGCGGGATATCGTGCACAGGAGACTGCGCGACCGCGCCGGTGGAGACGCAGTAGCCATAGAAGCTCTTGAGCGATGCCACACACCGGGAGACCGTCGCAGGCGATTTGCCGATACTCGTCAAATGGCGCACATAGGCACAGACCGTCTCCTGCGTGCACGCCTCCAGCGCAGGGCCGTCCGTCTGCTCCAGATAGGTGGTGAATTGCCGCACATCGCGCAGATAGGAAGCGACCGTATTGTCCGATGCGTGCCTGATATTCATAAGGTAGGATTCATATGCAGCCACGAGCTTCCCCATCTTGCGTTCCCTCTCGCCAGCAAAAAACTATGCCGCAGCGGCCCGGCGCATACAGGAGGCAACCGGAGCGTTCTGCAAACATTTCTGGCAGTGTAGAATATAATAACGCATATTTTCCCGGATTTCAATCCTTTCCGGCCCGGAGAGGAAAACTTTGTATATTATGCTCAAGAATTATGTTAACAATATTATGTTAACCAATGCAACGGAGACATCGTAATTCAGCGGCTCATCTGCATATTCCACCAGATGTTGTATTCATTATCTGCATATTCACCACATGCTGTGTTTTGCATATTTGCAAGTTCTCCTGCATTTATCCGTTTTCGATTTATGCATAGCGGCGCTTTTTCCGGCGCCCGGCCCCGAGCAGAGCGCCGAGCAGCCCCGCACCGGCCAGCGGCAGCAGGACCGGCAGTGCTTCCCCGTAATGTACGCCGAAGAACAGCAGGTTCCCCAGCAGCAAAAACAGCGCATAGCCGCCTGCCGCCCCAAGCCCGCAAAGCAGCTTCCGCCGTCCGCTGTGCAGGGCTGCGATCAGCGCACCGAGAAAGGCGACCAGCCCCGCGATCACGCCCGCGGCGACCGGCAGACTGCTTTCCGGCAGCTTCCCGCCCAGGATCAGGCGCGCAGCCAATGCGGCCAGCGCCAGCGTTGCCAGCGGCATGGCCGCCGCCAGCTGCAGCGGCAGCCAATTCCGTTTTTTCCTTCCCTGTTTTCCACCCATGGCGATCCCCTCTCCCATTGTTCTGTTCCAGCCTATGCCGCCACGCAGAAAAAAAGACCCGCCGTCCGGTTTGCCGGACAGCGGGCTTGCAGAAGGATCACTTGCGAACGAAGGACATGCAGTCCGTGCACTGCTTCATCGTGGGATCGGACTCGTGGGTGCCGACCTGGATGCGCTCGAGCGAGCAGTAGTTTTCGTCGCTGCAGTGGTTCCGGCACTGGGTAACGGAGCACTGGATGCAATGGTTGGCATGGCAATCACAGCTCATGAACGGTTCCTCCTTTGCTTGATTTCGAGCCTAGTTTGCGCCGCTCCGCCGGGAAAAATCATGGAAATTCCATCCATTTTCAAATTGACAGCCCCGGAAAATTCGCTATAATGAAGAGCAGAGGTTCAGGAAGAACTGCAAGGAGGTTATTTACACTATGATCAAGGTCGCACCGTCCATTTTGTCCGCGGATTTTGTCAATCTGGAGCGAGATATCCGCTCTCTGCCCGCCGCAGGAGCCGATTATGTCCACGTCGACGTCATGGACGGCATGTTTGTTCCGAATATCACCATCGGCATCCCGGTCGTCGCTGCCATTTCGCGCATCGCCCCCCTGCCGCTGGATGTCCATCTGATGATCGAGCGGCCCATCCGCTATGTTGACGCGTTCTGCAAGGCCGGAAGCAGCATCCTCACGCTCCATGTTGAGGCCGACACGCAGGAAAACACGCTCGAGGCCCTGCGCCGCATCCGGGAAAACGGTGTGCGCGCTGCCATTTCCGTCAAGCCGAACACCCCTGCAGAGGCCGTGCTGCCGTTCCTGCCGCTGTGCGATCTCATCCTTGTGATGACAGTCGAGCCGGGCTTTGGCGGACAGTCGTTCCTGCACAGTACCATGCCGAAGCTGCATCAGCTCCGCCAGTGGATCGACGAGCAGAACCCAGCCTGCGAGCTGGAGGTTGACGGCGGCGTCAATGTGGAGACGGCAAAGATCTGCCGCGATAACGGCGCGAACGTCCTCGTCGCGGGCAGCGCCTATTTCAAGGCCGCCGACCCCGCAGCCTTTGTCCGCGCGGTAAAGGCATAATATCAGAATAATTCCCCGGCCCTGCATGGAAGATCACCATGTAGGGCCGGGATTTTTCAGGCAGCACCGCATAATTCAGCGAGAGCATTCGCCGAGGGATTTTTTGTCGAGACAAAGTTTGAAAAGTGCAGATGTACTTTGTGTACCCGCAAGGGGCATGCCGCATCCGTAAGGCGGCAAAGCCGCCAACGGCTGCGCAATACCTCAAACTTTTCGAACTGATGGATCGGCAAAAAATAACCGGCGAAGGCCGAAGCTGCAATTATGCGGTGTTGCCTTCTTTACAGGCTGACGGCGGTGTCCGTTGCAAAGAAATACACAATGCGCTCCGACACCGGCAGCTCAAAAATACGCGACAGCGCGCGGCTGTAGGCATCAAGCTGACCGCGATAGTATTCCGCGCGCTCGCGCTCCGCACCGGGGCGCAGGCGGTCACTCTTGAAATCAAGAATGACCAGGCCGTCCAGCTCGATGAGGCAGCAGTCCGTAACGCCCTGCAGCAAAATTTTCTCCCCTGCCAGCGCCGGATCATAATTCGCGCCGTCGTCCAGCACGGAGAATTTGAACTCCCGCACAACCTGTGGGGCCTGCAGCACACGCTGCCCCAGCGGAGAGGCAAAGAAGCGGCGCAGCCGTTCCGGGTCGACAGCCTCAAGCTGCTGCGGCGTCAGGAATTTTTGCCGTCCGAGCCGCTCCAGTTCCGAACGAAGCCCTGACTCGTCTGCGCAGGCGGCATAGTTCAGGTGCTGCATGGCAAGGTGCAGCGCCGTGCCGCGCTCCGCCGCCGTCAATGCCCTTCTCCCCTCTTCGAAGCGCGGGACCGGGAAATGAAGCTTCGGCGCCTGTGCGGTCTGCTCGGCCGCCTCGTTATCCAGTTCGCGGCCCTTGAGCTGCGTCGCTGTCAGCTTTGTCGGCATCGTCACCGCCGCTGCGTGGCCATAGGGTGGAAGGAAGCGCGGCTCCGGCGGCTGCTCACACGCCGGTTCGGCCGATGCGGCAGTCCCCGCCTCCGGGGCGGCCTGCACAGCAGTATGGAGTTGAATGCGCCACGGGTGGCCGCCCTGCAGTGCACAGTCCGGCTGCCCGGCTGCAGCGAACAGCTCGCCCGCCTCCGGCCGGGTCATCGCAGCAAGCAGGATCCAGTCGCCCAAGGAATCCGCGCCCTCCAGCAGGGCGGCATCCGGCGGCAGGCTCAGTCCCTGCGCATAGCTCTCGAGCCTGCGCGTCAGGCGGGCGGCGCAGCAGGTCATGATCAGGCGGTACTGTGGCCGCGTCATGGCGACATAGAGCACGCGCATCTCCTCCGAAACGGCCTCCTGATCCAATCTGCGCGCAATGGCCTGCCGCGCAATGGTCGGGCAAAGGATACGCGCTGCGGGGTCATAGCAGTTTGAGCCAAGCCCCAGCACAGGATCGGTGAGCACATTGGCGCGGGAGTCCGTGCGGTTGAAGCTCTTGCACAGGTCCGCCAGAAATACGACCGGGAATTCCAGTCCCTTGGAGCTGTGGATGGTCATCAGCCGAACGGCCCCGGCCGCCGCGCCGCCGCTTGACGGCACGCCACGCTCCCGCAGGCCCTCCAGATGGCGCAGGAAGCCGGGCAGACCGCAGCCGCCTGCGCGCTCATAGGAATCCGCGATCGAGCGGAACGCCGCCAGATTCCGCTGACGCTGCGGGCCGTTCGGCAGAGCGGCGCAGAGCGCGGGCAGCAGGAGCCGCTCCTCCGCTTCCTCGAGCAGGGTGCGCAGCGGCGCTTCCTGCGCCGTGCGGCGCAGGTCCTCCAGCACGGCGCAGATGGGCGCTTTGCTTTCGCAAAGCAGCGTGTAAAGGTCAGCGTCCCGGTCCCCGGCGCGCAGCCGGGCCAACGCGTCGGCAGGATAGCCGCCAAACGGCGAGAGCAGCACCGTCAGCAGCGGGATATCCTGATGAGGATTGTCGATGATCCGCAGCAGCGCAAAGAGAAAGCGGATTTCCTCTGCGGCAAACAGGTCGTCGCTGCCGCAGGAGGCCGGAATGCCGTGCCGCCGCAGGGCGTCGAGATAGGTCTGCGTCCGGCCGGAGAGCGAGCGCATCAGGATGACGATATCACCGGGCCGGACGGGCCGCAGTCCGTCGCCGTCCGGGATCTTCTCCTCCTGCCGCAGCATCTCCGCGATGCGCGCGGCGACAAACTCCGCCTCGGCCGCCGCGCGGTCCGGCGGCGCGCCGTCCCCGGCCGGGCTGTAGTCGATGGCGTGCAGTTCTACGGCAGGCTGCCCCATGTCCGGGAATGTCCGGTTGGCGCGCAGCGCCTCGGCATCGCCGTAGACAAGGCCGCCGGTCCGCTCCGTCATCGTCAGGTGGAAAACGTCATTCGCTGCAGACAGGATTTCCGCATGGGAACGGAAATTATCCGAAAGCAGGATGCGGCGCGGCTCTCCTTCTGCAGGTTCCTCCGCAAACGTGTGGTATTTTTCCAGAAAAATGGTCGGGTCGGCCAGACGGAAGCGGTAGATGGACTGCTTCACATCGCCGACAAGGAACACATTGCGGCCCTCCCGCGAGATCGCGGAATAAATTGCCTCCTGCACGCGGTTCGTATCCTGATATTCGTCCACGAGAATTTCGGCATAGCGCCCGGCCACCTCGCGGGCGGCCGCCGTCGGCGCGCCGGAGCGGTCCGTCAGCAGGCGAAGGGCAAAATGCTCCAGATCGTTGTAGTCGAGCAGGTGCCTTCTGCTCTTTTCCGCCGCAAAGAGCGCGGAAAATGCCCGCGTCAGGGCCAGCAGTCCGCGCAGCGCCTCCGCGCTCCCGCAGAGCTCCCGCAGCGTCTCGTCCGGCTGCAAAGAGAACGGCTCGAGCCTGCGCCGCACGCGCGCGACGGTGTCCGTGCGCAGGCGCTTGATGCGCTCCTGCGTCTCCGGGTCGGCGCATTTTCGGATCGCCGGGAAACGGCCGAAATCCGGCGGGATGCGCGCAAGCGCCTCCCACGATCCGGCAGAGGCCAGCGCCTCGAGCAGCAGGAGATTGGCCTGCAGCACGGGCGCATAGGCGGAAACGGCCTCGTTCTCCTCAGCAAGCGCCAGCGCGCGGCGCAGCATGGCCGCATCGCTCTGCAGGCCGCGCTGCAGCTCCCGCAGCAGCCACTCGCCCCAGATCGTCTGGCCGGGGTCCGTGCAGTCCGTCACATCCAGCATGATCTCCCAGCGGTCCGCCGTCGCAGCCGGATCGGGATAGCACTGCAGGTTCGTGTAGACGCGCACGATCAACTCCTGCAGTGCGCGGTCGTCCCGTCCTGCGCCGGGCAGATCCAACGCAGCGCGCACGGCGGGCGACGGATCTGCATAGGCCTCCTCGAGAACGGCGCGCACGGCGCGTTCCCGCAAGGCGGCTGCCTCCTGCTCGTCTGCAAGGCGGAAATCGGCGGGCAGCTCCAGAACATGGGCATAGTCCCGCAGAAGCGCCGCGCAGAAGCTATGAACCGTGGAGATCTGCGCCAGATAGACGCGGCTGAGCTGCCGCTGCAGATGGCGGTTCTCCGGGTCGGCGGCAAGGCGGCGGTTCAGCTCCGCCAGCAGCTTGCCGCGCAGCTCCGCTGCAGCCGCCTGCGTGAAGGTGATGAGCAGGAATTCGTCGACGCACCTGCCCTCGCGGATGACCTGATCGAGCACGCGATCGATCAGAACGCGGGTCTTACCGGAGCCTGCGGCCGCCGCGACCAGCAGGGCGCAGCCGCGGCTCTCCACCGCCGCCCGCTGTCTGGGCGTCAATACGATCTCAGCCATGCTCTCTCCTTTCCAGCGTCTGCCAGAATTCCTCCGCCGTGATCTTCTTCAGCCAGCGAGGCTGTTCATGTCCGGCGCAGACCTCAGAATAGGGGCAGAACGCACAGGCGCTGTCCTTTGCATCGCGGATGCAGGGATCCGGGTCGATGCGGCCGTCCGCCAGCTCGTCGCCGAGCGCGGCCACGGTCCGGAACACGAAGCGCTCCAGCTGGGCAAGCTGGGCAAACGAGGCGAGATCGCCCGTTTTCCGCCCCTCCTTGTCCAGCGTATACGGCAGAAAACGCGGGCTCCCGCCGCACGGCTCCATAGCCTCGAGCACCGGATCGCTGTTCAGCAGCACGCCGGAGCGGCGCAGCTGCTTGCGGCGTTCCTTCTCGATCTCGGCCTGCGCAAGGCGGTCGCGCACGGAGACGCGCTCGATGCGCGCCGGGAAATACAGCACGCCCGCAGGCAGCGGCTCGCCATGGAGCAGATGTCCGCCCTGCCGGACGAGGGCAAAGAGATACAGCAGCATCTGCAGCCCGCGCCCGTGCAGCACGTTCGTATAATCGAAGCTCTTTTTGCCGGTCTTGTAGTCCACAACGCGGACATAGGGCCGTCCGCCGCTCTGCCAGACGTCTACACGGTCAACGAAGCCCTCCACAACGCCGCGGCAGCGTTTCCCGGAAAAGGCCACACCCGGCAGCGCGCCGCGCGCCGAGAATTCCAGCTCACAGAATTTCGGGCGGAAGGCGGAGACGGACAGCTCGTCATACAGCTCGTCGACGACCTGCGTCACCTCGTCAAACGTCCGCCGGAGCAGATAGCCCGTCCGGCCCGAGTCCGGGAAGGTCTCGAGCAGGGTCTGTGCGTTCTGCTCCATGCGCTCCTGCGCCAGTTCCTGCACCCGGCTGCGCGGCACGGCGGCAAACCCGCCCTCGCGCTCCGTCTGCTGCACGACATGCTCCAGCATGTCGTGCACGAACGTGCCGTAGAACCGGCTGTCGAATTCCGCCGGTTCGCGTTCCTGCGCCCGCAGGCCATACTGCAGAAAATGCGCAAAACGGCACCCGGCCAGCACATCGATGCGCGAGGAGGAGAAGTGCAGCTCCGCGCCATAGAGCGCCCGCGCCGTCTCCGGCCGGAGCGAGCCGGGCGAATAGGTCCGGGCCTGCTCCGCACGCGCGGCAGCCCCGGCAAACATCGGCTCCTGCAGCAGGCCGCCCGCGGCGGGCAGCCAACGCTCCAGATAGGCCTGCGGCGCGCGCAGCACCAGCGCCTCGTCCGTTGCCTCGCACGCAGCCTGCGGCTGCAGCTCCGTCAGCCGGTGGAAAAAGTAGGATTCCCGCTCCTGCACGGCGCTGACCCACAGTGAGCGCCGCGGCGCCTCCAGCACGCTCGCCATGGCGGCAAGCTCGCGGTCGAGCCGGGCCGAAGCAGCAGGGCCGACCTCCAGCCCCATGCGCTGCAGGCTGGCGCGTTCGGCATCCGTCAAGAGGCTGCGCGGCGCGGCAGCAGCCGGGAACGCACCCTCGTTCGCGCCGAGCAGCAGCAGATGCGGCACATCCGCACGGCGGAGCGACATGACGCTGCCGACCGTGACGCTGTCGAGCTGGGCCGGGATCGTGCCGATATCATACTGGCTCAGAACGACGCGGAAAATATGGAAAAATGCGTCCGCCGTGCGGACGGTACGGCCGAGCACGCCGTACAGCTGCTCCAGCACCGTGCAGACAATGCCGTAGACCTGCGTCAACTCCTGTGCCTTCTGCAGGCTCCCGCTCCGATAGGCCTCCTGCGCACGCTCGTTCAGCCGCTCGCGCAGACCGGTCTGCTCCAGAAAATGATAGAGCGCCAGCACCATCTCGCCCGTATTCTGCGCGGCGCGCAAACCGCGCCGCAGGGCGGACAGGGGGGCGATCGCCTCTGCGCGCCATGCGTTCAGCTCGGCCAATCGCTCCGGCGGCGCAGCGCGGCCGTGCAGCCCGGCCGGGTCCATCGTCCATTCGCGCTCCCAGCGCGCACCCTGAATGTTCCAGATCACGGCATAGTTCTCCAGTGCGTCGCACGCGGCGGCGTCCAGCGGAGAAAGGCCGGATTTTAAGTACGCCAGAACGGCCTCCTGCTCCATGCCGCCCGAGGCCGCCTCCAGCGCGGCAAGCAGCATGCGCACGACCGGCTCACGGAGCAGATCGCGCGTTCCGGCAAAATAGGCCGGGATGCCCGCACGGCGCAGGACGGTCTCGAGCACCGGACGATAGGTCTCCGGGTCGGCGCAGGCCACGGCAATGTCGCGCCAGCGCGCGCCGCCCTCCATCCTTCGCAGAATTTCACCCGCCGCAGCGCGGCACTCCGTCTCGATATCCGGCGCGCACGGAAGGCAGACGCCCGGAAGCGCCGGGCAGGCCGCTCCCCTGCCGAACAGCGCGCGCAGCAGAGGCGAAAAAGCCTCATCCTCTGCCGGGAATTCCCGGAGCTGTACCGCCGCGCCCGCCTGCCGGGCCGCTCTCTGCAGGCTGCGGATCGTATCCCGCGCAGCATCGAAAATTTGCGCACCGCCCGCCGGGCTGTCGCAGCTCAGCGCAACGGTCACCTCCGCCCCGCCTGCAAGGAGCTGCGTCAGGATCTCCAGCTCCACGCCGTTCAGGTCGGTAAAGCCGTCGAGATACAGCTGCCGTCCCGCGGCAAACGTCCCCGTCTCCAGCGCGGCGGCAAGCCGCGTCAGGCGGCTGGACGGATCCTGTCCCGCATTGGCGCAGGCGGCGTCATAGCTCTCCATCAGGAGGGCAAATTCCTCGGTCTTCACGGCCAGCGCACCGCTGAGCTTCTCCGATGCCGCGCGCAGCAGCTCCGGCCGCAGGCAGTAGGCGCGGAATTCCTCCAGCGTGTCGAGCAGCTGCAGCAAAAATTCCGGCCGGGACGTGCTGGCACCGAACAGCTTCAGCCGCGGGCGCACCTGCTCCACAGCCAGCGCCATCAGCAGCAGCCGTCCGCCCGCGTCCGTCTCCTCGCAGGCGGAGCCGCCCTCGATGGAAAACACGCGCGAGGCCAGCCGGGAAAAGCTCAGGACCTCGGCAAAGCGGCTGATCGTGTCGCCGCCCGCGCGGCAGAGCATGCGTTCGGCCTCGTGGGAGAACTGCTCCGGCACGACCAGGATGCGCTGCGCCGTTTTTTCGCAGAGCGCCTGCATCACGCGGGCCGTGTTCTGTTTTCTGCTCGGACAAAGCCAAAGCTCCAGCATGTTCCTCACCTCTTTTTATCTATTGTAACACACGCCGTGCGAAAAAAAAAGCCCACGCCGGGTCACGGCGTGAGCTGCGGACTGTTGAAAAAACTGCCCAGCCAAAGGTTCCGGAGGGAAGAAAAGTGTGAAAGGAAACCGTCAGGGTTTCCTTTCGCGTTTAATCACCCGCCGCAGCGGCGGAATTGCAAAATCATGCTGCAAAAATTGATTTTGCAATTCTGATAGCAGCTTGGCGAAAAAGTCCAACAGGACTTTTTTGACAAGCTGAGCCCACGCCGGGTCACGGCGTGGGGCTGGTTCATGAAAACAGTTCCTTGAGCTTCTGGAGCCACTCGAGCGTTTTGAAGCGCAGGCGGTATTCCGGCTGCTCCTCCGTGATCCATGCAGCCTCGTCCTCGTCAAAACCTCCCGCGGCAGCCTGCAGCTCCGCCTCATCGCTCGTTGCGGCCGTGCAGAGCGTCGGGAACACGACGCACCACCAGTTTTTCCCGGCGGCTTCGCCGATCTGCACCCGCAGCGAGGGGTATGTCCCGGCAGGCAGAGAAAAGCTGGCATAGTCCCGTGTGCCGTAGGTCTCCGGGCCGAGGCTGACCGTCACGTCATAGCCGCTGCCCGCAAGCACGCGCTGCGCCGCCTCCGCGATCTCTGGCAGATGGGCCGCGATGCATTTGCGCGCGTCATCCGCCGTTTCGCAGTCTGCCGTCAGGCCGGACACGTAGGCCAGCACGCCGTCGCGCACGCGCAGTTTCTGCGCCTGATCAGCTGCTTCATCGGAATTGGCAATGACATGCAGCCGCACGGTCTTCCGCGCCAGCCTGCGCTGCCGCACGAGCGTATCGGCCGTATAAATGCTGCCGGTCAACAGAGCAAGCGACAGCAGCCAGCAGAGGATCCTTCGGATTTTCATAAAAAAACACCGTCCATTCTGTAGTTGCCTATAGAATGGACGGGTTTTGGAATTTTTATACCGTCTTGGCGATAAAGACCTGCGGATAATTGTCCTTGAGCATCGTACAGGCGACGGCGGCATATTCGAACGAGTCAAACAGGCCGTATACGGCCGAGCCGCTGCCCGTCATCTGCGCGCCATAGGCACCATAGGACATCATGATGGACTTGATATAGTTCAGCTCCAGATGGTCCGGAATGGCGACCTGCTCAAACACATTGCACAGGCCCGCGCCGATGGCCTCGAGATCGCCCTTTTCGAGCGCAGCGCGCATAGCGCGCGTGTCCGGCCGCTTGGCAAGCGCGACATCGTCGAGTTTGGCATAGAGCGCCGGGGTGGAAAAGCTGACGTCCGGCTTGCAGATCACGGTGAACATCTCCGGCGCGTCCGGCAGCTTCGTCAGCCGTTCGCCGCGCCCCTCGGCCAGAGCCGTGCCGCACAGCACGCAGAACGGAACGTCGGAGCCGATCTGCGCGCCCAGCTCGCACAGCGCATAGACGGAAAGCGGGTAATCTTTCCAGCGGTTCAGCGCGCGCAGCACGGCCGCCGCGTCGGCGCTTCCGCCGCCAAGGCCCGCCCCGGACGGGATGCGCTTGGTGATGCGGATGGTCAGGCCGTCCGGCTCGCCGCCGAACGTGTCAAAGAACACGCGAGAGGCACGCCAGGCCAGATTCGTTTCGTCCAGCGGGATGCCCGCCGTTTCACACTCGATGCGCCAGCCCGTGCCGGTGTCCAGCAGGAGCTCGATATCGTCGCGCAGGGCGACGGTCTGCAGGATGCTGCGGATATCGTGATAGCCGTCCTCGCGGCGGTCCAGCACGTCGAGCGTAAGATTGATCTTTGCAAATGCGCCTTCGGTCAGAGTTGTCATTTGATCTTTCTTCCTTCGAGATAGTAACGTTTTTCGCGGCTGTGGCCCATCGAGAACGTCTTGCGCGGCAGGATGCCGTCGGCAATGACGCCGCGGAAGAGCTGGCTCTTCTCCATGGCGGGCAGCAGGAAGCCGATGGCGTTCGGCTGCTTTGCCAGCGCGATGAGGGCGTCGTCGTCATGGATGTAGTCCACTTCGCCGGGATGATCGGCCAGATAGCTGTCCAGGAAGCCCTGCAGCACGCCGACGGCCAGCTCGCTGAGCGAACGGTCGAGCAGCACCGTGCCGGACTCCTCGCCCGCGTACCACGTCACAGGGAAGCCGCCCTCGGCGCAGGCCTGGCTCTCCAGCGCCTTCCGCAGCGCCTTCGGGTCGCAGCCCGTCACAACGCGGTGGATCGGCTCAAAGACCTGCGCGGGATCGTGGATGTTCTCCAGCTCCACGAGCGCATAGCGCGCGGGATGGTTCGACAGATCCTCGCCGGGATGGTTGCGTTTCAGTTCTTCATAGCAGGACTTTGCGGTGGCAAGGGAATGGTTGCCGTCGCCGACGGCGAACACCATGGGAACGCCCTTCAGGCCCTCGTACTTCTTGCCGACGTTTGCGGTATAGTCCGTCAGGCGGGCATTGAACGCAGCGGCTTCCTCGCCGTCGACGAGCCAGCCGCGGATGTGGCCGCCGTCCTCCATGAGGTCAAAGTCATAGAGCTTCTCGAGCTTGTCCTTCTTCTCCGCGATCGGCTCGATGAGCACATGCTCATGGTCGTCCGCCAGCATCAGGATGTGCGGCAGCTCGACGGGCGCTTCGCGGCGGACGCGCATGCGCGGCGGAATGCGCTCAACGACCGTGCGCTCCGTGGCGCGGATGGGCGAAACGGAGCCGGTGGAATAGTCATAGGCGTCCAGATCGACCATGCCGATGAGGCCGCGGCGGATGGAGCCGTTTTCCAGCGTGCGCTCCACATAAACAAACGAATCCTTCAGCGTGCGGAAGACGTTGGCATCGAGATATTCCGCCATTGTGCGGTTGATGAGCGCCGTATGCGCAGCCTCCTGCGGGGTACCAAGCTCTGCCTCGGGCAGAATAAGGTTGATCGTCGAGGGAGAACCCTCGGCATGCTGCCGGACACGCTCCCAATAGGCAGGGTCAGAGGTGAACTGATCGCAGGCGATGACCGCCCACTTCTCCATGGAATCGACCTGCGGGAAGAGAATGTCTGCCGGTAAAAACGCGTTCATGTGGATATCCGCCTTTCAAAATTTTTGTAGGAATCAGCCAAAATTATTATAGCGTATCTTACAGATTTTGTATAGAGAAAAAAACGAAAACCAGCAAATAATTCGATATTACTCGCGCACGAATATCTTCTGCAGGGTATGTACAAGCTTCGCGCGCATCGGGTGCAGCACGCGGTCGCACTGGCCGACATAGGCATGGAACTGCGCGCCGAAGCCCTGCTTGTAGTGATGCAGGCCGTAATAGGGATTCTCCGGCACGGGATAGCCCTCGACGCCGCGGAAGTCGAAGTAACGGTAGCCGCCCTCGAGCGCGTCGCGCTGCATCTGCCACTGGATCAGCTCGTTCGGAAAATCGGCCTGATAGGCGCGGTCGGAGCAGGCATACATATGCCACACGCGGTTGCCGAGCTCGGCCGTGATGCTCGCGGCGATGATGACGCCGTCCTTCTCCGCAAGGTACAGCTTGGCCATGGGGCCGAGCGCCTCGAGGAAGTGCGCATAGTACTGCTGCGGCCGCGCGGTAAAGCCGTTCTTTGCCGCCGTGGCAAGCATCATGCGGTAAAACACCGGGATATCCGAGACATCGCCCAGCCGGACAGTCACGCCGTTGCGCTCCGCGCGGCGGATGTCATAGCGCTTTGTTTTATTATAGTAGGCCAGAAGCGACTCCGGCGTGAAGCCCTGCAGGTCGAGCACATAGCACATGCGCGGCTGGAACAGGGAAAAATCGCTCGCCTGATTGACGGTAAAGCCCAGACGGCGCACCTCGTCCAGAAACGCCGTGTCCGTCTCCTCCAGCATCGGGTCAATGCGGATCATATAGTCGCCGCGCTTTTCGGCCAGCGCGCGCATGGCGTCCACAAGCGCCTCGAGCGTGGCGTAGTCGCCGTCCCGGAAGATCGGCCCGCGCGGCGCATAGAGAAAGCCCGTGTGCATATGACGGATGCGGTGCTCCAGAATGGCCATGGAGCCGATGATCTCGCCCTTCTCGTCGCGGCAGAGGATGCCGGTCCAGCCCCATCCCTCCTTCACGCGGCCCCATGCAGAGGTCTGCATGAAATGGCAGTTTGGCTGCCGGAGGACAAAGGCGTCCAGCTCCGCCGCCTGATCGATGGTCACATATTCGATCATGGTACGTTCCTTTCTGCCCCCGCACCGGCGGGAGCGCGTATCCGTATCGGAAATCTCACCCATTTTACCACAGGCGGGACGCTGCGTCAACTGCCGAACGAGCCCAGCGCGATCGCCATCCCCGGCGCAGCGCCGTGCCGAAAGCCATAGGTGACCGCATTTCCGTCGGCATCCCCCAGCACGAAGCCTAATTCGCTGGGCTCTGCCGTGGAATACCACTGCTTGGCAAGGGAGTCCTCCGGCCGGAATGCATTGGCCGTCAGGCCGTAATAATCTGCCACTCGCTGCCGCCAGCCGCCCGCATCCTCCAGACAGTCCGGCAGGTCCTGCAGCAGGATCTGATAATCGGACTCCTGATAGAACAGCATCTCCAGATGGAGCAGCCTGCCGGTCTGCGCATCGAGCAGAATGATCGTGTCAATAAACGGCGTATGGTGCAGCGACGCACGGATCGCCGAAAACACCGTGCCCGAGGCCGTGTCAAGGATCCATCCGCTTTCCGCAAATACCTCACCTGACAGGTCGATATACGGCTGGAGCGGCTGCGGGATAACACTCTGCGCATCGAGCAGCCACTGCTGCGTCTGCGCCGTCAGCGCGCCGGCGTCATCGCCAGTATTCTGCGCAATAAACTCACCGACGGCGGCAAGGCGGAGCCGTTCCATCAGAGTCACCGCTTCCTCCATATCCAGCTCTGCGCCATCGACGGAAAATTCCGTCTCGGCCACGCGGTCGAGCTTCTGCTGCAGAAAACGCTGCGGAAGCAGAAGAGCTGCCGCAAGGACCGCGCAGGCAGCGGCTGCCAGCCACCAGCTTCGTATCCGCTTCATTTTTGCTCTCCTTTCAGAAGGAATGACACGCGCGTTCCCTCGCCGACCACGCTCTCAAAGCGCAGGCTCGACCCATGGACCTCGGCGATCTTCCGGCACAGCGTCAGGCCGAGGCCCGCGCCGCCCGCCGCTCTGGCACGCGATTTGTCCACCATATAAAACGGATCGGTGATGCGGGACAGCTCCTCCGGAGGAATGCCGCGCCCCGGATCGATCACGCAGAACAAATAGCCCGACGGAACGACCCTGCCACGCAGCTGCAGAACCGCGCCTGGCGGGGAGGCCTTGTGCGCGTTGTCGAGCAGATTGAGCAGCAGCGTCCGCAGCAGCTCCGGTTCGCCCCAGACGGCCGCCTCCTCCACATCGCACTGCAGGCTCTGCTTCTGCCGGGCAAGCCGGTATTCGCAGCTTTTCTGCACGGAGGCCGCAAGCGCACCGGTCTGCACCCGGGAGAAGGAAGGCTCGCTGCGCTCAAGCGCAAACAGGTCCAGCAGCGCGAACGACATGCGCTCCAGACGTTTTCCCTCGGTGTAGATCGCGTTGGCTGCTTCAAACTGCATCTCGCTCGGAAGCGTTCTGCTGCGCAGCGTGTCGGCGTAGCCGATGACGGAGGTCAGAGGCGTTTTCAGCTCATGCGCAAAGCTGGCCGTAAATTCCTTCTGACGCTGCGCTGCATCCGCCAGCTCCCGCAGCCGTGCCTCGAGCGCATCGGCCATGGCGTTGAAATTCTGCGCCAGATCGCCGAGCTCGTCATCGGTGCGGACCGTGACGCGCCTGTCCGTCTGCCCGGCCGCAAGCTGCCGCGCCGTGCGCGAAATGCGGCGGAGGGGCCGCGTCATATAGACAGACAGAGCTGCCGTTGCCGCGACCGCAGCCCCAAGCACAGCGGCAAGGATCCATCGAAAGCGCTGCAATTCCGTCTCCGCTTCGTGCAGCATGTCCGTAATGTCGTTCAGGCAAGTCAGAGAGTATGTACCGCCGTACAGTGTAAGCAGCGACGTTGTGATCAGGCGGCTGCCGGAGGTGGTATTCTGCACACGGGAGACGATCACGCCCGCCCTTCCGTTCTGCGCCGCCTCCCGTGGGAAGCCCGCACTTTCGGACAAAACCGTGCCGTCCGCCGCGTGCAGGCAGTAGCTGCGGTCCTGCGGCAGGGCCTCCAGCGCTCTTTCGATCGCGCCGGAGGAAGCGGTGTCCTGTCCCTGCTCTCTGGCGCAGAGCGCCTGCACCGTCATGCCGAGCAGCCGTACCCCCTCCTGCGCATCGCGGACCTGCCCCTTCAGACGCGCGTCAAACGAGCTGCTCATGACCAGGTAGCCGCCGACAGCCAGAGAGACAGCCAGCAGCATGGTGATGAGGGCGGTCATTTTGGCAGCAAATCTCAATCCGTCACCTCCAGTCGGTAGCCTGTCTTATAGATCGTCAGGAGCTTTCCCTGCCAGCCCAGCTTTCGCCGCAGCCGCTGCACATGCAGGTCGACCGTGCGGCTGTCACCCGTGAATTCCGTGCCCCAGACGCGCTCATAGATCGTTTCGCGGAACAGCGCGATGTTTCGGTTCTGTACAAACAGGAGCAGCAGGTCAAATTCCTTCGGCGTGAGCAGAATCGGTTCGCCGCCGCGTGTGACGCGCATGGCTCGTGCGTCGATGCACACATCTCCTACGGTATACCGGTCTCCGGTCTTTCCGGTGCGGCGCAGGACGCTCTCCACCCGCGCGATCAGCTCCACAATATCAAACGGCTTGACAAGATAGTCATCCGCTCCGGCGCGCAGACCGTTAACGCGGTCGCTGACCGAGCCGCGCGCCGTCAGGAAGATCACCGGCGTTTTCGTCGGGCGGATCAGGTCCATCAGTTCGAAGCCATCCGCCCCAGGAAGCATGATATCCAGAAGGATCAGATCGAAGCTCATCTGCTCCAGAAGGTCTGCGGCCGCCAGACCGTCATATTCGCAGGTGCATTCGTAGCCGCACGCGCTGAGATTCAGGTCGATCAGCCGCGCGATCGTTATTTCATCTTCCACGATCAAAATCCGGATCATGATTTTTCCTCCCAAAAAGCATTTCCTGAGGATAGTTTGCATCTGCCTTGTATCTATATTGTATCACAGGAACGGTCCGCCTACCAGCCCTGCGGAAATTTTGTGTACTTTACCCAGATTTAACATTCTATCCTCTTGCATCTGCCGGGACATTCGATTATAATTGTGTTATTATACTGCCAAAAGGGAGGCAACGTATTTGGAAGTTCTGTTGGAAAATGCGCAGTCCCTGCTGCAGGGAGACGGCTGGAAGCTCATCGTCATGTGGGTCATCGGCGCGGTGCTCATCTATCTCGCCATCGCCAAGGATATGGAGCCCTCGCTGCTGCTGCCGATCGGCTTCGGCGCGATCCTGATGAATCTGCCGGGCGCGGACCTCGAGATCCTGCATCTTCTGTATGAAAAGGGCATCGCAAATGAGCTGTTCCCTCTCATACTGTTCATCGGCATCGGTGCAATGATCGATTTCGGTCCGCTGCTGTCGAACCCCAAGCTGATGATCTTCGGCGCGGCGGCGCAGTTTGGCATATTTTTTACATTTTTCGTTGCGAGCCTCTGCGGCTTTGACATCCGCGACTCCGCCTCCATCGCCATCATCGGCGCGGCGGACGGCCCAACATCCATTGTCGTGGCAAACGCCCTGCAGAGCGGCTACATCGGCGCGATCACCGTCGCTGCCTATTCCTATATGGCGCTGGTACCCATTGTCCAGCCGCCCGTCATCCGCCTGCTGACAACGAAGAAGGAGCGGCTCATCCGCATGCCGTATGAGCCGAAGCAGATCTCCAAAACAACACGCATTCTCTTCCCCATCGTCATCACGATCATCACGGGCATCTTTGCCCCGAAGGCAGTCGCGCTCGTCGGCTTCCTGATGTTCGGCAACCTGATTCGCGAGTGTGGCGTGTTGAACTCGCTGTCCGAGACGGCGCAGAAGGTGCTGGCGAACCTTATCACGATCTTCCTCGGCATCTCCATCGCGTTCAACATGCACGCGGCGCAGTTCCTGAAGCCGCAGACGCTGCTCATCATGGGCCTTGGCCTTGTTGCCTTCATCTTCGACACGGCGGGCGGTGTTCTTGTGGCCAAGTTCCTGAACCTGTTCCTGCCGAAGGGCAGGAAGATCAATCCCATGATCGGTGCGGCCGGTATCTCGGCCTTCCCGATGTCCTCCCGCGTCATCCACAAGATGGGCCTGAAGGAGGACCCGCAGAATTTCCTGCTCATGCACACCGTCGGCGTCAATGTTTCGGGCCAAATCGCGTCCGTCATCGCGGGCGGCCTGATCATGAGCCTTGTCTACACCATTGGATAAGGAGGAATGACCATGCAGCTGCTGCCGATCCTCACCGCCGTTGCGGAACAGTCGATCCCGGTCCGTCCTGCCACATGGCAGGAATCCCTGCGCCTGATGGGCGCCGGCTGGGGTTCCATTTTCATTGTGATCCTCGTCATCATGCTCTGCGTCTATTTGCTCAACCGCATATTCCGCAGTAAGGATCCCAAATAAAAACTGCGCGGGCGCTGCCAAAAGCAGCGCCCGCATTTTGTGTCATCAGATCATTTCTCCGTCTCCGCTTCAAAACGATAGCCCTCGGCGACGAGCCAGCTTTCAAGCCGGGCGCGGCAGCTTTTCTGCTCCTCCGGGGTGATCCTGCGCCTGCGGGTTCTGCTCTTGCCGCTCGTTCCGTAGGCGGCGAGGTCCTTTTCGAGCAGGAGGTGCTTTTTCCCCTCCTGCTTCGTATACGTCAGCACAGCCACCCGGTCGCCGAGGCCGCAGTAGAGCGCATACTCGCCCATTCTGATCTCGCCCGGCCCGTGCGGTATTCCAGGCTGGAGCGCTTTCACTCCCGCAGCAGGAAAAAAAACTGATCGGCGCACAGGAGCGGAAACGCCCCCAGAATGAGATAGCCGAGCGAGACCGCGCGGCCAAGCAGGAAATTCAGGGCAAGGACCCACTTCGGCGTGCCCCAGTTTGCCAGCGGGATATTAAAGCCGATGGCAAAAAACAGGAACAGCGCCGGGAGAAAGATCAGGATATTGCACAGTCCTGCGTGTCTGAGCTTTGGGAACTTCATAAACGGATACCTCCTCTGGAAAATCGCGCCGGAATATGATAGAATGGAAGAAAAATGTCGGAGGGATTCTGAATGGCTCATGTTCCGAACAGTGCGGAGCAATATGAGAAGATGATCGGCACGCCGATCCCGCGGCTCGTCAGCTCGTTGGCGATCCCGACTACCATCAGCATGCTCGTTACGGTTATTTACAACACAGCGGATACCTATTTCGTTTCGCAGATCAACAAATCGGCATCGGCTGCAGTCGGCATGGTCTACACGCTCATGGCCATTCTGCAGGCCGTCGGCTACGGGCTCGGCATGGGCGCAGGCAGCCTCATCAGCCGCAAGCTCGGCGAAAAGGACGACGACGCGGCCGAGCGCTACGCCGTCAGCGCCTTTGTGGCCGCCATTCTCGCGGGTGCGGTCGTCGGCTGGGGCTGTCTTGCCGCACTGGACCCGATCCTGCGCGCGCTGAAATGCACGGACACCATGCTTCCCTATGCCGTCCCCTACGCCCGCTGGATCCTGCTCGTCGCGCCGGTCAGCTGTGCGTCGTTCGTGCTGAACAACACGCTCCGCGCCGAGGGCGAATCGACGCTCGCCATGTGGGGGCTCGGACTGGGCGGCGTGCTGAATATTGCGCTCGATCCCCTGTTCATCTTCACGCTGGACATGGGCGCAGGCGGCGCGGCGCTGGCCACAGCCGTCAGTCAGGTCGTGAGCTTTGTGCTTCTGCTGATGTTCTTCCTGACCGGCCGCTCCATCGTCCGGCTGCGCCTGCGCAGCGTAAGTCGCCATTTCTGTGATTACTGGCTTATTTTCTCGACGGGTCTCCCAACCGTCTGCCGGCAGGGCCTCGGCAGCGTGGCCTCGGCCGTGCTCAATATGCAGGCCGTCCTCTATGGCGACGCGGCCGTCTCGGCCATCACGATCGCGAACAAGCTCTATGTCTTCGTTCGCAATCTCGTCATCGGTATCGGGCAGGGCTTCCAGCCCGTTGCAGGCTATAACTACAGCGCCGGAAAGCGCCGCCGCGCATGGCAGGCGTTCTGGTTCTCTTCCCTCGTCGGCACTGTGCTCTGCACGGTCTGCGCCATCGTCATGGCCATCTTCGCGCGGCCGATCCTGTGGTGGTTCTGCAGCGACGCGGAGGTCGTGCACATCGGTGCAGAGACGCTGCGCTTCTTGTGCATTGTGCTGCCGCTGCTGGCCGTCTCGACGTTCGTCAATCAGCTCTATCAGTGCCTCGGCTACCGCACGGCCGCGACGTTCCTGGCAAGCTGCAGGCAGGGCATTTTCTTCCTTCCGGCCGTGCTGCTCCTGCCGCTGTGGCTGCATTGCGCCGGTGTGGAGATGAGCCAGCCCGTGGCAGACCTTCTGACCTTCGTGATCTCCATGCCGTTCCTCGCAGCATTTTACCGGCACCATATCCGCGGGCATGCAGAGTAAACTCAACAAAAAAATTCGGGGCGAAAAGCCCCGAATTTTTTTCGCGCGGTTCAAGTATAGCATATATCATGCCAGACGGCAAGCCTTTCCCTCGCCGCGCCAACAACTTGCCCATGAGACACCAACACTGGCTTTCTCCTATTGAGTTCGCTGTACAATATGTTTGACAAACCTACAATAATTATCGCTCGTACTCAAATTCAAAGTCGTAGATGCTGACCGTGTCGCCGTCCTCGATGCCCATTTCCTCCAGCCGGTCGAACAGGCCGCTTTTGCGGAGCTGGCGGTCGAAGTACATGCGCGACTCGTAATCCGCAAAGTTGATATCGGCGATGAGCTGCTGCATCCACTTGCCGGACACGACCCACAGGTCATCCATATGCTCGATGGACAGGGCGTCGGCCTCGCCCGCCTCGGCCAGCGGTTTAACATACTCCGGCTCATAGACCGTCACGGGCGGAAGCTCGCGCAGACGACCGGCAATGACGCGCATGAGCTGCTTCGTGCCCTGCGTCGTGGCGGCCGAGATCTCATAGAACGGGTAGCCGCGCTCCGTGACGTAGGCACGCAGACGCTCAAGATTGTCGCTGCCCTCCGGGATGAGGTCGCACTTGTTTGCCGCGACGATCATGGGCCGCTCGGCCAGCTCCGGCGAATAATCGCGCAGCTCGGCGTTGATCTTCTCGAAGTCCTCGATCGGGTCGCGGTCCTCACTGCCGGAGACATCGACGATGTGCACGAGCAGGCGGCAGCGGTCGATGTGCCGCAGGAAATCGTGGCCAAGGCCCGCGCCCTCGGCCGCACCCTCGATAATACCGGGGATATCGGCCATGACGAACGACACGCCCTCATCCACATAGATGACACCGAGATTCGGGTACAGCGTGGTGAAGTGGTAATTTGCGATCTTCGGGCGGGCGTTGGACGTGACGGACAGCAGCGTGGACTTGCCGACATTCGGGAAGCCGACAAGGCCGACATCCGCCAGCAGCTTCAGCTCCAGCACGACCTCGTGCTCCTCGCCGGGCAGGCCGGCCTTGGCAAAGCGCGGCACCTGACGGGTCGGCGTGGCAAAATGCTTGTTGCCCCAGCCACCGCGGCCGCCCTTGCAGAGGATAAAGTCCGCATCGTCGGACATATCCTTGATGATCTCGTTCGTTGCGGCATCGCGCACGACCGTGCCGCGCGGGACCTGAATGACAAGGTCCTCGCCGCGCTTGCCGGAGCAGCGCGCGCCCTGCCCGTCCTGACCGGGTGCCGCAGCGTATTTGCGCTTGTAGCGGAAGTCCATCAGCGTGGAGAGGTTGTCGTTCACGCGCAGGACGATATTGCCGCCCTTGCCGCCGTCGCCGCCGTCCGGGCCGCCTGCGGCCACATATTTCTCGCGGTGGAAGGCAACGGCACCATTGCCGCCGTTACCGGCCTTCACCGTAATCTTGACTTTATCAATAAACATCGCGATCCTCCTTCCGGGCTGTGCGGATTGCTGCCATAAAAAATCCCGAACATAGAGCGCCTATGTCCGGGATTCCGTATTGCGTCTTACTGTTCCGCGTAGACGGAGCACTGCTTGCGATCCTTGCCCTTGCGCTCGAACTTGACGTGGCCGTCAACCAGAGCAAACAGGGTGTCGTCGCTGCCGATACCGACATTGACGCCCGGATGGATGTGCGTGCCTCTCTGGCGAACCAGAATGTTGCCCGCGAGGACGAACTGACCGTCCGCGCGCTTCACGCCCAGTCTCTTGGACTCGGAATCACGGCCGTTCTTGGTGGAACCGCCGCCCTTCTTATGAGCGAAGAACTGAAAACCGATTTTCAGCATTTGTTACACCTCCATAACTTCGATATACTCAGGATAATTGTCCCGCAGGGAGCAGACCGTCAGCAAAAAGCCGGTCAGCACGGCCTGCACGGCGTCTTCGTCGTCGCAGGCTGCGGGAAGGGTGAGGGTGATCCGGGGCTCTTCTTCCTTCACCTTCGTATTGGCATGATTGCCCAGCACGTCGTTGATCGTGCACTCGGCGAAGGTCACGGCTGCGGAAACGGCTGCGCACACGATGTCGCTGCCCTCTTCGGCATAGCCGCTGTGCCCGGACACGGAGAATCCATGGATCCTGCCGTCGTGATTGAAGATCTCTACCTTAGTCATTACACGGAGATCTTTTCGATCTGCACCTTGGTGTACGGCTGTCTGTGGCCGCGGATGGACTTGGAGTCCTTCTTCGGGCGATACTTGAAGACGACGACCTTCTTGGCCTTGCCGTTCTTCAGCACCTTGGCTTCGACAGAAGCGCCTGCCACCACGGGAGCGCCGAACTTGGAGTTCTCGCCGTCCACGACTGCCAGGACCTGATCGAAGGTTACGGTTGCGTCAGCCTCAGCATTGAGCTTCTCGACGTAGATCACGTCGCCCTCCTTGACGCTGTACTGCTTGCCACCGGTAACGATAACTGCCTGCATGTTTGTTTGCACCTACCTTTTTGTAGTCTCGCTCTGGAGGCGTGAGGGCATACCTCAAGCTTGTACCTCTTCGATGCGGCCTGTTTATCATACCATCCCGGCAGGAAAATGTCAAATACTATTTGAGAAAATTTCTCTTTTTTGATATAATGATCCCGGAAAATGAGGTGATCCCCTTGAAAAAATGGTTCGCTGCCGTACTTCTGGCAGCATTGGTCCTGACGGGCTGCGGCCCAAAGCAGCCGGAGGCGCACGAGGCACAGCTTTTTGCCATGGACACGCTGATGAGTCTGCGCATCTGGGGCGAGGAAGCCCTTGTCACGCAGACGGAGGACACGCTCCGTTCGCTCGAAGCCCTGCTTTCCGCCACGGCAGAGGACAGCGACATCGCCCGCCTGAACCGGGACGGCACGGCGGAGCTGCAGCCGCAGACCGCAGACCTCCTGCAGCAGGCGCTGGATTGCGCCGCGCGCACGGGCGGAGCCTTTGACCCGACTGTCTATCCCCTTGTCTGCCTCTGGGGCTTCCCCTCCGGGGAATATCATATCCCGACGGAGGCCGAGCTGACCGGAGCGCTCGCGCACACCGGTGCGCAGCATCTGCAGCTGGACGGCACGGCGGCCGCCCTCGATACGGGCTGCAGCGTCGACCTCGGCGGCATCGCCAAGGGCTATGCGGCAGAGCAGTGCGCGCATCAGCTGGAGGCAGCCGGGGCGCAGGCCGCCATGCTCTCGCTCGGCGGCAATGTGCAGACCGTCGGCAGCAAGCCGGACGGCACGGCATGGCAGGTCGGCATCGCCGACCCGAACGACCCGACGAGCGCGATCGCCGTCGTGCGCTTTACCGGCTCGAAGGCTCTTGTGACCTCGGGCGACTATCAGCGCTATTTTGAGCAGGACGGCGTCCGCTACCATCACATTCTCGACCCGCAGACCGGCAGGCCGGTGCAGAACGGCCTGCGCTCCGTGACGATCCTCGCGGACAGCGGCACGCTGGCAGACGGGCTTTCCACGGCCCTGTTCGTCATGGGGCTGGAGCGGGCAACGGAATTCTGGCGTGCTTCGTCCGATTTCGAGGCCGTTTTCATCACGGAGGACGGCACGATCTGCGCCACGGAAGGCGCTGCCGCCCTGCTGACGGACTGCACGTTTACGGAGCTGAAGCGATGAAGACGAGATTCTGGATCCTGCTGTTTCTGGCCATCGCCGTGGTCTGCGCCGGGCTGTCCATATGGCTGCTCGGCGGCAAGGCCGAGACAACGGCGGAGGTCTATTCGGACGGTGCGCTCGTGCAGACGATCGATCTTGCCGTCGACGGCGAATACCGCATCGAGTCCGGCGGCGGCTGGAACATTCTGACCGTCTCCGGTGGAAAGATCGCCGTCACATCGGCCTCCTGTCCCACGCAGGACTGCGTGCATCACGCCGCAGCGGACCACGGCGCGCCCATCGTCTGCCTGCCGAACCGCCTCGTCGTGCAGTTCAGCACGCCGTCCGAGCTGGATGCCCTGCTCGCCTAGGCCCGGCGGATATTCTGCGAAATTTCCTGCAGGACCTCCCCTGCCTCCATCGTGTAGTCCGGCCGCACAGCGACATCGCCCAGCGACACCATGCCGACAAGCCGCCCGTGCTCCTGCACCGGCAGACGCCGCACCTGCTCGCGCGCCATCAGGCGCGCGGCCTCATCGACGCTCCGGTCCGGCTCCGCCGCCAGAATGCGCCGCGTCATGATCTCCGCAACGCGCGTGCGCTCAGGGTCGTCCCCCGCCGCCACGCAGCGCACGACGATATCCCGGTCCGTCACCATGCCGCGCAGCCGCCCGTCCCGGCTGCACACCGGCAGCGCGCCGATGTTGTGCTGTGACAGGAGCCGCGCCGCCACGGCGACGGTCTCCTCCGGCGAAATGGCAATGATCCGGCGGCTCATGACCTCTTTGACCTGCATTGCAGTCCCCTCCCTGATAAAAACCGCCTGCCCCGACGATGCCGGGACAGGCGGTCGTTTCTTTTAGTATGGGAACGCGGCAGGCAAATTATACCGGTTTTGTCTTATTTATGAAAGCGCGCGTCGATAGCAGCAGCGGCCTTCTTGCCTGCACCCATGGCGAGGATGACGGTCGCAGCGCCGGTCACGGCGTCGCCGCCGGCATACACGCCGTCGCGGGTGGTCATGTTGTCCTCGTTGACAACGAGGCAGCCCTTCTTGTTCGTCTCGAGGCCCGGCGTCGTGGAGCGGATGAGGGGGTTCGGGGACGTACCGAGGGCCATGATGACGGTGTCGACGGCAAGCTGGAACTCGCTGCCCTCGATGGCGACCGGACGGCGGCGGCCGGAGGCATCCGGCTCACCGAGCTCCATGCGGACGCATTCCATCGCGCCGACGCGGCCATTGCCGTCGTCGAGGATCTTCGTCGGGTTGCACAGGACGTGCAGCTCGATGCCCTCTTCCTTGGCGTGATGCAGCTCTTCCAGACGGGCGGGCATTTCCGCCTCGCCGCGGCGATAGACGATGTACACATGCTCCGCGCCGAGACGCTTCGCGCAGCGCGCGGCATCCATGGCAACGTTGCCGCCGCCGACGACTGCAACGGCGTTCGAACGGATGACCGGCGTGTCGCTCTCGTCGCGATAGCCCTTCATGAGGTTGATACGGGTCAGGTACTCGTTGGCGGACATAACGCCCTTGAGCGCCTCGCCCTCGATGTGCATGAACATGGGCAGGCCTGCACCGGAGCCGACGAACACGGCCTTGAAGCCCATCTCCTCGAACAGCTCGTCGATGGAAAGGACCTTGCCGATGACCATGTCGGTCATGACATGCACGCCCATGGCCTCGAGCTTCTTGACCTCGTTGGCAACGATGGCCTTCGGAAGACGGAACTCGGGGATACCATAGACCAGCACGCCGCCTGCGGTGTGCAGGGCCTCAAAAATGGAGACCTCATAGCCCTTCTTGGCCAGCTCGCTCGCACAGGTCAGGCCGGAGGGGCCGGAGCCGACGACGGCGACCTTGATGCCGTTGCTCTCGGGCTTCTCGGGCATCTTGTTGACATTCTCGCGATACCAGTCGGCGACAAAGCGCTCCAGCCGGCCGATGGCGACCGGCTCGCCCTTCACGCCGCGCACGCACTTGCTCTCACACTGAGACTCCTGCGGGCAGACACGGCCGGACAGGGCGGGCAGAGCATTCGTGGAGGTGATGACCTCGTAAGCGCCGAGGAAATCGCGCTCGGCGACCTTTGCGATGAACTCCGGAATGCGGATGTTGACGGGGCAGCCCTCGACGCACTTCGGATTCTTGCAGTGCAGGCAGCGGCCTGCTTCCTCCACGGCCATCTCCTCGGTGTAGCCAAGGGAGACCTCTTTGAAATTCTTATTGCGGACGTCCGGTGCCTGCTCGGGCATCGGGGTCTTGGTCAGAGTCATATTCGGCATGCTGTGTTCCTCCTCAGCGAATGAGCTCATGCGCCAGCTTGTCCATGCGGCACATATGCGTCTTCTCGTTTTCTGCTTCCTGATCGCGGTAGACACCGTTGCGGTTCATCAGCTCGGCGTAGTCGACCTTGTGGCCGTCGAAATCCGGGCCATCCACGCAGGCAAACTTCACTTCACCGCCGACCGTCACGCGGCAGCCGCCGCACATGCCGGTGCCGTCGACCATGATCGGGTTGAGGGACACGGTGGTCTTGACGCCGAAGGGCTCGGTCGTCTTGGAGACGAACTTCATCATCGGGATCGGGCCGATGGCGAGGACCTCGTCATAGTGCGTGCCGGCCTCGAGCAGCTGCTGGAGCTTCACGGTAACAAAGCCGTGCTCGCCGTAGGAGCCGTCGTCCGTCATGAGGTACAGATGGTCGCTGCAGGCCTTGAACTCGTCTTCCAGAATGACGATATCCTTGCTGCGGAAGCCGACAATGACATCGACCTCGGCGCCTGCCTCCTTGAACGCCTGAGCGGACGGAAGAGCGATCGCACAGCCGACGCCGCCGCCGACCACGCAGACGCGCTTGATGCCCTCGGTGTTCGTGGGCTTGCCGAGCGGGCCGACGAAGTCCTGAATATAGTCGCCCTCGTTCATCGCGCCGAGCATCTTCGTCGTCAGGCCGACCTTCTGGAAAATAATGGCTACCGTACCCTTTTCGCGGTCGTAGCCTGCGATGGTCAGGGGGACACGCTCACCGGCCTCATCCACGCGGAAGATGATGAACTGACCGGCCTTCGCCTTCTTGGCGACAAAGGGAGCTTCGATCTCCATCAGAGTGACGGCAGAATTCAGCTCTTTCTTGCGGACAATTTTGAACATGCGATTCATCCTTTCAATGTCGGAAGTACGACTTCCCTTACTCACGCTTTTCATTATAGCACAATACGGCTGTTTTTCAAGGAAAAACACGAAATCCGTCCGAAAAATTTGCCGGGATCACGATCTCGCCGCGCGGAATGCGCTCCCATGAGAAGCGGGAGACGAGGTCTGCGGCGCGGACCGGCTCCGGCCCCGGCTGCAGGCCGGCCAACTGCGCCAGCCTGCCGACGAGCTGCTCCGGCGTACAGCGCGTGCGGAGTGCCTCCATGTCAAGGTCACGTTCCCGCTTACTCAGGCGACGTCCGTCCGGTGCAACAAGCAGCGGAACATGGTAATATTGCGGCGCGGGATAGCCGAAAACGGAGAACAGCCACAGTTGCCGCGCCGTGGAGCCCAGCAGATCGCTGCCGCGCACGACCTCCGTCACGCTGCCGAGCGCATCGTCGCACACAACGGCAAGCTGATAGGCATACACGCCGTCGGAGCGTCGGACGATAAAATCGCCGCAGGTCTCGGCGAGCCGCTCTGTCTGCGGGCCGCAGACACCGTCCCGGAACGAGACGGCGATGTCCGGCACACGGACGCGCCACGCGGGGCGGCGGGTCTTTGCGGCGCGCTGCTCCTGCGTCAGGTCGCGGCAGGCACCGGAATAGAGCACCGTGCCGTCCGAGGCATGGGGCGCAGAGGCGTCGTGCAGCTCGCTGCGGGAGCAGTAGCACGGGTAGATCAGGCCCTGCTCCTCCAGTTTTGCAAAATGTGCGGCATAGACCGGGCTTCTCGTGCTCTGCGGCGGCATCTCGCCGTCCCAGTCCAGCCCGAGCCAGCCGAGGTCCCTCCGCAGCTGCTCGGCATAGGCCGCACGGCTGCGCTGCGGGTCAAGGTCCTCGATGCGCAGCAGCATACGCCCGCCCTGCGACCGGACGGAAAGCCACGCGAGCAGCGCGGTAAAAATATTGCCCAGATGCATACGCCCGGTCGGGCTGGGCGCAAAGCGGCCCGTCACAGCGGGATCTCCCGCACGAGGTTCCGCAGCGGATCTCCGGCGGCATAGCGCTCCAGATTCTCCGCGCAGATGCGCCAGATGCGCTCCTCCGTCTGCGGCAGGTGGCCGAAGCTCACGCCCGCGACATGCGGCGTCAGGATGCAGTTTGGCAGGCTCCAGAGCGGATGCGCGGCAGGCAGCGGCTCCGGGTCCGTCACATCAAGGCCTGCGCCGAACAGGTGGCCGCTCTGCAGCTCCCGTGCCAGCGCATCGGCATCAAGAAAGCTGCCGCGCCCGACGTTCACAACGACGGCGTCCTGCGGAAGCAGAGCAAGGTGCTCCGCGCTGAGCCACCCGGCCGTCTCCGGCGACTGCGGCATCGCGCCCAGGACGAAGTCCGCCGCGGGCAGCAGGGTCTCTGCCTCGTCCAGCCGGACAAGGCGGTCAAAGCCGGGGCGATCCGGCGAGGTCTGGCGGCAGACGCCGAACGTCTTCACACCAAAGGCCTGCAGGCGGCGGGCAATGCACCCGCCCAGATCGCCCGCGCCGAAGATGAGGGCCGTTCCCCCTGCCACGCGCCGCTCGGATCCGAGATCGTTCCAGTTCCCCTGCCGCGCATAGGCGGGCAGGCGGCGGCACAGGGCCAGCAGCATCCCGATCGCATGCTCCGCGATCGTTTCGCCGAACGCGCCGGAGGCCGTTGTGAGCAGCACACCGCGCGGGAAGCCCCCGTGCAGATAGCGGTCTGCGCCCGCCCATGTCATCTGCAGCCAGCGCAGCTGCGGCGCGTTCTGCAGGGCCTCGAGAGCCGGCTCGCCGATGACAGCCTCGGCCGTCTGCAGGCAGGGCGTTTTCTGCACGGTGAACCAGCGGGACGCTGTTTCCAGAAACCAGTTCGGAGCAAACGGGGCGTACTCCGCTTCGATCATCAATTCACGCATCGCTGTCCTCCGGCAGGTCGACCAGAACCGGCGCATGGCCCAGCGCGGGCAGCAGCTTTTCCGTCAGATCCTGCGTGGAAAAGGCCAGCGAGCTCGTGTTGATGCAGGGGTGGCAGCCGAAGCGTGGGGCCTGCAGCACGGCGCGATCGATGACGAGCGTGACCTCCCCCGCCGTGTCGTTCTGCAGGGCCAGCACCGTTGCGGAGCCGGGCGTCACGCCGAGCAGGCGCTCCATGTCCTCCGGCGGGCCGAACGACAGGCGCGCGCAGCCGAGCTGGGCGGACAGGTCCTTCGTGTGGAACGGCTTGCCGCCCGGCATGAGCAGCAGGTAGAATTTCGTCTTCTGCCGGTTGCAGAGGAAGAGATTTTTGCAGATAGAGATGTGCAGCACGCCATCTGCGGCATGGCACAGCTCCATGGTCATGGCGGCGTCATGGTCGACGCGTTCATAGGCGATGCCAAGCGAGTCGAGCAGATCGTAGCACGCCGTCTCTTTTGCGCTGCGCGGGTCGGACGGCCTGCCGCTGTGGCAGACCATGTCAATATGAAATGTCTCTTCCATGTCAGCCTCCGTAGATATCATCCGGCGAGACGTCCGTCTCATAGGGATTGAGATAGGCGTTGACAACATCGGCCGTTTCATAGGGGTCGGCCAGAACATACATACCGTCGCCGCTGAACGTATAGGGGATGGTGAGCGTCTGCAGGTTTGACGTGCCGCACAGGGCGACGGACTCTGCCAGCCAGACGAGATTGCGTGTGCTGAGGTCCGTAACGGTATGCGCCGAGAGCAGCCGCGCCGCCGAGGGCAAACGCCAGAGGTTCCAGACGGAGACCCACTGGTGCATGGCAGCCAGCATGAAATCCCGCTGCACGTTCACGCGCTGCAGATCGGCCATGGCATAGCCGGAGCGGAAGCGCACGAGTCCCATGGCCTGCTCGCCGTTCAGGCGCTGCATACCGGCCTTCAGATCGATGGTCAGGTCCTGCGCAGGGTCGCTGTAATCCATATCGCAGGGAACGTCGAATTTCACGCCGCCCATCTTGTCGACGAGATCGACAAAGACATCCAGATCGATGAGCACATAGCCGTCCGGCCGGAAGCCGACCAGCTCCGTGACATAGTCCATCAGGGCCTCCATGCCCTCCTGATCCTTGCCGTTCACACCGTAGGCGATATTGATCTTATGCGGCGTATAGGTCGAATTGACCTTCGTATCGCGCGGGATGCTCAGCAGTGTCAGCCGTTTGGCGCTGCGGTCGACGCTCAGCAGCATGACGGTGTCCGTCCGGTCGCCGGATTTGTCCGTTCCGGCAAGCAGGATCGTCGAGCAGCCGTCGCGGCGCGCGCCGAGGGTCTCCTCTGCCTTCGGCTGCTTGGCCAGCAGCAGCATCACGCCGATGACGAGCGCAAACAGCACAAGCAAAATGAGCAGGAGCTTGCCGAGTCCGCGGGCGAAGCGGTGTTTTTTCTTCTTTTTGGGCGGCTCGGCATCATAGCCGGATTCCGGCACGGCGCGGTGCCTGCGCGGCTGCTCCTCGCGGCGCGGCGCACGCTCCGGCTCCCGGCGGGAGCGCTGAGACTGGCGGCGAGGCGGCTCGTAGTCGTCCTCCTCCACCGGGCCGAGATAGGTCGTCGGCTCCTCCCGGCGCTGCGGGGCTGCGCCGCGGCGGAAGTCGGAGTTATAGGCATGGATCACGGGGCCGGAGACGGAATTCTGCTGCCGTCTCGGCGGCTGCTGCGTCTGCAGCGTCGGGTCCTCGCAGTCCTCATACAGCTTATCGGCAAAGCCGCGCTCATAGGGATCGTCCGCGTCGTGCCGATCATCCAGAATTTTGCGGATGTCGCGCAGCAGGTCCTCGTCGTCCTGAGCGGGCTGATTTCTCGGGTCCATCGGGATACCCCCTTTCTTTCCCTATTTTACACCAGCTTTCGCCCAATGTAAAGACGGCAAAACGGGGGCCGCTTCCGCGACCCCCGAGGGATTCCTGCAATTATACAGAAAAGCGAATAGCAGCACCACATTATTCAGCGAGAGCATTCGGTGAAAGCTGAAACCGCAAGGATGTGGTGCTGCGTAAATCAAAGTGACCAGTTCTGGCTGCCGTTCTGCAGGTCCACCATGTGGGTGTAAAGCCCGTTCTTCGCATAGAGCTCGTTGGGGCTTCCCTGTTCGGCCACAACGCCGTCAGCCAGCACAACGATCTTGTCCGCTCCCGCAACGGTACGCATCCGGTGCGCGATGATCAGGACCGTCTTGTTGCGGATCAGGCGGGACAGCGCCGTCTGGATGAGCGTCTCGTTCTCGACGTCCAGACTGGCCGTCGCCTCGTCGAGCAGGATGATGGGCGCATCCTTGAGGAAGGCGCGCGCAATGGAAATGCGCTGGCGCTCACCGCCCGAAAGGGCGCAGCCGTTTTCGCCGATGTCGGTGTTCCACTTGTCCGGGAGCTTTTCGGCAAATTCGTCGCAGTTGGCAAGCTTTGCCGCCGCGAGGACCTCCTCATCCGTCGCGTCCTTGCGGCCGAGGCGGATATTCTCCAGAATGGTATTGTCAAACAGCGTGACGTCCTGGAAAACGATGGAATACAGGCTCATGAGCTTTTCCGGGTCGATCTTTGAAACATCCATGCCGCCGATCGTGATGCTGCCCTTCTGATAGTCCCAGAAGCGCGCCGCCAGCCGGGACACGGTCGTCTTGCCGCCGCCGGACGGACCGACAAGGGCCGTGACCTGCCCCTGCTTTGCCGTGAAGGACACGTCCTTCAGGACCGTCTCGCCGGAGTTGTAGGCAAAGCCCACATGGTCAAACACGATATCGCAGCCCTGATTGCTCAGCTGCTCGCTGCCGGTCTGGATCGGGTATTCCAGAATCTCATTCATGCGCGCCACATTCGTCCGCATGGCGATGACAGCCGCCAGATTCTGCAGCGCGCCCTGCATCGGATCATACAGGCGGGAAGCCACGAGCAGGAACAGGAACAGCGTCAGCACGTCGATGCGGCCGCTCAGCAGCAGCACGGAGCCGGTCAGCGCCACGGAGGCGATGCCGAGCTTCAGGACCGTACCGGCCGAGGTCACGAACACGGCGTTCGTCAGCTCCGCCGCGATCGTCTGCTTTTCCACGGCACGGATCTTCCGGGAAAGGCCGCCGAGATAGCCCTGCTCTGCATTGCTGGCCTTCAGGTCGCGGATCGATTCGATATACTCCTGAATGCCGTCGGCGCAGGTCATTTTCACGGCCATGGTCCTGCTCTGCACGCGGTCCTGCACGCGATAGCTGCAGAGCACGATGGCCGCAGATACCGGGATGACCCACAGCGCCGCCAGCGCCATGCGCCAGTCGAAGAGGAACAGGCCCAGCGCGATGAGCACCGTGGAGATGAGCGAGCCGAACAGGCCGGGAATGAAGTGCGAGCAGGTCTTCTCCAGCACCTCACAGTCTGCCATGATGGTGCTGGTCAGGTCGGCCAGGTCGCGCTTGCCGAAGAAGGACAGCGGAAGTCTGCGCAGGCGCTCGGCGAGCGTCAGGCGGCGGATACCGCTCTCCTGATAGGTCGTAAAGTAGGTGCCGTTATACTGGAACCACGTCGTCAGAAGGATCAGGGCAAAGCAGGCAACGCAGCCGCAGACATAAAATGCGGTCCTTCCCGCTGCGCCGCCCGCCATCAGGTCGCGGACGAGCGCATACAGCAGGCTCGTGGGCAGCATAAAGGCGATGTTCTGCGCGGCGCAGGCCAGCACGCCCCGGACGAGTCCCCGCGTGCCCTCCGGGGAGCTTGCCGTTGCTCTCTGGATCTTTTTCAGCATGCCGGTCCCTCCTTTTCGACCTTCCAGCGAACCGAGGACTGATAGTCCTGCCACATTTTTGCAAACAGGCCGTTCCGGGCGCAGAGGTCGCCCTTCGTGCCCGCCTCGGCGATCCTGCCGTCCTGCACCACATAGATACAGTCGGCGTTCACAACGGTAGACAGACGGTGGGCGATCATAACGACGGTCTTGCCCTTCGCCAGCTCCGCAAACGCGGCCTGCACCTTCGCCTCGTTGTCGGGGTCGGCAAAGGCCGTGGCCTCATCGAGGATCAGGATGGGGGCATTTTTCAGCATGGCGCGCGCAATGGTAATGCGCTGCTGCTCGCCACCGGAGAGATACACGCCCTTCGAGCCGATGACGGTGTGGATGCCGTCCGGGAATTTTTCGATAATATCCATGCACTGCGCAGCCCGCAGGGCGGAAAGCGCCTCTGCCTCCGTGGCGTCGGGCCTGCCCAGCTTGACGTTGTCCAGGATGCTGCCCTTGAGCAGGCGGCTGTTCTGGAACACGAACGAGACCGTGTCCATCAGCTCTTCCTTCGGGATATCGCGCACGTCCGCGCCGCCGACGCAGATGCTGCCGCTGCCCACGTCGAAGAAGCGGCAGATGAGGCTTGCCAGCGTGGACTTGCCGCCGCCGGACGGGCCGACGAGCGCCACGGTCTGTCCCGGGCGGATGTCCATGGAAACGCCGCGGATCACGTCCGTCCTGCCGTCATAGCTGAACCGCACATCATGCAGGGCGATCGAGCTGTCCTTCGGGTGCTGCGGCTTTTCACTCACGGACACAGGCGCCTCGTCCAGCACGGAGTCGATGCGGCTCAGCGCATCGGCCACGATCATCTTGCTCTCGCTCATATACATGATCTTCGTCAGCGTCAGCGAGATGACCGGCGTGATGATGATGTAAAACAGCAGATTCAGCAGGAATTCCGGGCTAACGCCGTTTCTCGTCAGCAGCAGGCCGCCCGCGATAAGGAAGGCAAACACGCCGTTGATGGCCGCCGTATAGAAGAGCATCGGCATCCGCAGCTCTTTCGTGTAGGCAATGACCCACTTTTCATATTCGTCGATCGTCGCCTTGAACTTTTTGAACGAAAACACGGACTGACCGAACGTCTTGACGACCGGAATGCCGCGGACATATTCCACGGCCTCGCCGGACATGGCGGCAAGGGCATTGCCGTACTGGCGCATTTTCTCCGCCATGCGCTTGCCGGTCATGGCCGACATGATCACAAAGCCGAGGGCCACCGGCACAAGGCTCAGCAGGCCCAGCCGCCAGTCAAAGACGAACAGCAGCACCAGCAGGCCGACCGGCGTTGCCATGGCGGCATACTGATCCGGCAGCTGATGGGCAAGATAGGTCTCCGCCGCGCCGGCGCTCTCCTGAATGATCTTGCGGAGCTTGCCGCTGCCGTAGCGCTCCGTAAAGCCCAGCGGCAGCCGGGCAAGATGCTCCGAAACGGCGAGCCGCAGGTTCGTCGCCACGCGGAAGGCCGACAGATGGGAGCACAGCAGCGCGCAGACATAGATGAGATACGACAGCGCTGCAAACAGCACCGCCATCCAGCCGTAATGCGGGATGTTGACCGCCCGGGAATAATCCGGCGCAGCATTCAGCACATCGCGCAGGATCATCCAGATGTACAAAAACGGGACCAGCGCCACCAGCGCGCTCAGGGCCGACAGGACCCAGGAGACATAGGTAAAGACCCGATGCCCCCCGGCATACTCCATCAGCCGCGACAGATCCGATCGTTTCTTCAAGGGGGTTCCCCTCCTTTTTTCTGAAATCGTTAATCGCGGTTTTCAGCGCACCCGCCGGAAAACGGGTGCGCTGTGCTTCCTCTTTACTCCGCTTCGGTCAGGTTCTCCGTCACGAACAGCTCGATCACGTTCTTCATGGTCTCCTCATCGTAGTCCACGGCGATCGCAGCGGCGTTCCAGTAGGCATAATTGCCCTCGAACCAACTCTGCAGGTCACTGAGGTCCTCGGCATAGCGGAACTCCAGATGATAGGTCGTCTCCATCGTATCCGGGGAGAAGGCGAAGTAGGTAAAGTCACCGGAATCCGCGTCGTCGCTCTGGTAGAACAGGAAGCCGTTCTCATTTTCCTCGTCGAGCTTGTGATAGGTATGGGAGAAGACCTCATTGCCCTGCGCGTCCAGACCGGAAATGGTGTGGCCGTCCATGACGAAGCGGTCCACGCCGCCGCGGAAATAGCAGTTGAACGCCATGCTCTCGGGGTCCGCCGCATACTTTTCGGAAGCCTCCGGGCCGTAGGGCTCTGCCATGCACATGGCAAGCAGCGTATCCGTCGCGGTCTCGGCGTTCTCCGCGCCGACGAGCGGCGTCGTGGCATCGATCCACAGGTCGCGGTACTCCGCCTTGGCCAGCTGCGGGAACAGCTCCTCATAGGTCCCGCTGATGGTCGTCAGATAGTCGCCGGTCTCCTGCGCCGCAGTGGGCTGCGCGGTCTGCGCATCCGGCTTGCTCTGCGAGCAGCCCGCAATGGCCAGCAGGCAGAACACACATAACACGATTGCTGCAATTCTCTTTTTCATGATGCACCTCCAGGTTATATCGGACAGCACCGCACAATTCATCGAGAGCATTCGACTGGGGTCCGGCGAAGGCCGAAGATGCAATTGCGTGGGCTGTCTTGGTTAGTGTTCTCTAACCAGTGCATACTCTACCATATTTCCGTTTCACAGACTACTCCGTTTTGGTTCTGATGCTCTGTTTTGCCTTTGCATCCGTGCGGTACTGCGACGGTGTCACGCCGTAGCGCTCCTTGAAGCAGGCCGAAAATTTGCTGGCATTGTCATAGCCCGCATCCTGCGCGATCTCCGTCACGGGCCTTGCGCTGCGCACGAGCTCGACCGCCGCCTGCTCGAGCCGGTATTCCTTGATGTAGTGATAGACCGGCACACCGTAAATTTGCTTGAACAGCTTCTGCAGGTGCGATACGGACATCTCGTGCTCCGCCGCCAGCCGGGAAAGCGAGGTATAGCCCTCGCGGTCCGTCAGCAGATGGTCGCGGATATGGCGGATCAGCTCCGCCTGCCGGGCCGAGCAGTAGGCATCCGTCCCGGCCCCGCGCGGGATGCTGCTGAGCAGCATCAGGAGCTCCAGAACCTTGAGCCGCAGGAATGCAGGGTCCAGATAGGCGGCGCTCTCATACAGCTCCCGGAACACATGCTCGCAGCGCGGGCCCGCCGGGCTGCAGCGATACCACTTGTCGCCCAGCAGATTCTGCTGCAGAGCGGAAAAATCGACACGGAAGGCCGGGGCATTGCGCTCGATCCAGCGCCGGGCGCGCTCCGGATCGACCTCAAGGCAGATGCCCTCATAATAGCCCAGCGGGAAATGCGACTCGGAACGCGAGCCATGCACGCCGTCATAGCAGCTGATGGCCATGTCGCCCGGCTTCAGCAGCACATGGTCCCGCAGGGAGAAGCGCGTTTCAAAGCGGCCGTTGGCGCAGAAATTGAGCTCCAGCAGGCCCTTCTGCGTGCGAAGCTCTGTATAGGACTCCATTTCGAGCCGCATCAGCATGGCGCTCACGCCGTCCAGCCACGAATAGCAGTGGATCTCGCCGTTTCCGTCCGCCTGCGCAAAGCCGCCGCTCTGCCCGGCCTGATCCGGCGCCGCCGAAGCGCCGTCGTGGTAGATGATGTCGATCACTGCCATTCCCTCCTGTCTGCGTTACTCCCCCAGTGACGGCAGGAACGCCCGGATCGTTTCGATGAATTTTTCTGCCTGCAGGACCGTGGTCAGATGGCCGCCGGAGACATAGGCGATGCGCGGCTCGTGCATCAGGCGAATGAGGTCCCGCTGCATTTTTTTGGAAAAGTAGTCGTCCTTCTCCTGCCTGTAGTCCCGGAAGATCGTCTCGAACATATCCTGCGCATAGGCGGCCTCCTCGGGACCTTCGCCGCGAAGATGGCTCATGCCGAGCCGGATGAGCTTCGGCTTCAGCTTTTCATAGTTGCAGTGCTTCAGGTACCACAGTGCCAGCGGCGCAAAGAAGTATTGCCTTTTCAGGCTCTTGATGGTATTCGCGTCCAGCCCGCCGGTGGAGATCAGCACGAGTCCCCCGGTCTCACCGGGATATTTCTGCACATAGACCTGCGCCACCATGCCGCCGTCGGACGTGCCGGTGTAGGCAGAGAGCATCCGCAGAATTCCCGTCAGCGATTCCTGCTCCGTGCCTCAGCCGAGGATCAGATCCCCCGCAAGATGCAGCAGGGACGCAAGCAGCCCGATCGTCAGCAGCTTCCGGATCCGCGGCACATCGAGCTTTTCCGATATTACGATCGAATGAAAATGACTCATCTGATTTTCCTCCTGTAGCCGCAGTCGCAGTACGGCCCGCCGGAGGCGAGCGTATACTCTCGCACGAAATCCGCCGTTTCACCCGCCTCGGCCATGGTGTAGTCCAGGTGGCAGAGGGCCGGCGTCAGGTCATAAAGCCCCAGCTCCTTCATCAGCGTGCAGATGCCGCACTGCGTAAAGCGCGCCTCATAGCCGCTGCCGTCGGGGTAGGCATAGTATTCCATGTTCCAAGAATACGGGTTGCGGTCCGCCGCCTTCAGCGCGGCTGTGGCCTGCATCCCCGCGATGTCCTTTTCCGTGAATTTCTTTTTTCCGCTCTTGCGGCAAAACCACTTCATCGACTTTGTCATCATCGCGTCGGCATAATAGACCGTCAGGCGCTCCACATCCGGACGCTCCGGCATGGAGCAGATGAACGCGCCGAGCATGGCGCAGTTGACGATGTTCATCTGAAACCGGTCGGCCTTTTCAAACGCGGGCAGCTTCGCAATGAGCTTCCGGTACTGCGGCTTCGCCCTTTTCATGATCTCCTTTGCCGCCGCGGCGTCATAGCCGAACACGACCGTCAGCTGTCTGCGGAACGACCCTGCAAACAGCGCCCACATTCCCAGGGGCATCCCGATGTATTTCATATTTCGCCTCCAAAGCCGATCCTGACGATCTGCATGTTCATGCTGCGGTCGCCGACCCGCGCAAGGAAGCGGAAAAAGCCGCTGACGGACGGGTCCTTCAGATCGTGGTAGCCCAGCATATAGCCCCGGCTGGAGATCTGCAGGCGGCTGTCCCACGGGCCAAGCTCGGCTTTGGCATCCGCAACGGCAAAATACGCGCCGACGTCCTTGATCTTCGCATCCCGGATCCATGTTTTCAGCATCAGCCGGACGGCCTTTTCGTTGGCCGCGTCAAAGACCAGCACGCCGCCGGGGAAGGCCGCCGCCATGCGCTGCACGAGCGCCCGGACCTGCTCCCTCAGAAAATAATAGAACACGCCCGCCGCAAAGAATACCGCGCCGCCGGAGGCGTCGATGCGGTCGAACCACGCCGTGTCGTTCAGGTCGCACGGGATGTTCTCCTCCCGCGGCCCGGCGGGCAGCAGCTCATCGCGCACACGGATGACATCCGGGAAATCCAGATTGTAAAGCTTACAGCTGCCGTTGTCGCAGCTGCGGCCGGTCGCATCCAGCCCGCAGCCGAGGTTCACAACGGCCGCATTCAGGTGCGCGCGCAGATAGTCCCGCACCTCAAAGGCCAGATCGTTCTGGCGCATGGCGACCTCCAGAAAACCGAAGCGCTGCATCAGGCTCCGGGACTTTTTCTCCAGCGCAGAAAAATCATAGTCGATCTCCCCGAACAGGCGGACGGCCGTCTCGTCCCGGTAAAGATTCGGATACAGCTCCGTGCACATTTTCCGCGCATAGAGCGGGATGATCAGGGTCTCCTGTACGGTATTTTTCTCAATTTTGTAGTTCATAGATTGCCCTCACTTCATGATCCTCAGCGCTGCCGAACGCAAAATGCATCTACCGATTCCGGCGGTATCCGGCCTCGTCGCGGTATTCGGGATGGTCCTTCAGATATGGGTCCCGGCTGCCGCAGATGGTATAGTCGCATTTACAGCCGTTTGCGCAGGTCGTCGTCCGCACCAGCTTCGCGCCGATCAGCTCCATGGCCGCATAATCCACGTTGCACAGGGCGGGCATGATATCCGTCAGCCCGTTGCGGATGGCAAATTCCGCCGCAGGGCAGGCCGTAAATTCATAATAGATCGGCTTGTCCTTCTCGTAGGGCGCGACCGTCATTTCGTAATCGTGCCATTTGTCGCAGCGCCCCTTTGCCGTTAAGAAAGCGCGATGCATCAGTCTTTTGAAAAACGGCTTGTTGCAGTCCACGAATTTCAGCTTGCGGAAAGCAGGCAGGACCAGAGCCTCCTCCATCTCCTCGATCTCGCGAAAGGACGTGACATCCCTGCACGCGACATAATAGCTCAGGATGGCGATGCAGTCATAGGTGCCGCCGCTGCCGTTGTGGAAGTTCTTCTTCCCGCCGAGGTCGGTGCGCCAGTCGGAGAGAAAATCAACATATTGCCGCTGGACCCGCTCCCAGACCGCCTCGCGCTCCGCCTCCGGATAGTGCTGCGCGATCCGTGCGCGAATTTCTTTTTTGCAGGGACCGGAGTACAGCACATGGCAGCTCCGCTCAAATTGCAGCTCGTTGTCCTTCATCGCCCGACCCCCTTCAGATAGCCGCTCTTTGACCGCTCCTCCGTGTCGTCCGACTCATCGTAGGCATCATAGGGCGCGGAAGGGTCGTGCACTCTCTTTTTGAACGGTGAGCAGAGCTTGTCCTTATGCGCAAAGGCAAAGGTGAAGTTGTCCGTCCAGCCGGTGTGGCCGGTGAGGAACATCGGGTGCAGCTTCCGCGCTTCGAGCTTTGTCTCCAGCTCTGCCAGCGAACGCACCGCCAGCCGGTTATCCTCCGCCAGCGCGGAGATGAAGCTGTAGCCGCCGTCCGCTCCGAGCCAGATCGTATCGCCCGTGAACAGATACTTCCCGTCGATGAGATAGACCATGTGGCCCCAGGTGTGGCCGGGAACGAGGAAGCATTCGATGCGGATGCCGTCGATCTCAAAGGCCTCGCCGTCGTGCAGCAGGACCTTCTCATTGCGGATGGTGACCTGCGGCAGCTTGTAGAGATGATAGATCACCTTGCGGCGCACCTCGCCCGTCAGATAGCGGTTCTCGGTCTCGCCGACATACAGCTTCGCCTTCCGGAACAGGCCGAGGCTGTCCGCTTCGACCGCGCCGACGTGATCCGTGTCCTGATGCGTGATGAGGATATGCCGGATAGAACTCGGGTCTATGCCGAGCCAGCCCATCTTTTCCTCGAGCCGGCCGTAGTTATACCCGGCGTCGATCATGATGGTCGTGTCGCCCTTGCAGTAGAAGAAGATATTTGCCACCCACTCGCGCACACAGGCGACGTGCTCGTCGACCCAGCCGGTGTTCAGCGGCTTGAAGATCTCCTTGCCGCGGTACATTTTGCTCATTTCTTTTTTCTGGAATTCCGTTGCCTTTTTGGACATATCCGTCCCTCCCTCAGTCTGGTTTCTCGTCCGTGAAAAACGCCTCGCCGGTATAATTCCGGCATCACAGGCTCCGCATGCTCCATTTGGGGGACGGCGCACAGCTATTTCCGGGCCAGCATGCACAGCCAGTCCTTTTCGTTCTTATGGATCTCGATGTCATGGAAGCCCGCCTGCTCCAGCGCAGCCTGCAGCTGCACATCGCGGTAGATCGTCATGCCCGCGATCCGCTCGGTCCATTTCTCGTCCTTGTCCGTGTCGCCGCTGGATTCGTTGCAGAGGAAAAATACCCCGCCCGGCTTCAGCACACGGAAGACCTCGCGGAAGCACTGCGGCAGATCAGGCCAGAAATAAACGGTCTCAAACGCCGTGACAGCGTCGAACCACGAGGCCGCAAAGATCATCTCAGCCACACTGCCCTGCCAGACCACGCAGCGTCCCTCACGGATGGCGGCATCATTGAGCTTGCGCGACTTTTCGACGCTGACGGCAGAATAGTCTATGCCCTTGACGATACCCTGCGGGCACCGCTTCAGGAGCTTTTTCAGATTCGCTCCGCCGCCGCAGCCGCAGTCCAGCACACGGGCATCCGGCGAAAGCGGCAGGAACCGCATGCCCCAGTGCGCCAGCGAGCGATGGCCGACATTCATCAGGGAGACCATGAGCTTTCCGCCCAGGCCGTCCGGCTTGCGGGTATTATCAAAGAAAGACATGCTACCTCACTTCCTCTCCAGAACGATGATCTTGTTAGAAATATTGCGGATGGCCGGTATTTTGCCCAGCAGCTTATAAACGGGCACAAACTCCGCCATGCCCTCCGTCAGGCTGTGCTCCTCCCGCAGGCGGAACTCCGGCAGCAGCGCGGCCAACGCCGCGCCGTTCTTCACGCCCCAGGTGAATTTTGCATGGCTGCCCTCGATCGACTTTTCCCGGAAGCGCTTGACGACCATGGGATTCATCGTCTCGGCCAGTACGGTCGCGCTTTGGAAGCGCCCGGCGATCACGGAAAATATGCGCTGCACGTCTGTCTCCGTCAGATACATCGTCAGGCCCTCGATGATGACCAGTGCCGGGGTATCCTGCTCAGCAATGCACCCGCCCCAGTCGTCCATGGCGGACATGGCGATCTGCGAGATCGCACCATTTTCCGGCAAAAGCCTCTGCCGGACGACAATGGTCTCCGGCAGGTCAAGGTTATACCAGCGGCCATAGCCCTCCATCCGGTAGCACCGCGTGTCCAGCCCGCAGGCGACGTTGACGACCGTACCGCCCGGATGCTCCTGCAGCCACGCGCCGGTCAGCCGGTCCAGCACGATGGTGCGGGCAATAACGCCGCTGTGCATGGCTTTGTCCCGGTCCGCCATGGAGAAATCATATTGCAGGCCGCCGATGGTCTCCTCGGCCTTGCGGTCGCGGATCGCACCGCGCCCGCTGCTCTCCTTGGCGCGGGCATAGACCGTCTGCAACATCGTCTCCGGCACGCCGGAGAGCGTGATCGTTTCCTTTGTTTGCATGCGGCATTCCCCTTTCTATGCTGTAGGAGTAAGTTAGTATTGCCTAACCTCCCCTGCTTCAAAAAGCCGCCTCACAGCAGCCCTCTTTTTCTTATTGTACCACCGGGAACCGGACTTTTCAACCACAGAATACGGGTTTTCTTCCCGAAAATGCAGCAAAACCCGCCGTGCGCATGCACGGCGGGCCCGGGAAAAGGCTTTGTTCTCTAGTTTGCCCACTCGTTCAGATACTGCAGGAGCTGCTCGTCCGTCATGCCCGGCAGAACGGTCATGCGGCCGAGATCGATCAGCGTCTGCGGCAGGCCGACCACAACGGTATTCACACGGCTTTCGTCCGTCGTCAGGGTAACCTTATAGCCGCATTCGCGCAGCACAACATCGGTCAGCGTGGTATGCGCACCCTCGGGGAAAGCAAGCACATCGGGCCTGGGAATTCCGAACGCCGTAAACGTTTCCGCTTCATGCGCCGCGTCGGCTCGCACGGCGTCGATATACTCCGTCTCGGATTCGCCGGGCAGCGGCAGCATATTCTCCCGCGCGGGCTTGACGGTCTCATAGGGCGGCCACTGGTGCATGTCGTAGGTATGTGAGCCGATGGAAATGAGGCCGGAGTCCAGCATTTCCGTGATCTCAGTCTGACCGAAGTGGGGCGTCAGGCTGTACTGCGTATCCTTGTAATAGCGGTCATGCCCGATCGAGCAGCCAATAGCAAAGATCGACGCATGGAAGCCAAGCTCCCGCAGAACGGGATAGGCATAGACTGCGTTGCTGGTATAGCCGTCGTCAAACGTGATCATGACCGGCTTTTCCGGAAGCGGCGTTCCCTGCTCCACAAACGCGATCAGCTCATCAAATGAGATCGGCGTATAGCCCTGCTCCTTCAGCAGGCGCATCTGCCGCTCAAACGTATCCGGGTGCAAGGTGGTCTCGTTTTCCGGCTGATCCGGGTCGAGATGGTGATACAGCAGGATCGGGACGGTCGCGCTTCCGTTTTGAAGATAAGCACTTTCCCCGGCGGCCGTCTTCAGCTGTGCTGCGTCCGTTGGCTCCCCCTGCCTGCAATAGACGCCGAAGGCATCGGGCAGACCGACGCTCTCATCCCCGGCGATCCGCGCCACCACGAGATCGGCAGCGGCATTCCGGGTGTGCGTCACGTCATAGAAGAACCGTTCGTCATAGGTCAGCGGTGTGATCGAGAAATTCCAATAGTCCGTCACGTCCGAGAGCGCCTGATAGAATGCATTCAGGGCGGCATTGTCGTACTGCTCGATCTGCTCCCGGCAGAACGGAGTAAGGATGACGGTCAGCTCCGTCCCCGCTTCGCCGCACATTTCGCGGATCGCGGCGACATTCCCGGCACAGCGCTCGATGTCAGGGAGCGTTGTATCGGCCGTCTCTGAAAGGTAGTCCTCACCGTGGAGCGTAAGATAGTCCTGCAGGCTGCCGATGGATTCCACGTCGCGCAGCCGCTTGTCATAGGTCCCGCTTTCCGGCAGAAAGACGTCAAAGGTCTGCGGCATTTCCGTGTCCTTCCGGAGGGAGGACAGCTTTTCCATTGCAAAGGACGGGCTTGCAAACAGGAAGCGGAGCTTGTAGGCCGCTTCGTTTTCCCCGCTCACCCGGTAATCGGGCACGGCGGTCAGGCCCTCCGTTTTACTGTGCAGAGCATAGGCATCGCTCAGCCCGAGCACAAGGACGATCCGCTTGACCTCGCCCTGCTCCAGCAGATAGCGGACCAGCTCCGGTCATAGTCAGTGTCCGCTCCGTAGTGGAACATGTTATAGAAGCTGCCGCCGTAATACCGCTCCAACGTTTCCGGCAGATAGGATGCGGCAGAGGACGATCCGACTACAAACGAATCGTATTCGCCGGGCCGCTCGGAAATATAGCGCACCTTGCTGCCGCGCGGATTGAGCGTCTGCGCATAGGAATCCCACTGCAGCGGAGAGGCCTCAAAAACGCCGAAGGGATCGATGAGCCAATTGCTCAGGACGCAGACGACGCCGACCAGCAGCAGCGCGCAGACGACAGTCAGAAGCCATTTTTTACCACGCAAGCAGGATCACCTCAGACATTTTCATAGACATAAGCAATGGGCGTATAGCCGGCGTTTCCATAGACAAACAGCACGACCGTCAACAGCGCCGCAAACAGGATCAGGAACTGCACGAGCCACTTTCGCTCGCAGAGCCAGCGGGCAACGTCGGTCCCCCGCTCGGCGGCGAAACTGACGGCAAAGACCACGCCGAGCATGGGGACGACCTTCCAGAGCACGGACAGCGAGAAGCCCAGCTCCGTAAACAGGGCAGCATGGACGCGGGTCACACCGAAGTGCAGCACCGTCTGCTTCAGCATCCCGAGCGCAGAACGCAGCGAAGACGCGTTTGAGAAGTACCTGCCGATGATGACCAGCAGATTCGTGCGGACGACGCCCCAGACTAGCGCTCCTTTTTTCGGGTCCTCCGGAGAAAGCCGGAGATGCTTCCGGATCGGCGCACGGAACATGGCGAGGGACATCCAGAAACCGTTCCACAGGCCATAGGCAATGTTGGCCATGCCGGGCCCCTGCCAGACGCCGACTGCGAGAAACACGAGGAACGTGCACAGACTCGGCACGATACACTTTGCGGCATCCAGCGGCATATGGCGGCGGCAGAACTGCGCGAGCCTGCCGAACGGCTTGGAAAGTGCCAGCGGATAGAACAGGTAGTCCTTCATCCACTCGCCCAGTGAGATATGCCAGCGCCGCCAGAAATCGGACAGGCTGACAGAAAAATAGGGGCGGCAGAAATTCTCCTGCATGGAGATACCAAACAGGCGGGAGATGCCCATCATCAGGTCGATGCCGCCGGAAAAGTCGCAGTAAAGCTGGATGCAGTAGAGTGCCGCACCCAGAAAGCAGATGATGCCGGGGTAGGCCGCGTAACCGCCGTAGATCTTCGCCACGATCGGTGCAAGCGTATCTGCGATCATCGCCTTTTTCAGCACGCCATAGAGCATGCGCAGAAACCCGTGCTGGATATTATCCCAGGAAAAATCGTTTCCCTCCGTGAGCTGCGGCTGCAGATCGGCAAAGCGGTTGATCGGCCCCTGCACCAGCTGCGGGAAATAGCAGACAAACAGCGCATAGCGCAGGAAGCCCCGCTCTGCCCGATGTTTGCCGCGGCTGATATCGATCAGATAAGCGGAGGTTTGGAAAATGTAGAAGGATATGCCGAGCGGCAGAAGAAAATGCGGCAGCGGCAGCTCCGTGCCGAGCACGGAATTAACGGCTGCGGCCAGAAAGCCGCCGTACTTCAAAAGCGCCAGCGATGCGAAGTTCAGCACGAGCGACAGCGCCAGAACGCGGCGCTTTTTCCGGTCATTTGCGCGCTTCTGGCGCTTACGCTCCTCCTTGGTCTCGGCAGCGGTCCGGAAGGCCGCAAGCCGGTCCAGCCACAGGCCGAAAAGATAGGTAAGCAGGATCGTCGCGGCGAGATAACCTGCCATCCGAACACCGTAGGTCAGATAAAACAGGATGCTCGCCGCCAGAAGGACATATTGCCGCAGCCGCTTCGGGAACAGATAGTACAGCACGACCGCGATCTTCAAAAAAGTCACCCTGCTTTTTGGACAAAGGCAGAATTAGTATAGCATAGTCCGACCGTTTTTTCAACCGGCGCGGCAATTTGGTCCGTGCATTTCCGGTCCGGAGCGCCTGAAGACGGGGAAACGCGGTCAGAGATACCGCCCCGTGATGCTGGCCTGATTTTCCCGGATCTCCTGCGGCGTACCGCTGGCGACGATCCGGCCGCCCGCGTCTCCGCCGCCGGGGCCCATATCGATGACATAGTCGGCGTTTCGGATCACGTCAAGGTCATGCTCGATGACGATGACGGTCGCGCCGTTGTCCAGCAGCGCCTGAAAAACACCGAGCAGCACGCGAACATCCAGCGGATGCAGGCCGATGGACGGTTCGTCGAACACAAAGACGGAGTCCGTCTGCGTCCTGCCGATCTCGCTGGCGAGCTTGAGCCGCTGTGCCTCACCGCCGGACAGGCTCGGCGTTTCCTCGCCCAGCGTCAGGTAGCCGAGGCCCAGCTGCCGGAGAACTGCCAGTCTCTGGCTGACGGTCTTCCGGTCCCGGCAGAATTCCAGCGCGGAATTCACGTCCATATCCATCAGCTCCGGAAGCGAAGCACTCTCCCCCGCGCCGTTCGTCAGGCGGACTGCTTCGGCCGCTCTGGCATAGCGTGAGCCATGGCAGTCCGGACAGGGAATGTCCACATCCGGCAGGAACTGCACGTCCAGACTGACGATGCCGGTGCCGTCGCAGCCGGGGCAACGCAGGGAGCCGGTATTGTAGGAGAAATCGCCTGCCTTATAGCCGCGCGCCTTCGCGTCCGGAGATTTGGCATAGAGCTTGCGCAGCTCGTCATGCGCGCCCGCATAGGTCGCGACCGTCGAGCGGACGTTGATGCCGATCGGCGTCGCGTCGATGAGCTTGACATGCGCGATGCCATCGGCCGAAACGGTGCGGATATGCGCTGGCAGTGCACTGCCAGCGATGGTTGCCTCCAGCGCGGGGATCAGGCTCTCGAGCACCATGGTCGTCTTGCCGGAGCCGGACACGCCGGTCACGACGGTAAGGCGGCCCTTGGGGATATCCACCTCCAGCGGCTTGACGGTATGGATGGAATCGGTGGAAAGATGGATCGTGCCGTTTGCAAAGAGCACCTCTTTTTCGGCGCAGCTGCGCAGCTTTGTTTCGGCCCTTCCGGAGAGGAACGGCCCGATCTGCGAGGCGGGGTCGGCCTCGATTGCAGGGATCGCCCCCTGTGCGATGACATAGCCGCCCTTTGCGCCCGCCTCCGGGCCCATCTCGACGATCCAGTCGGCTTCTTTCAGGATCTGCGTATCATGATCGACCAGAATGACGGAGTTGCCGTCGGCGACCAGATCGTGCATCACACCGGTCAGTCCCACGATATTCGACGGGTGCAGGCCGATGGACGGCTCGTCAAGCACATAGAGGACGCCGGTCGTGCGGTTGCGCACTGCGCGGGCCAGCTGCATCCGCTGGCGCTCACCGGTCGAGAGCGTCGACGCCGAGCGGTCCAGCGTCAGATAGCCCAGTCCGAGGTCCATCAGGCGCTTGGCCGTGCTTTGGAATGCTTCGCAAATACTCTCAGCCATTGGGCGCATCTCCTCCGGCAGGCCGGAAGGCACACTCTTTACCCACTCGACGAGCTGTGTCAACGACATGGTACAGGCCTCATCCAGAGAAATACCCCGCAGCCTCGGCGCGCGGGCCGCGCTCGACAGGCGCGTGCCGTGACAATCCGGGCAGACATCCTCTTTCAAAAATTTTTCCACTCGCTTCATGCCCTTTTCGTCCTTGACCTTGGAAAGAGCATTTTCTACGGTGTAAACGGCGTTGAAGTAGGTAAAATCCAGATCACCGGCCTGCCCGGTATTCTTATTGTGATAGAAAATGTGCTTTTTCTCCGCCGGGCCGTGGAACACGATGTCCTTCTCCCGCTCTGTCAGTTCGCGGAACGGCACATCCGTGCGCACGCCCATCTCGCGGCAGATATCCGTCATCAGGGACCACATCAGGCTGTTCCACGGGGCAACCGCACCCTCGTCGATGGTCAGGGACTCATCCGGCACAAGCGTCGCCATATCAACGGTGTGCACCATGCCCGTGCCGCCGCACTTCTGGCACGCGCCCTGCGAGTTGAATGCCAGCTCCTCGGCAGACGGAGCATAAAAATGCACGCCGCACGCCGGGCAGACGAGCTCCTTCCCGGCCGCGACGAGCAGCGAAGGGGCCAGATAATGGCCATTCGGGCAGCGGTGGCTGGCAAGGCGGGAATACATCAGGCGCAGACTGTTCAGAAGCTCCGTTCCCGTGCCGAACGTACTGCGGATGCCCGGCACGCCGGGGCGCTGGTGCAGGGCCAGCGCGGCAGGTACATACAGCACCTCGTCCACGCTGGCCCGCGATGCCTGCGTCATGCGGCGGCGGGTATAGGTGGACAGGGCCTCGAGATAGCGGCGCGAGCCTTCGGCATACAGCACGCCCAGCGCCAGCGAAGACTTGCCGGACCCGGACACGCCTGCGATCCCGACGATTTTTCCAAGTGGAATATCGACGTCAATATTTTTCAGGTTGTGGACCTTTGCTCCACGGATCAGCATCTTATCGATCATGTTTTTTCACTCCGGTTTCTTCTCATATACAGCAGCGGGAATCGCTCGCCCGCTTCATCCATTCCGCCCGCGTTCAGGCGGAAAGGTCCGTGTGCTCATAAAAGCCGACCGTCTGCGCGTTGACCATCAGCTCCCGGACGCCGTAATGCCGCACGGCACATTCCAGCATCTGCCTGCCAAGACCCACGCCGCGTTCGTCTGCCGCAAGGAACAGCATCTCTGGCCGCTGGCAGTCAGCCGGGCGATCTTCCCGCAACTGCATTTTTCCGTCTCCCTGTATCTTCGTTTTTTTCATGAAGTGATATTATATCGCGAAAGGACCGAGATTGGAAGGGGGCAGGTAAAAAAGCGGCGATCTTCCCGCCGGGCCGAATTGATTGGTCAATACAATAATACCGAAAGATTTCATCTTCGCCTACAAAAGACGAGCGTTGTAATCTGTTTCGTTCATAGCGAACACCTCCTTCAAAATAGAAATAGCCGCCTGATTTCTTTTGAAAACCAAGCGGCTATGTACGCTATATTCAGTTCGACAAACTGGAATTTGTTTATAGAGGTCTTTGCAAATACACCATATCTACAAGGTGTACACCACACTCATATATCGGGTGATCATAATGATCCGTAAAGAAATTTGGCACGGTATGCGAGCGTACAAAGCCACATTTTTCATAAAAGGGTATCGTCAACGGGCTGTCGCCGGTTCCCACTTGCAGTATCGAAAATTGTCCGCGGTATTTTTCAACAAGAAATTCAATCAGCGCTTTGGCATAGCCTTTTCGCTGAAATGGGGGAACTGTAGCGATATTCTTAATTTCAAGTATTCCATTCCCTTCGTCCGTTACGACACACTCGCATTTCACTCCGTCATCATCAAGAATATGCATTTTACCTTTATAGAGATAACGGTCAACCATATCTTCCTGCTCATCCGCCAACAGGAGCAAATCAAGATATTGTTTTTTGTTTTCTGTAACTTCTACAATTCTCATCAATCACACCTCCAAATCCCGATTTATCTGATTGATACAGTCCATTCGTCTCCCGAAACCAAATACTGAAATTCTGTCAGCTCCGGCGTGTTCATCACTTTCAGAAGATCATCAAAATCATCCACGGTTTTTACTACAGAAAGGTCACTGTACTTGATCCATTCCATTTGGCCTTCCTCTGATGAGATAAGATCACCCGACCACTGTGTTGCCTTAAACAACAGGACAACATACCTTCCATTCTCTAAGGGAAATTGTTTGACTCCAACCAATCTCGGATTAAGGATCGTTAGACCGGTTTCTTCCTTCATCTCGCGGATCACCGCATCCACAAAAGATTCTCCGGGTTCCACATGCCCGCCCGGCAGTGCGTAGCCTCGCCAGTCTTTCTTTACTCTGTTTTGAAGCAGTATCTTATCGCCGTCTTCGATTAAGCATAATACTGTCAGTTCGACATTCTCTGTCTTGCTCATAGATTTATCCTCACAAACTGCGAATTTATGTCAATGCGAACTCAATCTCATCAAGTTTATTTGTTATTGCGTTCTTTCTCCCTGTCTCCTTAAAGCCTATTCGACGATAGAGTCTCTCAGCATTTATATTATTCTCAAGAATCCACAGCGTAGGGGTATCCGTACATTGGCCTACTGCGTATAGTAACAATTTCGTTCCAAGCCCCATGTTTTGCATATCTGGAAGAATATAAAGATCCTCTATTAAACCCTTTGTTACAGAAACAACCCCTATTGGTTTTTCTTCTACAAGCATATAGAGCTTTGTTCCGTTGCTCATCTTGTTTCTCAAATACTCCCGTTGCCGATCTGGCGTATGTGTTTCTATGAAATCAGGAGCACAAAATGCACGATGCGATTCCTTCCAGGATATTGAATGGATGGTTGCGGCTTGAAGAAGATTTGTTTCATCTACAGGTACTATCATCCTTACCTCCACAAATTCCGATTTGTCATTCTGATTTAAGAATCCTATACGACGATATTGTGACTTTTTCTACCGTCAAGTTCCAAGTATGTATCTACGGTATGGGGTTGCTCCCATACCGCAGACGGATCATCCTTATATTCAGTTCGACAAACTGGAATTTTCAAATTAGTCTTTGCAAATAACCTTTGAACCTTCACCATCAATTACAATTCCCTGACGGTTGTTAATTGGGCATAGATTCAAATCCGAAAACT
>OFMI01000047.1_pt1 | contig 111528 bp, 84 predicted proteins | sample 1541741 | NCBI WGS metagenome assembly OFMI01 (sample SAMN04209219, study PRJEB22552) | human gut metagenome | biome: gut; material: feces | host: Homo sapiens | place: USA: Oklahoma | reverse complement strand
TGACACTTATCTTATCATTTTAAATTATTTGATATTATAACTATCTTTGGAAGATCTCTGGGATTTAGCCATTTGCCTTATAACTTTTTTGCTTTCTTTAGCATTTTTATCACAAATGAATTTGTTTTTTCAAAAAACAAATTCATAAACACGCTCTAGTTAATAGAAAAAAGTAGTGACCATAAATAACTATACGATTATGGCACTGGTTCAAGTGTCAATCCTATAGAATTTCATTTACCTTCAGGAGTTCGTCTGCTCCGTAGCCTGACAAATCAGAATTTTTAAATTATTTTTTTTTGCTAACCGAATGGAGGCAATATTATTTTTCTCTATTCTGGTAACAATTTTCGTGAAGCCTAAATATTCTTTGCCGAAGTGAATCAGAGGAGGAAGAATTTCTGAGGCGATTCCTTGTTGCTGCCATTTTTTTAGAACAGAGTAACCGATTTCGGCAGAATATTCATTAAAATCGTTTTCGGGATATTTTTCGGAAGTTTTTTCGGAAGAGTGCTCAGAAATATTTTTGCTTTTTTTCTCGGGAATTTTCTCTGACAAATTCTCAGAAATTTTAAAATTTTTTTCTTTTGAGTTTAGGGTGTCTGAAGTTATTACATTTTCAAATGGTGAAAAACCGGCAATTCCTAAAAAAGTCTCATTTTCTTTGTTGAAGATTCCATAAATTCCATATCCATAAAATGCATATTGATTTTTTATATAATTTTGAAGAAATTCTTCGGCTTCTGCGTATGTGGTACAGTTTTGTGGAAAGAAGCAGCCGGAAGGGTTGTTTTTATTTTCTTCTTGCAGTTGCAGAAGTTCAGGGAGTTGTCTGGTGGTGAGTTCTCGGATGATGCAGCGGTTTGTGGTGGTTATAGTTAGAGGTTTTTTATAATGTCTGCAATACACTTCATTTAAGAAAAATGGACTGAGTCCATCTGTATCTAAAATCAGCCACGGGGTCCCCATCAGGGATTCTTGTCTGTTATTTTTGTGTGAAAATGCAATGACGGGAAGGCTGTGTTTTTTTGCAAGTTCTATGTTTTTGTCAAGGTCACATAAAATAAGCGAAAAATCTGGGAAATCAGTCAAGACAGGAAACTCTTTAGAAATTATGAAATTTATGGTATAGTTAAAATATTCTGAGGAAAAATTCCGGGCAATATTATTTCCCTGGATTTCGTCCATAATAATAAAAAAGTTAAACATAACAGAATACCTTTCATTTTATTTTTGTATATTCTTGTTTATCATACGAAAGAAAAGAAAGATTGTAAAGGATATCTGTTTTGGAGGTAAACAATGCGAAAGGAAGAGAATACAGAAAAAGATGAGCTGTATGGCAAGCTGCAAGTTCATTTTATAGAGAATGTAGAGGCTGAGGAATCTTCTGAAGAAAAAGAATCGGATTCCGGAAATCTTTCTGATGAGACAGCTAGAAAGTCTGTATCGGCAGAAAAGGAGAATAGAGCAAAGAAGCCAGTACAAAAGGATATAGAGGAGGCATCGGCCAAATCAAAAGGGAAAAAGTCAGAGACCCAATCAGATAGTTCCCAAACTGATAGCGAAGATGATGTAAAAGAACAAAAAGGCAGCCGAAAGCGCAGACATAGCAAGGTAGATAAGCAGGAGGCAGAAGCTGTTGAGGAATCTTTTTATAAGGTAACAGGTGAGGCAGAGGAACATAAGTCTCACCCTGTTAGAAATGCAATATTAGGATTATTAGTCCTGATTCTTGTGGCAAGTGCGGTTGTATCCTACCCAATAGGAAAGGAATATTTTCAGGAAAAATCCGTAGCAGGCAAGGATATTGAAATCACGATTGAAAAGGGAAGTACTTCAAGAGATGTAAGTGCGATTCTTAAGAAAAAAGGTATCATTCGATACGAGGCCGCATTTTTATTGAAGCTATATTTCTCTGATTATAAAGGAAAGCTTCGCTATGGAACATTTGATTTAAATAATGGAATGAGTTTGGGTAAAGTTATCAAAGAACTGGCAACGCAGGACGGTCAAAAAGAGAATAAATTCACCATTCCAGAAGGATACACGATTGAGATGACGGCAAGCAAACTCGAAAAAGAAGGAATTATGTCCGCCCAGGAATTCCTTACTGCAGTGACGAATGCAGCTGTGACATCAAAGTATAAAGATGTCCTTCCGAAAAAGAAAAAAGTATTTTATCAGTTACAGGGATATATTTATCCGGATACCTATTATTTATCGAAAGATATTACCGGTGATCAGCTTGTGGCAAAGATGCTCGATGAATTTGATAAAAAGTTTGATCAGACAAGACAGGAAAAAGCGAAAAAGCTTGGTATGACTGTGGAAGAAGTTCTGATTCGTGCATCTCTTTTACAGAAAGAAACAGAACTTCCGGAGGAATATCCGATTATCGCAGGCGTTATTCAGAATCGTCTTGATAAAAAGATGAAGTTACAGTTCGATTCCACTGCTGTATATGCTATTACAAAAGGCCAGTATGGAATCGCACGAGTAATGTATAAAGACTTAAAAGTGGATTCTCCATATAACACATATAAGCATAAAGGCCTGCCAGTTGGACCAATATGTAGCCCAAGCTTAGAAGCGATTGATGGAGTGCTGAATCCACAGAAAAATGATTATCTGTATTTCCAGATGGATACAGTGAAGAATGATGGCTCCAATATTTTCAGTAAAACTTATGAGGAGCATAAGGCGGCTTCTGCGACTACAGAAGCGGCAGCAGAAACCACAACAACGGCTGCAAAACAAAAAACAAAGAAGAAATAAAGCCCTGATTTGTTGAGACAAAACGGACGCCCGAAAAGAGAGCCTATCCCCTATATTTGTGACTTTAGTCGCGGCGGTTTGAATGTTCGCTTAAGCGCTCGCATCCAAACCTTGCTCCGAGGCCACAAATATAGGGGATAGGCTCTCTTTTCGGGCTGACTGTGGTCGCTGAAGTAAAATCAGGATTCATATTGGGGGGACTCGTCTGTTTATCTCAATCCTACAACTTAGAATTTCTTCTTCTCATATTCTTTCAGAGCATTCAGAGCCTTTTTCGACAACGGATATAACATAATGATGTTAAAGATCGTCATCAATCCAATTCCGACATCTCCCAAATCCCATACAATTGTATACGCAGCAAGTCCTCCAACAAAAAGCATTGCTAGAGCAAGAACTTTGTAAGCTGTTTGAGAGAACCAGTTATCTCCAAAGAGGTAAGCTACGTTGGAGCGTGCATAAAACAAGATTCCGATAAATGTAGAAAAACTGAATAACCATAACGTTATGGCAATGAATATTACTCCGAATGAGCCGAGATGATATTCCATTGCTTTTTGTAATAAATCCATTCCAACGAGTCCTTCAGTGAGCTTTGTTGGAGTAAGGAGCATGATCATAGCAGTACAACTGCAGATCATAAGCGTGTCAATAAAAACGCCTAACGCCTGTGTTAATCCGACTTTAACAGGATTATCTGCAACAGCGGCTGCGGCTGCGCAAGGGGCAGAACCAGAACCGGCTTCGTTTGAAAAAAGGCCTCGTTTGATTCCATTCATAAGGACGGCACCGAATCCCCCGGCGGCTACCTGACGGAAACCAAAAGCTTCAGAAAAGATTCGTTCAAATACGCCAGGAAGCTGTGTGATATTTGTGATGATAATAAACAATGTAATCAGTAAATAAAATCCGGCCATGATGGGAACGATAATATCCAAAACTTTTACAGTTGCATTTTTTCGAAGTACGATAATTGCGGCAAGTATTACAAGAATAACTGTAGTGTAAATCGGTGGAATGTGAAAAGCATTTTTAAAAGCAGACGCTACGGAATTACTTACTACCTGACTGATGCCGCACCAGCATATAAGGCCGGAAATGGCAAAGAGTACGGAAAGAAGTACATAACGTTTTTTCTTGCCGGATTTTTCTTCAAAATATCGATGAATGTAGTAAGCAGGTCCTCCTCGATATCCTCCATATAAAGGGTCTTTTTCTTTATAAATCTGTGATAAAGTTGCTTCGATAAAAGCGGTGGAAGAACCGATAAGGGCAGTGATCCACATCCAGAAAACAGCACCAGCTCCGCCAGCGGAAATTGCGGCAACTACACCGACCAGATTGCCCATTCCAACACGAGTTGCTGTGGAAACAATCAAAGTCTGGATGACGGAAAGAGCACTTTGTTCCTCTCCCTTTTTTTCAAAAAGCGCACCAACCATATCTTTGAAGAGACGTATTGGCAGAAACTTTGTACGGATTGTGAAATACACTCCGGTAGGAATTAGTAAAATGACTAAAAGTGAAAGGGGGAGTGTTCCGCCGCCAGGTAAGGGTACGGTGAGTAAATCTCCCCATAAAAAATTGTATACTGTTTCGATTAATTTGACCATATTAATTTGTATCCTCCTGAAGGTAGTATATAATTTCTTTTTAATTTTGTAAATAAATAGTTGACTCTAGAAGAAAAATGGTATAAAATGGAAAAACAAACACATAAATGGTATAAAATAACTCAAATAGAAATTTAATACTTTTAAAAGTTCAAGAGAAAATAATGAAAGTTATTTAAAAAATTATTTTTGAGTCAAGTTAAATCTGTCAGTTGGAATGGTTTATAGATTAAACACATGTTAATAACTCCATTGCAGGGATTTTCATAATTATAGTATTTGGGTTACAGGGTCTGTAAAATAGTAAACTTAATAAAAATTCTGCAATTAGCAGGAGCCAGGGGGAGTATATGAGGGTAATTACAATGATTGTTATAGTTAGTATTTTACTGGTTATTTCTATAATTGATTTTAAAATCAAGATAATTCCGAATCAGTTAAATGTACTTTTGTTTATTTCAGGAATCTGGAGTGGTTTTGTTTTTCAGGAAGTTACATTCTTAAGTCGCTTTTTGGGAGTGTTTTCGGTTAGTATTCCGATGTTCATACTTGCAATTTTATGTTCAGGCGGACTGGGTGGAGGAGATGTTAAGCTAATGGCGGCAAGTGGAGTGTTACTAGGGATAAAGTGGAATATATTTGCTGCTTGTGCGGGATTACTTTTAGGAGGATTATATGGATTTTTTCTGCTGATTACAAAGCGTGCGAAGCGAAAGGATTGCTTTGCGCTGGGACCTTTTTTGTGTATAGGGATTGCTGTTGTGTTTTTTAGATATATTTTTATGAAAGTGTGAGGGAGCTGATATGGAATTACCGTGGATTCCCGCTTAATTTCCTTTTCATCACTTCTGAGTAAAAAGTCGTTTTTCGTGAATTGTCTCATTGACATTTTGTCAAATAATATGCCTGTTTTCCTATAGAGTTGTGTTGGCTTCATTCAGTTGACGTAGCCGCCCGTTACGCTGCCTTCATTCAGGCAAAATCTCCCGCAAATTGTGACACACATCTTGCAGAAAGCATTTTTCAAACACATTCTAGTCGATTAAATTATGTAAAATTACGAAATTGTTATTTTTAAAAGATGGAGATAAATGGTGAAAACAAAGAGGAATCTCATAAAATAATTAAAAAAATGAAGAAAAAATATTAGAATTTTAATCCTGAATAATCCTAAAATTACAACAAAAAATTATTGAGAAAAAATCTAAAATAAGCCATATGTATATTGTATACAAAACTGTTGGCTTTATAGCAATTTTAACCTAAAATTGTTCTCGGAAAAATACGTTGTCAAGGGGAAAAATTGGCATAAAAAGGCTGTTTCGGGCAAGATTTTGTATTTTAGAAGGAACAGTTCCGAATAAGCTTTACATTACCTCAAAAAAATGATAATATTATGTCGAATTTAAAATAAACCACAACTTTTGACAAGGAGGAATAATCAATGCCTAGAGCAAAACAGTCTATGGATGGAAATACCGCAGCAGCTCACGTAGCATATGCGTATACAGATGTTGCAGCTATCTATCCTATTACACCATCTAGTCCAATGGCTGATTCCGTTGACCAGTGGGCAGCAGCAGGACAGGAAAATATTTTTGGTAACCAGGTAGTTGTTAGTGAGATGCAGTCTGAGGCAGGTGCAGCAGGTACTGTTCACGGTTCTCTTGCAGCTGGTGCTATCACAACAACATTTACAGCATCCCAGGGTCTTCTTCTTATGATCCCTAACATGTATAAGATCGCAGCTGAGCAGCTTCCATGTGTATTTGATGTATCTGCACGTACAGTTGCTACACAGTCTCTGAACATTTTCGGTGACCACAGTGACGTATATGCATGTCGTCAGACAGGATTTGCCATGCTGGCAGAAACTAACCCACAGGAAGTTATGGACTTAAGCCCTGTAGCACATCTTGCTGCAATCGAAGGTAAAGTTCCATTCATCAACTTCTTCGATGGTTTCCGTACATCTCATGAGATCCAGAAGATTGAAAAATGGGATTATGCAGACTTAAAAGAAATGTGCAACATGGATGCAGTTAAAGCTTTCCGTGAGCATGCTCTTAACCCAGAACACCCAGCTATGCGTGGTTCTCACGAAAACGGTGATGTTTTCTTCCAGCACAGAGAAGCTTGTAACTCTGTTTACGAAGCTTTACCAGCTGTTGTTAAGAAATACATGGGCAAAATCAACGAAAAACTGGGAACTAACTACGATTTATTCAACTACTATGGTGCAGAAGATGCAGAACGCGTAATCATCGCTATGGGATCTATCTGTGACGTAGCAGAAGAAGTAATTGATTACTTAACAGCAAAAGGTGAAAAGGTTGGTTTAATCAAAGTTCGTTTATATCGTCCTTGGGTATCTTCTGCATTATTAGATGTTATTCCTAAGACAGCTAAGAAGATCGCTGTTCTTGACCGTACAAAAGAGCCTGGAGCATTAGGAGATCCTTTATATCTTGATGTTGCTACAACTCTTAGAGAAGCAGGTCTTAACGATATCGTTCTTACAGCTGGACGTTACGGATTAGGTTCTAAAGATACTCCTCCTTCATCTGTATTTGCTATTTATAAAGAACTTGAAAAAGACGCTCCAAAGAGCCGTTTCACAATTGGTATCGTGGATGATGTTACAAACTTATCTTTACCAGAAGTTAAACCAGCTCCTATCACATCTGCTCCTGGTACAGTAGAGTGTAAGTTCTGGGGTCTTGGTGGAGACGGTACTGTAGGTGCTAACAAGAACTCTACAAAGATTATCGGTGACCACACAGATAAATACATTCAGGCATACTTCCAGTATGACTCCAAGAAGACAGGTGGTATTACAATTTCTCACCTTCGTTTTGGTGACAATCCAATCAGAAGCCCATACTACATTAACCAGGCTGACTTCGTAGCATGTCACAACCCATCTTATGTAGTTAAAGGTTACAAGATGGTTCAGGATGTTAAACCAGGCGGAATCTTCATGATTAACTGCCAGTGGTCTGATGAAGAATTAGATCATCATATGCCTGCAGCAGCTAAGAAGTATATTGCTGACAACAACATTCAGTTATACACAATCAACGCGATTGATAAGGCTATCGAGATTGGTATGGGTAAACGTACTAACACAATCTTACAGTCCGCATTCTTCAAATTAGCGAACATCATGCCTATCGACGAAGCAGTAGAATTCATGAAAGCAGCAGCTAAGAAGTCCTACAGCAAGAAGGGTGACGCTGTTGTAGAGATGAACTACAAAGCTATCGACGCTGGTGTAGATGCTGTTCATAAAGTAGAGATTCCAGCTTCCTGGTCTAACCCAGCTGCTGATGCTCCTGCTAAAGAACTTACAGGACGTCCAGAGACAGTTAAGATGGTTAAGGAAATGATGGAACCTATCGGAATCATGGATGGTGACAGCCTGCCAGTATCTACATTCGTAGACAACGCTGACGGACAGTTCGAACTTGGTGCTTCCGCATACGAAAAACGTGGTACTGCTGTATCTGTTCCAGAATGGAATCCAGAAGCTTGTATCCAGTGTAACCAGTGTGCGTTTGTATGTTCCCATGCTACAATTCGTCCTTTCTTAGTAAGCGAAGACGAAATTAAGGCAGCTCCTGACAACATGAAAGTTGCAGATACAAAGCCAAAGGCAAGCGAATACAAATTTACAATGAGCGTATCTCCATTAGACTGTATGGGATGTGGTGAGTGTATCACAGTTTGTCCTGCTGCAACTAAGGGCGCATTAAAGATGGTTCCACAGGAAAGCCAGGCAGCAGAACAGCCAGTATTCGATTACTTAGTTGCAACTGTTGGAAGAAAACCAGGTGCTCCTGCAGATACTACAGTTAAGGGATCTCAGTTCAACCAGCCATTACTTGAGTTCTCCGGATCTTGTGCAGGATGTGCAGAGACATCTTACGCTCGTCTGATTACTCAGTTATTCGGAGAGCATATGTACATCTCCAACGCAACAGGATGTTCATCCATCTGGGGTGGTCCTGCAGCAACAGCTCCATATACAGTAAACAAAGATTCCAAACAGGGACCAGCTTGGGCAAACTCCTTATTCGAGGATAACGCAGAGCACGGCTTTGGTATGTATCTTGGACAGAAGACTTTACGTGACCAGGCTATCGCTAAATTAGAGAAGATGGCAGCATCCGATAAAGCATCCGATGAATTTAAAGCAGCATTTGCTAAGTTCATGGAAACAAAAGACAATACAAAAGAAAATACACCTGATGCTCAGGCATTAATCGCTGAGGTAGAAAAAGCAGCAGCAGCTGGATGCCCAGATGCAGCAGAAGTATTAGAGAAGAAACAGTATCTCGCTAAGAAGTCCGTATGGATCTTCGGTGGTGACGGATGGGCATATGATATCGGTTTCGGTGGATTAGACCATGTATTAGCTTCCGGTGAGAACGTAAACGTTATGGTATTCGATACTGAGATGTACTCCAACACAGGTGGACAGGCTTCTAAAGCTTCTAACATCGGTGAGGTTTGTCAGTTCGCAGCAGCTGGTAAAGAAATCAGCAAGAAGAGCCTTGCAGAGATCGCTATGAGCTACGGATACGTATACGTTGCACAGATTGCTCTTGGTGCTAACCCTAACCAGGCAGTTAAATGTCTTGCAGAAGCAGAAGCTTACAACGGACCATCCCTGATCATCGGATACGCTCCATGTGAACTTCACGGTATCGCTAAGGGTGGTATGAACCACTGCCAGGATGAGATGAAGAAAGCCGTTAAGGCTGGTTACTGGAACCTCTTCTCCTTCGACCCAGCTAAGAAAGCTGAAGGAAAGAATCCATTCACATTAACATCTAAAGAAGGCGATGGATCATATCAGGAATTCTTAAATAACGAATCCCGTTACACTCGTCTGATTAAGCCATTCCCAGAAAGAGCTGAAAGACTCTTCAACGAATCTGAGAAGGTTGCTAAGGCTCGTTACGAGCACCTGCAGAGACTCGTTGAGCTTTATAAATAATAAAGCCTGAACTGGTCAGTCAGATTAGTTACAAAAGATAAAACTTTATAAAATACAAAAGAGAAGCCGTGTGCTAGCTATGCTGGTGCATGGCTTCTTCTTGTGTGTTGAAAAAAAGAAGGGAATTGTATTATAATAAATCATAACAAATTAATGACTGATAGATGTACTGACAATGGTTTTGAAGAGGGACAGGAATGCTATATAAAGAAGATTTTGGAGAAGGAAAAAATATAGAATTTAAAAGAGAGATACCGAAAAGACATGAGAAGTTATTAAAAGATGTTATTGCTTTTTCCAATTCTACGGGGGGTAAAATTTTTATTGGAATTGAGGATAAGACGAATGAAGTTATTGGGATTGGAGAGAAGAATCCATTTAGATTAGCAGATGATATTTCAAATATGATATTTGACAGCTGCACTCCAATAATTGATCCGGAAATTACAATACAGACATTAGAAGGAAGAACAGTTGTTGTTGTAGAAGTTTTTCCAAGACGTATGCGTCCTTATTATCTCAAGTCATTTGGGAAGGAACAAGGTTCTTATATAAGAATAAATGGTACAAGTCGTCCTGCTGATGATAGAAAGTTAAAGGAACTAGAATTAGAAGGTCAAAAGATTTCTTATGATACTTTACCGGAAATAGACATGGAGTACTCGGAACGAGAGGCGAAGATATTATGTAATGCAATGGAAAAAGTGGCATATGATGTGCAGACAACATGTGTAACAAGAGCAATACAGGAAACGTCATTAGATCCCAAGCAAAATACAGAAAAAACTGAAATTATAAATAAAATGACAATCGAGAAACTAGAAGACTTAGGGTTATTGTGCCGAATAGGAAAAGACCTTCAACCCACCCATGCGTTTAGACTAATGACGAAGAATAAAATACGGTATGCCAAAATTCAATGTGCGTTATTTAAAGGAACAGAAAGAGATATTTTTATAGATAAAAGAGAATTTGATGGACCATTATATGTACAGCTGGAAAATGCTTATCAATTTGTATTAAAGCATATCAATCTTGGTGCAAAGATAGAAGGGTTACATAGAAAAGAAGCGTATGAACTCCCGGTTCGAACAATAAGAGAATTGATTACTAATGCAGTTGTTCATAGAAGTTATTTGGATGAGTCTTGTATACAGGTTTGTGTCTATGATGACAGGATAGAAGTAACATCTCCCGGAATGCTTTATGGGGGACTGGATATACAGTCAGCTAAATCAGGTAAATCAAAGTGCAGAAATACAGCGATTGCTGAAGCATTTCGTTATATGGGACTTATAGAAGCGTGGGGAACAGGAATCCCAAGAATGATAAAAGAATGCAGAGAATATGGATTGAGAGAGCCAGTGTTTGAGGAACTGGGAGATGGTATACGAGTAACTATATTCCGGGAAAATGAAGAATTGGAGATGCGAAAACGGGCGGAGAATATACAGAACGCTGAAAATAAATACCAGTATATGAATAATATAAATAGTGAGAACTTAGCATCTGTAGTAAAAGAACAAACAGTGGAATATAGAGAGCAAAATCACTGTTTCAATACAGAAAAATCACTGTTTAATGCGCTGGATTCACAAGGAAATGAAAAAAAATACTGTTTGAATGATGAAAAAACACTGTTTGAAACAACAAGTCAGGATAAAACCCACTGTTTTGAAACGTCTGTATTGACTGCAGAGAATAAATATATGTTATATAAAAAGCTGAAAGAACTACAAGTTAATAAAAGCATAGGTAGCGTCACTGCATTAAATATAAAGGAGATTATCGAAAGCTTTTCAGGAGAAGAAGTCTTTGGGCGAAAAGAAATAAAACAAAAACTGGGATATAAAGACAGTAAGGCGGGATTTCTGATTCAAACAATGCGGGAATTTGAGTTGATTAAAGATGTGAAAGGAAGGGGCAAGGGAAAGTATTGTTTTGATATTTAAAACTCTATCTTGGCTTTCATAAGAAAATTTAAAGCCGTACTTCTGTGAAGAACGGCTTTAATGTATAATTGAAAATAGTATTGAATAAAATTATATAGAAGGACTATTTTAATTTTTTTGAGCGTATAGATTCTTTTACTGTGGAAATCAATACAAATAAAGTACTAATTACATCATAAGCATCAGATAAATTATCGTATGTATTTTTTGTTTTAAGAAAAAACTTTTTAAAAGTTGATAAAAGTTGAGTTGCTTTTTTTGTGGATAATGTTAAATGGAATTTATTTTGTTTCTTATATGTATTATATGTATTTGTAGCAACTTTCTTTTTGTAGTTTTTAGGATTACGTTGCTCTTGGTTTTTGTTTGTGTATTGTTCTTGTATTTCGGATAATTTATTTTTTCCTTTTTGGTGAGAAGATCCATCAGAAATATCTAAAATACTAACTTGTACAGTAGGGTGGTAGGTAGGCGTTGGGAGAGTGTTAATGGTATTAAATGGCATACAAATTAAAGTGGCTATTATAATAAGAGATAAAGTTTTAGAAATTTTAGGTACAATTGAAAGCTGCTTAGCTTTAGCTTTTTTGTTAGATAAAGCTTTAAAAATCTTTGAATCTTTTTCTAAAGATTTTACAGTGCAAGGGACTGTCGTTAGAGTATTATTAATTGCTTTTCTATTTTCTGGTGTGTTAGGGATTAAAATATAATCAGATTCTAGTTTGTTGATAAGTTCCTTGTAGAGTTTTTCATAAAATTTGTTAATAATCATTGTGATTTCTCCTTTCTTTTTTCTATAATAATAAATGCGTATTTTTTTGCGAAATGGCCTCTCCTTTCTGTATCGAATTTCAACATTTTTTGTTGATTATTATTAATATGTATAATTTTTTCTTTTTGTATTGCTCTGATTTGCCATGTGTGTAATTAAAATCTCCTTTCTTACATTAGTATGAGAGATTAGGGAAATTTTCTTTTTGAAAAGATAGTTTACGAAAAAAGAATCCGATTCTTTTTTTGCTTTTTCACTACAAATAGTATGCTAGTTTAGACAATGGAATAAAATTGTAGAATTCAACCAATTACTTACTTAATTTTCTTAAGTTATTTTGTATACAATGTTAATAAAATGCAGGATTTGTATTTGAAAATTACATTTATAATTGTATGAATTGTCTTTAAATCTGAAAATAACGATGAATAAAGAGGTGAAATCACAAACAAAATTGTACTTTTATAAGAACAATATAATCTAAAAAGAAATAAAAACCAAATAAACTAACTACAATATCCCCTAAAACAAGAGTAATAATCAGAAAATAATATATTAAAAAATAAATAATCAAATTATTAGACAACTCACCCTAATGTTTATGTTTACAACCCATTTAAAATGTTGTAATATGATAACAACAAAAAGAAATGCAGGAAGTTATTAAAACTGCTTCTGAAAATGAATTTGTTACTTTTTTAAATATGTGATTATTCAGAGACCTATAGATTTTTTCAGACTATAGATATTTATTCAGAATCATGAGATTATAAGATCACAAGAGCATGAGAATTATAAGGTTTGATTAAGAGTTCCTGATAATTACTAATTACAAAAATATAATTTACAACTGATGAATATTTACTATTTCATAGTGATGCAAGAAAGGGTGAGACCATGTATCAGGACAATATGCGACAGGGTCTATATGATCCAAGTCTGGAGCATGATAACTGTGGTATTGGTGCTGTAGTAAACATCAAGGGTCTTAAGAGCCATGAGACAGTATCGAATGCCTTGAAAATTGTTGAAAATCTTGAACATAGAGCCGGCAAGGACGCCGAGGGTAAAACGGGTGACGGAGTAGGTATCTTAGTGCAGATATCCCATAAGTTCTTCGAAAAAACCTGTAGTACTCTCGGCTTTTCTATTGGCAAGGAACGTGACTACGGTATTGGTATGTTCTTTATGCCACAGGATGAGTTACAGAGAAACCGTGCTAAGAAGATGTTTGAGATTATCGTTGAAAAAGAAGGCTTAAATTTCTTAGGCTGGAGAGAGGTTCCGGTTCAGCCGGGCATCCTCGGAAAGAAAGCAGCGGACTGTATGCCATGCATTATGCAGGGATTTGTAAAGAGACCGTTTGATGTTCCACGAGGACTTGACTTCGATAGAAGACTTTATATTGTAAGACGAGTATTTGAGCAGTCTAACGATTCTGCTTATGTTGTTTCTTTAAGCAGCAGAACAATCGTATATAAAGGTATGTTCTTAGTTGGACAGTTAAGATTATTCTATAATGACCTTCAGGATAAGGATTATGAATCTGCAATCGCATTAGTTCATTCCCGTTTCTCCACAAACACAGTTCCAAGCTGGGAGAAAGCACATCCTTATCGTTACATCGTTCATAATGGTGAGATTAATACTATTCGTGGTAATGCCGATAAGATGTTAGCCCGTGAGGAAAACATGGAATCTGATTATCTGAAGGATGAGATGATTAAGCTGACACCAGTTGTAGATCCAAACGGTTCTGACTCTGCAAGATTAGATAATACATTAGAATTCCTCTTAATGAGTGGAATGCCACTTCCTCTGGCAATGATGATCACGATTCCAGAACCTTGGGAAAATAACGAGGGCATGAGCAGAGAGAAGAGAGACTTCTATCAGTACTACGCAACAATGATGGAGCCTTGGGATGGTCCTGCATCTATCCTCTTTACAGATGGAGATATTATGGGAGCCGTACTTGACCGTAATGGTCTTAGACCTTCCCGTTACTATATTACAGATGATGACCAGTTAATTCTTTCTTCTGAGGTTGGTGTGTTAGACTTTGACACAACACATATCGTAAAGAAAGAGAGACTTCACCCAGGTAAAATGCTTCTCGTAGATACTGTAAAAGGTGAGCTGATTGACGATGAAATCTTAAAAGATTCTTATGTAAAGAATCAGCCTTACGGTGAATGGTTATCCGATAACCTTGTATTCTTAAAAGACTTAAAGATTCCGAATGTTGCAGTAGAAGAATACAGCTATGAAGAGAGCAACCGCCTGATGAAAGCATTTGGTTACTCTTATGAAGAAGTGAAAGATTCTGTATTACCGATGGCATTAAACGGAAGTGAAGCAATCGGAGCGATGGGGGTTGATACTCCATTAGCAGTACTTTCTAAGAGACATCATCCATTATTTGATTACTTTAAACAGCTTTTTGCACAGGTAACAAACCCTCCTATTGATGCGATTCGTGAGGAAATCGTTACATCTACTTCCATCTATGTTGGCGGAGAGGGGAATGTGTTGGAAGAAAAGGCAGAAAACTGCCATGTATTAAAGATTCATAACCCTATTTTAACAAATACAGACTTATTAAAGATTCGTTATGCAAAAGTAAAGAATATCAATGTAAAAGATGTGCCGATTACTTATTACAAAGGAACACCGCTTGATAAGGCTATCAATCATTTATATGTTGCTGTTGACCAGGCGCATAAAAATGGTGCAAATGTTGTTATTTTGACAGATAGAGGTGTTGATGAGAACCATGTGGCAATTCCATCTCTGTTAGCAGTATCTGCTGTACATCATCATCTCATTGAGACAAAGAAGAGTACTTCTGTAAGTATTATCTTAGAGAGTGGTGAGCCAAGAGAAGTACATCATTTTGCAACACTGTTAGGTTACGGCGCATGTGCTATCAACCCATATCTGGCACAGTTCAGTATTAAGAAGCTGATTCAGGATGGTTTATTAAAGAAAGATTACTATGCAGCAGTAAATGATTACAATAACGCAGTACTTCACGGTATCGTAAAGATCGCATCTAAGATGGGTATTTCCACACTGCAGTCCTATCAGGGTTCTCAGATTTTTGAGGCAGTTGGTATCAGCAAGAAAGTCATTGATGAGTACTTTACAAACACAGTAAGCCGTGTAGAAGGTATCACAATTGAAGATATCGCAGAAGATGTAGATTACCATCACTCCAAAGCATTTGATATGTTAGGACTGAAAAATGATCTTAGTCTTGACAGTGAAGGTGATCACAAATATAGAAGTGGTAAAGAAGAACATCTTTACAATCCACTGACCATCCATACATTACAGACAGCAGCATGGACAAATAATTATGAACTGTTTAAACAGTATACTTCCATGATTAATAAAGAAACTTCTCCAGTAAGTCTTCGTGGATTAATGGATTTCAATTATCCATCCAAAGGAGTTCCTATCGAAGAAGTTGAATCTGTAGATTCTATCGTGAAACGATTTAAGACAGGTGCTATGAGTTATGGTTCTATTTCCAAGGAAGCACATGAGACTCTGGCAATCGCGATGAACATGATTCACGGTAAATCAAACACTGGTGAAGGTGGAGAAGATTTAGAGCGTCTGACAGTTGGTCCAGATGGACTGAATAAATGCTCTGCAATCAAGCAGGTAGCTTCCGGTCGTTTCGGTGTAACAAGCCGTTACCTTGTAAGTGCACAGGAAATTCAGATTAAGATGGCACAGGGAGCAAAACCTGGTGAAGGTGGACATTTACCAGCAGGAAAAGTATATCCTTGGATTGCAAAGACAAGACATTCAACACCTGGTGTAGGACTAATCTCACCACCACCTCATCACGATATTTACAGTATTGAAGATTTGGCACAGTTAATTTATGATTTGAAAAATGCAAACAGAAATGCCCGCATTTCTGTAAAACTGGTATCTGAAGCAGGTGTCGGAACGGTCGCAGCCGGTGTAGCAAAAGCTGGCGCACAAGTAATCCTTATTTCCGGACATGACGGTGGTACAGGTGCAGCACCTCGTAATTCTTCTATCCATAATGCCGGACTTCCGTGGGAGCTTGGACTTGCTGAGACACACCAGACATTAATTAAAAATGACCTTCGTAATAAAGTTATCATCGAGACGGACGGTAAGCTTATGAGCGGCCGCGACGTAGCAATGGCAGCAGCACTTGGAGCAGAAGAATTTGGATTTGCTACTGGTCCGCTGATTACAATGGGCTGCGTTATGATGAGAGTTTGTAACTTAGATACTTGTCCAGTAGGTATCGCAACACAGAATCCGGAACTTAGAAAACGTTTCAAAGGTAAACCGGAATACGTTGTAAACTACATGAAGTTCGTTGCACAGGAAATGCGTGAATACATGGCAAAACTTGGTGTCCGCACTGTAGATGAACTGGTAGGACGTACAGACCTTCTGAAAGAACTTCCAGAAGCAAAAGAGTACCACTTAGATTTATCTGCTATTTTAAATAATCCATATGTAGATAAGAAGCATCCAATCTGCTACAACAAGAAGAATGAATACAACTTTGAATTAGAAAAGACATTAGATGAAAAAGTTCTTCTTACTAAGTTGAAGACAGCGCTTGATAAAAAGCAGAAGAGAAGCATTTCTATCGATGTTGGAAATACAGACCGTTCCTTTGGTACAATCTTTGGTTCTGAAATTACAAAGAAATATTACAACACACTGGAAGATGATACATTTACTGTACAGTGTACAGGAGCCGGCGGACAGAGCTTTGGAGCATTTATTCCAAATGGTCTTACATTAGAGCTTGTCGGTGACAGTAATGATTACTTCGGAAAAGGATTATCCGGTGGTAAATTAATCGTTTACCCTCCAAAAGGAATCCGCTTCAAAGCCGAGGAAAATATTATCGTTGGTAACGTAGCACTTTACGGTGCAACAAGCGGTCAGGCTTATATTAATGGTGTGGCTGGTGAACGTTTCTGTGTTCGTAACTCCGGTGCAACAGCCGTTGTAGAAGGTGTCGGCGATCACGGATGCGAGTACATGACTGGTGGTAAAGTCTTAATTATCGGTAAGACTGGAAAGAACTTCGCAGCCGGAATGAGCGGCGGTGTTGCCTACGTTCTTGATGAGGATAACGACTTATACTTAAGCCTCAACAAGGAAATGGTTTCTTCCGAACCAGTTGTTTCTAAATATGATGTTATGGAAATTAAGGATATGATTACCGCCCATGTGGCATATACAAACTCTGAAAAAGGTAAAGAAATCTTAAATGATTTTAGCAAATATTTACCGAAGTTTAAGAAAATCATTCCACACGATTACAAGAAAATGCTCAAGAAGATTTCCGAAATGGAAGGAAAAGGTCTTAGCGCAGAGCAGGCACAGATTGAAGCATTTTACGAAATTAAAAGAGGATAGGAGGAGAGCGCTATGGGAAAACCAACTGGATTTTTAGAATATGAACGAAAAGAAAGCGTGGGAGAAGCGCCGTTAAAGAGAATCAAACATTTTAACGAATTTCACACTCCCCTGTCCAAAAAAGAACAGGAGAGACAGGGAGCAAGATGTATGAACTGTGGAGTTCCATTTTGCCAGTCCGGTATTTTGATTAAAGGAATGGTTACCGGATGCCCGCTTAATAACCTGATTCCTGAATGGAATGATGCAACTTACACAGGTAACTGGGATGAAGCTTATAACCGTCTTAGAAAGACAAATCCATTTCCAGAATTTACAGGTCGTGTATGTCCACATCCTTGTGAAGTCGGATGTACCTGTAACTTAGGCGGGGATCCGGTTAACATCAAAGAAAAAGAGTTAAGTATTATAGAGCGAGCTTATGAAAGTGGCCTGATCAAACCGGAACCACCAGAAGTCCGCACAGGAAAGACAGTTGCTATCGTAGGTTCCGGTCCATCCGGACTCTGCGTGGCAGAATACTTAAACCGCCGTGGCCATTCTGTAACTGTTTACGAGCGTTCCGACCGTGTTGGTGGACTGCTCATGTATGGAATTCCTAATATGAAGCTTGAAAAAACATATATTGAGAGAAAAGTAAAGCTCATGGAAAAAGAAGGCGTTGTATTCAAGACAGGCGTAAACGTTGGTGTAGACGTAAAAGCACAGGACTTAAAGAAACAGTATGATGCTGTTGTGCTTTGCTGTGGAGCCTCTAATCCAAGAGACATCAAAGCACCAGGCAGAAAGAGCAAAGGAATTTATTTTGCAGTAGATTACTTAAAGGCAGCAACAAAGAGCCTTTTAGATTCTAACTTCGCAGATAAAAAATACATTGATGCCAAAGATAAAAATGTCATGGTTATCGGTGGCGGTGACACAGGAAATGACTGTGTTGGAACATCCATCCGTTTAGGATGTAAGAGCCTCATTCAGTTAGAAATGATGCCAAAACTTCCAGATGAACGTCAGCCAAATAACCCATGGCCAGAATGGCCTAGAGTCTGCAAGACAGACTACGGTCAGGAAGAAGCTATCGCTGTATTTGGCAAAGACCCACGAGTATATCAGACAACCGTAAAAGAATTCATTGCCAATGAAAAAGGCGAAGTCTGCAAGGCAAAACTCGTAAAACTTGAAAGTAAATTCGACAAAAAAGCCGGAAGAAATATCATGGCAGAAGTCGCTGGCAGCGAGTATGAAGTACCTGTTGATTTGGTATTAATCGCAGCAGGATTCTTAGGAAGCCAGTCATATGTTACAAAAGCTTTTGGCTTAGATCTTACAGAACGCACGAATGTAAAGACAGTAGAAGGACACTTCAAGACAAATGTAGATAAAGTCTTTACTGCAGGTGATATGCATCGAGGACAGTCACTTGTTGTATGGGCAATCAGGGAAGGTCGCGATTGCGCAAGAGAAGTTGATAAAGCCCTGATGGGATACTCAAATCTGTAACTTCTGGTTTGCCGCAGGCAAAGAGACGCTCGCAGTAAATAAAAGAACCTATATTTGTGACTTTAGTCGCTGCGGTTTGAATACTCGCTTATACACGCTCGTATCCAAACCTTGCTCCGAGGCCACAAATATAGGTTCTTTTATTTACTGTGAGCTGTCTTTGGCTGCTGAAGTAAAGTCAGAATTTATGTTTTAAAAGATTTGGGGATTTTTTAGAAGTTTGTGGATTGCTGAGGAATCAAACTTGAAAGGACTGACATTCAAACTGTTATCATTGTGTTACAATAATAAACTAAGTTTCAAACACGCTCTAATACATATGCAAATCAATCTTGTTCCACTACAGCATTTCTCATGCTAATCTCAATAAAATATGGCTAAAATTCAGTGCTTTTCACATCTATTTTCGTATCAGTCCACTAAAATTTAATTGCCTGATATTTTTATATTTTCTGTCTTCTTCCCCAAATCTTTTGATTGATTTGCCGGATTAGAAATAAACAGCCGCTGTAGATATTCTATCGGATTGCTCAAAAAATATGAAAAAGAAGCCCTAAAAATTTATTGAATTTTGTGACTTTGTGCTGCGGAATTTTGACCATAGAAACTTCGGACTGCTTTTTCCGAAGTTTCTGTTTTATTGGGCAAAATGGAGCGTTTAGCACAACGGAACAAAATCAATAAATTTTTTAGAGCTTCTTCTTAATAATTTTTCCGGCAATCCGATTGCTATGCTTCTGTAGCGGCGTCTGTTTGTTTTGCTACGCAAATAAGAATTTAGTTGACAAATTGTAATATATGAATTATAGTGGTACTGAATGATACTACTTATTGATAAATTATGACTATTTAGAAATTACAAACAGAATGCGAGGTCTTTATGGATAACGTAGAATTACTCATGAGCTTTGGTCTTACCAGACAGGAAGCCAGAGTGTATGTTCTTCTTTTAGGGGAAGGTGCGTTAAGTGGTTATGAAGCAGCGAAGCGGCTTGGCATTTCCCGTTCTAATGCATATGCGGCATTGGCGGGGCTGGTAGATAAGGGAGCGGCCTATATGGCAGAAGAGCAGGCAGTACAGTATCATGCAGTTTCGATAAAGGAGTTTTGCTCGAATAAGCTTCATTATATGGAGGAACTTTCTGAAACTCTAGAGAGGCAGATTCCAAAGCAGAAGCAGGAAGATGCGAAGTATTTGACGATACGTGGCAGAAGGCACATCGAGGATAAGTTCCGCAATATGCTTAAGGAGACGAAGGAGAGAGTTTATCTTTCGGTATCGGCATCTGTGTTAGAGTTGTTCAGGGAAGAACTGTTAGGATTGGTTGCACAGAAGAAAAAAGTTGTCTTGTTGACAGATGAAGAATATTCTATGGATGGAGCGATTATTTATCGCACGAAGAAGTTTGAAAATTTATCTGGAAGTGCAGACTGTGAGGGAGATGCGGATGGACAGCTTCGCTTGATCACAGATTCAAATTATGCACTTACGGGAGAACTTCAGGATAAGGAGACTTCAACATGTCTGTATTCCGCTAATCCGAATTTGGTAAGGCTGCTAAAAGATGCTCTGGCGAATGAAATCAGGCTTATTGAGATAGAGAAAAAAGATGCTTCGATATAGACGGTGAGAGAAATATCATCTGTAAAGCAGATTTAACAGAATTAGAAGGGCAGATAAAAAATTAGAAGTCCAAAGTGAAATATCAAGATATTAGAGGAAAACTTATAAAAGAAACGCAAAACGGAATATCGAGATATTAAAGAAAACTTACAAAAGAAGCCAGAAGCAAAATATAAAAGTAAACATCTAAAAACAAAGATATAAATATAAGCTATAAAGGAAGGAAAAAAGATGGAAAAGAAACCATTTGTTACAAAAGAACAGTTAGATAAAATCGTAGAAAAATATCCTACACCATTTCATTTATATGACGAGAAGGGAATCAGACAGACAGCTCGTGATTTATACAAGGCATTTTCATGGAATGAAGGATTTAAAGAATATTTCGCAGTAAAAGCAACACCTACTCCTGCAATTCTTAAGATTTTAAAGGAAGAAGGATGTGGAACAGACTGTTCTTCTTTAACAGAGTTAATGATGAGCGACCGTTGTGGATTTGCTGATGGTAATTCCATTATGTTCTCATCTAATGAAACACCGGCAGAAGAATTTATCCTTGCAAAGAAGTTAGGAGCAATTATTAACTTAGATGATATTACACATATTGATTTCTTAAAGGATGCCTGTGGTATTCCGGAAAGAATCTGCTGCCGTTACAATCCAGGCGGATATTTCTCTCTTGGAACAGACATCATGGATAACCCAGGAGATGCCAAGTATGGAATGACAAAGCCACAGATTTTTGAGGCATTCAAACGACTTAAGAGAGAAGGAGTAAAAGAATTTGGTATTCATTCTTTCTTAGCAAGTAACACAGTATCTAACGAATACTATCCTGCATTAGCATCCATCTTATTTAATCTTGCAGTAGAATTAAAAGAGAATCTTGGTGTTCATATCGGATTTATCAACTTATCCGGTGGTGTTGGAATCCCTTATACACCAGATAAAGAGCCAAATGATATTTTTGCAATCGGTGAAGGTGTTCGTAAAGCTTACGAAGAGATTTTAGTTCCAGCAGGAATGGGAGATGTAAAGATCTTTACAGAACTTGGACGTTTCATGCTTGCGCCACACGGACATCTTGTAGTAAAAGCAATTCATGAGAAACATACTTATAAAGAATACATCGGTGTAGATGCCTGTGCAGCAAACCTTATGCGTCCTGCTATGTACGGTGCTTACCATCACATCACAGTTATGGGTAAGGAAAATGAACCATGTGACCACACATATGATGTAGTAGGTTCTCTTTGCGAGAACAACGATAAGTTTGCAATCGACAGAAAGCTTCCAAAGATTGATATGGGAGATTTACTAGTACTTCATGATACTGGTGCACATGGATTCGCGATGGGATATAACTACAATGGTCGCTTAAAGAGTGCGGAGATTCTTTTACAGGAAGATGGAAGCACAAGAATGATTCGTCGTGCGGAAACACCAGAGGATTACTTTGCAACAATTGAAGGCTTTGATTTTTAGTTTTGTTCACGAAAATTGAATTAGAATAAAAATAAAGACAGGGAGATTTAAAGATTTTTCAGATGGTTGTAGTTTCCTAAAAAACTATAACTATTTATCGAATTTTTAAATCTCCCTGATATGAAATAGCAATTTAAATTCAGTAAGATACTATTTTAGCATATAGATCTGTAGTTGTCTGCGATTACAAATATTCAGCTTATTAAATATAGAAGAAAGATGTTGTTTTACGGTACGCACCGTTATATTTAAATGCGAAGCAATTTCTGTATTTGTCCATCCTCTGTTTGCCAGCATAGCGATAGTAAATTCCATGGTTGTCAGATTATCTGCTATGTTCTCATCTGTAGCAGGATTGTGAATTCTGCGCCATCCATAACTAAACTGATAAGTAATCCGTATAATTTTTTGATAATCTTCAGGATAGTCATTTCTAATACAAGTTTCAATTAATCCCTGTAACAGACCATGATGTTCTCCAATTCCTTCTATAAGACTGTCTGGTTTTTCCATAAGCCAGGCATCCATAAAATATTTCTTTGCCATATCTTCTTTACGAAGATTCATTGCATCCATTGCACCCATAAGATTAAGATAAATCATTGCAATGGGGTATGTCTTTGTGGTAAGTGTCAGACAAGTTTCGATAATTCCAAGAGATTTTTCATATTCCTGTTTTAAATAGGATTCATGTGCCAATACATAACAACCCCATAAGCGCATTCCAACTGGCAGTTCGGTCAGATAGTTTTTTAGTGACGGTATTTTTCCGAGTGGTAAATGTAGCAAAGTCTGAGCTGCTACTGCAACAAAGACACTCATTGCAATTGTCTGATTATCTGCTTTTTTTTCAAAAATCTGATTCAGATTTTCCTTTAAACTTTCCAAACCTCCTTTTGCTGCATTAATTCTGTTTAAAGAAAGATTAGCAAAAGTATGAATTAAACAGGCGGAGAGTTTCAACATGGAATCGGGATGATTCAGATAAAGTTCGGATATATTTACAGCTTTATCATGTTGCCCTGTGAAATAATAGTATTCACAATAAGCCATTTTCTTTATATCATCGTTGTCGAGAGTTTCAATTGTTTGAAGGCACTCTCCAGGCTGAAAAGAAGTACTCATAAGCCACATTGGAATAGAATGATATTCTGTTATGTGCGGTTCTAATCCAAGAATGTAATCAACAGAAATATGAAATTCTTTGGACAGAGCAATTAAAATGTTACTGCTGATGTTTTTTATTTCTCCATTTAAGATACGGCTGATCTGTGATGGAGCAACATTTAAGCGGGAAGCCAGTTCTTTTTGGGTAAGGTTATGTATTTTGCACAGATGCTGAATACGTTTGCCAGGTGTATATGATGTGTTTGTCTGATTTTCCAACAAAATATCCTCCTAATCTGCTTTATGTATTCTCGAAGTAAGAATGCGGAAGTATTTGAACTCTGATTGTTTTTTATATATTTATTATATCATGAATTATAATTTCTAATATGGTATCTTGCTGCTGAAAAATAGATTTTTTCAGAATAAACTTGTATAAATGAAAAATAAATTGCATATCTGCAACTGGAAGTAATGAGAGAAAACAGGTGAAATACTGTATAAAAAAGTAGTTCTGAAAAGCGTTTTGAGAAAAATGTATACCAAACTTTTCTGTAGATGGACGATGTGAAAATTTCCAGTTTTTGTTATAATAATTATAAAAGGTTCTAAAGTTTAACCGCATAAAACCTATTATAAAGTCAAGCAACATGAATAAGGAGGATAGTATATGGGAAAGCGAGTATATAAGAAGTGTATCAGTATATTTTTAGTTGTGTGTATGCTGGTAAGTATAACTCCGGCATCGACATGCCAGGTTAAAGCAGCTGGCAGCATCAATATTATGGATATTACTGAGAAAGCGGGAGTATTTGTCCGCGGTGGAATGAATGCTTACGAACAGGCGAAAGCAGAAGGATGGAATTGTGGGCAGGCAATGTTGGGAACTCTAAAATGCATTGGAAAAGAGATGTTAGGATTAAACGAAAACAGTTCCCCAGGTTCTACAGTCATTGTAAATGAGGTGGATTTAAGTCAGGTAGAAAGTGAGCTTTCAGAAATTCAGACTCAATTAAATAAGCAGAATATTACGATCATTAATCTCCAGCAACAGATGAAGGACAGTACGGATGCGTTATCAAAACAGATTGCGGATTTAAGCAGTCAGATTGCTCAGGCAGATAAAAGAAAAAGTTATGAAAGTTATCTGAATGATTATTTTAAATTTTATAATGAGTTTTGTGTAGCGATAGGAAGCAGTGAAAAAATATTAAATGGAATGTACGATGGGAATCCGACAGAAGATGCAGTAAAGAATGCATATGACAGAGTGTATGAGCTTAAAGGAACTGCTTCCGTTAATTATCGTACAGAAGTAGAGAATCTTGGTAAGTATATATGCGGAAAATATCAATCCACGAATCCTGGCTCATTGATTGATATTTTATGTGAATACTATAAACTGGCGGGATATAATGAAACGCAGATATCGGAAGCGATTCAGCAGTTTGTTGCACAGACTTATTATGCGTATTGTCTGGCTAATTATTATTATATGGCAGTAACATTATATCAGTCTACATATGTAGAGGAAAATAATCTACAGAATTATAAAACGGATTATAATGATGTTTTAACTAAAGCAGAAATAAAAAGTAATGCTAAGGAAATGTTGGAAAACAGTATGGAAACAACAGCACAGATTTTCTATGACCTGAATAAACATTTTTGTTCAGTGGAGAATCAGGAGGTACTCTATGAGGGAGCGGGTGGTACAACTAATCGTACAATGAATGGAAGCCAGATGGATGTAGAGCCGGGATCAAGTGTTTCGTTGCCAGATTCTACACAGATTCTGGATTCCTATTTTGGAAGTGATTACAGCAAGATGTTTGGAAATATATGTACATATAGCTATGAAGTCTCTGACAGTGGAGTTCAGATAGAAGGAAATAAACTGAGTTTTGACGATAGTATCACAGAAGGGAAAGAAATTACAGTAAATATGTACTGTACCGTTTCTGATCAGAAGATAAAGCTTCATACCTATACATTTACCTGTAAATCAGGCAAGTTATCAGGCGGTTATGGAACAGTGGAATATCCATATGTGATTCGGACAGTAGAGGATTATGACAACTTTAGAAAAAGCGCAGATTTTTCAAATGCAGTAATATCATTAGAAGCAGATCTTGATTTTTCAACTACATTATTCCTTCCAGTGTCTAACGAGTTTAAAGGACAATTCTTTGGAAATGGACATAAAATTTCTAATATTGCTATACCGAATATTTCTTACAGCAGTGGAATGTTTGCAAGTCTTTCCGGTGTAGTTGTGGATCTTGTAATAGAAGATGCCCAGATAAACCCGAATTTGGCAAAAAACAATATGGGTATTATAGCCGATACAGTAAACCAAAAGGGAAGGATTGAACGGTGTGAAGTTATAGACAGTCAGCTGATCTATGGTGGGGACAGTGTATTATATATCGGAGGAATTGCCGGAAAGGTAAATGGAGGCAGTTTGAAAGGATGTCTGACACGCAATGTACAAATAGTTGCCGGAAATCTAAATCAAAGTGGCTTTGTTGGAGGAATTGCCGGTTGCGTAGATAACAGCGGCAGCATAGAATACTGCGGAAGAGAAGAAGGATGTCTTACGTCGTGGTATCAAGGAACAGAGTCTTCTGGAAGTTATCTAGGTGGAATCGTGGGAGTGATTTATCGTTCCACGATGAATAACTGTTGGAGCTTTAAAACCGGTGGTACGAGTACGGCTAATGCAGATTTTGCAAAAAATCAAAAAATAGGAAGTTTTGTTGGTCTTTGCTCTAATTTAAAGTCTAAAAACAATATTATATATTCAGGAACAGATGCAGAGACGAGTAGTGTGAACCGGGTAACTTTTTCTAACAAACAACAAGGAGATGGCCCACAAGTTCTTCAAAAAGAAGATTTTAATTGCAGTAAAGTTGGATTTGAAGGGGCAGGATATCTGACGAATGCCGACAGTACAGGAAATCCACTTCGTCTTCACCCTATTGAGATGAAGCTCTATACTGATACTGTGAAAAAAGCATATTATTATGGGGAGAATCTTGAACTGAATGGTTTACGTATACAGTTGAGACGAGGAAATGTCGGTATGTTAGGTGTGAAGCTGTATAACGTAGATACAGATTACAATGCGAAAAAAGCAGGCAATTATCAAGTGAAGATATCTGTTGGAAATCTGAACAGTAATTTTGAAGTAACTGTAGCAAATAAACCACATACTTATGAACAGCAAAGTATAACACCAGCAACATGTACAACTGAGGGAAGTGTTTCTTATAAGTGTAAGGATGCAGGCTGTAACGAAGTTCTTTCCAGTGTGCTTTCGGCACTTGGACATAAGATGGAGCATCATAAAGGAAAACAGGCAACGTGTAAAGAAGACGGAGAGAAAGAATACTGGTATTGTACACGTTGTAAAAAGTATTTCTTAGATGAAAAAGGAACGAAAGAAACGACAAAAGCAGGACTGGTAATCTCTGCGACTGGACATAAAATGGAGCATCATGATAGAAAAGAAGCTACCAATGAACAGGCTGGAAACATAGAATATTGGTATTGTACACTTTGTAATAACTATTTCTTAGATGAAAAAGGAAAACAGCAGGTGGAAAAGGATAAAGTAGTTATTTCTGTTCTTCCTGTAATTCCAGATTCCGGAAAGGATAGTGATAAAAATAATTCCAGCACAAATACTACCCAGAAAAAAATACTGACCAAAGGGACTAGTTTATCAGATCAAAAGACGGGTGCAGTGTATGAAATCACTATGGAAGGAAAAGAAGTAAGCTATAAGAAACAAAGTACGAAAAAGAAAAAGATAGTTATTCCTGACCAGGTTACAATAAATGGATACACCTATAAGGTAACTTCTATAGCTGATAATGCATTCAAAAATAATAAGAATATAACGACCGTTATTATTGGTAAAAATATAAAACGGATTGGGAAAAAAGCTTTTTATGGATGCAAATCTTTAAGGAATATTACAATAAAAACAAAACTTCTTAAAAAGAATACAGTAGGAAGTAAAGCCTTTACTAAAGCAGGAAGTAAAAATTACAAGAAGTTGAAAGTTAAAGTACCAAAGAAAAAATTAAAATTATATAAAAAGATACTTAGAAAGAAAGGATTATCTAAAAAGGCAAAAATGAGATAATGATTTTACATCTATTAGAGTACTTTTTTAACATACTCTAGAGTTAAGAAACAGAATCTGAAAAAGTCACTATGTAAAGTTTATGCCGCAGCATGTATTATGCAGCGAGCGGTACGAAGCAGCTTTACATAGTGGCTTTTTTTATTTTCTATTGGTAAATGAAAATGTCAGCTTAATTTCTACTATATTTTTGTATATATATAAGTTAAACTATAAAGGGTAGAAAAGAGTAAAATCTGTTTACAGTTTTAACATAAATGGCGTAGAAAGGATGCTTGATTTTATGGGTGAAAAGTTATTGACTGCCAAAGAGGCAGCGGAAATATTAAAAGTAAGAAAGAATACAGTGTATGATATGATCAAGAGAGGGGATTTGAAGGCTTCAAAGCTTGGGAAGCAGCTTAGGATTCGCCAGGAAGATCTTGATTTTTATATTCAATATGGAAGTCAATATGGAAGCCAGGCGAGTACCATGTTAAATGAAGGTAAGACACAAACAAATGATATTGATAAAGATGAATTTGAAAAAAATATATTAAATATACCAAATGGACCGACTGATATGGCGGGAATAAACAAAACAACACAGAAGGGAATGGCAAATCAGATTATCATCTGTGGACAGGATATGGTTCTTGATTTATTAGCGAATCGTTTAAACCAGTGTATTGGGGAGAATGTATTTCGTTCTTATAAAGGAAGTTATAATGCATTATACGCAATGTATCAGGGAGAGGTGAATGTTGCAACAGCGCATTTATGGCATGGAAAAACGAACAGTTACAATATTCCGTATATCAGCAGTATGCTGCCGGGAACCGACCTTGTTGTTTTACATCTTTTAAAAAGAAAGCAGGGTTTTTATGTGCAGAAAGGAAATCCTAAAAACATCCAGTCTTTTGAGGATTTTAAAAGATCAGATATAACAATCGTGAATCGGGAACCGGGAAGTGGTGTAAGAGTTCTTATTGATGAAAAGCTGCGACAAGCAGGAATTCCTACACAGGAAGTAAATGGATATCAGGATATAGTGAGTTCTCATCTTGAAGCAGCTGCGGCAGTAAACAGAGGCGATGCAGATGTGGCGGTAGGAAGCGAGAAACACAGTCTGTCTGTACCGGGAATTGATTTCATTTTCATACAGGAAGAAAGCTATGATATGGTAATTCGAAAAGAAGACTTCAACAAAAAAACTTACCAGAAAATGATAGAAATCATTCGTTCACCAGAATACCAAAAAGAAGTAGCCGGACTCGGCGGCTACAACGTAGAAAACATGGGGAAAATAATTTGGATTGATGAAGAATAAAAAGGCATTGTAACGCAAGGGTAAAAGTTTTGTTATGTAAAAATATTTGCTTGCCATTTATTCACTATAATATTACTTTTGCGTTACAATACCTTTTTATTTTTCTGACTTTGACAAACCGGAGAGGGAGATTATCCAGATATTTTTTCTTCCCTATGCTATCGTTTGTCAGTTTTCTTCAGTCAAATAAATGATTATTATAGTTGATTATCGTATAATAATTCATGTGCAGTTTCTATATCAATAAATAATGTATCAACTAATTGCTTTTTTAACACGCCCTGAAGAACTTTGACTTTCTCCTTGCCCTGAGCAATTCCGATAATATGCCGGACATTTTTCCTGGATATATATATATTTGCATGTATTAATCGTTCTGTTACCTCTGTTTTAATTGGTTCGCCATATTCATCAATAAATTGAAGTATAATATCTCCAACAGCATTAGAATTATATAATTCCTGCTGCTCAGAAGCAGTTAAAATTTGATTTTTTGTCAGGAAAGAGGAAGAAAATGTTCCAATCCCGACAATTAAAATATCAGCATGTTCGCCCATAGATAATATACGCTGGGTTTCTTCGTTGTTTATTAATGGTTTATATTCTTCCTGAGATTTGCAATAGGCAGGAATGTGAAGTACATTTGCTTGTCCGCCTATTTTTTCAGCAAGTTTAATAGAATTATAATTTGGTAAAGTTTCAAATGTTGTTCCAAAGCTTCCGGCTAATGGGACTGTTTTTGTTTCTGGATAGTTTAATGGAATCATTGCGTTGACAAATCTGGAAACAGCATTGCCCCAGCCGATACCAATAGTGTCTGATGGTTGAATTTTTGATACAAAAAAATGTACAGCTGCCATTGCTAAATAATCTTGAGAATTATCTGAAGTATCTATAATGCGAATATCTGTGTTGGGATAAACTTCATGCAATTTTTTTTCTAAATGTTCATTTCCAAATACAGGAGACTGTATTTCAATTTTTACAAGTCCCATATCTTCTGCTTTCTTAAGGAGTTTGGATATCCAAGGTCTGGATACGCCCAAACGTTGAGCAATTTCCTGCTGTGATAATTTTTCTTTATAATATAGTGTTGCCACTAGTATAATACGTTCTGTTGTATTATCATTATTTTTTTTATTCATTAGTATTACCCCTTTATTATAGGCACATATGTAACTGATGTTTTTACTTATTATATAAAAATAAATTTTATCTTTCAATAGGAAAAGAATTTTTCTTATCTATTGACAAAGCTTATTTTAAAAGGTATATTACAAGTGCAACTAAGGTATCATTTGTAACTTATAAGCACATATGTAACAAAAGGAGGTTTCTATGAATACTTTAACAGTTTCATTTTTTAGACATGGGGAGACAAAGAGTAATATAGAAGGACGTTGTGCAGGAAGAACAGATATATTAATTACAGAGAATGGACGAAGAAAATTAAAGGAATTAAAAAGTACTTATACTTATCCAGTTGTACAAAAACTTTTTTCAAGTCCGGCAATTCGCTGTCGGGAAACAAGCGATATTTTATTTCCAGGAATGGAGCCAGAAATTATTTATGGATTTTGGGAAATGGATTATGGAATTCTGGATAATAAGCCAGTGGATATTCTGGCATCTCAAGTTGGAAAAGAGCGTTGGAATAAACGTGATTATTCTGCTTTTTTTCCAGGTGGAGAAAGTTTTCTTGAAGAATCATTTCGGGCATTAGCAGCTATGACAAGAGTTATACAACGTTGTATAGAAGATAATATTTCTACGGCGGCTGTTGTAGCACATGGTGATATATTGAATTCTTTAGTCCGTGCATGTCTTGATACCGATATGGATTTGAGAAATTTCCTAATATGTCCGAATGGAATGGGATTCGAGGTTCAAGTTGATAAGGAAAAGTGGTTTGACAAACAGCGTTTACAGTTTGTACGCTTACTTCCTGAAGGTGCGCCAAGAACAAAACCAGAAGACACTCCTTTTTTTCAATAATATCAGAACGTGAATCATATAAAACATGCTGAAAAAAGTCAGCCATGTTTTCTCGTTTATTGACAAATTCTGGTGTATGAAATATAATGTAATGAAACAAAATAAAACAATACAAAACATTACAAAACAAGGAGAAAGTTATGAGAAACATGAAGTTCGTGAAGAGAATTGGTGCTGTAGCTTTGGCAGTATGTATGGTTTTATCCTGTGCAGGATGTGGAGGCGCATCGAATAAGGGAGCATCAGAAGGAACAACAGAAGTTACAACCGAAGGAGGAAAGAGCAAGATTCTTGTGGCAGCAGCGGCAAGTCTTCAGGCTACATTTGATAATGAGCTGATTCCGTTATTTGAGAAAGAGAATCCAGAAATAACGGTAGAAGGAACATATGCAAGTTCTGGAGATTTACAGCAGCAGATTGAATCCGGGTTAGATGCCGATGTATTCTTTTCCGCAGCAACATCTAATATGGATACATTGACAGAGGAGAAACTTATCGATGAAGATACAGTAGTTGATTTGTTAAAGAACGATGTTGTACTGATTACACCGAAAGATTCTAAGTTGGGAATCAAGAGTTTTAAGGATATTACAAAGGCAGACACGATTGCAATTGGTGATCCGGAGAGTGTACCGGCAGGTAAATACGCAAAAGAGATTCTTACCAATCTTGGTGTTTATAATGAGGTAGAGAAGAAGGCAAGTCTTGGAGCCAGTGTAACAGAAGTTTTAAGCTGGGTAGCAGAAGGCAGTGCAGATGCAGGTATTGTATATGCAACAGATGCACAGACTGAGAATACCAACGGCGATGATAAAGAAGTAGAAGTGGTAGCAACGGCAGAAGATTCGATGATGCAGACACCGGTAGTTTATCCGGTAGGTGTTGTATCTGCTTCTACACATAAAGATGAAGCGAAGGCTTTTGAAGATTTTCTTCAGACAGATGAAGCGAAAGCTATTTTAGAAAAAGCAGGATTCACAATCAATAAGTAACAAGTAAGTAATATATCATAAGTAATAAAAAGACAGGCTGGTATATATGACAATAGATTTATCACCAATTATTATATCTTTAAGGACAGCTACACTCAGTATTATTGTTACATTTTTTCTGGGAGTAGCTGCAGCCCAGCTTGTTTTCCGTCTGAAGAGTAAGACGATGAAAACAATATTAGATGGGCTATTTACCCTGCCGCTTGTGCTTCCGCCAACAGTGGCAGGATTTTTTTTACTATATATTTTCGGGATGAGAAGGCCGATCGGTAAGTTTTTAATTGAATATTTTGCAGTAAAAATCGCATTCTCATGGGGAGCAACCGTATTAGCTGCGGTTGTGATCTCATTTCCATTAATGTACCGATCAGCAAGAGGAGCCTTTGAGCAGGTAAATCCTGACGTGCTTTCTGCAGGAAGAACACTTGGAATGAGCGAGTGGAACATTTTCTGGAAAGTGCAGATGCCGATTGCATGGCCAGGAGTTATTTCCGGAGCAGTTCTTGCATTTGCCAGAGGACTTGGAGAGTTTGGAGCAACAGCAATGATTGCCGGAAATATCAGAGGAAAGACAAGAACACTGCCATTAGCTGTATATTCGGCAGTTGCATCAGGAAAAATGGATGACGCGGGGCAGTATGTAGTGATTCTTGTAGGCATTTCCTTTATTGTAGTTGTATGTATGAATTATTTTTCTATGGAAAAGAAAGGCTAGAATTATGGCATTATCCGTTCACATTAAAAAGAAATTAAAAGATTTTGAGCTTGCTGTAGATTTTGATATGGATGAAGGTATTGTCGGATTTTTAGGTTCTTCTGGCTGTGGAAAAAGTATGACCTTAAAATGTATCGCGGGAATTGAGACACCCGATGAAGGAAGAATCGTCCTTGATGATGAAGTCCTTTTCGATAAAAAGTCAGGAATTAATCTTTCGCCACAGAAGCGTAAGGTAGGATACCTTTTTCAGAACTATGCATTATTTCCACATATGACAGTAAAGCAAAATATCGAGGCAGGACTTGCAGCATCAGGCAAGTCAAAACAGGAGAAAAAAGAAATAGTGGAACGTCTCTTAGAACAGTTCCACATAAAAGAATTGGAGAATTCTTACCCAGTCCGTATTTCCGGTGGACAGCAGCAAAGAGCCGCCCTTGCCCGAATGATGGCAGCAGAGCCAAAGTTTTTATTGTTAGATGAGCCATTTTCTGCATTAGATGCTTATTTAAAAGAAAAATTAATGCAGGAAATGATGACATACCTTAACCAGTTTAAAAAAGGGGTTATTATGGTTTCACACAGTAGAGATGAAGTGTACCAGATGTGCAGCGATACAGTTATTATGCATCAGGGGATGATAGAAACATTAGGAAAAACAAAAGAAATATTTGATAATCCGGGAAACGTGAATGCAGCGAGGCTTACTGGCTGTAAAAATATTTCCAGAGCCACAAAAACTGGAACACATGAGGTATATGCATCCGATTGGGATATAAAACTTACTTTCCCGGAACAGACAGAGATTCCATCAAATCTTACCCATGTAGGAATCCGAGCACACGAAATTCATCCGATAGTCTCTAAAGATACAAATTTAAAAGATATGGATTCAAATGAATCTATAAAGTTGAATACAATGGACTGCCAGTTAGAACGCATTTCTGAAGCACCATTTGAGATGTATCTTATCTTGCAGAATAAAAGTGGAAAAAATACGAGTCCGCTATGGTGGAAAGTCACTAAAAAGGAGTGGCAGGAAATTGGGGAAAAAGTTCCAGAAACGGTGGAATTGCCGGCAGAACATATTATTTTGCTGAAATAGTAACTGCCGCAGGCAGGGGCGAGATGCCTGTTGGAAGATGAATAATTATTCTATGTGGGACTTTGATTTTCTGACTTTGAATATGCTGCTTCAGTATTGTGGGTACAGTGAAGAGGAGATTAATGAACTGGCGAGGAAAACGGTGGAAGTTCTGAATCAGTGTCGATTTGAAGTTGAACCAGGATTTAGAATCAGGGTTTATAAATAATGGCTGGTGGAGGCCTGCTATTCTGCCTTGATTCAGACAAAATCTTCTATAAATCGTATCACATATCTTGTAGAAAATATTTTCAAATATACTCAGGTTTAATGAATAGTAATAATAAAAAGACTTGAAATTTAAATGGAAAATATGTATAATAATGGAAAAGAATGTGAGGGGGGGTGAGCAGATGGAACTGGAATTTGGTATTGAAGATTTATTAAATGGTAAAAGAGTAGAGTCAGATAGATTAGAGTTTAAAGCAGGCTGGAACCCTGACGATATATATCCATCAATCTGTGCATTTGCGAACGACTTTGACAATCAAGGTGGAGGTTATATTATTATTGGTGTGCAGGAAGAGAATGGAATTGCCAAAAGACCGGTAAAAGGAATAGAAGAAGCTGAATTAGATGCTATTCAGAAAGATATGCTTGGATTCAATAAGAAGATAATTCCTGAATATTTTCCGAAAACAATTATAGATAAGGTGGATGACAGATATGTGATTGTCTTATGGGTTCCGACAGGAATTCAGCGACCATATAAAGTTCCAGAGCATGTCACATCAAAACGGGAGAAGTCTTATAAGTATTTTATCCGTTATAATACCAGTTCTATTTCCGCAACAACAGAGCAGGAGAAGGAACTTATTCAGATGGCAGGAAGGATACCTTTTGATGAACAGCCGAATTCAGTTGCCGGTTTCGATGATATATCTTTAGTTTTATTGGAGGAACATTTAAAAGCTACGGGAAGTAAGCTTGCAAAGCAGGTAAGTAAGAGAGGAGTAAAAGATATTCTTGAAGAGATGAAGCTGCTGACCGGAGAACCAGAAAGGCTGCGAATTAAGAATGTTGCATTAATGATGTTTTGTGAAGAGCCAGACCGTTTTTTCCCATATATGCAGGTAGATATTGTAAAGTTTCCAAACGGAAGTGTGAAAGATCCTAATAATTTTATCGAAGTTCCATCTATTAAAGGTTCTGTACCATCTATTATAAAGCGTACAATGGAAAAGCTTCAGGATATGGTTATTGAAGAAAGAATTACAAAAGTTGATTATCAGATGGAGGCAGTTAGAAGATTCAGTTATCCTTATCAGGCATTAGAAGAAGCTGTAGTGAATGCTTTTTACCACAGGGATTATATGTCTTATGAGCCGGTGCACATTGAGATAGAGCCCGAGTGTATCAATATTATCAGTTTTCCAGGGATTGACCGATCTGTTCCGATGGATGTAATAAAAAGGGGAGAAAGATTCCGAACAAGAGTGTATAGGAATCGGCGTTTAGGCGAATTTTTAAAAGAACTCCATTTGTCAGAGGGTCATTCAACAGGGGTTCCTACTATTCAGGATGAATTAGCAAAAAACGGTTCGCCGCGGGCAGTATTTGAGACAGATGAAGACAGAAGAGGTCTTTGCGTTCGTATACCAATTCATCCAGATTTTCTGAAAGATATTGATGATAGTAATTCTAAACAGGTAGATGCTGACAGTAGTAGTTCTAAAAAAATAAATATTGACAATGATATTTTTGAAAAAGTAGATATTGGAAACGAAAAAGTAGATATTCAAAATAAAAAAGTAGATATTGAAGAAGGAAAAATAAAGATAGAGATAATACAAGAAGAAACGATAAATAGACAGATAGTACGTTTGAAAATATATGAAAAAGAACTAAGAAAACTGCGATCCAGCAAACCAACAATTGAAAATATGCATCAGTTATTCCAATCAAAAGGCTGCGAGCAGATATTTGGAAGAAAAGATGTTATAGAAGAACTAGGTCTCTCTCCGGCAGGTGCCTCTAAATTTATCGCTAAATTGTTAGAGGCGAATATTGTAAAGAACGTAAAAGGATATGGAAAGGGAAGATATAAATTTGTTGGGTAAAACAAGAGAAGAGCAGACATCCATTGAAAAACTGACACTCACTGAAGGATAAATAAATTTTATATCCTATATCTGTGGTCTTAGATAACGAGGATTGAATGCGAGCGGTTAAGCGAACATTCAATCCATAAGTGATAGAGTCACAGACATAGGGTATAGGCTTTCTTCACAGGCATCTGTTTACCCAATAAATTAAATCAATCCAAAATGCTTCAACGCATTCCTGATTCCATCTCTCTCGATTGGGGTAGTGACATAGGATGTATTCGCCAGTATTTCAGGATAAGAGTTTCCCATTGCAATACTATTCTTTACATGCGTAAGCATAGACAAGTCATTTGTGCTGTCACCGAATACATAACAATCATCTAAAGATTCACCCAGGTGTTCTACAATATAATCAATACCGCCAGCTTTAGAACAGCCTTTTGGAACAACTTCTTCAAAACCGTAAGGATGCATTTCTTTTCTTGCGATAAAGTCGAAATGTTCTTTTGTGCGTTCGTGGAACAAGTCAAGATTGCTGTTTTCATCAGTTAGAATGACAAATTTATCGAAATCTAAAACAGGGTCATCAAAAAAGCGGATGGGCTGTTCAAGATTTGTCTTTGCATAAGAGTTACGAATGGCGGTAATAGGGGCAAAAGGTTTTTCTGTTTTCTGAAAATAACAGGACTTACGGCCCTCATATACAGCCTGAATCTTACATTCTTCTAAAATACTTTGCAGACTGCGCTTCGAATCTTCATCAAGATCATAGTGATAAAGAGTCTCACCGTGGAAAATAACTTCCGTACCGCAGCCACAAACATAGCCGTCAAAAGGGAATTCCTTAATGGCTTCTGGCATAAATCCATATGTACGCCCGCTGTTGATAAAGATATAGTGCCCATTTGCCTGTGCCTGCTTTAAAGCTTCGATTGTACTGTCGGGAATATATCCGGGGATACCTCCGGCAAGGAGTGTACCGTCAATGTCGAAAAACAGTAATTTTCTATTCATAGTGTAAAATGTCCTTTCGTAGAAATATTCATTTACAATTTGTCCTTTTTGTAATTGATATCTCTTAAATTACATAAATTTACTATTACTATATAACATCTTTGAAATTTATACAAGAGAAAAATGCAAAGAATCGACTATCATCAAAAAATATGTTATGATATTAAAGTATATCAGATGTGAGATGACTCCCATCTCGCAGCAAGAATGCCGGGGCATTCTTGAATTGAAAATAGAAATATGAGAAAGAATGGAGCAAAAGCCTAAATATTTTGCTTCATTTTTCAAAAAAGAAAGGATGAACTATAATGGCAAACCCAATCGTTACAATTACAATGGAAAATGGAGATGTAATCAAAGCAGAATTATATCCACAGATTGCACCAAACACAGTAAATAACTTTATTTCCTTAGTTAAAAAAGGATTCTATGATGGACTTATTTTCCATCGTGTTATCAAAGGCTTCATGATTCAGGGAGGATGCCCTCTTGGAAATGGAACAGGGAACCCTGGATACAGTATCAAAGGTGAGTTCTCCAACAACGGATTCACAAACCAGTTAAAACATGAAGCAGGAGTACTTTCTATGGCTCGTTCCATGATGCCAAACTCTGCAGGATCCCAGTTCTTTATCATGCACAAAGCAGCTCCACATCTTGACGGTGAGTACGCAGCATTTGGTAAAGTAATCGAAGGAATGGATGTAGTAGATAAGATCGCATCTGTAAAAACTTTCATGGATTCTCCATATGAAAAACAGGTAATGGCTTCTGTAACTGTAGATACACAGGGAGAGGAATATCCAGAACCAGAGAAGATTGAGAAATAGAATTCCATTTCCTGGCCCAGCCAAAGCATAGCCACCGAAGAGAGCCTATCCCCTATATTTGTGGCCTCGGAGCAAGGTTTGGATGCGAGCGCATAAAGCGAGCATTCAAACCGCCGCGACTAAAGTCACAAATATAAGGGATAGGCTCTCTTCGATGACGTCTATTTTGCCTGCGGCAAATTCCTATTTCGTTTTCAACTATTTTGTGTTATTATTTGGATTGTCGTTAAAAGGGCAGATGAAAAAGATTTTTTCTTCAAAATGAGGGGAAGAAAAAATGAAAGGTTGGATTGAATTGAGATGAATAAATTAAAAAAGAAAAAGGCAGGAATCAAGGATTTCTTTAAGGGGAGACACGGAAGAAATTTTTTGCTGGCATTAGATGTCCTGTTAGCAATTGCCTTTTTTGCACAGCCAGATTTGTATTATAATCCACAAGCTCCAGATTTTTTTGATCGCTTTTATGCAGATTCCCTAATAATCTGTGGCGGGTTGTGGGCGGTACTTGTTTTCCTCACAGTGAAAAAAATTCATTTTTCGGCAGAGGTAAACAGAATACTGACGTATATCGCAGGAATTGCTACTCCATTTATCGCTTTTTTGTGGTTAGAATTTTATAATGATGCACAGTTTTGGGTTCCGATTTTCAGCATTCCATTTTTATATCTGGTGCTGGATATTATTGTTTATTATGTTATTTATGTGCTGTTTTTGCTGATTTTTAATAGCATACGCGCAGCATCAATCTGTATGGTTGTTGTGACAGCCGTATTTGGAATTTTCAACTATGAATTGACATTATTTAGAAGTATGTCATTTATTGCATCAGATATTTATTCCTTTGTGACGGCCGTTTCGGTGGCAAATACCTACCAGGTGCAGATTGATGTGGATACGGCTGAATTTTTTATGATGGCACTTGTGCTTGTTGCGCTTCTTTTAAAGCTTGATAAGGTGAAGCTGTTTAAATGGAAGGGAAGAATTGTGTACGCGATCGTATCATGCATGATATTTGCCGGATTTACACAGGTGTATGTATATAGCGATTATCTGGAAGATATCGGTGTTGATTTCCGTGTGTATCGACCGCAGTATAAGTACAGATATTATGGAACATTGCTTACGACGATGAGGACTTTTGGCTATCTTCATGTAACACAGCCAGAAGAGTATTCTGTTAATGCAGTCAAAAAAATTACAAAGCAGTATACAGAGAATGAATCTACAGAAACGCAGGAAAAAAATACGTCTACGCAGAATAAAACAACAAAGAAGCCAAATGTCATTGCAATTATGAATGAATCTTTTGCAGATTTAAAAGCAGTAGGAGATTTGCAGACATCCAAAGACTATATGCCATTTTTCCGTAAATTAAAAGAAAATGCGATTAAGGGCTACACATATTCTTCCGTATTTGGTGGAAATACGGCAAACTCAGAATTTGAATTTATGACGGGAAATACACTTGCATTCTTGCCGGATAATTCTGTTCCATATCAGCTTTTCCTGCGAAGTAAAACAGCGGGTCTGACTTATACTTTAAAAGACCAGGGATATAGTCCGTGTTATGCATTGCATCCATTTTATAAGACAGGTTATGGTAGATATAAAGTATACCCGCTGATGGGATTTGATAAATTTTATACATCAGATAATTTTTCCGTATTTACAGATACGGTGAATTATCATATCACAGACTCAGAAGATTATAAAAAGCTTATCAGCCTTTATGAGAATCGTACCGACAAAGATAAACCATTTTATTTATTCAATGTAACAATGCAGAATCATGGAAGTTACGATGGAAGTACATTGGAAACGGGAGATGAAGTACAGATAGAGGGGGATTTACAGTCTTACTCGAAAGCAGAGCAGTATCTGAACATGATAAAAATGTCCGATAAAGCATTAAAGGAACTGGTTCACTATTTTGAAAAAGTAGATGAACCGACCGTCATTGTATTTTTCGGAGATCATCAGCCAGATTTAGAAGAGACATTTTACAACCGTCTGCTTCATACAGATATTCAGAAATTAGAGGGAGAGGACTTAGAGCAGCTCTACAAAGTACCATTTTTAATCTGGGCAAACTATGATATAAAAGAGGAAAATGTAGAAAAAACCAGTAACAATTATCTGTCTACCTATCTTGCAGAAGTTGCAGGAATTAAAAAGACAGGTTATCTTGAATATTTAACAAAACTCAGAGAAGAAATTCCTGCAATCAATGCGATTGGATATTGGGATAAAAATGGTAAATTTTACGAGATTGATGATAAAAAATCTCCGTATTATGATTTGATACATGAGTATAATTTGCTCGAATACAATAATCTTTTTGGAAAAGACAATCAGCAGAAAGAATTCTTTTACCTGAAAGAGTAGAAAAAATTGTACTTTGCAGAGCGAAACGTACGCCTGCAAAGAGAGCCTTTCCCATATATTTGTTCTTTATGAATAAATAAAAGAATAATTTTTGACAGTTATGAACGATACATATTATATATGATAGTGTTATACTGTGACAATTAAGAGAAACAGTAGATATTTATAAATGGATCTTTCAAATGTGTCTAGTTGTTTTCAAATTCAGCTGGCACTTACGTTGACAAAGTATGCACAATAGAAAGACGGATACAGAAAGTTATATTATTTCTGTATCCGTTTTTTTATTATTATTTATACTTAAATCAGATAATGAATATTTTGAAAAATATATCCGATACCGCATAAAGTATCTGTTCCAGAAGAATGACCAATTGAGGAAAAGTCAGTGAGAATCTTTTTGGAATCAGGCAGGTTACTGAGGGAACAGACCGCCATGCTGAATCACATATATCTGGAACAATTTGTTCAAGATCTGCTGCTGGAGCAAGGGGATAATCAAAGGAAATAATTTCATAACCTGCCTGAGTAATAACGGAAATATGTTTTTCTGGTAAGTCTTTTCTGAAACCGTAAAGAAGACCTCCGCCATGGAAATAAAATATTTTTGCTTTTGTTGTAACGGTAGTTTCTTTGTATATTGTTGCCTGTTTTATCCAGGCGGCATTGTCTAATACCTTATCATATGATTTTAACATTGGAAACCTTCTTAAAATGTAGATGTAGATGTTATGGTTGGTATGTTAGCAGCAAATAAACTGGGTGAATTAGACAGAGATGTATATAATGAAAAGAAAACAATTGCATACTAATTGTTATTAATTTTTGTTATTAATTCAAAATAAGATAGACAAAAACAGAACCCCGAAAGTCACAGGTATAGCGGATGTGTCTTTCGGGGTTTTTAAATTTTCTTTAATAAAATTGTAGATTTAGGACACTATTTCTTTTTTCGTCTATACGAAATCTACAAATTAGTAGTTATTCCACAATCTCTACGTTAATATTATGTCTCTTTAAGTTCTCTAATGCATCTTCTGGAATCTCCGCATCGGTACATACCGTATCAATCTCAGAAAAAGTAGTCTGAATTACAACCCCCTTCTGGCTGAACTTACTGGAGTCAGCAAGAATGATCATACGATTTGCGGAGTCTTCCATATACTTCATAGTTTCCACACGCATCAGGTCATCACAAGTAAAACCTGCATCTGGAATAAATCCATCTGTGCCTACAAAGAACTTATCTACATAGAATTCCTTCGCACATTTGCGAACTAATGGTCCCACCATACCCTGATATTCCTTTTGATATTCGCCACCAAGAAGGATAACTTTACGAATCGGAAGCTCGCGTATACGAATCGCTATGTAAGCAGAGTTTGTTATGATGGTGACATCTTTTTTTAACTTTGCAAGCTGTTCTGCAAGTAAAGCACAAGTAGAGCCAGATTCAAGCATAACTGTTTCGCCATTAGAAACCATCTCAGCAGCCTTTGTGGCGATTTCAAGCTTCTTATCATAATTTATTGTTAAACGTGTGTTAATATCATTGGCATTCTTAATTAAAGCGTAGCCATGCTCTCTTGATAAAAGTCCCTCTTCTTCAAGATGGTCAAGGTCTTTACGGATGGTTACCTGAGACACATCTAAAAGTTCAGCTAAACGACTCACTTCGATTTTTTGATAAAGATTTACCAATTTAATGAGTTTGGACTGACGTTCTGTCATTTGAAACACCTCTTTCTTTCTAAAAAAAGTATAACATATTGTTTGGCAAAATATCAAGGAAGGAATAGGAAAAAAAGAAATAAATTATAGAGAAATTGTTATAAAAATATCGTTCTTAAATGGGAATTTGCCGGGCCGTCTCTCTGCCTGCGGCAAATTCCTATTTAACTTCAATCTGGATTGTGATCCGCTACTGTGGTAAAATATCGTTTGGAAATACTTTTTATTTATAATTTGACAGCAAACAACTCCAGATAGTATCATTTTTTATAAGACATTTTAATAAGGTAAAAACTAATTACAAATACGTTATGAAAGAGGTATTAATTATGGAGTTGATCAAAGCGTTACCAGAGATTTTTGAAGATTTTGCGGAGCAGAGAAAGAAGTCCTTTCTGACGATGAAGGAATTGAAGGATAGGGATGTTCCGGTTGTTGGAGCTTACTGTACATATTTTCCACAGGAAATCGCAATGGCGATGGGAGCAGTTACAGTAGGTCTTTGTTCTACTTCAGACGAGACAATACCAGTGGCAGAGAAGGATTTGCCAAGAAATCTGTGCCCTATGGTAAAGGCAAGTTATGGTTTTGCAGTATCGGATAAATGTCCGTTCTTTTATTTTTCCGACGTAGTAGTTGGAGAGACAACCTGTGATGGGAAGAAAAAGATGTATGAACTGATGGGAGAGTTTAAAAATGTTTATGTTATGGAGCTTCCAAACAGTCAGAGTGAAACTGCATTAAAGCTTTGGAAAGAAGAGATTCTTAAGTTCAAATCTTATCTGGAGCAGGCTTTCAAAGTGGAGATTACAGAGGAGAACGTTCGTAAGGCAGTTCATATGATGAATGAAAATAGAATTGCGCTTAAAAATCTTTATGAAGTTATGAAAAATGATCCGGCACCGATGAATGGACAGGAATTGTTTAATGTATTATATGGAAGCCAGTTCCGTTTTGACAAAGAAAAGGTTCCGGAAGAAATTCATGCGCTTCGTGAAAAGATTATGAAGGAGTATGGGGAGGGGGAGAAACAGCCGAAAAAGAAGAGAATTCTTTTAACAGGATGTCCAAGCAGCGGTGCGCCAATGAAAGTTGTGAAAGCATTGGAAGAAAATGGAGCGGTTGTTGTTGCCTATGAAAACTGTGGCGGTACAAAGTCGGCTGACCGTTTAATAGATGAATCTGCAGAGGATATTTATGAGGCGATCGCGGAAAGATATCTTCAGATTGGCTGTTCTGTTATGACACCAAATAAGAATCGTTATGAACTTCTTGGAAGATTAATAGAGGAATATAAAGTAGATGGTGTTGTGGAAATGACACTGCAGGCCTGCCATACTTACAATGTGGAGGCAAAGAGTATTGAAAAGTTTGTAAAAGGAAAAGGTGTTCCGTATATTCATGTGGAGACCGACTATTCACAGGAGGATATCGGACAGCTTAACACGAGAATGACAGCATTCATCGAGATGTTGTAAGAGGAGGAAAAGACACCTATGGCATTTACACATTTACATGTGCATACGGAGTACAGTCTGCTGGATGGTTCTAGTAAGATTAAAGAACTTCTGCCGAGGGCAAAAGAGCTTGGAATGGATAGTCTGGCCATCACAGACCACGGGGTTATGTATGGCGTGATTGACTTTTATAAAAAGGCAAAAGAAGTAGGAATTAAACCAATTCTTGGCTGTGAGATTTATGTTGCACCAGGGTCAAGGTTTGACAGGGAGCAGGGACGAGGAGAGGATAGATATTATCATCTTGTACTGCTTGCGGAAAATAATCAGGGCTATAAAAACCTGATGAAGATTGTGACAAGAGGGTTTACAGAAGGATATTATTACAAACCAAGGGTAGACTATGAAGTGCTTGAAAAATATCATGAGGGAATTATCGCACTTAGTGCCTGTCTTGCCGGAGAGATTCCGAATAAGATTTTAAAAGAGGATTTTGATGGAGCAAGAGCTGCCGCAAACAAAATGCGTGATATTTTTGGAGAGAATAACTTTTTCTTAGAGTTGCAAGATCATGGAATTCGTCAGCAGACCCAGGTAAATACCAGCCTGATTCGTCTTTCCAGGGAACTTGGGATTCCGATGGTTGTCACAAATGATGTGCATTATATCAGAGAGGAAGATGCGGTTCCACATGACCTGCTTCTTTGTATACAGACTGGAAAAAAGGTTTCAGACCAGGATAGAATGCGCTATGAAGGCGGGCAGTATTATCTGAAGTCAGAAGAAGAGATGCAGAAGGTATTTCCCTATGCGAGAGAGGCGATGGATAATACCCATAAAATTGCCGAGCGATGTAATGTGGAGATTGTTTTTGGTGAGCAGAAAGTGCCAAAATTTGATGTGCCAGAAGGTTACGATGCATTTTCTTACTTAAAAGAGCTTTGTGAGACTGGTCTTGTGAAAAGATACGGGGACCCGCCGCCACAGGAATTGCAGGAAAGACTTTCTTATGAGCTTAGCACTATTAAAAATATGGGCTATGTTGATTATTTTCTCATTGTGTGGGATTTTATCCGTTTTGCAAAGAGTCAGGGAATCGCTGTTGGCCCGGGACGAGGAAGTGCGGCAGGAAGTATTGTTTCCTATTGTCTTGAGATTACGAATATCGACCCAATTAGATATCAGCTTATTTTTGAGCGTTTCTTAAATCCAGAGCGTGTATCCATGCCAGATATTGATATTGACTTCTGTTATGAGAGACGGCAGGAAGTTATTGATTATGTTTATGAAAAATACGGCAAAGATAAGGTAGTGCAGATTGTAACTTTCGGTACGATGGCGGCGCGTATGGCAGTTCGTGATGTTGGACGTGTCCTTGATATCCCTTATGTACAGGTTGATAATGTTGCAAAAATGATTCCGATGGAGCTTGGTATCACGATTGAAAAGGCATTAAAATCAAATCCGGAATTAAAGCAGGCATATGAGAGTGATGATGTTGTAAAGAATCTTATTGATATGTCGATGCGTCTGGAGGGATTACCGAGACATACATCAATTCATGCCGCTGGTGTCGTAATTGGTTCAAAACCGCTGGATGAATTTGTCCCACTTTCAAGAGGTGCAGATAATGTTATCACAACACAGTTTACGATGACAACCATCGAAGAATTGGGACTTCTGAAAATGGACTTTTTAGGTCTTCGTACACTGACCGTAATTCAGGATGCCGCACGAATGATTGGAAAGAAACTTGGCTATGATTTTAGTATTGATACAATTGATTATGATGATGCCAAAGTATATGAGATGATCGGGCAGGGAAAGACGGAGGGTGTGTTCCAGTTAGAAAGTGCTGGAATGAAGTCTTTCATGAAGGAATTAAAGCCAACGAATCTTGAGGATGTTATTGCCGGAATTTCTCTGTACCGTCCGGGACCAATGGATTTTATTCCAAAGTATATCAAGGGAAAGCAAAATCAGGATTCAATTCAGTATACTTGTCCGGAACTGGAAGAAATACTGGCACCGACTTACGGATGTATCGTTTATCAGGAACAGGTTATGCAGATTGTAATGCGTCTTGCCGGTTACACACTTGGCCGAAGTGACTTAGTGCGTCGTGCGATGTCCAAGAAAAAGGGAGATGTCATGGCGAGGGAGCGTCAGAACTTCGTTTATGGTAATGAAGAAGAAGGTGTAGAAGGCTGTATCAAACGGGGAATTCCAGAAGAAACCGCCAATAAGATTTTCGATGAAATGATTGACTTTGCCAAGTATGCATTTAATAAATCTCATGCGGCTGCCTATGCGGTTGTTTCGTATCAGACAGCATGGCTGCGCTGCTATTATCCGGTAGAATTTATGGCTGCGCTTCTTACTTCAGTAATTACTAACCCGAAAAAGATTACAGAGTATATCAATACCTGCCGTGTGATGGGAATTTCCATCCTGCCGCCGGACATCAATGAGGGGGAAGCCGGATTCTCTGTTGCAGGTGATTCTATTCGATATGGACTTGCAGCGATTAAGAGTCTCGGAAAAAATGTGATTGATGTAATGACACAGGAAAGAGAAGCAAACGGAAAGTACAAAGATTTAAAAGATTTCATGGGGCGTCTCACATCGAAAGAAATCAATAAGAGAACGATAGAAAACCTTATCAAATCCGGAGCATTGGACAGTTTTGGTAAGACGAGAAAACAGCAGATGCTTGTCTATCCGGTTGTACTTGAACAAGTAAACCGGGAGAAAAAAGAGTCTATGAGTGGTCAGATGTCATTGTTTGATTTCTTTTCCGAAGAAGAGAAAAAAGAATATGAGATGCAGTATCCTGATGTTGGGGAGTATGACGATGCGCAGAAACTTGCACTTGAAAAAGATGTGCTTGGTATTTATGTCAGCGGTCATCCACTGGAAAAATATATGGATTCCATTGAGAAGCAGACAACTGCCAGATCGACAGATTTCGAACCGGATGAGGAAAGCGGACGTGCAATCGTAAGAGACGGGCAGCATTATGTTGTCGGTGGTCTTATTAGTAATATCACAGCCAAACTTACAAAAAATAATCAGAATATGGCATTTGTTACGTTGGAAGACTTGTATGGTACTGTAGAAATCATTGTATTCCCGACGATATATCAAAATGTAAAGCCGTATCTCATCGAAGATAATGGACTTTATGTGAAAGGCCGGGCATCCGTTTCTGAAGAAAGTGGTAAACTGATTGCAGAATATATTGTGCCGATTGACCAGATTCCAAAGGAAGTATGGATTCAGACAGAGAACATTGGAGAATTTACAGATAAACAACAGGATTTGTATAAAATTATCAGAAAATATCCCGGCAAAGATGAAATTGTTATTTTTTCCAAAAAAGAAAAAGCAATAAAAAGACTTCCAACATACGAAAATATTTCTGCGAAAAATGACGTATTTAGCGAGTTAAAATCACTTTTTGGTGAAAAAAATGTAAAGGTTCGCGAGAAGAGTATTGAAAAATCCCAAAAAAAGAGATAATATATGTAATCGTTAGGGAGTATACTTAGGGAATTATGAAATGGAGGTAACGTTAGATGAATAAGACTAGCGCAGTTCAGACAATTGGAATTTTAACAAGTGGTGGAGATGCTCCAGGCATGAATGCTGCATTAAGAGCAGTAGCAAGAACAGCATGGGCAAGAGGTATTGATGTAAAAGGAATTTATCGTGGTTACAGCGGACTGTTAAACGATGAGATCTTTGATATGGAGAAGGAATTCACATGTGACATCATTTCTCGTGGTGGTACAGCTTTATTTACCGCAAGATGTGAAGAATTTAAACAGTTAGAGTATCAGGAAAAGGCAGCAGAGATTTTAAGAAGTCATAACATCGACGGACTTGTTGTTATCGGTGGTGACGGATCTTTTCGTGGAGCACAGAAGTTATCTGCACAGGGAATTAACACAGTAGCTCTTCCTGGAACAATTGACTTAGATATTGCATGTACAGAATATACAATCGGTTTTGATACTGCAGTAAATACAGCTATGCAGGCAATTGATAAGATTCGTGACTCATCCACATCTCATGAAAGATGTTCTATCATCGAGGTAATGGGAAGAAATGCTGGTTATATCGCATTATGGTGTGGTATTGCTTCAGGAGCTGAGGATATCTTAATTCCAGAGCGTTTCGATGGTAACAGACCAAAACTTGAAAATGAATTAATTGAAAGCATTCTTGAGAAAAAAGCACTTGGTAAGAAACATCACCTTATCATCAACGCAGAAGGTGTTGGACATTCTTATGGAATGGCTAAGAGAATCGAACAGGCAACTGGTGTAGAGACAAGAGCAAGTATCTTAGGTCATATGCAGAGAGGTGGAAACCCAACAGCAAAAGACAGAGTATATGCTTCTTACATGGGAGCTTTAGCAGTAGACCTGCTTTGCAGCGGCGCTACAAACAGAGTAGTAGGATACCGTAATGGTCAGTATATTGACTACGATATCGAAGACGCACTCGGAATGGCTAAAGACGTAGACCAGTATGAGTTTGAAATCGCTCAGATTTTAGGACGATAATATAAAGCCGAGTAGAACTTGGTAGACAGACGAAGAACCCCGTATATCCAAGAAGGAATTTTATTCTGTTGCGTTAAATCTTGGATATACGGGGTTCTTCTGCTTGTTGGCAAGCTTTAAACTGGCTTTATGTGGGCCGTCGGGTAAAAAAATTGAAAGATTTGTGGAGGCGAAGGGGGATTCAGTCTTATGGCTTTTGCTTATTCAACCACGATAGATTCTCGATAAATCTTCTCGATATCCTCCCTTGTTAATTCAAAAGGACATGTAGCTAATTTCGAAGTATTCTCCATCATCCTGTCGATGTAGAATGTGACTTCTTTTTGTGTTAAGCTGACTGTGCCAAGGATTTCAGTTAAGTAAGAGGCGAAGTCATCGAGGGTTTTGAAACCTAAGAGGGTAAGGATTTCTTCGACATCTTCTGGTTTCTGTTCTGCGTAAACGCGGAGGTAAGCAGCAAGGAAGATTCCGCAGGCTTTTCCGTGTGCTACTCCATTATGGTAAGTTACATCATAACTTAATGCATGTGGAATGGAAGTTCCGGTCTGGGCGATTGCCATTCCTGCGATTGTAGAAGTCAGCATGAGTTTTTCTGCGAGTTCTTCGCTTAATTCTTCATCGGAACGAAGGAATGGAACGATGTCTCCCCACAGTTTCAATGCGTAGTTTGCGAACATCTGGTTATAGATGTTTGTCTGGATGCTTACGCGGCTTTCGGCTGCGTGTGCAAGGGCATCGATGCAAGTGTTGATTAAAAGATTTTTACTTGCGGACAGTAAATATTTACCGTCAATGAGGGCGATGTCTGGGAAAATCTTGTAGGAAATACTTTTCTTTGTCTGTGTGTCGTGACGGGTCAGAACGGAGACAGGAGTAACTTCTGAACCAGTACCGCAGGTTGTTGGAACGGCAGCGATTGGAAGTGTTTTTAAGTCTTTTGCTACATAGAAGCAGTCTCCGGTTTCTTCTGGGTTGGCAATTAATAAAGCGATTGCTTTCGATGCATCTAATGGAGAACCTCCGCCGATGCCGATAACGAAGTCCGCTTTGAATTCCTTACCGATTTCAGCGGCTCTTACGACTGTCTCAACAGATGGATTTTCTTCGATTTCATTGAAAATCTGATAAGGAACGGAAGCTTCCTCTAAAACAGCGATAACATCGTCAAGCGAACCATTTTTTTTGGAAGAACTATGTCCAGTGATAACGAATGCTCGTGTTCCTAAAGCAAGAAGTTCTTTTTTGTGATTCTTTACACAGTTTTTTTCTGCATAAGTATTTGTAGGGTCAAAAAAATGCATGATAAACTCCTTTCATGGTTAGACTAATCGCAAATGCGATTTTAACGGTGAAATAGTATACTGCATCATTGTCATTTGGCTGGAAATCAATAAAACAGTACACTGGTTATTTTCTGCTATAGTGTAGCATAGCAGAAAGAAAAATTGCAAATTGCAAAGCTTTTTTTTCGCTTTTTTCAAGGGTTTTCTGATTTTCGGCTTGCAGTATCCCACGTTTATGTTAAGATATACTGTGAGACTTTATCTCATCATATAAAAAACAAAATATCGGAGTATAGTAATATTGGAGTTAGAAATATACAGATGATATTTTTAGAAATTAAGGAGGTACCGATGAAGAAGATACTAGCACCGTCTATTTTGTCTGCTGATTTTGCAAATCTGGGCAGAGATGTTTTGACTGCGATTGATGCCGGAGCAGAGTATGTGCATATTGATGTTATGGATGGAATGTTCGTTCCACAGATTTCTTTTGGAAATCCTGTAATTAAGGCACTTCGTCCGCTCACAGATGTGATTTTTGATGCACATTTAATGATAGAAGACCCAGGTAGATATATCGAAGATTTTGCAAAGGCAGGAGCAGATATTATTACAGTACATGCAGAAGCCTGCACACATCTTGACCGAGTAGTACATCAGATTAAGGATTGCGGTAAGAAGGCAGCCGTTGCGATTAATCCTGCGACACCACTTTCTGCGATTGAGTATGTTTTACCAGAACTGGATATGGTATTAGTTATGACTGTAAATCCAGGTTTTGGAGGACAGAAGTACATTCCTTACTGTGGCGAGAAGGTTCGGGAGCTTCGTAAGATGATCACAGAGAAAAATCTTGATGTGGATATTCAGGTTGACGGTGGAGTGAAGGCTTCGAATATAGCAGCGATTGCAGAATGTGGGGCCAATATATTTGTATGTGGTTCTGCTGTATTTGAAGGGAACATTGAGAAAAATGTTAAAGAGATTTTAGAGCAGATGAATAAATAATTTGAGATAATAACGCACATTTAGTATACTTACTATACTATCATCTTGCCCTTGTGTTCAAGTATCGCAGGTGGGTTTTCGAGGAAAAGGAAGTGGCATGGTGGCAAACAGAGCATATAAATTCAGAATATATCCTTGAATTTGAATAACCAGTCACATTAAATTTGTTCTGAAGTTAAAAAGTTACAAATAATTAAGGGGTAATTTCAGTGAAAACTGAGCAAATAATTTCTAAAGAAATTGATAAAATTTTAATAGAAATTTTATAAAAAATTTAGTTAAACGAGAGGTAAATATTATGAGCGATTGTACACATGATTGTAGCAGTTGTGGCGAAAGCTGCGCACAGAGAGAGTCCAAACCAGAAGATTTTCTTGTAAAGTTAAGTAAAGGAAGTTCTGTTAAGAAGGTTATTGGTGTTGTATCCGGTAAAGGTGGAGTAGGTAAGTCTATGGTAACTTCACTTCTTGCAGCAGCTTCTATGAGAGAAGGATTTAAGACAGCTATTTTAGATGGAGATATCACAGGACCATCTATTCCAAAGGCATTTGGTCTTTCCATGAATCTTGTAGGTAACGCAGAAGGACTGATTCTGCCAGCAACAACAACTTGCGGAATCGACATTGTTTCTGTTAACCTGATGCTTGCGAATGAGACAGATCCTGTTATCTGGAGGGGGCCTGTTCTTGGCGGAGTAATCAAACAGTTCTGGGGAGAGACATTATGGCAGAACATTGACTATATGTTCATTGATATGCCTCCAGGAACTGGTGATGTACCGCTGACTATTTTCCAGTCTGTTCCGTTAGATGGTATTGTTATCGTATCTTCTCCACAGGAATTAGTTGGAATGATCGTAGAAAAAGCGGTGAACATGGCAAGAATGATGAATGTTCCAATTCTTGGTTTAGTAGAGAATATGAGTTATGTAGAGTGTCCTGACTGTGGAAAGCAGATTAAGGTATTTGGAGAAAGCCACATTGATGAGATCGCGGCAGAGTATGATGTACCTGTTCTGGCTAAGCTTCCAATGGACCCAGCACTTGCCGCAGCCTGTGATGCAGGAAAGATTGAGTACGTTGAAAATAATTATATGAAAGATGCCATTGAGGTATTGAAGAAATTATAATATGAAACGTCATGGAGGCGTAAATGGACAAAAAAAATAATCAGAATGATAATCCAAACAAAAAGAAGAATATAAAGTCTGCCATTATTCTTCTGGTCGTTTGTCTTGGAATTACCGCTCTCTTTACTTCTGTGATGAGCCGTTATAAGAATGGTTCACAGAAGAAGATTTCGTATAGTAAGTTTCTTACGATGTTGGATAAAGGAGAGATTAAAAAGGTACAGGTAGCAGACCGAAAGATTTATATCGAACCGAAGACACAGCAGAATCCGTTAATGAAAACAACATATTATACGGTTTCTATGAATGATGCACTGCTGGTTAACCGTTTAAAAGAAGCGGAGGACAATAATAAGATTAGTTCTTATGAACAGCAGGACAGCAGTGGATCGAATGCGATTCTTTCTGTTATGGTTAGTTATGTACTTCCGTTTGTGCTGATTTATGCAATGATGTATTTTGTTATGCGTGGAATCGGCAAGGGCGGCGGTATGATGGGAAGTGTAGGAAAGAGTAATGCAAAGGTATATGTTGAGAAAAAGACAGGAGTTACTTTTGCAGATGTAGCCGGTCAGGATGAGGCAAAGGAAAGTCTTACTGAGATGGTTGATTTCCTTCATAACCCTGGTAAATATATTGAAATTGGTGCCAGACTTCCAAAGGGTGCGCTGTTAGTAGGCCCTCCGGGAACTGGTAAAACTTTACTTGCAAAAGCAGTTGCGGGTGAGGCAAATGTACCGTTCTTCTCTCTGAGTGGTTCCGACTTTGTAGAAATGTTTGTCGGTGTCGGTGCATCAAGAGTTCGTGATCTGTTTAAGCAGGCACAGTCTATGGCACCTTGTATCATTTTCATTGATGAGATTGATGCTATCGGTAAGAGCCGTGACAGCCGTTATGGTGGTGGAAATGACGAGCGTGAGCAGACATTGAATGCCCTGCTTGCAGAGATGGATGGATTCGATTCTTCGAAAGGCCTTGTTATTTTAGCAGCGACAAACCGTCCGGAAGTATTAGATAAGGCACTTCTCAGACCGGGCCGTTTTGACAGACGAGTTATCGTAGAACGCCCCGACTTAAAGGGCCGTGTGGAGACATTAAAAGTACATGCAAAGAATGTCAAGATGGACGAGACAGTTAATTTTGACGAAATTGCCCTGGCAACTTCCGGTGCCGTAGGTTCTGATCTTGCAAATATGATTAATGAGGCCGCACTTGCAGCAGTTAAAGCTGGAAGAGAGGCAGTATCTCAGAAAGACCTGTTAGAGGCAGTAGAAGTTGTTATTGCCGGAAAAGAAAAGAAAGACCGTATTCTTGGTGAGGAAGAAAAGAAAATTGTTTCTTATCATGAAGTTGGTCATGCTATGGCAATTGCTGTGCAGAAAAATACAGAACCAGTACAGAAGATTACGATTGTTCCAAGAACAATGGGTGCACTGGGTTACACCATGCAGGTTCCTGAAGAAGAAAAATATCTGATGAGCAAAGAGCAGATGCTCAGCGAATTAGTTACACTTTTTGGTGGACGTGCGGCCGAGGAAGTTGTATTTAATTCTGTTACAACAGGAGCTTCTAATGATATCGAGCGTGCGACCCAGATTGCAAGAGCGATGGTAACACAGTACGGTATGTCTGAAAGATTTGGACTTATGGGACTGGAGTCTGTACAGAACCGTTATCTTGATGGACGTGCAGTGATGAACTGTTCCGATGCAACAGGTGCACTCATCGATGAAGAAGTAAAAGAAATGCTCAAAGTGGCTTACGATAAGGCGAAAAAGATTATTGAAGACCACAGAGAAGTTATGGACGAGATTGCAGAATTCCTGATTGAAAAAGAGACAATTACCGGTAAAGAATTCATGGAAATTTACAATAAATCTTTAAAGAAAGATGAACTGGAAAGTGTTGAAGCGAATGTTGAAGAGGATAAGGAGAAAACAGAATTATCCGAGGCAGAAACGGTATCAGAAGAATCTTCATTAAAAGATGCGGAAAGTCAGGATGCACAGAAAGTTACCGAAAAGAAAGACAGTGAGCAAACAAAACAGGAAGAGTAAATTATGTTTGATATTCAGGAAGAACTGAAAAAACTCCCGGCAAAGCCGGGGGTATATCTGATGCATAATGCACAGGATGAGATTATCTATGTCGGCAAGGCAAGAATTCTTAAGAACCGTGTGCGTCAGTATTTTCAGAGTAGTTATAATAAGAGTGTAAAAATCCAGCACATGGTTTCTCACATCGCTTATTTTGAATATATCATCACAGACTCGGAGCTTGAGGCTCTGGTTTTGGAATGTAATCTGATTAAAGAACACCGTCCACATTACAATACGATGCTGAAAGATGACAAGAGTTATCCATATATTCGTGTCACAGTGCAGGAAGATTATCCGAGAATTTTATTTTGCCGTCAGGTGAAAAGGGATAAATCGAAATATTTCGGTCCGTATACGAGTGCGGGGGCGGTGAAGGATACAATTGAACTAATGAGAAAAGTATACAAAATACGGAGTTGTAGCCGGTCATTGCCTAAAGAGATAGGGAAGGACCGGCCCTGTCTTTATTATCAGATAAATCAGTGTGATGCACCGTGTCAGAATTATATTTCTAAAGAAGAGTACCGCGCCCATGTGGATAAGGCGTTGAAGTTTTTAAATGGCGATGAGAAAGAAATCATAAACAGTCTGGAAGAAAAAATGAAAAAAGCGGCCGCAGAACTTGAGTTTGAGCAGGCTGCCGAGTATCGTGATTTAATTGAAAATGTAAAACGAATTGGTGAGAAGCAGAAAATCAATGATACCGGTGGCGATGACAGGGATATTATTGCTATGGCAAAGGCCGGCGATGAGGCAGTTGTGGCTATTTTCTTTATCCGAAGCGGCAAGCTTCTCGGCAGAGATCATTTTCATATGACAGGAATCGGAGACAGTGAAAAGCAAGAGATTATCACGGACTTTATTAAGCAGTTCTATGTAGGGACTCCATTTATTCCAAAAGAAATTTTAACGCAGGAAGAAGTTCTTGATCAGGAAATTCTTGAAAAATGGCTTTCAGATAAGCGTGGAAGTAAAGTGATTTTTGCTATGCCGAAGCGTGGAAGTAAACATCAGATGATGGAGCTTGCAAGAAAGAATGCACAGAATGTTCTCGCACAGGACAGTGAGAAATTAAAGAGAGAAGAACGCAGAACAATTGGTGCGGTACATGAATTAGAGCAGGCATTAGGAATTGGGAACTTAAACCGTATGGAGGCATTTGACATTTCCAATACAAATGGATATGAAAATGTTGCTTCAATGGTTGTTTTTGAAAAAGGTAAGGCTAAACGAAGCGATTATCGTAAATTTAAGATAAAAACCGTAGCCGGACCGGATGATTATCATTGTATGGAAGAGGCGTTAGAGAGAAGATTTTCCCACGGTATCAGGGAGCAGAAGGAGCGGGAAGAAAAGGGACAGGATATGGAACTTGGAAGTTTTACCCGTTTTCCGGATATTCTTATGATGGATGGAGGAAAAGGCCAGGTAAACATTGCATTACAGGTTCTCGAAAAGCTGGGATTAACTATTCCGGTCTGCGGTATGGTAAAAGATGATTTCCATCGTACAAGAGCCTTATATTATAACAATGAAATCATTGAATTTCCTAAAAATTCGGAAGCATTTCGGATGATAACCCGTTTGCAGGATGAGGCGCATCGTTTTGCAATCACATATCATAAAGCACTCCGTGGAAAAGAGCAGGTACATTCGGTACTTGATGATATTAAAGGTATCGGTCCTGCACGAAGAAAAAGCCTGATGAAGCATTTTAAGGATATCGGAAAAATAAAAGAAGCTTCCGTGACAGAACTTTGTGAAGCAGATGGAATTACAGAAAATGTAGCCGAAGAAATTTACCGCTTTTTTCATGAGGATACTTCTAAAAAAAATGGGGATGTGGTATGATAAATATATCAGATGTGAGATGACTCCCACCTCGCAGCAAGAATGCCGGGGCATTCTTGAATGGTGTGGATACTGATATAATACTAACGCAACTCTGCAAAATTATACACAGGGAGAATAGTATTGCTGCTGAGTGATTCACATACAAACCAAAGAATATGGGTTTTACGATGAAGAAGAGTAAAGAAGTAATTTTGGCTGGCAGATACTGTGGCTGAATCTTACTGTGTAGTTTGCAAGAGAAATGAACTTAATGAAAAATGGATATGTACTCTCGGAGTTTTTCTTGCACTTGCTTTTGTGGCTGATTTTCCGCCAGTCGTACCCGAATTTCATCAACGTACGCACCGCGTACGCCTCAAAAATTTGGACACAACTGACAAAAAATCTTCTCACAAAATCAAGCACAAAAAGATTCCGAGAGTACATCGGATAATTACGGAGGGAATTATGTACAAGGTAAAACTTACAGAATTTGTAAACAAGATGAATTTAAAAAGCCTGTTACCAGATATTGATACAGACAGCATTATGATTGAGCAGTCTGCGGTAAACCGTCTTGCATTGCAGCTTGCCGGATTTTTTGAACACTTTGATTCAGAAAGAATTCAGGTAATCGGTAATGTTGAGGCAGCATATATGAAGCAGCTTGCACCGGAATCTATCCCACCTCTTTGTGAGAAGATTTTCAGCTTTAATATTCCATGCCTTGTATTTTGCCGTGGATTAGAGCCGTCACTAGAGATGCTTGATACAGCAGAAAAGAACGGTGTTCCAATCTTTACAACAGAGATGACAACTTCAGATTTTATTGCGAACTCTGTACGCTGGCTGAGCGAGGAACTTGCCCCACGTATTTCCATTCATGGTGTTTTGGTTGATGTATACGGCGAAGGTGTTTTGATCATGGGTGAGAGTGGAATCGGAAAGAGCGAGGCGGCTCTTGAACTGATTCACCGTGGACACCGTCTCGTCTCCGATGATGTTGTTGAAATACGTAAAATCAGTGACGACACCCTTCTGGGAACATCTCCAGATATTACAAGACATTTTATCGAACTTCGTGGTATCGGTATTGTTGATGTAAAGACATTGTTCGGTGTGGAAAGTGTAATGTATAACCAGACAATTGACATGGTTATCCGTTTAGAAGACTGGAACAGAGAAGCAAACTACGACAGACTTGGCCTTGATGAAGAATATATTGAGTTCCTCGGCAATAAGGTTGTCTGCTACTCTATCCCAATTCGTCCGGGTCGTAACCTTGCGGTTATCGTAGAGTCCGCAGCGATTAACTATCGTGCGAAAAAAATGGGATATAATGCAGCACAGGAACTTTATAACCGTGTAACGGGAAGTCTTTCTACGAATAAAGAAGAACAGAAAGAACAGTAATTAAGATTTGCAAAAGAGCTAAAGTGTGTTTGGAAAATCTGAAAGCAATCTAATCCTCTGATTTATGGTATATCAGATGTGAGATGACTCCCATATCGCAGCAAGAATGCCGGGGTAATCTTGAATTTGCAGAAAGTATTTTTCGGATACATGCTGATTATGATGGGTAATTTTTTGTTTAGGAATTTTTAACAAGAATCATATATGAAACTTTTTTGCACAACAAATGTTCTGGAAGATAACAAAAATATTAGCTTTTTTTGGCACTTTATCTAAAGGGAGCGAGAAAGCTCCCTTTTATTTTGTGTTTTTTCCACATTGTACTTCCCCACGTTTTAGAGTATCATATAGTATGTATCTAAATATAGGATGCAACTATATAGTTGTTTTAAGTGTTTTAGATAGGAGATATATAGGAGATATTATGAATAAGGAATTCCTTCAGAATTTGAGAGAGCAGATTAAAGCAGGAACAGTAACAGAGCAGGAACCGATGAATAAGCACACAAGTTTTGCCATTGGAGGCCCGGCAGATGTTTTTGTTCAGCCGGCAACAAGGGAAGAAATCAGAAGTGCGGTTTATTGTGCAAAAGAAGCGGGGATTCCTTTTTTTGTTATGGGTAATGGAAGTAACCTGCTGGTATCGGACGAAGGTTTTCGAGGAATGATTATCCAGATAGGTAAGAACTTCCAGGAAATTTCTGTGAAGGATACAGTAATTGAAGTGCAGGCGGGTGCTTTGCTTAGCAGAACGGCCAGAGCTGCATGGAATGCCGGACTCACCGGTTTTGAGTTTGCGGCAGGAATCCCTGGCTCCGTAGGTGGAGCAGTTGCCATGAATGCAGGAGCATATGGCGGGGAAGTGAAAGATGTCCTTCTTGATGCGGAAGTATTGACGCAGGAGGGAGAATTTCTTACTTTAACGGGAGAGGAATTAGATTTGTCTTACCGTCATAGCTGTATTTTTGAGAAAAGCTACGTTGTTTTGTCCGCGCGTTTTTCATTTGAAAAAGGTGAGTCTGATAAGATTAAGGCACGAATGGATGAGCTGGCCAAAGCCAGAAGAGAGAAACAGCCTTTAGAGTTTCCAAGTGCGGGAAGTACTTTTAAGAGACCGGAAGGTTATTTCGCAGGAAAGTTAATTCAGGATGCCGGATTAAAAGGCTATACCGTAGGCGGTGCACAGGTATCCGAGAAGCATAGCGGATTTGTGGTTAACCGTGGCGGGGCGACAGCAGAAGAGGTAGCTTTTTTAATAAAACAGGTACAGAAAAAAGTAATGAAACAGTTTAATGTTATGATGCAGCCGGAAGTCCGCTTTGTCGGATTTGCGGATACAGAGGTGAGAGAGTGAGATTTGTAATAGTTTCCGGCATGTCTGGTGCAGGAAAGAGTACCGCATTAAAGGTTCTTGAGGACTTTGGTTTCTTTTGTGTGGACAATCTGCCAGTTGCATTGCTTCCGAATTTCGGAGAGATTGCTTCTGACAGACAGACTGAAGTAGACAAAGTGGCGGTAGGAGTTGATATCCGTAACGGAGAACAGCTCACCAGATTAAACAGTCAGTTAGAAGTCTTGTGTGAACTTGGAATAGAATATGAGATTCTGTTTTTAGATGCAGAAGATGAGACTCTTGTCAAGCGATATAAAGAGACAAGAAGAACCCATCCGCTCGCAAAGGAGGACCGCATAGAAACGGGGATTTCCAGAGAGCGTGAGATGATTTCTTTTATCCGGGACAGGGCAGATTATATTATTGATACAACGACTCTTCTTACCAGAGAATTACGACAGGAAGTGGAGAAAATTTTTGTCGGGAATGAGGAATATGGTAATTTTATTATCACAGTACTCTCCTTCGGATTCAAATATGGAATCCCTTCAGATGCTGATTTGGTATTTGATGTGCGTTTTCTTCCGAATCCTTATTATGAGCAGGCATTGCGTCCGCTCACAGGTAATGACCGTTCCATTCAGGAATATGTCATGAAGAATGGAGACGGCCGAAAGTTTCTTGATAAACTGGAAGATTTAATGCAGTTTCTTATCCCACGTTATTTAGACGAGGGAAAGAACAGCCTTGTTATTGGCATCGGCTGTACCGGTGGCAAGCATCGTTCTGTTACGATAACGAACGGGCTTTATGCAAGGCTGAAAAAGTTTCCGTATACCGTTCGTATGGAACACCGGGATATTGAGAAAGACGCCCGGACAAAAGGAAAGTAATCGAGTAATTGATGTAAGGAGATAGAATATGTCATTTTCTTCTGAAGTAAAAGAAGAACTTTCTCATGTGGACGGTCACGAAAATCACTGCATGATTGCGGAACTTGCCGCAATTATTGGACTTTGTGGAAAAATCAAATGTGAAGATGGAAGATATTCTCTCATTCTTCACACGGAAAATGTATCAGTAGCCAGAAGATTTTATTCTCTGATTAAAGACGTTTTTCATTTTCAGCCGCAAGTTTCTACAACACAGCATGAATTTTTAAAAAAGAATCGCTTTTATATGATTTCCATAGAGGAATCTGGACAGACGTTAAAGATTTTAAAGACAGCACAGCTTATAAATAATCTTGGACAGATGGACGAAGAATTTTCTGTGAAAGATAATCCGGTATTGCAGCGTACCTGCTGCCGCAGAGCATTTTTGCGCGGAGCATTTCTTTCTGCCGGTTCTATCACAGACCCGGAGAAGAATTATCATTTTGAAATTGCCTGCATATCAAGTGAGAAAGCAGCGCAGATAAAAGAATTGTTTGAATTTTTTGGATTAGAGGCGAAGATTGTACTGCGAAAGAAATATTATGTAGTTTACTTAAAAGAAGGTGCTATGATTTCGGACACATTGAATATAATGGAAGCACATATTGCTCTCATGAAGTTTGAGAATGTACGCATTTTAAAAGATGTGCGTAACTCAGTAAACAGGAGAGTAAACTGCGAAGCAGCGAACATAAATAAGACCGTATCTGCAGCGAGAAAACAAATTGAAGATATTGAATATATAAAAAATACAGTTGGTTTAGAGCGATTATCCGAGAACCTTCGGGACATTGCCTATGCCAGGTTAGAGGAACCGGATGCAACATTAAAGGAACTTGGCGAAAAACTTAGTTCTCCAGTAGGAAAGTCCGGTGTGAATCACAGATTAAGAAAACTGAGTCAAATTGCTCAGGATATTAGAGAAAAAGGGCATCTGTAATATTTTTTCAGTATTTGCTTTGGCAAAGCTGAAAATACTAAGATAAATTTATTTCATTTATAGCAAAATAGGAGGTTAACATGATTTCAAAAGAGATGGAGATTAAAATCCCTTCAGGATTAGACCCAAGCACCATTGCGTTATTCATTCAGATTGCAAGCCAGTATGACAGCAGTGTATATGTGGAGGTGAAAAACAAAAAGGTGAATGCCAAGAGCATTATGGGAATGATGACTTTAGGTGTTCCAGCAGGTGGAAAGATTAATGTAATTGCAAAAGGCGATGATGAAACAAAAGCAATTGAACATATAGGTAAGTATTTGAATAATGATTTGGCTCATTAGAAGAGACGAATCCTTGTAAAGAAATAATCCCCAGATGTGACTTTAGTCGCGGTGGTTTGAATGCTCGCATCCAAATCTTGCTCCGAAGCCACATCTGGGGATATTTCTTTGCAAGGATTCTGACTTTGCCAGACCGAAAAGAGAAAATCATTTTTGTCGGGAGATTTGAGATTTTAAGTGGAAGGTAAAGAATTCGAAACAAACAGAACCCCCGAAGCCTGGCATATGTAAAAATGCGCCTTAGAGCAAACTCTTAATGCGGTTGAGCATTAAGAGTGCAGTGATAGAGTGCATTTTTACATATGCCAGGCTTCGGGGGTTCGTCTGTTTAGCCACCAACCTCACTATTGCAGGGGCCGCAGGCCGTAATACCCGTAGATTAGCCTTTCATCAAATGAAATCAGAGCCCATTTTCCATCCTTAATTCCGAATACGATTTTTCCCGTAGTTTTTCTCGTTGGGCCGTTTTTCTTTGTTTCTTTGTACCAGTTTTTCAAGTTCTCAGATATGTCAATTTTTTCGATGGATGTCTGGCTGCTTCCTCCTAAGAGGGAGGAGATAGAGTTCTTTATGGAAGTCCATAAAGAGGAGTTTCCATCGGTAATCTGGGATTTGATTTCATCATAGATGGTTCCTGGCAGGCTGTAGAAGTCGATATTTTTTGTAGTGACGGTTACAGTGCAGGAGTTATAGGTTGCGGAGACATCGGTAATTTTGTAAGATGCCTGATCGACCATCTCATCACATAGAGTAGTTACGTCAATACTGTCAACATCTACGAGTGAGCCGAGTTCGCTATCACCGATGTATGTTTTTAATTGTTGTTTTACGAGTTCTCTTACGTTTGGTTCGGACTTCAGTGGTTCCGGTAAATCGGAAGGAGCCACGTCGGAGAAGTCCATATTTTTGGCGTAAGTGAAAATCTGCCTGGTTGCTTCCCGGCAACCTTGTTTTACGCGGGAAATGTAATAAAAGTATCCTCCGATTCCGCCTGCGATAAGGCAGCAGATAAGAATAGCTACAACGATCGGTACAAAGCTTTTTCTCTTAGGGGCAGGTTGATTTATGTCATTACCTGATGATACCTGATTGTAAACTGCATTGCTTAAAGGGGTGTGACATTTTTTACATATCTTTTCGTTCTCATCATAATATGTGCCACAGTTTGGACAATTCATGAGCAGCCCTCCTTTTTATAATAAAATTTTGAATCGTTCAGAAACATGCAAATTTAGTTGCTTTTTGTTCTGATTAGTTATTATAGAAATTATTTTTTCTTCTTTTTTCATAAAATAATCTGAAAAACATAGTTAGTATGCCTTCTTTTACATTTAAAAGTATAGGGGCTTTTTTTGTGTGTGTCAAGATAAGAGGTTTTTCGATTTTTCCCTGTATGGATAGACAAAAATTGCCGAAAAAGTTACAATAATAGCAAGTGATGATTATCAAAATCAAGTATAAAAAGATTCCGAGAGCAGATTATTGAATATAGGAGGGACAGATGTGAGAGGGAAGAAAGCAATTTTATGTATAGGCTATATTATTGTGGCAACGATTTGCATTGTAAGTATTGCGCTTTTATTTTTCAGCAGGAATAAGAATGAGAGTGAAAAATCGAAAAGAACAATCGGTGCTTTGTATATGACAATGAATAACCCGTATTTTGAAGTGATTAATGAGGAGATTAAAGCGGTTGTGGAAAGTAAGGGCGATGTGCTTGAAACAAGGGATTCGGGCATGGATGCGAAAGTGCAGGCAAAGCAGGTGGAGAAATTTATTGAAGAAAAAGTGGACTGTATTCTGATTAACGCTGTGGACTGGAAAAAAATAGGCTCTTCATTAAAAAAAGCAAAAAAAGCAGGGATTCCGGTGATTGCTGTGGATACGTTGATTTATAACCGGAGTTTTGTAGATGGTACGGTTGTTTCAAATAATTATCAGGCAGGAGAACAGTGTGCGAAAGATTTAATGAAACGGAGAAAAAAAGGGAAGATTCTTTTTTTAGTTCAGTCGGAAAATAAATCGGCAATCGACCGAATTAAAGGATTTAAGGAAACACTTGAGAAGGCTGGATGGAAGTATGAGAATGTAGGAGAACTTGAATGTCAGGGGCAGCTTGAACTTTCTCAGCCGCTGGTGGAAAAAGTTTTAAATAAAACGAAAGATATTGATGTGGTAATGGCATTAAATGATCCAAGTGCAATGGGGGCGATGGCTGCGTTAGATGCGGAGCATATGTTATCAGATGTTCTTGTATATGGGGCGGATGGTTCGCCGGAGGCTAAAACGATAATCTATGAAAATAAGATGGCGGCAACTTCAGCACAGTCACCAAGAACTACCGGAAAGAAAACTGTGGAAATGCTTTACAAAATTCTTGATGGAAAGAAAACTGAAAAGCAGTGCATTGTTCCTGTTTCCCTTATTACAAAAGACAATATAAATGATTATAGCCTGTCAGGATGGCAGTAAGAGGAAGGAGGAATATCAATGGAAAAAAGAAAGGACGCAGCAGGATATCAGCACCAGTGTTTTACGATGATGGTATTGCTTAATGTGATTATTGTTCTCTTTCTTACTTTTACCATCGTATTGACACAGTACAGGGTGGCGGCGGCCCAGGAAGCACAAAAATTTATTGGAACGCTTAAGGTGATGCCGGAAAGACCGGAACAAAGAATCATTATGGTAGTATTTTCTCTCTTTTTTTTATGTGGGATTATTTATTACAAGAGAAAAAATGAGGCCGAGGGCAAAGAGAAGGTTTTACTGTGGAATGTGTTCGAGATTATCTTTCTTATTTTTGTATTGAAAGAGTTAGATATGTCTTATAATGGAGTGATTTTTCTTGTAGTAGCGGATATGCTCATCTATGTCGAGGACAGGAAAAATAAATTGATATTTTTATTTATTGCATTTTTATGTTACATGGTATGCAGTTACAATCTTGTCACGATGTTTATTCCATTAAATTCTTTTGAGACGTGGGCTGCATTTTATGACTGGAATACAGAAAGGATTTTTCTCAGTGTAAAGACAATTTGTGAGATTACAAATATGGTCTTGTTTCTAATATACATTGTTATTCTTATGATGAAGGACCGAAGAGAGAGAGAACGAATCAAGCTTTTAAATGAACAGTTGCAAAAAGCAAATGAACAGCTTCATGAGTTCGCTCAGGAAAAAGAATTAATGGGAGAGACGAAAGAGAGAAATCGCCTGGCAAGAGAAATCCATGATACGCTGGGACATATTTTAACAGGAATATCAGTTGGGATTGATGCGGTACTGGTACTTATGGACATTGCACCAGATAAAGCGAAAGAACAGCTGGAAGGAATCGGCGATACTGCAAGACGTGGGCTTCAGGATGTCCGCCGTTCGGTAAGAAAGTTAAAGCCAGATGCATTAGAGCGAATGTCACTGAACAATGCGATTCATCAGATGATAGAGGATATGTCAAAGGTCACGAACACGAAAATTTACTTTGTTTCTTATATGGAAGAACTTGAATTTGAGGCAGATGAGGAGGAAGTCATTTACCGTATTATACAGGAGAGTACGACCAACGCTATTCGCCACGGAAAGGCAACAGAAATCTGGATTCGTATTAGCGAAAAAGATGAGGAGCTGATGATTATCATCAGTGATAATGGCTGCGGTTGTGAGTCAATAAAAGAAGGCTTTGGTTTAAAACATATAAGAGAAAGGGTAGAGCTTCTAAATGGTGAGGTTAACTATCAGGGAATGATTGGGTTTACGATTATTGCGAAGATACCGATTCGAAATAAGCTGACTGGAAAAAAGGATAGAGATGAGTTAAATAATCTCGCAGACAATAATGACAAAGCGAAGGACAGTCAGTGAAAATAGGAAAGAGGGTATTTTGAAATATATCAAGAAAATGTCGGCAAGATAAAAATAGAACTAAAATGAGATATTATTAAATATATCGAAAATAATAAATATAATAAAAATAAGAGGAATAGACAATGATCAAAGTATTAATAGCAGATGACCAGGAATTGATTCGGGAAAGTCTGAAAATTGTTCTTGGGGCAAATGAAGATATGGAAGTAACAGGAATAGCGGAAAACGGAGAGCAGGTACTTTCCGAAATAAAAAAGGAAAAGCCGAATGTTATATTGATGGACATTCGTATGCCAGGTATTGACGGTGTAGAATGTACTCGTCTGGTCAAGGAAAAATATCCAGATATTTATATTATCGTTCTCACAACTTTTGATGATGATGAATATATTTTTGGAGCGTTAAAGTATGGAGCAAGTGGCTATCTCTTAAAAGGAATTTCCATGAAGAATCTTGCGGAGGCAATTCGGACAGTTGTGAGTGGAAAGGCAATGATTAATCCAGAAATTACGGATAAGGTTGTAAAATTATTTAATCATATGGCACAGAGCAGCTATGCGATTCAGGTGGATAATGAACTTACAGAGGAATTGACAAAAACAGAATGGAGAGTCATTCAGAAAATAGGATGTGGAATGTCAAATAAAGAGATTGCATCGGAACTTGCACTTTCTGAAGGAACTGTCCGTAACTACTTAAGTTCCGTTCTCAGTAAGTTAGAACTCAGGGATAGAACGCAGCTTGCAATCTGGGCGGTGCAAACAGGAGCGGTAAATAGATATATTGGAGAATAAGGTAATTGATATAGTCGGATAAATAAATGAATTTGAATATCGGAGGAGACAATAATGGGAGATATAAAGTTAAAAAAAGGGACAGGAATCCTTTTTGTAATGGCAGTTCTTTTTATAAGCAGCCTGCTCTATCTACATTATGGAGACCAGAATACGCTCCGGGTAGGAATTTTTTATGGAAGCAATTGGGAGGTCCCCGGGACAGTGCATTATGAGATTCTTGATCAGGCGATTAAGAAGTTTGAATCGAAATATCCAAATGTAAAGGTAGAATATGAAAAGGGCATTCTTTCAAATGATTATTCAGAGTGGCTTTCAGAACAGATTTTAAAGGGAACGGAACCAGATGTGTATCTGGTATTGGATGAGGATTTTAATACTTTAGCATCGCTTGGTGCTTTGAAAAATTTAGATATGTTAGTTGGCGGTGATAAAGAATTTGGTTCCAATGTGTTTTATTCTTCTGTTTATAAAGCCGGACAATATGAAGGAAGCCAGTATGCACTTCCGATGGAATGTAATCCGACCCTGATGTTTGTAAATAAGACGCTTTTACAAAAAGAGGGAATTAAAGTCCCGGATAATGACTGGACGTGGGATGATTTTTATGACATCTGTAAAACAATAGTGAAAGATTCTGATGGAGATGGACAGATGGATCAATTTGGATGTTATGACTATACATGGCTACAGGCAGTATATTCGAACGGAATAACACCATTTAATCAGAGCGGGACATCCTCAAATTTTCTTGATGAAAAGTTTTCGCAGTCGCTTGAATTTGTAAAGCGCCTTGAAGCAACAAATCGGAATTATCAGGTCACATCTAATGATTTCGATTTGGGAAAAGTGGCATTTCGTCCGTTTACATTTTCTAATTATAGAACTTACATGCCATATCCGTGGAGAATCAAAAAATATTCTGGCTTTGAGTGGACATGTATCCGTATGCCAGCAGGACCTTCCGGGGATAACCGTTCGGAGATGAGTGCACTTATGGCGGGAATGAGTTCAAGGACAGAGAAAAAGCAATGTGCATGGGATTTTGTGAAGTTACTTACAACAGATACAGATATTCAAAAACTTGTATACGAAGATACCTCAGCAGCTTCTGTATTAAAATCTGTAAATACTTCACAGGATACAATGAATCTGCTGAATAAAGATACACCGGGAAACAGCATAATAGATATGTCCCTTCTTGATACATCAATTGATGCCGGAGTAATTCCAAATCGTTTTGAACAGTATGAAGAAGCTTATGAGAAAACAGACAGTCTTATTAAAAGTTATGTAGATGAGGAGGATGCCAGCAGCACATTTTTATTCCAAATGAAGAATCAAATCGACGAAATTCTAAAAAAGTGACAAATGTCATATAAGAATATGACAAATTCAAATTGATATCAATGACATTCGTTAGATGTATAAAAGCTATTGTTTTGTTATACTTTAATCACAAACAAAGCAAGTCAAAACTATAAAATGTATTTCTGGAATCTCTCCTATAGAAATCAGGTATAAAAGATTCCGTAAGTACATTGAAAAAGGGAACTTAAAGGAGGGAACGAAAGTAATGATTTATACGGTAACTTTTAATCCGGCATTAGATTATGTAGTATTTCTTGATAATCTGAAATTAGGAGATGTCAATCGTTCTACAAGAGAATCTATTTTTTACGGTGGAAAGGGAATTAACGTATCTACGATTTTGAATACTCTCGGCCTTGAAACAACAGCTCTTGGTTTTGTTGCAGGATTTACAGGAAAGGCAATTGAGGATGGACTGGCAGCACAGGGAATCCACACCGATTTCATTCATCTGCCAGAGGGCAATTCCAGAATCAATGTAAAAGTAAAACATGGCGATGAGACAGAGATTAACGGACAGGGACCAGTAATTACAGAAGAAGCAATCAATGAACTTTTTGCAAAGCTTGATACTCTTACAAAAGAAGATATTCTTGTATTGGCAGGAAGTATTCCAAACACATTGCCGGAAGACATTTATGAAAAAATCCTTGCAAGTCTCGAATCCAAAGGAATCCGTATAGTTGTAGATGCGACAAAAGATTTACTTCTTAATGTTTTAAAATATCATCCGTTCTTAATTAAGCCAAATAACCATGAACTTGGGGAAATGTTCGGAACAGTATGTAAAACAGATGAGGACATCGTACATTACGCAAAGAAGCTTCAGGAAAAGGGAGCAGTAAATGTATTGATTTCCATGGCTGGAGACGGAGCCATTCTTATCACAGAAGATGGTCAGAACATTAAGATGGGAACACCGAAGGGCAAAGTAGTAAATTCCGTTGGTGCCGGAGATTCTATGGTGGCAGGATTTATCACAGGATATATCCGCGGTGGTAATTATGAAGAAGCATTAAAGAGCGGTACAGCCGCAGGTAGTGCCACAGCATTTTCCGAGGGACTTGCATCTCTGGAAATGTATGAAAAGATGCTGAAACAGATTACCGAATAAAGTTTAAAAATGCTGAATCAAATCAGCGAATGTGCTTTGAATTTATTAAAAAGTTCCTGTTATCATTTTATATTCAAAAAGTTGAATATGATAGAAACTAAAATGAAACAGAAATTTGAGATAAAACAAAAAATATTTTAAATTTTTTAGAGAGGAAAAAATTATGAGAATTGTCGATTTGTTAAAGAAAGAGGCAGTTGTTCTTAACGCAGAAGTAAGCACAAAAGAACAGATGCTTGATTTACTCGTTGACCTTCATAAAGAAGTTGGCAACATCAAAGACAAAGCTGCTTTTAAAGCAGGAATCATGAAAAGAGAATCCGAAGGACCTACTGCAATTGCAGAGGGAATCTGTATTCCACATTCAAAAAATGAAGCAGTTATCAACCCAGGTATTGCAGCAATCACAGTACCATCTGGAGTTGACTGTGCAGCACTTGACGGAGAGCCATCCAATCTTTTCTTTATGATTGCAGCTCCTGCAGAAGGTTCTGATGTTCATTTGGAAGCATTATCCAGATTATCTACTATTTTAATGGATCCTGCTTTCCGTGAAAAGTTATTATCTGCCAAAGAAGTTGATGCATTTTTAGCAGCAATTGATGAAAAGGAAACAGAAAAATACGGAGAAGAAGACAAGGCAGCGCAGACAGCTGAAGTTCCTGCAAAGAAAGCCGGATACCAGGTTCTTGCAGTAACCGCATGTCCAACAGGTATCGCACATACTTATATGGCAGCCGAAGCACTTGAAGAAAAAGGTAAGGAATTAGGAATTTCTATTAAGGTAGAAACTAATGGTTCCGGTGGAGCGAAAAATGTTCTTACTCAGGAAGAAATTGATGCCTGCGACGGAATCATCATTGCAGCAGATAAAAATGTAGAAATGGCTCGTTTCGATGGCAAGCCAGTTATCAAAGTAAAAGTTTCCGATGGTATTCATAAATCTCAGGAATTAATCGAGAGAGCAGTAAAAGGTGACGGACCGATTTATCATCATGAAGGCGGTAAGGCAGCAAGCACTGCTTCCGAAGGAGATGAAAGCTTTGGACGTCAGATTTATAAACATCTGATGAACGGTGTTTCTAATATGCTTCCATTCGTTATCGGTGGTGGTATCCTTATTGCGATTGCCTTTTTGTTAGATGATTATTCTATCGACCCATCTAACTTTGGTATGAACACACCAATGGCAGCATTCTTTAAGACAGCCGGTGGTGTAGCATTTAACTTCATGCTTCCAATTCTTGCAGGATTCATTGCGATGAGTATTGCTGATCGCCCTGGTTTAATGGTTGGTTTTGCCGGTGGTGCAATCGCAAGTGCCGGAACAACATTTGCTTCTTGTTTTAATTCAGACATCACGGTAATTTCCGGTGGTTTCCTTGGAGCATTATTTGCAGGTTTTCTGGCAGGTTATCTGGTATTAGCTTTAGAAAAGATTACTGAGAAAATGCCAAGTTCCATGGATGGTCTCAGACCAATGTTAATTTATCCAGTTGCAGGTCTTTTATTAATCAGTGTGATTATGTTTGCAATTAACCCATTCTTCTCCTGGTTAAACCAGTTACTTGCTGACGCATTAAACTCCTTATCCGGAGCAAACAGTATTTTACTTGGATTAATTATTGGTGGTATGATGTCCATTGACATGGGTGGTCCATTCAACAAAGCAGCATATGTATTTGGTACAGCTTCTTTAGCATACCAGACAGACGCAGGTTACATGATCATGGCAGCCGTTATGGTAGGTGGAATGGTTCCTCCAATCGCTATTGCCATTGCTTCATGGGTATTTAAAAACAAATTCACAGATAACGATAGAAAAACAGCACCAGTTAACGCAATCATGGGACTTTGCTTCATCTCTGAAGCAGCCATTCCATACGCAGCAGGAGATCCCCTCCACGTTATTCCTTCTTGTGTAATCGGTTCAGCAGTAGCCGGAGCGTTATCTATGGCATTCAAATGTACACTGATGGCACCTCATGGTGGAATCTTCGTATTCCCAGTAGTAGGAAATCCATTAATGTATATCATTGCTTTAGCAATCGGTTCCATCGTTGGAGCAGTTATGCTTGGCCTTTTAAGAAAGCCAGTAGAAAGCAAGTAGTCACAATTTCTGTATAATAAGTGACAGGCAAATGTCTAATAACATGTAAACATGTTGCCGTTAGTCATTGACTGGTATCTTAGAGAATATCTATCATGAAGATACCGGTCACAGATTAAAAAAACAATTTCTTAATTTAGTTGCTATAAATGAAGAAGAAATCTCAGAAACAGTGGAAAGTTACTGTTTCTGGGATTTCTTCTTTTTTGACATTTATTGACTTTCTTATCTAAAAAAATTATAATGTAAATAACTATTAAAAGTCGTATAAGTCATATAAAAATATTTTCCCAGCAAGAATGCTGGGACATTCTTGAATTAAACGCTTTAAATATGATTTGTATTCCAGGTAACAATACATTTATATATTTGATTATGAATGTCAGAAAGCATTTTTGAATATACTATATATGAATGTTTGTTTTCGAAAAAAGTAACTGAAAAGAGGAGGGAATGACATGAGATATGAAATCAGCGAAGTCGTAAAAAAAGACCAGGTTATGGAATTGGTTTTTGGTAACTGCAGTAAGCCGAGAGATTTACTGGGACGACATTTTATCTTACAAGGACAGGTTATCTCTGCCTATCATCCAGATGCGGTAAAGATGGAAGTTGTTTCAGAGGATGGTGAGCATTATCCTATGGATACTGTAGAAAGACAGCCAGTATTTTCACTGTTTCTTCCTCATAAAAGACCATTCTCTTATCAGATACATATGACGTTTCATGATGGAAATACTTATATAAGTAGTGATCCGTACAGTTATGAAGGGCTGATTACGGAAGAAGAAGAAAAATTATTCTCAAAAGGAAACTGGACAGAAGTTTATCATAAGATGGGCTGTCATAAAGTAAAACTTGGAAATACAGAAGGAATGTATTTTGCAGTATGGGCACCAGGAGCAAGGCGTGTCAGCGTAGTTGGTGATTTTAATTATTGGAATGGGATGTTATATCCGATGCACAAAATGGAGAACTCCGACATTTTTGAACTGTTTATTCCAGGACTTTCCTGTGGACAGTTTTATAAATTTGAAATAAAAAATGTACAGGGTGACATAATACAGATGATTGACCCATATGCCGTAATGAATGAGGAAAAGGAAAACGGCGCGTCAAGAATGTTTGATCTTGGGCGATTTCGCTGGGAGGATTCGAGATGGCTTTCCAAACGATATCATGGAAATGTTTTTAAGACACCGATGTCTGTGTGTGAAGTACGGATTAGTGAATTAGATTCCCCGGATGAGAAAGTACAGGAAATTGTGCAGGATATGGGGCATACACATATTTTACTCCGAGGCACATCGGAGAGAGCGAAACTCGGAGTGGAAAGAGGATTTTTTGAGCCGACATTTTACGGGAACACACCGGATACAATGCGATTTTTTGTGAACCGTTCACATAAAAGAAATATTGGAGTTATGTTAGAAATATCACCAGAATATTTAACAAGAGCAGTACATCTTTTTGAGAAAAAACATCCGCAGGCAGTCAACTATCTTCTTGCTAATATCTTGTTCTGGATAAAAGAATATCATATCGATGGATTTGTATTTCGGGGATTGAGTGAGAATTCTTCTGATTTTCTTGAGAAAGCAAAAGAAGTAATAAAAAAAGAAGACAACAGTGTACTGTTCATTGGGGAAGAAATAAAAGGAAAACAGACAAGAGACTTCTTTGACTTTGAATGGAATATGGAATTAAAAGCAGGAGTGGAAGAATATCTTGGAACAGATTTTGAGAAGAGACAGGGAAAATATTTCTGTCTTTCACAACCATTGATGAAGGGAGATTTCTCTAATACACTGCTTTTACTTAATAAAGAGAAAAATAATCTTTTTGATGAATCTCTCATTGACAAGAAGCCTTCATGTGATTATGATAAGTTAACAGGAGTCAGGATGTCTTATGGCTATCTGATGGGAGTGCCCGGAAGAAAGGCATGGGATCTTCATTCACATGAAAATATTTCTTCGCAGGAATATGTGAAGTCCCTGATTCGGATTTATCAGGAATATCCTGCCCTTTATGAGTATGATCCACTGAGAGCTTCTTTTGAGTGGATTAACGGGATGGATGCGGAGTCCTCTGTATTAAGATTTATGAGAAAGTCACCGTCAGGCAGAGATAATCTGCTATTTATATGTAACTTTGGCACAGAAGAGAAAGAGAACTGCCAGGTAGGTGTTCCGAAAGCTGGAAAGTATACAATGATTTCGAATAGCGATGCTGTGGAATTTGGCGGCGAAGGCAGAGACGAGCATCAGGAAGTTCAGGCGGTCTCTGAATGTTGGGATTTGAGACCATACTCCATTAAAATATCTGTGCCGCCACTGGCGACATTGATTTTTAAGTTTTAAAGGGTTTTATATATATTTATAATATTAGATATGAAATAGTGGTATGTGTTTGAAAGTGTTTTTTTATAAAGCGAGATGTGCAGATTGTTTTTTGTTTTTTCGATATGTACTAGAGCATTTTTCAAACACGCTATAGGAAGAGAAAGGTGTGTTTAATAATGAAAGAAGATTGTATATTCTGTAAGATTGCAAAAGGAGAGATTCATTCTGCTACGGTTTATGAAGACAGCCATTTCACAGTAATTCTTGATGTGAATCCGGCAACAAAGGGACATTGTCTCATTATCCCTAAGGAACATTTTGACAATATTTATGATTTAGATGGAGAGACAGCTGGCAAGTTATTTGCATTGGCTACCTGCATCGCAAGAGCAATGAGAGATGCGTTAAAGTGTGACGGGCTGAACCTTGTTCAGAATAATGGAGAGATTGCAGGACAGACTGTAAATCATTTCCACTTACATCTGATTCCTCGTTATGAGGGAGATGGACTGAATCTTAACTGGCCACAGCAGGAGATTTCCGCGGAGCAGTTAGAAGAAATCAGACAGTCAATTAAGAAATCTATCTAATTATTTATTAATTGCTTATGGTAAAATTCTGGAAATTTGCATTTTGTAAGTATTGATGGTTTTCCGGAATGTTGTTTACAAAGGTGATTCAAAGTATCTGCTTTATAAATATCAGATAGTTTGGATGAAAAAATAATTAGGGATATTTATAGTAATTTTTACAATAATTTCAGTAATAGGAAGGACAGAGTATGGGTAAATTAGATTTTAAGCCGGGTAATATGTTATACCCTCTTCCGGCGGTTATGGTATCGGTGAGAGATAAAGAGGGAAATGATAATATTATAACAGTGGCCTGGACAGGAACGGTATGTACCAATCCACCCATGCTCTACATTTCTGTTCGCCCAGAGAGACATTCCTATAAAGCGTTACATGAAACAGGGGAATTTGTTGTAAACCTCACTACGGAAAAGATTGCAAAAGCAACCGATTTCTGTGGTGTCCGTTCCGGAAGGGATATGGACAAGTTTGAACAGACTGGCCTGATTAAAGGGGAAGCAAAGAAAATTAATGCTCCTGTCATTGAGGATAGTCCGGTAAATATCGAGTGCCGTGTCAGAGAGGAAGTGCCACTTGGTTCTCACACGATGTTTATAGCAGATGTTGTTCATGTGACAGTAGACGATTCCTATATGGATGAGAGAGGAACGTTTCATTTAGAGAAGGCAGCACCAATTGTATATTCTCACGGGACATATTTTGGACTGGGAGAATCTTTGGGGACATTTGGATATTCTGTTCGCAAGAAGAAAAAAAAGAGAAAAAATAGATAAATTAAAACATTTATTTTGTAATAATTTCTGATTTACAATAAATCAGGGAATATGATATAATAAAATGATTCTAGGTTTAATTTGAATTATGAAGAAAAGTACATATTTGTTTGAGATATAAAATATTATGACAGGAATTTTTGAAACAGGATTACAGGTAGTTTATAACTATTCAGATAAAAATAACCATATAAGAGAAGGCATCGGGAATACGTCTTTGTAAACGGATTATGAATAGTTACGATAATTTTATTTTTATTTTGAATTCATTTTTGTGTAGAGAGTAATCTTTGGAATAGAAATTCCATTTTTTTGGTTGATATTTTATTATCTGATTTTTTGAAATGAAAATATTTTGATTAAAAATCTGTTATTTGGATTTTTATGTTTAAAATGAAAATAATTTGAATAGAATTTGTTATTTGGAATTTTGTACAAAATAGAAGCTTTTTATTTGAATTTGGAAATTTAATAGAAATATTATAAATTGGATTTAATTTGTTTAAATTCCTATATTTATATAAAAATATTTTAGTTAGGAATTTATTACTTGAATTTTTTTACATAGAAGTTTTTACTTAGAATTTATTTAGTTTTACTTAAGTTTGAAAATTAGTGTTAAGAATAATAACGTTTAGAATAGATTATAGAGGTGCGAAATGGAACAGTATATTATTAAAGGTGGTAATCCGTTAGTTGGTGAAGTTGTAATTGGTGGAGCAAAGAATGCAGCATTAGGAATTCTGGCAGCTGCCATTATGACTGATGGAGAATGTTTAATTGATAATATGCCGAATGTTAGAGATACCAATGTTCTTTTACAGGCAATGGAAGGCATTGGAGCAACGATTGACCGTAAGGGAGATAATGAAGTTGTAATCAGTGGAAAGAATATCGATTCTACTGGAGACTTAATTGTAGATAATGAATATATTAGAAAAATCAGAGCTTCCTATTATTTAATTGGAGCTTTACTTGGTAAGTATAGAAAAGCACAGGTTGTTCTTCCGGGAGGATGTGATATCGGAAGCCGTCCAATCGACCAGCACATTAAGGGATTCCGTGCACTTGGTGCGGAAGTTAAGATTGAACATGGCATGATTATCGCACAGGCAGAACAGCTTGTTGGAAACCGCATTTACTTAGATGTGGTTTCCGTTGGTGCAACAATTAATATTATGATGGCAGCATCACTCGCACAGGGTAATACTGTAATTGAGAATGCTGCAAAAGAGCCGCATATCGTGGATGTTGCGAACTTCTTAAACAGCATGGGAGCCAATATTCGCGGTGCTGGAACTGATGTTATCCGTATCAAAGGTGTAGAGAAGTTCCACGATACAGAATATTCTGTAATTCCAGACCAGATTGAGGCTGGAACTTTCATGATGGCAGCGGCAGCTACCAGAGGAGATGTTCTGATTAAGAACGTAATTCCTAAACATTTAGAGACAATTTCTGCGAAGTTAATAGAGATTGGAGCAGAGATTGAAGAGTCTGATGATGCAGTAAGAGTTGTGGCAGCGCAGCGTCTGCGTCACACACAGATCAAGACACTTCCATATCCGGGATTTCCTACAGATATGCAGCCACAGATGGCAATTACACTGGGGCTTTCTACAGGTACAAGTACGATTACAGAAAGTATTTTTGAGAATCGTTTTCGCTATGTAGAAGAGCTTCGTCGTATGGGAGCCAATATTAAGATGGTAGAAGGCAACACTGCGATTATTCACGGTGTTGAGAAGTATACAGGTGCATCAGTAGCAGCACCAGACCTTCGTGCAGGAGCAGCTCTTGTTATCGCAGGACTTGCAGCCGAAGGATATACAACGGTAACTCAGATTGGTTATATTCAGAGAGGATATGAGAGATTCGATGAGAAGCTCCGTGCTCTTGGGGGATTGATTGAGAAGGTTGATTCCGAGAAAGAAACCAATAAATTTATTTATAAAACAGGTACTGTAAATTAAGAATTGGAGATGAAGAGTATAATGGAAAGAAGATTATTTACATCAGAATCTGTAACAGAAGGACATCCGGATAAGATGTGTGACCAGGTTTCTGATGCTATACTTGATGCATTAATGGAAAAAGACCCTATGAGCCGTGTTGCCTGCGAGACAGCAATGACAACAGGCCTTGTACTTGTTATGGGAGAAGTAACAACAAGTGCATATGTGGACATTCAGAAGCTTGTCCGTGATACGATCAAAGAGATTGGATATACAAGGGGTAAATATGGTTTTGACGCAGATACATGCGGTGTTATGGTTGCTTTAGATGAGCAGTCTTCCGATATTGCTATGGGTGTTGATAAAGCACTTGAAGCAAGAGAGAACAAGATGAGCGATGAAGAATTAGAAGCAATCGGAGCTGGAGACCAGGGTATGATGTTCGGTTACGCCAGCAACGAGACAGAAGAGTATATGCCATATCCTATCGCATTAGCTCACAAGTTATCCAGACAGCTCACAAAGGTTCGTAAAGACGGAACTCTGTCTTACTTAAGACCAGACGGAAAGACACAGGTTACTGTAGAATATGACGAGAATGGTAAACCAGACCGTCTCGATGCGGTTGTTCTTTCTACACAGCATGATCCTGAAGTCACACAGGAACAGATTCATGAAGATATTAAGAAATACGTTTTTGATGCAATTCTTCCACGAGATATGGTTGACGAGAATACAAAGTTCTTCATTAACCCTACAGGAAGATTCGTAATCGGTGGACCACACGGAGACAGTGGATTAACAGGAAGAAAGATTATCGTAGATACTTATGGTGGATATGCACGTCACGGCGGCGGAGCATTCTCAGGCAAGGACTGCACAAAGGTAGACCGTTCTGCTGCTTACGCTGCAAGATATGTAGCTAAGAACATCGTAGCAGCCGGACTCGCAGATAAATGTGAGATTCAGTTATCCTACGCAATCGGTGTAGCACAGCCTACATCTATCATGGTAGATACTTTCGGAACAGGGAAGATTGCAGAAGATAAACTCGTAGATATGGTTCGCGAGAACTTTGATTTAAGACCAGCAGGAATCATTAAGATGCTTGATTTAAGAAGGCCAATCTATAAGCAGACAGCGGCTTATGGTCATTTTGGAAGAAATGATCTTGATCTCCCATGGGAGAAGCTTGATAAAGCAGAGACTCTTAAGAAGTATCTGTAAGATGCTAATCTGCTAAGCTAAGGCAAAGGAGATAGGCTCTTTTTGAGGGCTGACTTTGGCTGCTGGAGGGAAATCAGAAGTTTGGGAGATACATGGTTAGCTGCACTACTTTAAGGCAAGTGGGAGAGTTATTTTTCGACGTATTGTAGGGATTAGATAGAACATTAGCTGTAAGAAACTTTTGCCGGATTGCTCAAAGAAATTAAAAAAAGAAGGGGTTGTTCTAAGCTTGAATTTTGTGACTTTGTGCTGTGGAATTCTGACTGTAACCTTGCGAGCTCGTTTTCGAGCAAGGTTGTTTTATCAGGCAGAATGGAACGTTTAGCACAACGGAACAAAATCAAGCTTAGAATAACCCCTTCTTTTCTAAATCCTTCTGGCAAGCTGGTTACACTTTCTCCACCACAGTGACGTCTGTTTACCCGCAAATCCAAAATTGCATGTTAAAAAATAATCAATTTTTTCAAAAAATCTATTTACGAATGTCTTTGAAAATGATATAGTGTGGTAGTAATTTTATGGATGGTATTCAAAGCGAAACCATACCCCCATGTAACTGGCAGATATTGAGCTTATATCTTTAGGAATAAGACTCGGAGTATCACCGTGCGAAAGGCAGGGTGATGAATTATGAGAACAGGAATTATAGGTGCAGGGAAAGTTGGGTGTTCCCTTGGTAAGTATTTCAGATTAAATAATCTGAAAATAACAGGATATTACGATGTGAATGAGAATCTTGCGAAAGAGGCGGCGACTTTTACAGAGACGACCTTTATAGAAGATTTGGAGACAATTGTAAAGATAAGTGATACTCTGTTTCTTACTGTTCCTGATGATTTGATCACCACAGTGTGGAATCAGATGAAAGATATGTCCCTTGAGGGAAAGTTTATATGTCATTGCAGTGGTGCTTTATCAGCCGGAGATGCATTTCCCGGAATTGATAAGTGTGGTGCTTTCGGATATTCTGTCCATCCGCTCTTTGCAGTCAGCGATAAATACAATTCTTACAAAGAGCTATCACATGCGTATTTTGTAATAGAAGGCGATGAGAAGCATCGGGAAGAAATCGCCGGGATTTTTAATAATCTTGGAAATGAGGTGCGTTATATAGCAGCAAAGGATAAAGTGAAATATCATTGTGCTGCCGCCGTATGCAGTAATCATGTGGTTGCACTGATACAGGAAAGTCTTGATCTGATGCAGGAGTGTGGGTTTGATGAAGAGAGTGCGCTTAAGGCATTAGCTCCAATTATGCTTGGAAATATGCAGCATATTGCAGAGCGTGGAACTGTAAATAGTCTCACTGGTTCGGTGGAAAGAGCCGATGTAAAGACCGTGGAAAAGCATTTGAACTGTCTGGATGAGAAACAGCAAATGCTTTATCGCCTTTTGTCAGAAGTTCTTATTTCCATAGGAGAAAAGAAAAATCCGGGCAGAGATTATGGAAGGCTAAAACACATTCTCGGAAATGAGTAAGACTGTCTGACCACAAATCATTTCGCGATTTTATCAGATGATGATTTGATGAAGCGAAGATTTTGTGTGAGGGTTGCATGACAACAACATAGGGACAGCGAATCAGGAGGTATATAATGAAGAACACGGTAACAACTTTTCAGGCAATGAAAGATAAAGGTGAAAAGATTTCTATGCTGACAGCATACGATTATTCCACAGCAAAGTTAGAAGATGCTGCAGGAATTAACGGAATCTTAGTTGGAGATTCCCTCGGAAATGTTGTTTTAGGATATGATACTACAATCCCAGTAACAGTAGAAGATATGATTCATCATGGAGCTGCTGTTGCAAGAGGAGCAAAGAATTCTTTAGTAGTAGTAGATATGCCTTTCCTTTCTTATCAGACTTCTGTTTATGATGCAGTTGTAAATGCCGGAAAGATTATGAAAGAGACACAGTGTGACTGTGTGAAGTTAGAGGGTGGAAAAAGTGTGTGTCCACAGATTAAGGCAATCACTGATGCTTCTATTCCAGTAATGGCACATCTTGGACTCACTCCACAGTCCGTCAATGCTTTTGGTGGATTTAAAGTACAGGGTAAAACTGTAGAGGCAGCACAGCAGCTTATTGAAGACGCAAAGGCAGTAGAAGAAGCAGGAGCATTTGCTGTTGTTTTAGAATGTGTTCCAGCCAAACTTGCCCGCAAGGTAACAGAGGCGTTACATATTCCTACGATTGGAATCGGAGCAGGAGAGGGCTGCGATGGACAGATTCTTGTCTATGCAGATATGCTCTCTATGTTTTCTGATTTTACACCGAAGTTTGTACGAAGCTTTGCAAATGTAGGGGAGATTATGTCACAGGCATTCAAAGATTATGATGCCGCAGTAAAGGACAGCTCCTTCCCGGCACAGGAACATACATTTAAGATTGCTGATGAAGTGTTAGATAAGCTTTATTAATGCTGGATTAATAAATCTGATATTTTCGATTTGAAAATCGTTTTAGTATGGGATGCTAGAGCGTGTTTGAAAAATCATTCCAGCAATCTGCACACCCCAATTTGCGGTATATTTTGCCTTCATTCGGTTGCCGTAGCCCACTACGCCGCCCTCATTCAGGCGAAATCTCCCGCAAATTGTGATGCACATCTTGCAGAAAGCATTTTTCAAACACGCTCTAGAATCAGGCATTATAAATATATAAAAGAAGGATAATAAGATTATGGAAAAAGTATATACAGTAAAAGAAGTAAGAGAGCAGGTAAAAGCATGGAGAAGAGAGGGCCTTACCGTTGGTCTTGTCCCTACAATGGGATATCTTCACGAAGGACATGCAAGCTTAATCAAAAAAGCAGTAGAGCAGAATGATAAAGTTGTTGTCAGTGTATTTTTAAATCCTACACAGTTTGGACCAACAGAAGACTTAGAAGCTTATCCAAGAGATTTCGAGGCAGACTGTAAGCTTTGTGAATCTATTGGAGCAGCTATGGTATTTCACCCAGAACCATCTGAAATGTATGCACCAGATTTTTGTACATGGGTGGATATGGATGTTCTTTCTAAGACATTATGTGGAAAGAGCAGACCAATTCATTTCAGAGGAGTATGTACCGTTGTAAGTAAACTCTTTAATATCGTAACACCGGACCGTGCTTATTTTGGACAGAAAGATGCACAGCAGCTTGCTATCATCCGTCGTATGGTAAGAGACTTAAATATGGATATCGAAATTGTTGGATGTCCAATCGTGCGTGAAGAAGATGGTCTGGCAAAGAGTTCAAGAAATACTTATTTAAATGAAGAGGAAAGAAAGGCAGCACTCATTTTAAGTAAAGCTGTATTCCTCGGTAAAAAAATGGTAGAAGATGGAGAGACATCTGCAGCAGCAGTAAAAGAAGCAATGATTAAGAAGATTGAGTCTGAGCCAATGGCTAAGATTGATTATGTGGAGGCAGTAGACGGATTATCCATGCAGCCTGTAGAAGAAATCAAAGCCCCAGTATTAGTAGCTATGGCCGTTTATATTGGAAAGACAAGACTCATCGATAACTTTATCGTAGAGTAACAAGTGGATTAAAGAATATTTCAAGCACACGCAGAGTTATTCAGAGCTAAGTAGTTTATATCGAAAATGAATATAAATTAAAATTCAGGTAGCTTTGAATAATGATTTATTTAATATTTTGTAATTAAGAAGACATAGAGATTTTTCGGAGGAATAGATACAATGCAGATTACAATGTTACAGGGAAAGATTCACAGAGCAACTGTTACTCAGGCTGAACTTGATTATGTTGGAAGCATCACAGTAGATGAGGATTTACTTGACGCGGCCGGTATCAGAGAATACCAGATGGTTCAGATTGTAGATGTAAATAATGGAAACCGTTTTGAGACATACACAATTGCCGGCGAAAGAGGCAGCGGCGTTATGTGTTTAAATGGTGCCGCAGCAAGATGTGCCAGTGTAAATGATAAGATTATCCTCATGGCTTATGCACAGATGACTCCAGAAGAAGCCAAAGAAAATAAACCAAATGTTGTATTTGTAAATGATGAGAATAAAATCAGCCGTGTTACAAATTATGAAAGACATGGGCGTTTATTCGACATGGAGAGGTTAGGATAAAAAATGTTAAAAGGAAAAACCGTCGTTTTAGGAGTAACTGGAAGTATTGCCGCTTATAAAATTGCAAATCTTGCAAGTATGCTCGTAAAACAGCACTGTGATGTGCATGTGATTATGACAAAAAACGCAACGAACTTTATCAATCCGATTGCATTTGAGACATTGACAAATAATAAATGTCTCGTAGATACATTTGACAGAAATTTTCAGTTTCATGTAGCACATGTGTCTGTGGCACAGAAAGCAGATGTGATGATGATCGCACCAGCTTCCGCCAATATTATTGCCAAGCTTGCTCATGGAATTGCAGATGATATGTTAAGCACAACAGCCTTAGCCTGCAGTGCAAAGAAAATCGTATCTCCTGCAATGAATGTGCATATGTTTGAAAATCCGATTGTACAGGATAATTTAAACATATTGAAGAAATACGATATGGAAGTGGTAGAGCCTGCAGTTGGTTATCTTGCATGCGGAGATACAGGGGCAGGAAAGATGCCAGATCCGGAAGTTTTGTATGAATATATCATAAAGGAAATTGCCTGTGAAAAAGATTTAAAGGGCAAAAAGATTATGGTAACTGCCGGTCCGACGCAGGAAGCTATTGACCCTGTCCGCTACATCACAAATCACTCTACAGGAAAGATGGGATATGCCATCGCAAAAAGAGCAATGCTCCGCGGAGCGGACGTAACACTTGTCTCCGGTCCCGTTGCACTCGATCCAGTTCCATTTGTGAAAATGGTTCCTGTAACTACGGCACAGGATATGTTTGAAGCAGTCAGCGGCGGTTTTCCAGAGCAGGATATCCTCATTAAAGCAGCAGCAGTAGCAGACTATCGTCCGTCTAATGTCAGCGATGAGAAGGTAAAAAAGAGAGATGGAGATATGGCGATCGCTCTCGAAAGAACAACCGATATACTTGGCTATGTCGGAGAGCATAAGAAGCCAGAACAGATTATTTGCGGATTTTCCATGGAAACACAAAATATGCTTGAAAATTCCCGAAAAAAATTAAAGAAAAAACATCTTGATATGATTGTAGCTAACAATTTGAAAGAGCAGGGGGCTGGATTTGGAACAGATACCAACAGGGTTACAATCATTTCAGAAAAAGAAGAAAAAAATCTCGAACTCATGTCCAAAGAGGAAGTAGCAGATGAGATTTTAAACTATATTCTTGAGATGAAGTAGACTTTTGGCAGACAGACGAACTCTGAATCCTTTATCAATAGTATCTGTGACTTTAGCCGCGGGTGTTAAATACTCGCTTTCGCACTCGTGTTCAACACTTGCTCCCAGGCCACGGATACTATTGATAAAGGATTCAGAGTTCTGTCTTCTGGGGGGATTCAGAAAACCTATCGGTAGTTTTCTACTTGCTCTGGAGAGTGGGGAAGAATGTAGTTTTTTGGTAGGATTTGAGGGAGAGAGCTGGAGAGTTTGGCTGGATTCAAGTTATCTATAGAGTAGAAAAAGATTAAAAAACTAAAAACTTACTATTTAATAGAAACCCCTCCTGAGAATCCCCAAATCCTCCCCCCCCCTATTTTATAAAATTTAGTTTGCCAAAGTCAGAAAACAAAAAAATCATATCCTAGAAAATGTGGCCTGGGAGCAAGTGTTGGATGCGAGCGTGAAAGCGAACATTCAACACGCCACGACGAAAGTCACATTTTCTAGGATATGATTTTCCTGTTTTCGTCTCCCAAACCTAAAAATTTTATAAAATATTTGTTAAATATTGTTTAGTTTTTGAAAAGTTGTGTTTTAAAAATCAATTTATGTTATAATCGTATTACAATAAAGTAAATAAAAGAGTATTGTCGGGGAAGGCAGCATAATTGGGATTTTCTATTATCAAAAGTTATAGAAGACCACAAATACTGTGTGGGCGAAAAGTACTCCTGTTGCAGGCAGGCTTTCTTTCACATAAGAGTTACAAGAAAGTCAGCAAAGAATGGAGAGGTGTTTATGAAGCATATTTTGATAATAGAGGATGAAAGAGCTGTTGCGGAATTAGAAAGAGATTATTTGGAGATTAATTCTTTTAAAGTATCTATTGAAGAAACGGGTGAGGGCGGATTACAAAGAGCGTTGAAAGGAGATATTGATCTTATTATATTGGATTTGATGCTTCCTGATATGGATGGATTTGAGATATGCCGGGAGCTTCGCCATAGAATAGATATACCAATTCTTATTGTTTCCGCAAAGAAAAGTGATATTGATAAGATAAGAGGATTGGGCATTGGAGCAGATGATTATATTACGAAGCCATTTAGTCCGAACGAACTGGTTGCAAGGGTAAAAGCACATTTAAATCGCTATATCAGACTCACCAGGAAACGTATTGATGTAAATGAATATATAGAATACCCAGGATTGAAAATTGATAAAAGTGCCCGTAGAGTCTTCGTAAATGAAGAAGAAAGATTTTTTACTACTAAGGAATTTGATCTTCTTACTTATCTCGCAACACATCCAAACCATGTATTTTCCAAAGATGAATTATTCAGTGCAGTGTGGGGAATGGATTCAATGGGTGAGATTGCGACAGTAACAGTTCATATTAAAAAGATACGAAAGAAAACAGAGAATGCAAATGTAAAGTCCGGATATATTGAAACGGTCTGGGGATCAGGTTATCGTTTTAGAGTTATTGACAGTGATGTAAGTGGAGAAAGAGAAAGTATTGTAGATGCCATTTGATTTTAAGAATCTGAATAAGTATAATAGAGGAGATAAAAGACTGAAGTAATAGAGGAGTAGTAAAGAATATATGGTAAAGAAAAAGAGAGTTCCGATTGTATTTGAAGACGATGCAGTAATTGTATGTGAAAAACCTGCAAGTATGCCGGTACAGAGCGATCATACAAGAGATATGGATGTGCTTACAATACTAAAGCATCATATTTTTGAGGAGCAAAATAGTGAGGAAGAACCATATCTTGCCGTTGTTCACCGTCTGGACAGACCAGTAGGTGGATTAATGGTTCTTGCTAAGACAAAAGAGGCTGCTGCAAATCTTAGCGAACAGATTCAAAATTTTGAATTTGAAAAAAACTACCAGGCAGTTGTGTGTGGAAATCTTAGAGAGGACTTTGGAACTTTTGAAGATTATCTCCTGAAAAATGGAAAGACAAATAAAACAGAAGTAGTGAAAGCAGGAACACCGGGAGCCAGGAAAGCAGAACTGGATTATGAATTGATTGACTGTATTGAGACAAAAGAAGGAGTGCTTACATGGATCCTTGTCATTCTTCATACAGGCCGTCATCACCAGATTCGAGTACAGTTTGCTTCTCGTGGACTTGGACTTTATGGCGATACAAAATATAATTCAAAGTTCCAGAAAACGAAAAAGAAATATACAGAGATTGGATTATATTCTACAAGGATATCCTTTAATCATCCGGTAACTGGGGAGAGAATGACATTTAAGATAGAACCATCAGGAGAAGCATTTGAGAAGATGGATGTAGAAGCATTTTAAAAAATAGCACTGCCAGCTATTTATTGGTGGTGCTATTTTTGTATACATATTTATGTATATTTTCTCGCTTTATATAGTCATATTCTTGACAAATCAAGGGAGTTATTTTACAATAAAAAACAGACTGACAGTGCGGATTGTTGCGGGAATTGAAGCAGCAATCCTTTATCTTTGTATCATAAAAAATATGTTAGATATCATGTTATATAAGAAGAAAGGAAATATTATGGCTAAGGAAAAGAAGCTTGTAGAAGCAATCACTCCAATGGATAAAGATTTTACCCAGTGGTATACAGATGTAGTAACAAAGGCAGAGTTAATTTCTTATTCTAACGTAAGAGGATGCATGATCATCCGCCCAAGAGGATATGCAATCTGGGAGAATATCCAGAAGCAGTTAGATGCAAGATTTAAAGAGACAGGGGTAGAGAACGTATATCTTCCAATGTTAATTCCTGAGAGTCTTTTACAGAAAGAAAAAGATCATGTAGAAGGTTTTGCACCAGAAGTAGCATGGGTAACTCATGGTGGAGAAGAGAAACTTGCAGAAAGACTTTGTGTACGTCCTACATCAGAGACCTTATTCTGCGACCATGTAAAGGACATCGTACATTCTTATCGTGACCTTCCAGTTGTATACAATCAGTGGTGCTCCGTACTTCGCTGGGAAAAGACAACTCGTCCATTCCTTCGTTCTTCTGAGTTCTTATGGCAGGAAGGACATACTTTCCACGCAACAGCAGAGGAAGCAAAAGAAAGAACAGAGCAGATGCTCAACGTATACGCAGATTTCTGTGAGCAGGTTTTAGCGATTCCATTAGTAAAAGGAAGAAAGACAGAAAAAGAAAAATTTGCCGGTGCAGAAGCTACTTACACAATTGAGGCATTAATGCATGACTGTAAGGCATTACAGTCCGGTACAAGCCACAACTTTGGTAACGGATTTGCAAAGGCTTTTGGTATTGAGTATACAAATAAAGAGAATAAACTTTCTCCTGTATACGAGACTTCATGGGGAATGTCCACTCGTATCATCGGTGCGATCATCATGGTACACGGTGATGACAGCGGACTTGTATTACCTCCAAGAATCGCTCCAGTACAGACAATGATCATCCCAATCCAGCAGAAGAAAGACGGTGTTTTAGATAAAGCATTTGAGATTCGTGATACTCTGAAGTCCAACTTCTCTGTAAAAGTAGATGATTCCGATAAATCCCCAGGATGGAAGTTCAGCGAACAGGAAATTCAGGGAATTCCTACCCGTATCGAAATCGGACCAAAGGATATCGAAAAAGGTCAGGCAGTTATCGTTCGTCGTGACACAAGAGAAAAGATTGTCACACCTATTGATAAGATTCCAGAAACATTAACAGAAGTTCTTGAGACAATGCAGAACGATATGTACAATAAAGCAAAAGCACATCTTGAGAAAAATACACATATCGCTCATAACTGGGAAGAATTCAATGACATTCTTGAAAACCAGCAGGGATTCATCCGCGCAATGTGGTGTGGAGAAAAAGAATGTGAAGAAGCCATCAAAGATGAGAATGGTGCAACAACACGTTGTATTCCATTTGTACAGGCAAAACATTCCGATGTATGTGTTCACTGTGGAAAACCAGCAAAATGTGAGGTTTACTTCGGAAAAGCTTATTAAGTCCTGATTTGCCGCAGGCAAGGAGACGCTCCCAAAGAGAGCCGATACCCTATATTTGTGACTTTAGTCGCTGCAGGTTGAATGTTCGCTTAACCGCTTGCATCCAACCTTTGCTCCGAGGCCACAAATATAGGGTATCGGCTCTCTTTGGAAGCTGTTTGTTGGCTGCCCATGCAAATTCAGAATTTATTTTGAGAAAGATTTGAGGGAGGCTTCAGACAGTTGTGACCTTACAGGGAGTTGGCTAGAGTGTGTTTGTGAAAAATATTTTTTGAACTGATTTGAGATTTTATCTGTTTTTTATAAAATGCTAGAAAGGATATTTTTATGTCACTGATCGTATTAAAAAAGATTATTGAGATGTTCATCATATTACTTGTAGGTGTAATCATCTATAAAGCAAAGATTATTAATGATGTCAGTACAAAACATCTCTCGAATGTATTATTATTGCTGGTTTCTCCGCTGTTGATTATCCAGTCGTATCAAATTGATTTTAACAGAGAACTTTTGCAAGGTTTAATATGGGCGTTTGCTGCATCATTTCTTACGTTTTTGTTTATGATTGTTGCATCGGAGTTTCTATGCCACGGGGATAGGAATCGAAGTTCAGTGGAGAAGATTGCAGTGTCTTATTCGAATTCTGGATTTATTGGTATTCCTTTAATTAGTGGAGTCCTTGGAGATAAGGGCGTTTTTTATATGACGGCATATATCACAGTTTTTAATCTTTTACTTTGGACACATGGTATTATTTTAATGGGAGATAACGATGGATTAAAGGGAGCATGGAAAAACTTTTTAAGTCCGGCGATTCTTTCAATTGTGATAGGAATCATACTATTTTTATTTCAACTTCGCCTGCCGCAGTTCATTGAAAATCCATTAGAAATGATTGCTTCAATGAATACGCCCCTTGGAATGATTGTCGCGGGAGCAAATCTCGCACAGGGAAATATTTTAAAGAGCCTAAAGAACAAAAGATTATACTATTTGAGCTTTATAAAGCTTATTGTATATCCATTGGCAGGACTCGTTGTTTTATGGCTGCTGCCACTTGAGTTTGAGGTGGCATTTACAGTATTTATTGCATTGGCATGTCCGGCGGGGGCATCCGTGATTATGTTTGCACAACGATATGACAGAGATGCATACTATGCATCGGAGATATTTGTTATTACAACCTTGCTGTCAGCGGTGACGATACCATTATTATCAGTAGTGGCAGTGAGCTTGTTAAGTTAAACAGATTTTTCACTTTAAGAGAGAATAGCGGCCTTGAAAAGTTTTGATAATTTTGATAAGTAAGTTGAAAATATTTTTTGAAAGTGATGCATAAAAATGCAGAAAAACGTATACATATTGCATAAAATGTGCTAGAGCGTGTTTGAAAAATCATTCCTACAATCTGCACGCCCCAATTTGCGGTATATTTTGCCTTCATTCAGTTGGCGTAGCCCACTACGCCGCCCTCATTCCGGCGAAATCTCCCGCAAATTGCGCCGCACATCTTGCAGAAAGCATTTTTCAAACAGGCTTTAGATTTTAAGATGAATTAATTAAAGAACATTTTTTGGTGAGACTTTTTCCAGAGCCAAATCATATTCTGCGTTGGTATAGTCCAGCTTTAAAATATCTTCCTTGCTGTATCCAAGTTCAATCATTTTACAAATTTTTGAAATAGCAATTTCATTACATTTTTTCTGGAGTTCTTTTTGGAGTTCTTTCTGAACTTCTTTCTGTAATTCTTTTTTTACTTCTTTTTGAACTTCTTTTTCTAAAAGTTCTGCTAAAAATCCACTCATTTTTTCAACACCTCTTCTTTCATTTTTTAAATATTTTACTCCCTCAGTAAGATGGGGAAACTTTGGATTATCTATAGCTGTTTTCTTTAAAAGCTGTAAATATTCTGCGATAGTACTTTTGTCATTAACGATAGTGTTAGCATATATTTCAAGAGTGCCATCATCAACAGTCTGGTCAGTTTCGATAACAGATTTTCGAATGTGGTAAATGGTTTTTCCTTTTTTGAACATATCAAAATCAGAAATATATAAACTGTATACTGTTGGTATATTTTCAAAATCAGTGCCAGGATCTGTTGCTTGTGTAGTTACGCAGGCTTCATTGTAACGAACACGTTTGAAATGATTGGTATTATTTTCATTCTGAATTTCAATGTTTACAAGCTTATTGTTCGGAAGATGACAAAGAGCATCTAAACGGACAGAACGTTTTAAAAGATTACGGATGCTATGCTGTGCGTGAATGTCTAAGACGATTAAATCAGGACAATCAAGTAAAACACGAAGCATCTCTTCGCATACGCCAGGTTGTTGTATTAGCACTTCAAAAAAGACATCATCCATAGGACGTAATGCCTGAATCTGGTCATGGTATTGTTGTAAATCAAGACTCATAATAATAAAATATTCTCCTTTATTAAAAAAATAATAACTATAGAATGAGTACCCATGTCCTTGCAACATAATCCGGATAAAGGTAATTGCCCTTTTTATATCTTTTGTTATAACCATTGTATCATATTTTTGAAAGAAATCAACTAAAAAATGGAAAAAATGTAATTCTATTTAATTCGTTGGACACACTACAGACGAAGCCATTGCCCCTCTCCATCTAATCCCTACAAATTCATTAACCAACTAACAGACGAAGCCAATAAACAAAATCATCTATATTTGTGATTTTCGTCGCAGTGTGTTGAATATTCGCTCCACTCTCTCACATCCAACACTTGCTCCCAGGACACAAATATAGATGAGTTTGTTTATTGGTTTCTGTGCTGTGGCTATAGAAGATGAATTAAATAGTAAAATAGTGTATTATAGGAGATAGAATATTTTATTTTAAGAAAGAAGGTCGAATCATGAAATACATAATCCTCGGAGCCGGTGGAACAGGAGGAATTCTTGGATTCTATATGACAAAAGCAGGAAAAGACGTAACACTGATCGCAAGAAATGCACATTTAGAAGTCATGAAGAAACAGGGACTTTCTGTCGAAAAAATGTGGACAAACGAAACAGAAACCATACCTGTCAGTGCAGAAGTATGGAATCTTATGAGGCAAAAGGAGAAAAAGCAGATGTAATCCTTGTCTGTGTTAAAAAATATTCTCTTGATTCCTGTATTCCATTTATCCAAAATATTTCCCATAAAAATACGATAGTTGTTCCGGTATTAAATGTTTATGGAACGGGTGCGTATCTTCAGGAGAAACTCCCAGAGCTTCTTGTGACAGATGGCTGTATTTATGTTTCTGCGAATATCAAACAGCCGGGAGTATTGTTGCAGCATGGAGAGATATTGAGAGTATTTTTCGGTGTGAGGGAAAAGGAAGATTTGAAGAAGTTTAATACAAAATTTGATACGAAATACGATGTTAAGAAAAAAATACCAGAACAGATTAACATTGAATATAAAGCAGAAAGCTTATTGAAGAAAATCGCACAAGATTTTAAAGACAGTGGAATTGATGGCCTTTTATCCAATAATATAAAACGAGATGCTCTGACCAAGTTTTCCTATGTATCCCCGATTGGAACGGCAGGACTTTACTTACACGCTGTCGCAGGAGACTTCCAGAAAGAAGGCGAAGCTAGAGAACTTTTCAAAACATTAATCCGAGAAATTGTTACACTCTCTAGGACAATGGGAATCACTTTCGAAGAGGACCTCGTAGAACGTAACTTAAAAATCCTTTCTAATCTGCCAGAAGAAACAACAACGTCTATGCAGAGAGATGTTATGGAAGGAAAACAGTCGGAGATAGACGGGTTGGTATATGAAGTTGTTCGGATGGCAGAAAAGTATGGAGCGGAAGTGCCGGCATATAGGAGAGCGGCAGAGAAGTTTCGGGAGATGGGGGTGAATAGATAAAATGGTATTGAAATATGAGATGATGCCATATTCTAGTTGATATAATATATAAAAATAAAAAGAAACGAGTACCCCGTTTAGGCGATAGCCGTACGGTAACAAACCCGTTTCTTAAATTTGATTTAAACTTTATAGTTTGGAAAAGTCAATTGAAAAATAAAAAAGAAATGAGCAACTCGCTTGGATTATAAAATCGTACACGACACAAAACCCATTTCTGTTGTTATAATACATTAGGTGGTGAATATATGCAAGTGAAATCACTGTTTTTATGAATTGTATTTAAGTGTTTCTATCGTTTGGATGGTACTGAAAATTTCATGTTGTATGAGTTATGATAAATAAAGGAATAATATAGAATAATTGGATAAAACTATTGACTTTATGAGAACGTTTTGGTAGTATATATGCATGGAACAAAAACCATTGAGGTTTTTATTGGAGATGGTGTTTGCATCAAATCTGAGTTTTTATAAAAAGTCTGTTGTGACATGCAGGAATGTTCTGTAGGTTGCAATAGACTTTTTGCTTTTTAGTGAAAAATAATATGATATAATTATAATAAAATTTAAGAAGTTATTGAGAAACAATAATATAAATCCGCTGAATATAGAAGAATGGTTACAATCTATAGATAGTGATTATACAAAGACTCGCCTGCAAACATATTATGATAAAATAAACAATAAAAAATAAACAAATCAGGGGTTGAAATAAAAATGAACCGAACAACACCCACAGAGCCTCGATTTCATGGAACGGTAACAGAAAAAAGTCATAAAACTATGAGTAGAATACGAGGAAAAGATACAAAGATAGAAGTTACGCTACGTAAAGCACTTTGGCAGAGAGGGTATCGTTACAGAAAGAATTATAAGGATTTACCAGGAAGGCCAGATATCGTATTAACGAAATACAAAATTGCGATTTTTTGTGATAGTGAGTTCTTTCACGGAAAAGATTGGGAGATATTAAAACCGAAACTTGAGAAAGGAAAGAATCCAGATTATTGGGTTAAAAAAATTCAACGGAATATAGAACGGGATGAAGAAAAGGATAAAATATTGAATTTTATGGGATGGACTGTGGTTCATTTTTGGGGAAAGGATATTTTAAAAAATACAGAAGAATGCATTCGAGTTATAGAAGAAACGATTTTTGATTTAGAGATGGAAAATAATGATTGGGGAGAGGAGCTATAAATGGGTACTGTAAAATTAGAGTATGATGAATTTGATCCAGTTTCAATAGAAGAATATGCCAGAAAGTTGGTTGGAAAAACATTCTTAGAGGTGTGCGAAGAAGATATTGGTAAGCAGAGTATAATAAAAGAAGAGGGAAACTATAAAGCAGACCATGAGAATAAAAAACGAAAAGGTGGGCTGGGAGAGTTAATAGAAGAGAGATATTTTCACTATCATTCTAATAATGATGCACGTCCAGATTTTGATAAGGCAGGAGTAGAACTTAAAGTGACACCATATAAAAAGAATAAAAACGGTTCTATTTCAGCAAAAGAAAGATTAGTTCTTACAATGATTGATTATTATTCTGTTATCAATGAGGATTTTTTTGAGAGTCATATGTGGCAAAAAGCCAGACTGATTTTACTTATTTATTATTTGTATGATAAAGAGATAAAGGATAGGTTGAATTATGAGATTGGTTATGTAAAATTGTTTTCTCCACCAGAAAGTGACATGAAGATTATACAGCATGATTTTGAAGTTATCACACAAAAGATTCGTGAGGGAAAAGCTCATGAATTATCAGAAGCAGATACTCTTTATTTAGGTGCGGCACCAAAGGCATCTTCATCAAAAGACAGGAGAAAGCAGCCCTGTAGTGATGAATTGGCAAAACCGAGAGCATTTGCTTTTAAAAATTCTTATATGACATATGTTTTAAATCATTATATCATTCCAGACAAGAATACATATGAACCGATTATCAAGAAAAATATAGATGAGACTTTTGAAGAGTATATTATAAATACGATTAATCAGTATCGCAATTATACTGTAGATGAATTATGCGATTTATTTTATTCGGATAATGAAAAAATTCCTAAAAGTCTAGGAGCATTATTAGTATATAGGATGCTGGAAATTAAAGGAAATCAGGCAGAAGAATTTGTAAAAGCCAATATTGTAATTAAGACGATTCGATTAAAACAAAATAATAAAATTAAAGAAAATATGTCATTTCCTACTTTTAAGTTCAAAGAGTTAGTAGAAGAAGAGTGGGAAGATTCTGCATTTGGTAATTATTTGAGGGAGACTAGATTTTTATTTGTAGTCTATAAATATGATGTAAATGAGAAATTACGCTTAAAGGGATGTCAGTTTTGGAATATCCCATATGCAGACCTTGAAGGGAACGTGAAAACAGTTTGGGAACAAACAAAAAAAGTCATTCAAAATGGTCTTAAAATTGAAGTGAAAAAAGGAAAGTTAAGTAGTAATTTACCATCAAAATCAGAAAATCCAGTATGCCATGTTAGACCACATGGAAAAAATTCTGAGGATAGATATGAACTTCCAGATGGACGAACTTATCCAAAACAATGTTTCTGGTTAAATAACACCTATATTGCATCACAATTAGAAAAACACTTTTTTGAAGAATAGCTCATTAAAATTATTTAAAAATATCGAAGAAGGATCTTTACAAAATACAGAAAATAGGATATGATATGATGAAACGATTGTTCGAAAAATAAAAATAGATGAGGTGTTATAAAGTGGAAAAAACAGTTTGTGAGTTGTTTGCAGGAGTAGGTGGTTTTAGATGCGGACTCAATAATATTAAGACATTAGAAGATTTCAAAAAGAAAGAAAAATGGGATACAGTATGGTTTAGTCAATGGGAGCCATCAGAAAAAAAGACGCAGTATGCACATGATTGTTATGTATATCATTTTGGAACACGAAAAGATAAAAATGGACGAGATACAACTAATTTTAATATTGAAGATGTGGATAAAAAAACAATTCCCGATTTTAATTTATTGGTAGGTGGATTTCCATGTCAGGATTATTCGGTTGCATCATCACTGGCAACATCAAAGGGATTAGAAGGAAAAAAGGGTGTTTTGTGGTGGTCTATAAGAGAAACGTTAGAAGCAAAACAGCCTCCATTTGTACTATTAGAAAATGTAGATCGATTGCTTAAGTCCCCAGCAAAACAGAGAGGCAGAGACTTTGGTGTTATGCTTGCTTGTTTCAGAGATGAGGGATACACAGTAGAATGGCGAGTAATAAATGCAGCGGAGTACGGTTATCAGCAGAGAAGAAGAAGAGTATTTATCTTTGCTTATAAAGATACTACAAAATATGCAGAAAATATCAATAAATTAACTGGATATAAATCACAAAATAATCAGGATAATGAAAAAAACATTGAAAAAGTATTATTATCAGATGGATTTTTTGCAGAAACTTTTCCTGTGGATAGATTAGATAAAAAAGGGATAAGTATAAAAGAATTACCAAAAGAGTTGGGAGAAATATCCGAAAAATTTAGTTTTTCATTTGAAAACTCAGGAATCATGAAAGATGGAAAAATCTATACTTTAAAAACGGTTCCGTTTTATCATGGAAAGCAGATTGTATTGGGAGATGTCATGGAAACAGAACCAGTAGATAAAAGTTACTTTATTCCAGAGCAAAAACTGTATTATACCAATCCAGAAGTTACTCATAGTGATGAGACAAAAGAAAAGCTTCCTAAAGAATCAAGACAGACATGGCAGTATTTAAAAGGGGCAAAGAAATTGCTTCGTGCTACATCAGCAGGACATGAGTATATTTTTTCAGAAGGACCAATTTCTATGGTTGATCAGGAGGATAAACCAGCTCGTACAATGCTTACATCAGAAGGGAACTTTAGTAGGACGACACATATTGTAAAGGATAAACAAACGAGAAGAATACGTTTGCTTACTCCAGAAGAAGCAGAAAGAATCCAGGGATTTCCTACAGACCACACAAAGTATTGTTTAATAGATGGAAAAAAAGTAGAAATGCCTGTTCGTAAGAGATTCTTTATGATGGGGAATGCATTGGTAGTTGATTTGGTTAGGGATATGGAGAAGACGATGAGTAGGATATTTGAGGGAGAGGATAATTAATTATTTAAATTCAAGGAACTTGAACAAAAGAATTATAGATATAATGAGTGAAATATACAATAGAATAAGGAGATAAAAAAATATATATGAATATTACATTTTTTATTGGTAATGGTTTTGATATAAATTTAGGTTTGAATACAGCATATTCAAGTTTTTATCCGTATTTTATAGATAAGGCACAACCAGATAATATGATTCGAGAATGGCTTGATGGAAATGAATTGTATTGGGCAGACTTAGAGGAAAGATTAGGAAAAGAACTTGAAAAGGTATCGAAAGATACATTGGAACAATTCTATGATGATAAAGAAGAGTTGGACGGATTGCTTCTAGATTATTTAGAGAGTGAACAAAAAAGATATAGTTTTGATGATAAAGAGAGGATTATTAAAGAATTTAATAGAAGTATGTTAGAGTTCTATACGGAAATGCCTGCTGAGAATATAAATTCTATAAAAGAAACAATGGAAAAATTTAAGGATGACGAATTTACATATTCTTATATTACTTTTAATTATACTAATATTTTAGATAAAATTGTTGGACTTTATAAAGACGAAAAAAGAGTAATATCTTCACATCAAGGATATGGTAGTATACGAAGAAATTCTATTGGTAGAGTTGTGCATATACATGGAACTATAGATGAAGAAATGATATTGGGAGTAAATGATGAGAGCCAGATTATAAATGATTTCCTTAGAGAAGAAGAACTTTTTAAAGATACATTCATAAAAGAAAGAATGAATAGGAATATCGGGCAGAGAAAAATAGAAATTGTTGCTGATGTAATAAAAAATAGTAGAATTATCTGTGTGTTTGGTATGTCTATTGGTAATACAGATAAAATATGGTGGGAAAAATTGGTTGATTGGTTACTAGGAAATGAATATAATAAATTGATAATTTTTTCTAGAGTAGATGACGCACTCTTAAATAAAAGATTTCCAGCAAGAATGATTCGTTCAAATGAAAAAATAAAAAGAACAATATTTGAGAAAGGAAAAGGAAAGTGGTCAGAGGACTATTATTCAGATATCAAAAAAAGAATTTTAATTTCATATAATGCCAATATTTTTTCTTTGCCTAAAGTTAAAAATAATGATAAAAATGAGGGATAGAGATATATGTATAATAAAATTTATACTATAGAAAATAAGGGCATAAATATTCATAACTAAGGAAACTCTCAGTTGCTTTTCCACCACTCTCATTTCTGCTATCATATCCCAAAGGGAGGTACACGGACTGGAAACAAAAGACATTATTTTAAAACTCCGCAAACAAAAAGGTTTATCCCAAGACGAATTAGCCACCAAAGTCATGGTTACAAGACAGGCAGTATCCCGTTGGGAAAATGGAGAAACAATTCCCAACACAGAGACATTAAAACTGTTATCCAAAGAATTCGATGTGTCGATTAACAAACTTTTGGGTGAACCAAGACAGCTTATTTGTCAGTGTTGTGGAATGCCAATTGAAGATGATGCAATAATAGGACGAGATGGTGATGGAACGTTAAATGAGGACTATTGCAAGTGGTGCTATGCCGATGGAGTTTATACTTACAACAATATGAATGAATTAATCGATGTTTGCGCCAAGAATATGGCGAATGAAAATTTTACAGAGGAGAAGGCTCGTTCGTATATGGAGAAATTGCTTCCAACATTAGATTATTGGAAAAAGTATGAAGAACTTAGTGATAATGGGCAGTTTGAAGTGTTTAAGAAACTGTTAATGCAGGAGATTAATGAGCTTCATGTAGAAGGGCTTCCTAAGGTTGAGAAACTGAATGCACTTGTTGGAAAATATGTGAATCTTTAGTATAGATTACCAAGCGGCAGGCCTGTGAAGTTTTTGGATGATGAGACAACATATTTAGGAAATCAATTAGAATCAGAATTTGGTGGAGAAAGACATTTCGGAGTTCTTGCCAATATGGATTTTATTTTGATTTGCACGTATGAGGCAGATGGAGTGAATCCAGAGTTGGTTATTTATAAAAGAAGATGAAAAGTAATTTGTTACAGAAAGATTAGAGCGTGTTTGAAAAATATTTAAAGTTGTTTATATTGCCAAAATCAATTATTATATACTGCATATATGTCTTTAAAATATGTCAATTATGATATAAATAATATTTATTTTTGATATTTTCAGTATCAACAAGCAGTAATAACTCTTGTGTTTTGTATAACTTTTATTTTTCAAACACGCTCTAAAAAAATATTCTGTCATGTAAAGAAAATAACATAATATAATAGTGTCATGCATAGAAAAGAAAAAGAGGCTAAGATATGAGCTTCAAATGTTGAGGTTACATATCGTTGGTCTCTTTTTCTTCGTCTATTTAAATTGATACACCATTTACCTTATAGGTAAATTAAAACATTGACCATTACACTAAAACATGCTATAGTGAATTTACCTTATAGGTAAATTTATAGAGAGGTGATGTGTTGGACATAACGTACAAAAATCGGAAAATAGAAAGAATTTGTACTAATGCCAAAGTTGCCGATCGAGAATATGGAAGCCAAATGTCAGCAAAGATTCATATGCGTATAGATGAGATTAGAGCAGTGGATACTGTAGAGGAGATGATTCAGTTTCGTATCGGTCGTTGCCATGCATTAAAAGGAAATCGTAAAGGGCAATACGCAGTAGATTTGGAGCATCCATATAGATTGGTTTTTACAAAACACGGAAATGAAATTGAGATTGCTCATATACTTGAGATAGTAGATTATCATTAATGAGAACAATGAATGGGAGGTAGCACTATGGTGAGAAGTCGCAGTTTTATTGCAACACCACCTGGAGCGACAATTAAGGAGCAGCTTAATGACAGAGGGATGAGTCAGAAAGAGTTTTCTGCTAGAATGGATATGTCAGAAAAGCATATTAGCAGATTGATTAATGGAGATGTTCAGTTGACTTCGGAGGTGGCAGTAAGATTAGAGATGGTACTGGGAGTACCGGCAAAGTTTTGGAATAATCTTGAAGCAATCTATAGAGAGAAATTAATTAAAGTTGAAGCGGAAAATACAATGGATAAAGATGAAGTTTTAGCCAAGCAATTACCTTATAATCAAATGTCTAAGTTTGGATGGGTTCCGGAAACAAGACTTATGAAAGAAAGGGTGATTAATCTTAGAAAGTATTTTGAGGTGGTTGAACTTTCTTTATTGGAGAATAGACAAATTACAAAAATTGCGTGTAGAAGATTGGCGATTACTGAGAAAGGTGATTTTGCATTGATCGCGTGGGCGCAGGAGGCTAAAAGGGTAGCAAGGCAGACTGATACAACACACATTAATATTGATAAATTGGTTCGTGTTTTACCGGAAATTCGAAGTATGACATTAGAGACACCAGCGGAATTTAGTGCGGAGCTAAAAGATAAATTGGCACAGTGTGGTATTGCACTTGTTTTTTTGCCACATTTACAAGGCTCTTTTTTACAGGGGGCATCGTTTATAGATGGCAAGAAAATTGTGATTGGTCTTACGGCAAGAGGAAAAGATGCCGATAGATTTTGGTTTAGTTTATTTCATGAACTTGGGCACATTGTTCTGGGACATATTGGAAAGACTGATGAAATTACAGAACAGGATGAAAATGAGGCGGATTTATGGGCGAAAGATGAGTTGATTCCAAAGGAAGAGTTTGAGCAATTTAAGAAGACGCAGGACTATAGTTCAATAAGTGTGTGTGATTTTGCAAATAAAATAGGTATTGCACCTGGAATTGTTGTAGGAAGATTACAAAAAGAGCGTTGTATTACCTATAATATGTTAAATGAACTTAAAGAGCAGTACGAAATTGCAATGTAGAAGAGGAAATATTATTATATTACCGAAATATGTGAAAGGTTTATGTTAATCAGACATTCCCGCATTGTTACATTATTTCTATAATTACCGTCTTGTCCCCCTCTTCCTCTTATTGTATAATAACCACATCGACAAAATTTTTGGAGGCTTGAAATGAATATACGAATCGCTACGCCGGAGGATGCTTTTGCTATCCAGAACATTTACCGGTATTATGTGGATAATACGGCGATAACTTTTGAACTGGAAGTTCCTTCGGTGAAGGAGTTTCAGGAACGAATCACGAAGACATTGGAGAGGTATCCTTACCTTGTTGCTGAGGAGGAGGGAGAGGTTATTGCTTATGCGTATGCGGGGATTTTTTATGACCGCAGGGCGTATGACTGGTCAGCGGAAATGTCTGTTTATGTGCAGAGAGGAATTCACGGAAAAGGTGTGGGAACGGCTCTTTATGAGAAGATGGAAGAGTTGTTGAAGAAGCAGAATATCGTGAATTTGTTTGCCTGCATTACTCATCCGAATGCAGAGAGTGAAGCGTTTCATGCGGCGCGTGGATATGAGAAGAAGGCACATTTTGAACAATGTGGCTACAAGCTTGGCAAGTGGTGGGATATTGTATGGATGCAGAAGGTGATTGCATCGAATGAAGAAACACCAGAACCTTTTCAGAGATTTACAGGAGGATTTTAGAAAGATGAAGAAGAATTTGTTAGTAGCACAGTCTGGAGGACCAACAGCAGCGATTAATGCAACATTAGCAGGTGTTATTAAGCAGGCGATAAAGGAAGAACAGATTGATCAGGTATATGGGGCTTGTTATGGAATTCAGGGAGTGTTAGAACAGAAATTTGTGAATCTTACAGAGAAGGTTGACACAGAGGAAAAGCTGGAGAAGTTAAAGAGAACTCCGGCGGCAGCGCTTGGTTCTTGTCGTTTTAAGCTTAATGATATCAAGGAAGATGACAGTCAGTATCAGGAGATTGTTGATATTCTTCATAAGATGAATATTGGATATTTTGTTTATATCGGTGGGAATGATTCTATGGATACGGTAGCGAAGCTTTCTGCATACTGTAAGGAGAAAGGTGTAGAGGATATTAAGGTTATTGGTGGACCAAAGACGATTGATAATGACCTTTGCGGAATAGACCATTGTCCGGGATTTGGTTCAGCAGCTAAGTATATTTCTACAGTTTTCTGTGAGCTTGAACAGGAGATTACCGTATATGAGCCGAAGAATGTAATTATTGTTGAGATGATGGGACGTCATGCCGGGTGGCTTACTGCGGCTGCTGCATTAGCGGAAGGTAAGAATGGTAATGTGCCATATCTTGTTTATTTAGAAGAAAAACCATTTTCATTGGATCGTTTTATTGATGATGTGAAGGAAAAGCTGGCCTCAACGAATGCTGTGCTTGTTGCGGTTAGTGAAGGTGTACATGATACAGAGGGGCGCTTCTTATGTGAACAGGAAGAATCTAGAAAGTTAGATGTATTTGGACATACGAAGTTATCTGGTACTGGAAAGATTTTAGAGGAAGCGGTTCGAGCAAAGATTGGCTGTAAGGTTCGTTCGATAGAATTGAATCTGTTACAGCGCTGTGCAGGGCATATTTTAAGTAAGACGGATATTGAGGAGTCCGGTAATCTTGGCGCGAATGCAGTTAAGCTTGCAGTAGCCGGAGAGAGTGGATTAATGTCTTCTCTTACAAGAGTGTCTGATGCTCCATATACGGTAGAGTACAGTGGCGTTGATATTCGTGAGGTTGCGAATAAAGAGAAGAAGATTCCTGTAGAGTGGATTAATGAGGCTGGTAATGGAGTGAAGGAAGAGTTGATTACTTACTTAACCCCATTGGTGCAGGGCGAAGTAAGTAGTATTTATGAGAATGGTATGCCAAGCTATCTTCTTTTAAAATAATTTTTAAGAGGAATGGGATGTACGTTTGACAGTGATATAGCCTCTGGCAGGATTGCAGAGATGTGCAGAAGAAGTATGTCACTATAAGTACTGTACTGGAAAATGTACTTGCCTTTCATTTCTCAGATGTTATAATAAGACTATGATAAAAAAATAACAAAACAATAAAAGAATAATTATCTAAGATTATGTAAATCAAAGTTATGCAAGTATATAGTAACTGATATTTAATTTTGTGAGTCTGGATAGTTATAATAATAGAAAGATAAATATCGACTCTGACAGTAAGGTTTTCCGCGCTGGAATAGTTTGAAATTATTTAGAATTTGCAATTGAAAATCGAGTAGTAAATCTGTATATAAGTTGTATAGAAATAGAGATATTTTTAATTCAATTATATTAAGATTATAAATACGCTTGATTTTCTATAATTGTATAGATTCTAAATAGATACGATTTGTTTTAAACAAAGAAAAGAATAGTAAGAATAAAGTACGAAAAGTGCAAAACTCTTCTGTTCTACCTTACGGTCAGTCTGTCGGTCAGGGGTAGAATAGAGGAGTTTTTTTATGTTAAAGATTGCGGTTTATGGCAAGGGCGGGATTGGAAAGTCCACGGTGACCAGTAATTTGGCAGCGGCATTTGCCAGTATGGGAAAGAAAGTTATTCAGATTGGCTGTGACCCGAAGGCAGATTCTACGATTAATCTGCTTGGGGGTACGACACCGATTCCGGTAATGAACTATATGCGTGAATATGATGAAGACCCAGAGACAATTGAGGATATTTCAAAGGTAGGTTACGGTGGAGTTCTCTGTATTGAAACAGGTGGTCCGACACCGGGACTTGGCTGTGCTGGTCGTGGAATTATTGCGACATTTAGCTTGTTAGAAGATTTGGAATTATTTGAGACACACCAGCCTGATGTTGTGTTATACGATGTTCTTGGTGATGTTGTCTGTGGTGGATTTGCGGCACCAATTCGTGAGGGGTATGCGAGTAAAGTGTTGATTGTGACTTCTGGTGAGAAGATGGCTCTTTATGCTGCCAATAATATTAATAATGCAGTGAAGAACTTTGAGGACAGAAGCTATGCGAAGGTGTATGGTATTGTGTTAAATCACAGAAATGTGGAAAACGAGACAGAGAAGGTTACTGAGTTTGCGGATTCCGTAGGGCTTCCGATTGTTGGTGAAGTGCCAAGAAGTGACGAGATTACCAGATGTGAAGATAGGGGAATGACTGTTGTCGAAGGTGAACCAGAATCTCCGGCGGCACAGGCATTTTTAAATCTTGCAAAAGAACTTCTGGAAAATGCACAGGATACAGCGGAGGAAGATGTATGGTAGAAATCATGGCAAAAGAGACAGAGAAAAAGAAAGCAGAAGAAGCGTATTTTATTACCACAAAAGAACTTGCCGAAGCAGGCCGAGATAATATTCCCGAAGAATTGATTTCCTCAAAGCACCTTATCTATAGTTCACCGGCTACACTTGCGTATAACTCGCCGGGAGCGCAGGGGTTTGGTGTAAAGAGAGCAGGCCTTGCGATTCCGGGTTCGGTTATGCTTTTGTTAGCACCGGGCTGTTGTGGAAGGAATACAACGATTTTAAGTGAGCTTGGCGGATACAGTGAGCGATTTTTCTATCTGATGATGGATGAAACGGATATTGTAACGGGAAGACATTTGAAGAAGGTTCCACAGGCAGTAGAAGAGATTTATGATTGTCTGGAGACAAAGCCATCGGTTGTTATGATTTGTCTTACTTGTGTAGATGCTTTGCTTGGAACCGATATGGAGCGTATTTGTAAGAGAGCACAAAAAGCAGTTGGAATCCCGGTTCTTCCTTGCTATATGTATGCGTTGACCAGAGAGGGAAGAAAGCCGCCGATGGTTCATGTCAGACAGTCGATTTATTCTCTGTTAGAGCCAAAGAAAAAGAAGAGTACTTCCGTGAATCTTCTTGGACATTTTGCTCCGTTAGAAGATGACAGTGAACTTTATGATCTGTTAAGACAGCTTGGGATAAAAAAGATTCGTGAGATTTCCCGATGTAAAAACTATGATGAGTATCTTGATATGGCAGAGGCGAATTTTAATCTGGTCTTAGATGCGGAAGCACGTTTTGCGGCGGCCGATATGCAAAAACGACTGGGAATTCCGTACATAGAACTTACAAGGCTATATCAGCTTGATAAAATAAAGAATCAATATACATTATTTGCAGCGGCATTAGGAAGTAAATTTGATGATGATGCTTATTTTGAGGAAGCACTTGCAGCAAAAGAAGCTTTTAAGAAAAAGTATCCACATGCAGTATTTGCAATTGGAGAAGGCTGTAACGCCAATGCATTTGAACTTGCATTTGCGCTGATTCGATATGAGTTTGCGGTAGCAGAAGTATTTGGAAATCTGTCGAAAGAGGATTTTGTTTATATCGAAAAGATGGCGAAGTTAAGTCCAGAAACAAAGATTTATTCGAATCTGGAGCCAACGATGATTTACTATGAGCCGGGCGAGAATCCAGTGGATATCGTTATCGGAAAGGATGCTGTTTACTATCATCCAGAAGCAGCACAGCTTGAGTGGAGTGATGATATACAGCCATTTGGGTATCGTGGAGTGAAGCATTTCTTTGAGGAGTGTGAACGGGTACTGGAATTGGAAAGGGGGACAAATTAAATGAAGGGACTTAGAAAATATCTCTCCCCATTTGCTCCGGACCAGTCGGGCGCAGCAGCGGTATTATGTGAATTTCACGGACTGATTATTATTTTAGATGCCGGCGGCTGTGCGGGAAACATATGCGGATTTGATGAGCCAAGATGGTTTGAGAGTCGTAGTGCGATTTTCAGCGCAGGACTTCGTGATATGGATGCGATTCTTGGACGGGATGACCGCCTGGTAGAAAAGATTGGAAAAGCCTGCGAGAAGCTTTCCGCAGATTTTATTGCAGTGATTGGTACGCCGGTTCCAGCAGTAATCGGAACGGATTATCGCGCACTTTCCCGAATGATTGAAAAGGGAACAGGAATTCCGGCGCTTACAATCGACACGGACGGAACAAAGCTTTACGATGATGGTGAGAAAAAGACATGGAAAGAATTATTTAAAAAGTTCGCTGTTGAAAAAGACGTGGAGCCAGGACGTATTGGAATTATCGGGGCAACCCCTCTTGAATTTGGCGGTATTTATGAAGAAGATTTCCTGAAAAAGTATTTTGCCGAAAAAGGTTTTTCAAAGGTTGTATGTTATGGAATGGGCGATGGCTTAGACGCTGTAAGAGAAGCGGCAGCAGCAGAGAAAAACATCGTTGTTTCGCCGGCAGGAATTGCAGCAGCAAAGTATTTACAACAGAAATTTGGAACGCCATATGAGCTATTTTGTCCACCGGAGATTATTCCAGAATGGAAAGAAAAAAAAGAGCAGGTAGCAGGACTGTTGAATGTAGAAGAATTATCTGAGAAAAAGATATTAATTGTTCATCAGCAGGTGCTGGCGAATACGTTGAGGGAAGAATTTATTTCTGCAAATATCAATGTTGCATCCTGGTTTATGATGAATAAAGAGCAAAAGAAAGAACAGGATATTCTTTTTAAGGAAGAAGATGACTGGATCACTTACATCAAAGAAAATGAATATGACATTATTATCGCCGATTCGCTACTGAAGAAAGCTGTGCCATTTTATAAAGGAGAATGGTATGACTTACCGCACTTTGCAATCTCAGGAAAGAAGAGACAGAGCGTATGAGAGTCTGTATCAGAGTATTTGGAATTGTGCAGGGAGTCGGCTTTCGCCCAACGGTAAAGCGTCATGCCGATGCCTGTGATATTGCAGGAAGTGTGAGTAATAAGGGACCTTATGTGGAAATCTTTGCAGAGGGCAGCGAAGAATGTGTGCATAGCTTTATAAAGCAGATTCAGGAAGAGCCTCCCAAACGGGCGGTTATTTTGAAACTGGATGTGGAGAATGTGGAATCGGGTGAGGACGGTATTCATAAAGTTGAATCTGAAACAGACTCCAAAGAAAAGTTCCAAATCATAGAGAGCGAAAAAGAAGAAGGAGAAATCTTCGTATCCCCGGACATTGCCATTTGCCCGGAATGTAAGAAGGAACTTTATGATAAGAACGACAGAAGATATCTGCATCCGTTTATCAATTGTACCTGTTGTGGACCGCGTCTTACAATCTTAGATTCCATGCCGTATGACAGAGTACGGACGAGTATGGGAGAGTTTCCGATGTGCGAGAAATGTGAGTATGAGTACACGCATGCGGAAACGAGAAGATTTGATGCACAGCCAGTCTGCTGTAACGACTGCGGGCCAGAAGTATATTTGCTTGGGAGGAAAGAACGGGGAGCAGATGCGATTCGTTATACAAGAAAGGTGATCAGCGAGGGTGGCATTGTAGCGGTAAAGGGAATCGGCGGTTTCCATCTTTGCTGTGATGCGGCGAAGGAAGAAACAGTTGCAAGATTACGACAGAGGAAAAAACGTCCGATGAAACCATTTGCTGTTATGATGAAGGACTTAGATGTTGTGAGAAGAGAATGTGAGACAGAACCACATTTAGAGGAGATTCTTGACGGGCATCAGAAGCCGATTATTTTACTTCCGAAAAAAGAAGGGGGAACGCTTTGTGAGAGTGTTGCACCGGATAATCCAAAGATTGGAGTTATGTTACCATATGCGCCAGTGCAGCTTTTGCTTTTTGATTATCAGGACGAAACGAAGGTTTCTGATTGCCTTGTGATGACCAGTGCGAATACTTCTGGAGCGCCGATTTGCCGTGACGATGAAGATGCATTAAATGAGCTGAGCGGGCTTTGTGATGTGATACTTTCCCATGACCGGAAAATACGGCTTCGTGCGGATGACACGGTTATGGATTTTTACCGGGGAGAGCCGTATATGATTCGGCGCTCCAGAGGCTATGCGCCTCTTCCATTTATGATGGGAAATGAATTTAAAGGTCAGGTGCTTGCGGTCGGTGGTGAGCTTAAGAATGCGTTTTGTATTGGAAAGAATCAGCTATTTTATCCATCGCCTTACATTGGTGATATGGGAGATGTACGGACGGTAAAGGCGTTAAAAGAGTCTGTGAAACGAATGGAAGAACTGCTGGAAACCAAGCCACAGATTGTTGCCTGCGATATGCATCCGTCTTATAATACAAGAGCGGCGGCAGAAGAGATGGGGCTTCCTGTATTTCTCGTACAACACCATTATGCTCACATCCTTTCCTGTATGGCAGAGAATGAATGGACAACCGAAAAAAGAGTTATCGGTGTTTCTTTTGACGGAACGGGATACGGAACCGACGGAACAATCTGGGGTGGAGAAATTCTGTTGGCAGATTATGATTCCTTTACACGTTGGGGGTGCATCGAACCATTTGCACAGACAGGCGGCGATGCTTCTGCAAAAGAAGGCTGGAGAATTGCCGTATCTCTTCTTGGAAAGATTTACGGAAAGGAAAATGCTCTTCTGATTATTGAAACGTTAGGACTTTGTGAGCCAAAGCTGGCAAAACTTCAGTTTACGATGGAAGAACGAGGAATTAATACTGTACAGTCTACAAGTGCCGGAAGATTATTTGATGCGGTGAGTGCGATTCTTGACATCAGAAAGTCCTCTACATTTGAGGGGGAGGCATCTACATCGTTACAGTTTGCGGCCGAAAAATGGCTGGATGCCCAGAAGAAAAAAATAGCAGGTTCTGAGGATTTTGCAGAATCTGGAATAATTACAGACTATGGAGAACTAAAAAGTATTTCTGATGTAGCGCAGAAGAGTGTTGTAGAGAAAAACAACTCTATAAATCGGAATATAAAAGCGGATTTATATTATTTACCAACATTATCTCTTGTCAAAGAATTAGCAGAGAGAAAATTAGCAGGAGAAAACAGCAATCAGCTTGCCTTACATTTCCACAGGAGATTAGCAGGGATGATTGTCTCTGCCTGCGAAAAAGCAAGAGAAGAAACAGGGATTAATACCGTTGCATTAAGTGGCGGTGTTTACCAGAATAAATTACTTTTAGATTACAGTGTAACCATGTTAGAAGAAAGAGGATTTCATGTGCTGCGACACCATTTACTTCCGCCAAATGACGGGGGAATCAGCCTTGGACAGGCGGTGGCAGCAATGAGAAGTTTACAAAAAGGGGAATAAATTATGTGTGTAGGATTACCAGCAAAAGTTATGACAATGAAAGATGGAATGGCGGTTGTAGATGCGTCAGGAGCGAAAAGAGAAGTTTCAGCAGAACTGATAGAGAATCTTGAACCGGGCGATTATGTAATGGTTCATGCAGGAATTGCGATTGCAAAGATTACAGAAGAAGATGAGGATGAGGCAGAAGATCTTCTGGAGGGGTTACTATGAAAGAACAATTAAAAAAAGCAAAAGCAATTATTGAAGGCTATGATGGTCCTGCTGTCCGTGTGATGGAAGTGTGTGGAACACATACCCATGAGATTTTTCATCTTGGTGTGCGAAAGATTTTGCCGCCGCAGGTGGAACTGATTTCTGGTCCGGGTTGTCCGGTCTGTGTGACACCGGCAGGTTTTATTGATGAGGCAGTATGGCTTGCTCTGGAGAAAAATGTAACTATTTGTACCTTTGGCGATCTGGTTCGTGTGCCGGGAAGTACAAAGAGTTTAGCGGATGCCAGAAGTCTTGGCGGCAAGATTCAGATGGTCTACTCTCCGATGGATGCCTTTGAATATGCCAAAGAGCATAAAGACGAGCAGGTTGTCTTTCTTTCCGTTGGATTTGAGACAACAACTCCGGCAAGTTGTCTTTCTGTAAAGATGGCAAAAGAGGCAGGACTTACAAACTATGCACTTCTTACTGCGAATAAAACAATGCCGGGTGCCTATGAGATGTTGAAAGACAGTGCCGATGTTTTCTTATATCCCGGACATGTTAATGCGATTACCGGCAATGCATTGAATAGAAAGCTTTGTGAGGAAGAAGGAATCAGCGGTATAGTAACCGGCTTTACTGCCAGCGAGATTTTAACTGCATTTGCTGTATTATTAAAGAAGTTCCCGGAAGGCAAACCGTTTTTTGTTAATGCCTATCCAAGAGTTGTTACGGAAGAGGGAAGTATTCCGGCACAGAAACTGATCAAAGAATGGATGAAACCATGTGATTCTCAGTGGAGAGGGCTTGGTATGATTAAAAGTTCCGGACTTCGTTTAAGAAAAGAAGCGCAGGACTTTGATGCAAGAGTGAAGTTTTCGATTCCGAAGATGGAAGGAAGAACGAGTCCTGCCTGCCGTTGTGGAGATGTATTACAGGGGAAATGCCGTCCGACAGACTGTAAAGTATTTGGAAAAGGCTGTACCCCACTTCATCCGATTGGAGCCTGTATGGTATCGAATGAGGGAGCCTGCTCAGCTTATTATCAGTATAATAGCAGGGGAGAATAACTTTCACTTACAGAGTATTAGATATAATAAATTATAAATCTAAAAATATAGTAAAAAACAATAAGAGGAAAAATCATGGATAACTTAAAAGGAAAAACAGTTTCTCTTGCTCACGGTGCAGGAGGAAAACAGACAAGTGAATTAATTGACCAGGTATTTAAAGCACATTTTGCCAATCCAGAACTGACAAGTGACGATGCGGCAGTATTAAAGATGAAAGCGGGAAAGATTGCATTTACCACAGATGGATTTATTGTTTCTCCTTCAGAATTTCCGGGAGGAAATATCGGAAAGCTCAGCATTTGCGGTACAGTAAATGATTTATCCTGCATGGGAGCAAAGCCACTCTATCTTTCCTGCGCCTTTGTTATTGAGGAAGGTTTCCCGATGGAGAAATTAGAGGCAATCGCAGCGGCAATGGAAAAGACAGCAAATGAAGCTGGAGTAAAGATTGTTGCCGGAGATACAAAGGTTGCTGGAAAAGGTCAGGTAGATGGTGTATTTATCACAACCACAGGTATTGGTGAGATTCAGGAGGGCGTAGAGACTTCTGGATTCATGGCAAAACCAGGTGATGCCGTTATTGTCAGTGGAGATATCGGAAGACACGGATGTACTATTTTGCTTGCAAGAGAAGACTTCGGAATTGATGCTGATGTGACAAGTGACTGTGCACCACTTTGGGGAACAGTACAGGATATTTTATCTGTGACAAAGGATGTTCACGTTATTCGTGATGCGACAAGAGGCGGTGTTGGAACTGTTTTATATGAAATTGCGGAACAGAGTAAAACAGGAATCCGTCTGAATGCCGAAGCAATTCCGGTGCAGGACAGCGTAAAAGGTGTATGCGGAATGCTTGGATTAGAACCGCTTTACCTTGCCTGCGAAGGCCGTCTTGTCATTTTTGCACCAAAGGAAAATGCAGAAGCAATCGTAGCTAAATTACGAGAAGGAAAGTATTCTTCAGAAGCTGCAATTATTGGTGAAGTAACAGAAGAAATGCCAGGAAGAGTTGTAGTCACAACAGAAATCGGAGCGGAAACTTTACTTCCACCTCCAGGTGGAGAGCTTTTACCAAGAATCTGTTAATTGGAGAAAGGAAAATCATGGAAGACACAAGAATTGCCGTTCTTTCTATTATCGTGGAGGACAGTGAAAGTACAGCGAAATTAAATGAAATGATTCACGATTACGCAGAGTATGTTGTAGGCAGAATGGGTATTCCTTACCGAGAAAAAAATATTAGCATTATCAGCCTGGTGATTGATGCTCCACAGACGAAAATCAGTGAGCTGTCCGGCAAGATTGGACGACTTTCTGGAGTGACGGCGAAAGCTGCCTATGCAAAAGTGTGATAAAAGGAAAAAAGTATGATTAAAATAGCGGTATATGGAAAAGGTGGAATCGGAAAGTCCACGACTGTCTCAAATGTGGCGGCGGTATTTGCCAGCCAGGGACTCAGAGTTATGCAGATTGGCTGTGATCCGAAAGCAGATTCGACAGTTTTACTGCGTCACGGAGAAAAAGTAGAGACAGTTCTTGACTTAGTACGGACAAGAAAAGAAGATTTCACCTTAGAAGAAATGGTAAAAGAAGGCTTCGCAGGTGTTTGCTGTGTGGAAGCCGGTGGCCCTTCGCCAGGACTTGGCTGTGCCGGAAGAGGAATCATTGCGGCATTAGAGACATTGGAGAAAAAAGGTGCATATGAGAAATACCGTCCGGATGTTGTCATTTATGATGTTCTTGGCGATGTTGTCTGTGGTGGATTTTCCATGCCAATGCGCCGTGGCTATGCCGATAAAATATTTGTCATTACTTCTGGTGAAAATATGGCAATCCATGCGGCAGCCAATATTGCAATGGCAGTAGAAAACTTCAAAGACAGAGGATATGCACAGCTTGGCGGCCTCATTTTGAATCGCAGAAATGTAAAAAATGAGGATGCAAAAGTAGAGGAATTAGCAGAAGATATTCACAGTAAAGTCATCGGAACTTTATCAAGAAGTGCGCTTGTCACTGATGCAGAAGAACAGAAAAAGACGGTGATAGAAGCGTATCCGGATTCAGAAATGGCAGAGGAGTATCGGATTCTTGCAGGAAAAATCCGTACACTTTGTGGAATCTAAGAAGTTGAATATGAAGGATTTACAGGGAGGGATTTATTTTGCTTAAAATGCTTCACGGAAAAGCAAAAGACGAACAATGGAATAATCAGATAAAAGAAAAATTATCGCCTTCCTTACAGGAGGAGATTCCTTTTCAGGATGCGGAATGGCCGCTGCCTTTTGTCCCGGGACTTGAATATAACAGCCCGGCACACGGCACATGGAATATTGTACATATGGGAATGCTCCTGCCAGGTTCTCACCAGATTTATGTATGCGGCGCAAACTGTAACAGAGGTGTTATTCTGACTGCAGCAGAAATGAACGCAGGAGACCGTTTTTCTTTTGTAGAAATAAAGGAAGAAGATTTGTTCAACGGGCAGATGGAGGATCTTGTTATTGAAGGTGTCAGTGATATTCTTCACAAATTGCCGAAGAAGCCATCTGTTGTTCTTTTATTTACGGTTTGTGTGCATCATTTTATGGGATGCGACCTGGCCTATATTTATGATACGCTAAGAAGTCGTTTTCCAGAACAGTGTTTCGTGGATTGTTACATGGATCCGATTATGCAAAAGGAAGGGCTGACTCCGGACCAGAAGTTGCGAAATGCTTTATATAAGCCACTTCCCATGCGGGAAAAGAATTTAAAACAGATAAATATTATCGGAAATGATTTTCCGACAAGAGAAGAAACCGAATTAAAGACAATCGCAAAGGCAGCAGGATACACGGTAAAAGACATTACAGAGTGCGAGGGGTACGAAGAATATTTATCCATGTCAGAAAGTTTCTTAAATATTGCCTGCTATCCACTTGCAAAGTACGGTGCAGAACAGTTATCTAAACGACTTGGCATGAAGTTTCTCTATCTTCCATTTTCATTTCATTATGATGAAATTAATGCACAGTTAAAAAGCCTTGTAAAAGAAATGCCGGGAGCGGCGATGCCAGATACCAGCCTGTTACGAAAGCGGTGCGAACGCATTTTACAGGAAACAAAAGAGCTTGTTGGCGATACTAAAATCACCATAGATGCCACCGTTGTTCCAAGACTTTTAGGACTTACAAGATTACTGATTTCCCATGGATTTTCGGTAGAAAGAATTTTTACGGATGCTTTTTCGGCAGAAGAAAAAGAAGACTATCTCTGGTTAAAAGAAAATGCTCCTAATTTAAAAGTATGTGCAACGATACATCCAAATATGCGGGTATATCCAAGAAATCCACAGGAAAAAATACTGGCAATCGGTCAGAAAGCCGCTTACTTTTCAGGAACAGAGCATTTTGTAAATATGGTAGAAGGCGGAGGGCTGCATGGCTATGATGGTATTTGTGAACTCTGCCAGAAAATACAGCAAGCCTATCAGACAAAAAAGAACACAAAAGATTTGGTAGTCCGAAAAGGCTTGGGATGTGAAAGCTGTATATAAATGAAAGGATTTATTTATGAAACAAGTATCGGTAACATTATCAACCTATACAGCAGATGTATCAGGGGTATGTTCTGCCCTTTATGAACTTGGCGGCATGGTCGTTATCCATGACCCGTCCGGCTGCAATTCTACCTATAATACTCACGATGAACCACGCTGGTATGATATGGACAGCCTCATATTTATTTCCGGACTTTCACAGATGGACGCTATTATGGGAAATGATGATAAATTCATCAATGACATTGTGCGGGCAGCCAAAGAATTAAAACCTCGTTTCATTGCCCTGGTACGCACCCCAATTCCCTTAATGACCGGAACCGACTTTGAAGGAATCGCCCGCGTCATCGAAAAGCAGACACAAATCTCAGTCTTTTATTTCCCGACTAGTGGGATGCACAGCTATGTAAGCGGAGCAGGAATGGCGCTGGAGACAGTAGCAAGAGAATTAGTACTTCCAACAAATGCAAATGAGCATTTTAAAGAAAATGGAATAGAAATAGAAAATGTATCAAACGAATTATCAGTAGCTGATACAAAGAAGCAAAATCAGCAGAAGTTAAACCAATCGGAACAAAAGCAAATAGAAAATACAGAATCAAAACAGAGTAATTCCAAAATAAAAATAAACATTTTAGGAGCAACCCCACTTGATTTTTCCGTAAACTCCACCTTAGATTCCATAAAAGAATTCTTAAGCAAGCACTTTGAAATTATCAGTACTTTTGCAATGGGAAGCACCATAGAAGACATACAAAAAGCCGGCGAAGCCGATGTGAACCTCGTTATTTCATCCGTGGGATTTCAAGCCGCAAAAGTATTAGAAGAACGATTTTCAACACCGTATGTCATCGGTACACCAGTCAAAGGCTTTGCAAGTATCATTGCCGAGAAATTAATAGATGCCGCCTGGACGGGAAAATCACAGACAGCATATTTCTCTGTAACATCATCAGGAAAAAACATAAGCAGGGCAGCCAACGGAATTTATATCATAGGCGAATCTGTCATTTCCCAGTCATTAAAAGCAGCGATGGCACTCAAACAGGGAATAGATGCTACAGTCATCTGCCCACTAGAAACCGAACCAGAATATATCGGGGAAAATGTATTGCTTTTTTCATCGGAAGAAGAGATAAAAGCGGCAATAGCAGAAGCAAAAACAGTCATAGCAGATCCAATATACAAAACTATCTGCGCTGACGAAACAAACTTTATTGCACTACCACATGAGGCATTCTCTGGACGAATTTATAGAAAAGAAATCCCCAATTTAATGGAGTGGGTTACTATTTAATTCATTAGACAAACTACAGACGAAGCCAGTGAACTTCATAAGCCATATTTGTGCTTTTAGTCGCTGCGTGTTGAATGTTCGCTCCACGCGCTCGCATCCAACACTTGCTCCGAGACCACA
>OFMI01000046.1_pt1 | contig 111992 bp, 93 predicted proteins | sample 1541741 | NCBI WGS metagenome assembly OFMI01 (sample SAMN04209219, study PRJEB22552) | human gut metagenome | biome: gut; material: feces | host: Homo sapiens | place: USA: Oklahoma | reverse complement strand
CTCCGGCTGGGGTTCCGGCTCTGGTTGCGGCTCCGGTTCCGGCACTGGTTGCGGTTCCGGCTCTGGTTGCAGCTCCGGCTCCGGTTCCGGTTCCGGCTGCGGTTCCGGCTCTGGTTCCGGTTCCGGCTCTGGTTCCGGTTCCGGCTGCGGTTCCGGCTCTGGTTGCGGCTCCGGCTCCGGTTCCGGTTCCGGTTGCAGCTCCGGGCCTGGTACAGGAGGAACCGGTCTGGGCCGGGAATCCAGCAGCTCCAGGCGGAACTCGTCCTCCTGCGGCAGCCGCTTGGCGGGAATCCCCTTCCGCAGTTGCAGAATGCCGTTCTCCGGCGCAGGAATCCCCAGAGAAACATCCCCCGACGCGCTGCGCAATACCAACCTCAAAATCCTGCCGTCGGCGGGCCCGCACCGGCAGTCGAACCGCAGATACAGGCCCTGCCTGGCCACCGTACATGTACCGACCTGGCGGCCGCCCTCATAGACGGGCCAGCTTCCTTCTAAGCTCATAGAAAAGCACCTCCCCCGCCATGGTATGCGAGGGAGGTGAATTTTATGCCGTTTTGCTCAATACCCGTGCAGGCCGAAGCTGACGGCAATGGCGTCATCCACCTGGTTCATCTGGGTCTCATCCAGCCGGCCCATATGTTCCCGCAGACGGCGCTTGTCGATGGTCCGAATCTGCTCCAGAAGAATGACCGAGTCCTTGGTCAGGCCCACGCTGCTGCCCGGAATGTTGATATGGGTCGGCAGACGGGCCTTGCCGGTCTGACTGGTGATGGCAGCGGCAATCACAGTGGGAGAGTGCTTGTTCCCCACGTCGTTTTGCACAATGAGCACCGGGCGGGTGCCCCCCTGCTCACTGCCCACGACCGGGCTCAGGTCCGCATAAAAAATATCGCCCCGTTTAACATTGGAATCCATTGGCTTCACGCTCCGTGAGAAATCGTTCCCGCGTCACCGAGTCTTTCTCTCTATGTAACGCGGCTGTAATTCTATTGTCCCACGTAGACACCGGATTTATACCGGTCCCGCTTCCGAATTATCCTATGCTCCGTCCGGTGAAAGTTGCGCAAAGCCGACAAAAAACGCCGGATTAAACAATATACTGCAAAATCTCCGTCCGTTTCTTCCCATCCAAGTAAATCCGGGGGATTCTCTTATTGATGGAGCACAGAATTTCATAGGCGATGGTCCCCAGCTGTCCGGCCAAATCGCAGGCGCTGGGCGCGCCGTCCTTGCCGTCGCCCAGCACCGTCACCTGGTCCCCCACCCGGGCCTCCGGCACCTGCGTCACATCCACCATGCACATGTCCATACAAATCCGGCCCACCACCGGCACCCGGACGCCTCGCAGCAAAAAGCTCACCCGGCCGGACAGCTGCCGGGACAGGCCGTCGGCATAGCCGATGGACACCACCGCAATGGACCGGGGACCGGGGGTCACATACGTTCTTCCATAGCTCACCGGCACACCGGCAGGATACTGCCGGATTTGGCAAATGGTGGTCCGCAGCGTCAGCAGCGGCCTCAAATCCAACCGGCCCGCCAGCTCCGCCGAGGGGGGAAAGCCATAGGTCGCCACGCCGGGACGTATCATATCCAGGGCGTACTCCGGGTGCAAAATGGTGGCGCCGCTGTTGCAGCAGTGGCAGATTTCCGGCCGCGCACCGGCCGCCTGCATCTCTGCCACAAAGCGTTCAAAGGTCTGAAACTGCTCCCGGGTGAAGGCCTCGTCCTCCGGCGCCAGAGAGTCCGCCACGGGAAAATGAGTGAACATCCCCTCGGTCAAAAGATGGGGCATCCGGGTTACCGCGAGAAGCTCCTCCAGTGTTTTTTCTCCCTCCCGGCAGAAAAATCCCAAACGCGCCATTCCCGTATCCAGCTTTAAATGGACACGCAGCCGGGAATCCGTGCCCACCAGGCGGGCCTCCAGCTCCCGGGCATAGGCCAGACTGTGCACCTCCTGGCGCAGGTCCATCTCCGCCATATCCCTGGCGTACAGCGCAGGGGTATAGCCCAAAATCAAAATCGGCAGCTGCACACCGCCCCGGCGGAGCTGCACAGCCTCCTCCAAATTGGAAACCGCCAGAAACTCCGCCCCCAGCTCCTCCAAATGGTGACTCACCGGCACGGCTCCGTGGCCGTAGGCATCCGCCTTCACCACGCCCAGAAAACGGCACGACGCGGGAACCTGCCCCCGCAGAATGGTATAGTTATGAGCCAGATGGTCCAGCGACACGTCGGCCCAGGTACGCTTCAGTAATTTCATAGTTCACTCCATCAGCTGTTGTATTGAAACTCCGATATGGAAACCGTCAGAATTCTCTGGCCATTATAGCACACCTCCGCAAAAAGCGGTATCCCTGTTTCCTCATCCAGCCAGGTATCCACCGTCAAAGGGTTCTCTTCAAAGGAAGTATCCACCGTAAGCCGCAGGCCGCTGTCGTCCTGCCCCACGCTGGTGATATAGCCGGTACGCCAGCTCTCGGACACCACATAGGGCGCCGTGGCCGGGCTCACCTTGCCGTCCGCCAAAAGGCCAAAGGCCAGGGCCGTATCGTCAAAGGTCAGCTTGCCTCCGTCGGACTGGACCGTGCCGGAAATCCCGGCGATGGTCTCCGGCTCCGTCAGGCTGAAGGAGAGGGCGCCTTCGGCGTCGGTGGTACAGGCAGCCGTAAAGGTATACACCTCATCGCCGTAATCCGCCGTAATCTCTCCCAAAAAGGAGCATCCTCCCGCCCCAAGCAACGCCGCCCGGAAGGCCAGCGCTTCCTCCATCCGGCTTTCCTCCCGTGCGGCGCAGCCACACAGGAGAACCAGCACCGGCAGCAGCACCCAAACCCGCAGTTTTCCCATGGAACCCCAACCTTCCCTTCAGCACTCGCGGCAGGACGTGCCCGGCCTGTCCGCTGTATATCTCTATGCGCGCCGCCGCCGATTATGCCGGACTCCAGGCGGGGAAGGGATTATTTCAGAAAGCCCGGCAGGGCCTCAATGAGATCGGAGGGCGTCAGGCCGTACTGGCCCAAATTCCCGGCGCATCGGTCTCCCGCCGCTCCGTGAATCCAGGCGGCGCAGGCGGCAGCCTCCAGGGCAGGCAGTCCCTGCCCCAGAAGAGACGTCAAAAGGCCCGCCAACACGTCGCCGCTGCCGCCGGTGGCCATGCCGGGGTTTCCCGTGGGATTTTCATACCCCCGGACGCCGTCGGTAATCACCGTTCGGTGCCCCTTTAAGAGAACCACCGCTCCCAGCTGCCGGGCCAAAACCGCCGCCGCTTCCATCCGGTCCGGCCCCGAGCAGCCGCCCAAGCGGCGAAACTCCCCCTCATGAGGCGTCAGGACGGTAGGCGCCCTCCGCGCTTGCAGAGGCCCGGTGTGCCCCTGCAAAGCATTCAGCCCGTCGGCGTCCAGAACCAGCGGACACCGGGCCTCCCCCAGGACGGCCTCCACCACGGCCCGGACCCCCGGCGAACGGCCCAGACCGGGTCCTACCAGGCAGGCGTCGCAGTCCGGCAGGCGGCTTACAATTTCCGGTACTGCCTCCGGCGCAAGCCGGCCCGCCTCCTCCGGCAAGGGGAACACCACCGGCTCGTCCAGCTTAACCGCCTCAATGGCATAAATGCTCTGGGGCACGCCCAGAAACACCAGGCCCGCGCCGGACCGGACCGCCGCCCGGGCCGCCAGAGCCGCCGCCCCGGTATACCCCACGCTGCCGCACAGCAGCAGCAACTTTCCAACGTCCCCTTTGTGCCCCCAGGGGTCCCGGTCCGGCAGCATCGCCCGCACCGTCTCCGCGTCCAAAATTCGTTTTTCCATCTCGCCCCTCCCGCCGGTCGTTTTTCTTATCATACCGTCTTTGCCGCCCCATTGCAATGCAAAAGGTGGCGCAAACCTGGGCAAAACCTGCGAAAAAACAAGCGCGCCCTACCCGGGCGCGGCAAAGACAAAAAAGAGGGCCTGCTGCAGGCTTGCAGCAGGCCCAAGGCATGGGAATTATTCGGGGAGTTTGATGCTCCAGGTGGATTCGATGGTGGGGGAAATCTCACCGGCTTCGCGGATGTAGTCGGCCAGGAGGTTCCGGGCCTGACCCTTGTCCTCACCTTGAATCATGTCGTACTGGGTGGAGTAGACGATCCGGCCGGGATCGTTGGCCTCAAATTCACAGCCGTGTTCGTTGAGGTACTTGATATAGTCGCCGCCGCCGTTATAGCGGTAGTTGTTGATCACAACGGTGAACTCGGCGTCGTCGGCCACCTCTTCGCCGTTGTAGGTCATGGAGACAATCCGGGAGCCCTCGGGCTGGCTGGGATCGATGACATAGGAGAAGCCCTTGCCGTAGATGACATCATAGTAGGTCAGGCCGCCCCGGATATTCACGGAGCCGTCGTCCCGTACGTCGACCTTGGAGGCGGAGTACTCCAGCCAGGTCCGGACTTCCTTGCCGCTCATGGTGATCTGGTAGAACCAGTTCTCATAGCGGTACAGCTTGAACATGTCGCCCAGAACGATGTCGCCCTCGGGAATCAGGTTCTCGGCGTTTCCGGAGGTGAGCGGCGCGGTGATGGACAGCTGTGCCGGGGTGTCGTCGCTCTCATCGTCGGGGGTGTTCTCCCCGGTGCGGTCGTAAGCGCCCCAGATCTGGACCTTGTTCACCAGGTCCACAAAGGCGGAGGGAGCGGTGCCCAGGTTGGCGGCGGAGAAATCGCCGGTGGCCTTGCCGATGGGCTGGAGCATATAGTCCTGCCAGGTGGCGGTCTCATAGGGCTTCAGGGCGGCCTCCAGGTCGGGGTCTACCTCGTACAGAGGCTTCTGCTGGCCGCCCTCCCGGGTGGTCATGGCGACATTTCCGGCATCGATGGCGTACTCGCCGGTGAGCTTATCGTAGGTCACCACAGCCTGGCTCACCACGGCGGCCTTGGTGGACGGGGAGAGCACGGGAATCTCCTGCCCGTCCGTGTTGGCGATCATGGTCACGCCGTTGCGGTGCTCGTGGCCGGAGAAGACCAGGTCGATGGTATTGGTCTCGGAGATCAGACGGCGGATGAAATCGGACTCGGAATCGGAGTCGATGCCGGAGTGGCTGGCCAGGACGATCAGGTCGGCCTTCTCGGTCAGCTCCTGCTCATAGTGCTTGTAGGTCTCGATGACGTTGGCAAAGTGGATGCCCTCCCAGTTGGCGGGCACGTCCCACTTGGGGATGTTGGGGTTGCCGATGCCCATCACGGCCACGGTGACGCCGTCGAAATCATACAGCTGGTAGGGAGCGTAATCGTTCCAGGTGTTCCAGTCGATGGATTCGTCGCTATTGGTGTCCGCATCCAGGTAGTTGGCGCAGCCCACCGCCACGGAATCCTCCGTCTCCGTGGCCTCGCTGGTCAGGTAATCCAGCTGGCGCTGCAGAATGGTCATGCCGTAGTTGAACTCGTGGTTGCCGGGGACGAACATGTCGTAGTCCATGAACCGCAGGGTCTTCATGGTCGGATCGTCCACCTCAGGCTGGTTGAATGCGTAGTAGTAGGTCAGAGGCGTACCCTGGACCAGGTCGCCGCAGTCCACCAGGAAGCTGTTCTCATAGGCCTGCCGCTGCTCCTTGACAAAGGTGGCAACCCGGGTCAGGCTCTGATAGTGGGTCCCGGAGGCGGAGGCGTCGGCGGTGTAGTCCGTGGCGTAAATCTGGCCGTGGACGTCGGAGGTGGCCATCAGGTTGATCTCCACCTGGCTGTTGTCGAACCGGTATACCACCGTGGCAAATTGGCCGCGGGTGGACTGGCCCAGCGGATGGAGCCGGTTGTTTTCCACGCCCTCAATCAGGCCCACGGCGACGGCCCACTGCATGGCCTCCACGGCATAGGGGAAGATCGTCTCGTCGTCGGCAAAGCCGGTCAGATCGGCGGCCTTGCTCACGTCCAGGCCGGTGAATTCGGCATAGCGGTAGAACATCTTCACCATCTCCTGGCGGGTGATGCTCCGCAGGGGACGGAAGGTGCCGTCTTCATAGCCCTCGACGATGCCGTTGGCAGCGGCCCAGGCCACGGCGGTCTCGTAGTAGGAGCCCTCCACCACGTCGGGGAAGCTGCCGGTGTCGGTTACCTCAGGCTCGCCGGCCATGCGGTACAGAACTGTAGCCACCATAGCCCGGTTCAGGGGGGAGTTGGGCGCAAAGCGGCCGTCGCCCACGCCTTCCATGTAACCCTGGCCGTCCACATACTGGATGGGCTCATAGTAGAACCGGCCCTCGGACACATCGGTGTAGGGCATGTTGGTGACGGTGATGCGGCCCTCGCCGTAGGGGTTGGCGTAGGCGTCGCCTACCACGCCCTCCAGAGAGTCGCGGATGTACGTAATGAGAACCTGGTTGTCGATCATGACCTCATCCTGGAGGATCTTGTTGTCCATGAACATGTTGATGCCGTCGCCGCCGGACTTCAGCATGTAGTTGTGGGAGGCCAGGGTGTAGGTCTTCTCCAGGTCGATGGGCTCATATTCGCCGTTCTGATTCAGAACCTGCACGTCCTTGACCCGGCGCAGGCCGTCCACGCTCACGAACATGCTCTTGTCGTCCACCTGGACGGAGGATTCGATGTTCAGGTCGATGGTGTACTTCAGGCCGGAGACCTGCAGGAAGCCGCCGTTCTCCCCGGGAGCGGAGCGGGAGGCCATCTCCAGAGCGTCGATGATCTCCTGACCCGTGGCTTCCACCACACAGGCGGTGTTGCCGAAGGGGTGTACCGCGATGATCTGCCCGTAGGTGATGTCGCCGGCGGCAATGTTGTCCCGAATGCCGCCGCCGTTGACAAAGGCGATGTCGGCGCCCAGAACGGTGCGGTAAGCGTCCGCGCACAGGTCGCCCAGGTTGGTCTCCCGGTTCCGGACCAGCCGGTCGCCGGTTTCGGGGTCGTTCACCGTCAGAGTGACGTCGGACTTCGCCACGACCTCGTTCAGCTTGTCCTCATACTGAGCCTGAATGTCCTTGACAAAGGCATCGGTCTCGGGGTCCACCTCGGTGTAGCCGGAGACCAGCTTGGTGGAGACGGCGCCGTCGGGGGCGATGGTCATCTCGCCGATGTTGGCCAGCTTGGTGCCGGTGGAGGTGAGGACCACGTCGTTGCCGGCCTGATCCTGCACGGCCTGCCCCTCTATGACGGTGTGGGAGTGGCCGTCGATGAAGGCGTCCAGACCGGTGGTGTTGGCAATGATCTCCGTGGACATCCAGGGAGAGGACTGCTCGTCCACGCCGCAATGACCCAGGGCGATGATCACGTCGGCGCCTTCTGCGGCGGCCGCGTCGATGGACGCCTGGACGGCGTCGTACAGATCCTGGCCGTCGTTGCCCTCGCAGAAGCTGTAAATGTAGTTGCCGTTTTCATCCTGGAAGTAGGTGGGGGTGGACTTGGTGAAGCTCTCGGGGGTGCTGATGCCCACAAAAGCCACCTTCAGATCCCCATAGGTCTCCAAGGCGTAGGGCTCGGCCACGGTCTTGCCCGTCTTCAGATCCATAAAGTTGCAGGACAGGTAGGTGGCGTTGGACTTCTCCAGCAGGGAGAGGGTCACGTCCATTCCATAGTCAAACTCATGGTTGCCGAAGGTGGCGAAATCATAGCCGATCTCGTTCATGATGTCTACGAGATAGCTGCCGTTGGACAGAGTGCCCATGGCCTCGCCCTGAATGGCGTCGCCGGCGTCGACCAGAACGACGTTCTCGTGGGTCTGCTCCATGGCTTTTTTGTAGGCAGCCAGGTTGGCGTAACCCATTGTGCCTTCGGGTGTACCGGCATCCACGCCGCAGTGCACGTCATTGGTGTACAGAACCACGATGTCGTCCGACTTTTCGCCTGCGGCAAAAGCCATGGTGGGCAACACCGACAGGACCATCACCAGTGCCAGCAGCACGGCCAGGAGCCTTGTGGAATGTTTGCTTCTCATGTTGCGTCCTCCTTCAAAATAGTACGAATGCATGTACTGGAGCCAAACATGTGACTCTATGCTTATTCTAGCAAATGCATTCACATTTTTCAACGGGCCTGCAGCGTTTCTTGCAAAAATTGGAGAATTTTCTGACTGTGGGATTTGGGCGCCGCGTTTTGTCCGCGTTGCCGGCGGCAAAGAAAATGCCCCGGAGCCGGGGCAGGCTCTGGGGCCTGGCGTCTCCGGGGTCCGGGGCGGTTTTACAAGCGGGAGCTCTTAGGGAATGATCCGGCGGGCGCCCACAAAATGCTCTACATAATAGCTGCTGCTGACGGCGGTGAGAATCACGCCATCCCGGGAGTTGGCGGCATGAATGAATTCTCCGTCTCCCACATAAATGCCGATGTGGGTGATATCGTTCAAAGAGCCGGTTTCAGAGAAGAACAGCAGGTCGCCGGGCAGCAGTTCGTCCGCAGAAACCTCCCAGCTGGCATCGTAATACCACTGGTCCGTGGCGGTCCGGCCGATATCGGGATAACCGTTGTGGGTGTAGACATACCACACAAAGCCGGAACAGTCGAATCCCGTGGAGGGATCCTTGCCGCCCCAAATGTAATCATAGCCCAAATACTGCATGGCAAATTCCACCAGGACCTGGGCCTCCGTCCGGTCATCGGGAAGCTCCGGATTCTCCATCCAATCCTGGAGCACCCCATAGGTCCGGTAGAACATCACCAGCGCCTGCTGGCACTGGGTGCTGCTCTTGGGAGACAGCAGGTTGCCGGATCCCTTTACAATCCCCAGCTCCACCAAAAGGCGGGCGCAGGGAAGGGCGTAGCTGCTCAGCTGGCCGGCGTCGGCAAAGCCGTCGAGACTGGTAGCCGGGCTGTCCTGTCTGGGATAGCCGCAGGTAGACAGGAAATTGACGGTAATTTTAAAGAACTGTTCCCGGGTAATGGGATTGTCCGGACGGAAGGTGCCGTCGGGGAAGCCGCTGATGAGCCCCAGATAATAGGCCTTTGTGACGACGGGATCGTCCACGTCGGAGAAGGGCGTCTCCTCCACCCGGAAGATGGGGTTGGGATTCAGAGAGAGGTAGGCCTGCATCGCCACATAACACATCTCCCGGCGGGTGATGGGCGTCGTCATATCCCGGCCCAGAAAGCTCTCCGGAATCAGGCCCGCTTCGTCCATGGCCTCCAGCTCTTCCTCCGCCCAGGCGCTGACGTTTTGATACTTTTCCGTCGTACCGGCCGGGCTGACGTCCGTGTCGTGGATCAAATATATGTAGGCCCGGTAGAACATGACCAGGGCTTGCTCACAGGTGGCGTTGCCCAAGGGGTTCAGCTTTCCGTCGCTTCCCTGAACCACCCCCAGGTGCACCATCCATCTGGTGGCCTCCAGAGCCCAGGCGCCGACGGCGGAGGCATCTGAAAACGCGCTCAGATCGGACAAATCGGTCTCCGCCGGGGCCCGCCCGAAGGCGCGGAAAAAGTGATCCACAAACGCAAAGAACTCCTGCCGGGTCAAAAGCCGGTCCGGGCGGAAGGTTCCGTCCTCATAGCCCTGGGTGAGACCGGCGGCATAGGCCTTGCCTGCAATGGGGTCCTGGGTGTCGGAAAATGGCGCTTCTTCCGGGAGCGGGATCTCCTCGCCGGTGTAGACCTCATAGGCCTGGACGGCAATGGCGCACATCTCCAGCCGGGTGATGCTATCCCACAGGTTCGGCTTTTCCTCCAGCACCTGGGGAATGAGCGACAGCTCGCTCATCTGATCCAGCTCCGGCTTGGCCCAGGCGCTGCAGACGCCGTAGGCGTAGGCGGCCGGCAGGCAGGCAATCAGCAGTGCCGCCAGGCAAAGTACCGATAACAGTCGCAGTTGCAGTTTCTTCATAACAGGGTTAAACCTCCAAGTCCAATTCCAGCTCCACAGGGCAGTGATCGGAACCGAATACATCGGTGTGAATGCGCGCCTGGCGCACCCGGTCCTGTACATCGTTGGATACCAAAAAATAATCAATTCGCCAACCGGCGTTGTGTTTCCTCGCTTGAAAACGGTAGCTCCACCAGCTGTACACCCCGGTGGCATCGGGGTACAGGTAACGGAAGGTGTCGGTGAATCCGGCGTTCAGCAGCCGGGTGAAGCTCTCCCGCTCCTCATCCGAAAAACCGGCGTTTCCCCGATTAGAGCCGGGATTCTTCAAATCAATCTCCTGATGGGCCACATTCAGGTCCCCACAGGCCACCACCGGCTTCCGGGCGGCCAGGGCGGAGAGCTTTTCCCGAAAGGCCTGGTCCCAGGCCAAGCGGTGATCCAGCCGTTTGAGCCCCTCCTGAGCGTTGGGGGTATAGCAGGTGACCAGATAAAAGGGGGCATATTCCAGCGTGATGAGCCTGCCCTCCTGATCCAGCTCGTCGCATCCCACGCCGTACTCCACAGACAGCGGCGGCTTTTTGGCAAAGATGGCGGTGCCGGAGTAACCCTTTTTCCGGGCGGAAGACCAAAACTGGGTATATCCCGGGGTTTCCAGTTGAATCTGCTCCGGCTGCAGCTTGGTCTCCTGGAGGCAGAAGAAATCCGCGTCCAGCTGATGGAAGGTGTCCAGAAAGCCCTTTTGCACACAGGCGCGCAGGCCGTTCACATTCCAGGAAACAAATCGCAACTCGCATCCGCTCCTTTCGACAAACGGAGTAATTACAAAATTCTTTCTATATCATAGCAAACAGGGGCAAAAATTGCAACCTTTATTTCAAAAAAGTTACAAATGGAGGAAACTCCCAGCCGTTTGTCCGTCACCGGCGCAACAGTGGAGGATTGGCCCGCCCATTTGGCCTTTCCGCCGCTCCGGAGCATGGCGTCATGCGGCATAACCCATGACAAAAGGGGACCGCCGCAAGCAAAGCTTACAGCAGTCCCCCAACCGGTCTGCCCGGAGTCAAGCCCCCCGGCCGGATACCGCAGGCTCCAGCAGCAGCCACAGCTCCGAAAGAGACATGGTCGCGCGGTACCGGACCAGGACGCCGTCCGGGTAAAGGATCTGAAATTGAAAGCTGGACCCCGTCCCGTCCCAGCCCTCCGCCCGGGCCTCCAGCAGATCCCGCGTCATCGCCTCGGCGGGGAAAATCGGGTCCTGGACGCTGTCCCAGTACGCCTCGGGGATGCTTTCGCCCCGGGGGACGGGATACAGCCGCAGATCATAGGTCGCCGGGTCGTTTAGGTCTGCCATGCAGGATTGCCGCAGCTCCGGCATCCGGTCGACGGTGATGGACAGATCGGCCGAGTCCCGGCTCCAGTTCAGGGTCAGCTCGTACCGCCCCTGGCCCATTTCCAGCCAAGCCCCCTCCCATTGAAAGCCCTCGGGCATGTCCTCCGGGAGATAGGCGGCGAAATCCGCCTCCTGCCGGGCCTCCGGCAGGGTCAGCTCTTCGCTGCGCCAGGCGGGGATTTCCTCCGGCGTCAGAAAATCCAGGCACACCGGTCGGTCCGGGTCCAGCAATCGGGCCAGGATGCTCTCTACCAGAGCCTGCCCCGTGGCACTGTTTTCATCGGTCACTTCCAAACGGGCGCCTAAGGTCTCATCCCGCAGAAAGCTTAAGGTATAGCAAAATTCCTCCGCGTCGTCTCCGTCGCAGTCAAAGTGCACCCGACCGGCGGAGACCTCCGTGCCCCAGATGTCGTTGATTTCCTGGGAATCGGTTTCCACACAGGCAGCGGGCAGTCGGTCGGGCGCCAAAGCCAGGGTGTACGCGCCGTCCGTTCCACCGCTGCCGGACAGGAAAACCTGCCAGAGCCGCCCCTCCCCGTCGTAGACGGCGTAGCCGGATAAGGTCCATCCCAACGCCTCCCACCAGCCGGTCTCCCCAAAGAGCGCAGCCAGCTCCTCCTGGGTCAGGTCCTCCTGAAAATGGCCGTCGGGCAGGGCGATATCTGCCGCAACTCCTCCAGCCCCGGAGCCGTACTGAATCTCCGGAAACTGCCGGGATGCTTCCGCTTCCGAACCGGACTGGGGAGCGGACGGCTCCGGCGTTTGGTTTAAAGCCGGGTCCGGCGCCGCTTCGTCTCCGGGGCGCAGGAGCAGGCACAGAGCCAGCAGGCAGCAGGCAGCGGCGGCTCCCGCAAAGGCCAAGGGCGCGGTGCGGCGGCGCCGGGGTCCGGACTCCGGCAGGGTCAGCAGCCTCCGGCGCAGCTCCACAGAGGGGCTCTGCCGGTCAAAATAATCGGAATATGCACTCATGTGGATTCTCCTTCCAACAGCAATTTCAGCTTCGCTCTGGCCCGGGCCAGACGGGAGCGGACCGAGCCGGGGGACATGCCCAGGATGGAGGCCATTTCTCCTGTGGAATAGCCCTCGTAATAATATAGATGTATGGCGGCCCGGTCCTGAGGCGGAAGGCGGTACAGCTCCTCCAGCTCCCGGGCCTCGGCTTCCCGAGCCGGCAGCTCCGGAGGCAGCGGCTCCATCCGGCGGCGCCAGGGGGAGCGGAGCAGGCTGATGCACCGGTTTACGGTCACCCGGGTCATCCAGGCCGCCTCCTGCGCCGGGCAGGAAAAGACCGGCGCTTTTTCCAGATAGCGGAGAAATGTATCCTGGACCGCGTCCTCCGCCTCCTGGGCGTCGCCCAAAATGGCCAGAGCGGTGCGGTACAGCTTGGTCTCGTAACGGAGGACAAAAGCCTCCCAGTCCACCGGCCGGCGGGACTTGTGTTCCATGGTCTGGCCTCCTTTCATGAAATATAACGCTTTGGAAGGAGAAAACGCTGCAGGAGGCGGCGTTTTTTTAGGCGTAAAAAAGGCCCGGGCCGTTTTCGGCCCGGACCAAATCCCCGGCGCACCGGACGTCAGCCGTCTTCCTCCCCGGCTTCGGCCGGAATCCGAATCAGACCGCCGGTTTGAAAGAAATACAGCAGCAGCGCTTTCACCGGTCTTCCGAAAATCCGGCTTAAGGCCCGGCCGTATGTCTGCACCTGCACGGCGTAACGGGCTGCGGCCGCTGCCTCTCCCCCGGGGCGGACCCGGTCCGTCTTAAAGTCCAAAACGGTCAGGCCCTCGCCTTCGGTCAGGCAGCAATCCACCACGCCCTGCAGCAGCAGCTTTTCACCTGCCAGCTCCTCCTGCAGCATTTCGCCGTCTGCCAAAAGGGAAAACTTGAACTCCCGCAACACGTCTATCCCCGTCTGCAGCCGCCTTCCCAGCTCCGTTTGAAAAAACGACGCAATCCAGGCGCGGTTTACCGCCCGGACCTGCCGGGCCGTGAGAAATCCCTCCGACTCCAAACGAGACAGCTCTTCCTCCACGCGCCCGGCGTCCGTACAGGCCTCATAGCGGATGTATTGCATCGCCAGGTGCGTCGCCGTACCGATTTCCCGTCCATCCAGGGGACGCTCCGACAAAAACACCGGCTGCCGCCACCGCCGGGGCCCCACCGACGCCGCCGGCGCCGCCCGTTCCGCCGCCTCCTCATCCAGCTCCCTTCCCTTGAGCTGGGTCGCCGTAATTTTAGACGGCGCACCGGCCGCCGCAGCATAGGGATACCGGAAGGACAGCAGCGCTCCCAGGTCCGGCGGCGTCTCCGGCTCCCGGCTGGGAACCGGCTGTTCTACCGGAGCCGCATCCGCCCCGGGCCCCCGCTCGTGAAAGCGAATGCTCCAGGGATACGCTCCCACCACGGTTTCCTCCGGCCGCCCGGCCCGCTCAAAAAACGCCCCCGCCTCTGTACGCGTCATGGCAGCCATCAGAACCCAGTGGCCCAGGCAGTCCGCCTCCTGCGCCAGCATGACGTTGCCGGTGGGCATCACCTGCCGGGCAACGGCCTCCAGCCGCCGGGTTAAGTACCGGGAGGCGTAGGTCATGATCAGCATGTCCTTGGCCCGGGTCATCGCCACATACAAAACCCGCAGCTCCTCGGATCTGTGCTCCGCCTGGAGCTTCTGAGCAATGGCTCTTTTGGCCAGGGTCGGATACCGCAGACGGTTTTCCCGGTCCAGGGCGCTGCAGCCGATGCCCAGCTGGGAGTCCACCAGCACGTTCGCCCGAAGCTCCTCCCGGTTGAAGGCGGCAGAGAGGTTGCAGAGAAAGACCACCGGATATTCCAGTCCCTTGGATTTGTGAATGCTGAGAATCTGAACCGCATCCGGCGTCCCGCCGGTCTGCTCCGGCTGTAGGCCTCGCCTTGCCAGGCTGTCCAGGTGGGCCAAAAATTGGGACAGGTCCCGCCGTCCCCCTTGCTCAAAGGCTGCGGCGGTCTCATACAGGAATTCCAGGTTCTTCCTGCGCCTCTCACCGCCCTCCATGGCGGCAAACACCGCCTCCATATGCGTCTGCGCATAGATCTTCTCCAGCAGTCGGGTCAGGGTCTCCAGCCGGGCCGTCTGCCGGAGGGAATCCAGCAGCGCCAGGCAGGCCCCGGCCTGCCGGTCCCCGGCCTCCGCCGCCCCGGTCAACGCCTCAAACAGGCTGCCTTCCCGGTGGGCCGCCCGCATTCTGCCCAGATGGTCCGCCGTAAACCGGAACACAGGGCTCGCCAGAACCGCCTCCAGCGGAATATCCTGAAGGGGATTGTCCAGAACCCGAAGCAGCGCCAGGAGGACCTCCGCCTCACCGGTGTCCAACACGCTGCCCCCCGTCCCCGCCGCCACGGGAATCCCCCGGGCCTCCAGGGCTCTGCGGTATATGCCGGCGCTGCTGCCGGGAGAGCGAAGCAGGATGACCACGTCCCCCGGGCGCACGGGACGCAGCGCATCTGCCTGGCGGATCATGGCCGGCTCCCGGAGCAAAGCCTCGATTCGCTCCGCCACAAACCGGGCTTCCGTCTCGTACTGATCCGCCCCCTGCCCATCGGGGCCCGGCGTCAGCTGGATGCCGTGAAGCTCCACCGCCGGCTGCGGCAAGGGGACATGACAAACGCCCTGCCGCAGGGCCTCCTCCTGTCCGTATTCCAGTCCCCCCACATCCGGAGACATGGCGCATCGGAACACATGGTTGGCCGCCTCCAGGATTTCGCCCCCGGAGCGGAAATTTTCAGAAAGAAGGATCTTCCTCCCCTGCCCCGGCTCCGCCTGCTCCGCCGGAGCAAACTCCCTGTATTTCTCCAAAAAAATTCCAGGGTCGGCCAGGCGGAACCGGTATATGGACTGCTTCACATCTCCCACCAGGAAGCAATTGCCCCGCTCCTGGGAAAGCGCCTGAAAAATGCAATCCTGCACCTCGTTGGTGTCCTGGTACTCATCCACCATAATCTCCCGAAACCGCCGGCCGGTCTCCCGGGCCGCCCGGGTGGGACCCGACATTCCCCGGCCCAGCAGCAGCTCCAGGGTTCGGTGCTCCAGATCCCCAAAATCCAGCACCCGGCGCCGGTCTTTCTCCTGCCGGTACGCCCGGGCAAAATCCCGCACCAGCTGCACCAGGCCCTGCAGGGCCGGATACGACCGGTCCAGATCTCCGATGAGCTGCCGGGACTCCAGGGCAAAGGGCGCCTGCCGCTCCTTGAGTCCCTCCCAGCACGCCTTCCGCAGCGCCTTGACCGTATCGGCCAGGTCCGGATCCCGGGGCTTGCGCACGGGAGGCAGGCGTCCAAAATCCACAATCCGGTTTGCGCGGATTTCCTCCCAGGTCCGGCAGGCCCGGAGCTGCTCCAGCTGCCGGAGATTTTCCTGCAACACAGGGCCGTACTTGGGGCCCAAATCCTCCTGTGTCTGCGCCAGAGCGGCGGCTCGGCGGAGCAGCGCCCCCTGCTGCTCCAGATAATTCAAAAGCCGGTCGGCGAGATACCGGCCCCAGGGAGTGTCCGCCGCGTCGTGCAGCCCTTCCTGCCGGGCCAGGCAGCCCTCCAGCCAATCCTCCGGCCGGAGGTGGCACCGGGCGGCGTCGTATATGGCGGCCACAATTTCCGGAACCGCCCGGTCATCCCGTCCGAAGCCCTGGGTATCCACAAAGGCCTGCAGCGCAGGGGAGGCGTCAATCTGTCCATAGGCCGCTTCCAAAACCGTTTCCATGGCCCGCAGCCGCAGCTCCTGGCACTCCGGCTCGTCCGCTACCCGAAAATCTCCGGGCAGCTCCAGGGCAAAGGCGTATTCCCGCAGCAGCTCCCCGCAAAACGCATGGACCGTGGAGATTTTCGCCAGATACAGCCGCTGGACCTGACGCTGCAAATGACGGTTTTCCGGGTGCTGCGCCAGAAGCTCTGTGAGCCGGGCGCCGATTTTTCCCCGAAGCTCCGAGGCGGCGGCCCTGGTGTATGTAATAATCAGAAATTCATCCAGATTCGCCGGGTCCTGCGCCTGGCAAAGGTAGCCCATGAGCCGGTCTACCAGCACCTTGGTTTTTCCGGACCCGGCGGCGGCGGCCACCAGCAGCGGGCCGCCCCGGTTTTCCACCGCCGCCCGCTGGGCCTTGGTCAAGGTCTCAGCCATGGTCCTTCCCCTCCTTTTCCACCTGCTCCCAGAATTCCGCCGCGCTCACCGCCCGGTAAACCCGAGGCTCACCCCACAGGTCCAAATGGCAGGCAGACGCGTAGGCGCAGAAACGGCAAGCATCCCGGTTACCTCGAACATAAGGGTTGGGCTCCACCTGTCCCCCGGCGATGCCGTCCACCAGGCGGGCCAGAAGCCGGAACACATAGTCCTTCAGCTGCCTCAGCTGTCCTTCCGTTGCCAAATCGCCGGTGAGCGCCCCGGTTTTGCTCCGCTTCACCGGCAAAAACCGGGACTCCTCCCCTGCGTCCATCGCCTGCAGCACCGCTTCGTCGGCCAGCACCAGGCCCTTTCGCCGGGCCTCCTTCTGCCGCAGAAGACGCGCCTGCTCCGCCTCCACCGGGCCGTCGGCGGGCAGCACCGGAGCCCGGGCGGGAAAATACAGAACGCCCGCCGCCTCCGGACTCACGCCCAAATAGGCCCGCCCGCTGTCCTCCAGGGCGAAGAGGTACAGCAGCATCTGCAGCCCCAAACCGTGGAGCACATCGCAATAGTCAAAATCCTTCCGGCCGGTTTTGTAATCCACCACCCGGACATAGGTTTCCCCGTCCCGCCGGTACAGGTCCAGCCGGTCCACAAAGCCCCGGAGCTGCGCCGGCATGGCGCAGCCGGGAATTTCCACCGCGGGCATGGCGCCGCCGGGGCCGAACCGGACCTCAAAGCCCGCCGGTTGGAACCGGGACTGCGCCAGCTCCTCCCACAGCTCCCGGACCACCGCCTGAAGCTCCCGCATATTTCGCTCCAGCAAATAATCCTGACGGCTGGTCCGTTCCAGGCCGGAAAAGCGCTCCCGGCAGTACCGTCTGGCGTGCTCCTCCGCCATCGCCTGGGTCCGTTCCAGGCTCACCCGGCTGAAGCCTCCGGCCCGGCACACGTCCCGGGCGGTATGCTCCAGCACATCATGCACAAAGGTGCCGAACTCCGCCGGGTCCACGGTGATTTCCTTTCTCTCCCTTGCCCGAAGCCCATACTGCATAAAATAGGCGAACCGGCAGGAAGCCGCCCGGTCAACCTGAGAGGCCGAAAGCTGCAGCCGGTCGCCGTAGAGTCCCCGGATGGTCTCCGGCGTCAGCCGGCCCAAGGCATACCGGGCCCCGGCGCGCACCTGCCGCCACGCCTCCTCCGCCTGGGGCGGCGCCTGATCCTGCCGGGCCAGACCGGCCCCGGCATCCCAGACGTCGGCCACCCGATCCTCCGGAGGAAGCGCCTCCGGCTCCGCCTGCCGCCCCAGCATCCGGGCCAGGCGGCGAAAGGCGGCAGCCGGCTGGCCGTCGCCGCAGGTCATGCAGAAAAACCCACCGGCCCCGGCGGCAACGGCATAAATTCCCGCCGTCTCCTGCTCCAGCTGCCGGTACAAATCCGCCGTCAGGGGCAGCCCCAAATCCATCAGCCTCCGCCGCTCCGGCTCGGTGAGCACCATGCCCCCCGCACCGGCCTGGGGCAGAAAGCCCTCCTGGGCGCCCAGCAGATAAACGCGCCGGGCCTCCTGCCGCCGCATGGCGGCGACGCCGCCCACGGTCACGCTGTCCAGCGTCTGGGGAATGGTGCCCACCTGATACTGGCTCAGCAGCAGGCGGAACAGCCGGACAAAGCCGTCCAAATCCCGGACCCGGCTCCCCAGAAGCGCCGCCATCTGTTCCATGGCCCCTACCAGAATCTCCCAAAGCTGCTCCTGCTCCTGGGCGCTGCGCCGGTCCCCCGCCGCCTCAAAGGCCGCCGCCAGCTCCTCCAGCCGCCGGGCCGCCTGAACCTCCTCCAGGAAAGCGTAAACGGCCTGCAGCTGCTCCAGGACCGTCCCCGCTGCGCCCAGGGCTTTCTGCAGGCGGACCAGGGGCATAACCCCCGCAATCCGGCTCCGGTTCAGCTCCGCCAGCTCCGCCTCGTCCTCCGGCTCCCAGGAAAGCCCCAGCCCCCGGGGATGGCGGGTAAAGTCCTCGCCCCAGGATCTGCCCCGCAGGCCCCAGGCGACGGCATAGTTCTCCAGGCGGTCACAGGCCGCCGGGGCCAGCGGCGACAGGACAGACTTCAAATACCGAAGTACCGGCCCCCGGTCCAGGCCGTCGCACACCGCCTCCAGGGCAGTCAAAATCGCATCCGGCACCGGCTTGCAAAGGATGTCCTCCCTTCCGGCAAAGTAGGCCGGGATCCCGTACCGGTCCAGGACCTGACGCAGCACCGGCTCATACCGAGGCAGGTCCGCGCACACCAGGGCCACATCCCGGTACCGGCCTCCGGCCTGGGTCCAGCGGCGAATCTCCGCCGCCGCAAAGACGCACTCCTGGCGTACCGACTCCAGACGAACCGTCCGGGCGCATAGCTCCAGTCCCGGTATCTGCGCCGGGGGACCGGCCAGCAGCCCGCGCCGCATCCGCCCCAAGGGTTCCCCTTCCTCGGGATCCGGCAGGAGAATCTTCTCCGCCGGAATCCCGGCCCGGGCCGCCAGCTGCAGCAAAGCCCCGGCCGTCTCCCCGGCCAGCTCCATACCCGCCGTCTGAGACCCGGGCCCGTCGCAAACCAGGCTCACGGTCACTTGGGGAGAACAGGCGATCAGGTGGCCCAAAATGGCCAGCTCCTGCCCGGTAAAATCCGAAAAGCCGTCTATGTAAAACACATGCTCCCGGGCAAACTCCCCGGCTTCCATTTGCTCCAGCAGTTTGGTCATCCGGTCCCTAGGGTCCCGGCCAAAACCGGCGCAGATGCCGTCATAAGCCTCCAAAAGCAGAGACAGCTCCCGGAGCTTTTCCGGCAAGACGCCCTCGGTCCGCTCCGCCGCAGCCCGCAGGGACTCCGGCGTCACCCGGCAGCTTTTAAACTCGTCCACAGCCGCCACCAACTCCGACAGAAATTCGGGCCTGGCGCCTACGGCGGCATAGGCCTTCAATCCGGCGCGCAGCTCTTCGGCCGCAGCGGCCATAGCCAAAATCCGGCCGCCGCCGTCCAGGACGGGCTCCGCCCCGCCGCCCATCCGGGCAAACACCCGGCCGGCCAGGCGGGTAAAGCTCAGCACCTCGGCGTACCGGCTGGCCGTGTCCCCGGCCCGGCTGCAAAGCCGCCGCTCATAGTCGTGGGACGTCTGTTCCGGAACCAGCAGAATCCGGTTTCCGGCGCAGTCGGCCACATCCCGGCTCAAAAGACGCAGCATCTCGTCCCGATTCTGCCGCCAATTGGTACCCAATCGCAATTGCAGCATGTTTTCACCTCTTATCGCTTCAAATCCTCCGTCCCGCCGACAAATCAGCCGTGAAACCAGTTCTTCACCTGACCCAGCCAATCCAGAAGCCGGAACCGAATCTCATATCCGCCGCTGTCCTGGGTCAGCGTTCCGGCCAACCGGTCGGAGAGACCGGCCGCCTCGGCCGTCTCCTGGAAGCCCTCGGAGGAAGCCGGAACGCACAGGGTGGGAAACACCACACACCACCAATTGTGCCCTTCCCCTTCTCCGATGGTAATGCGCAGAGCCTCATACAGCCCGGCAGGCAGCTGGAAGGTATCATACACCCGGGTGGGGAACTCCTCCAAAGCCAAACTCACCTGAGCCTTCAGCTGGGATCCCGCCTCCTGCAGCACCTCGTTGGCCGTCTGCTGAATCTCCGTCAAATGGGCCGACAGGAAATCCTTGGCCGCCTGCGCCGAGTCCAGCGTCCCCATCACCTGGTTCAGCTGCTCCACCACCGCGTCCCGGACCTGGAGCTTTAGGTCCTGGTCCTCCTGGGAATCGGAGTTGGCCACCACGTGCAGCCGCACCAGATTCTCTTCCAGCGCTTTGCTGTCCCGGAGCAGCCCCGCCCCCCAGGTCACAGCCCCCGCCGCCAGGGCCAAAATTCCCAGCCGTCTCCAAAAGTGCGCCATAAAAGTCACCGTCCATCCGCAATTTCTCACAGTATGGACGGCAACCGAAAAAATTATACAGTTTTGGCAATAAAAACCTGGGGATAATTGTCCTTCAGCATGGCGCAAAGCACCGCCGCGTATTCAAAAGAGGGAACCATGGCGTATACGGCAGAGCCGGAGCCGGTCATGGCAAAGCCCAAGGCCCCGTAGGAATTCATCAGCGACTTGATATAATTCAGCTCCAGGTGCTCCGCCGTCACCACGGGCTCAAAGACATTGCACAGCTGCTGGGCCACGGCCCCCAAATCCCCCTGGACAATGGCCGCTTCCATGGCGGTCTGATTGGGCCGGCGGGGGATGGCGGTCTCATCCAGCCGACGGTACAGCTCCGGCGTGGAGACGGAAAAATCCGGCTTGCACACCACAAAAAGCGCCTCCGTCAAATCCGGCAGCTTTCTCAGCCGCTCTCCCCGGCCCTGACATAGGGCGGTGCCGCCTAAGGTGCAAAAGGACACGTCGCTTCCCACCTCCGCGCCCAGCTCCGCCAGGGCATAAACGGAAAAGGGATAAGCATAATACCGGTTGAGGGCCCGGAGCACCGCTCCGGCGTCGGCGCTTCCGCCGCCCAGTCCCGCCTGGGTGGGAATCCGCTTGACAATCCGGATAGACAGCCCCTCCGGGTCCCGGCCGGACGCCCGGCAAAACACCTCTGCCGCGCGCCAGGCCAGGTTGGTCTCGTCCTGGGGGACTCCCTCTGCGCCGCAGGTCAGGGTCCAGGGCTTGCCGGTGCCGATCTCCAGCTCCACGTCATCCCGGATGGAGATGGTCTGCATCACGGATTCTATATTATGGTATCCGTCGGGCCGCTTGCCCAACACATCCAACGTCAAATTGATTTTGGCAAAAGCGCCTTCGCGCAGGGTTTGGCTCACTTGATCTTTCTTCCTTCCAAATAGTATCGCTTTTCCCGGGCATGGCCCATGGAGAAGGTCTTCCGGGGCAGCGCGCCGTCGGCCATTACGCCGCGGAACAGCTGACCTTTGGCCATCGCCGGCAGCAAAAAGCCGATGGCCCGGTCCTGGGCCGCCAGATGCTTCAGATCCTCATCTCCATGGATGTAATCAATCTTGCCCGGATGGGCAGCCAAATACTCGTCCAGGAACTGCTGCAACACGCCGACCTCCAGCTGGCTGCGGCTGCGGTCCAGGTACACCGTACCGGTCTTGTCCCCGGCAAACCAACAGACGGGATAGCCGCCCGGCGCGCACCAGGACTCCAGGGCCTTCCGCAGTGCCTCCGGGTCCGTCTCCGTCACCACCCGGTGAATGGGCTCAAAGTTCTGGGCCGCATCGTGAATGTTTTCCAGCTCCACCAGGGCAAACCGGGCCGGATGCCGGGACAAGTCCACGCCCGGGTTCCGGGCCTTCAGCTCCTCATAGCAGCTCTTGGCCGTGGCCAGAGAATGATTGCCGTCCCCAACGGCAAACACCAGGGGCGTGCCGGGCAAATCCCGGTACTTCTCCGGACAGGCGGCGGTATAGGCAGTCAGCCGGGCCTCAAAGTCCTCCGCTTCCTTCCCGGCGACCAGGTAACCGGCAATATGTCCGCCCCCCTCCATGAGATCAAACTCATAGAGCTTGGGTAAGCGGTCGCGGCCAGCCGAAATGGGCTCGATCAGAGTCTTCCGGTCATCATCGCATAACAGCAAAATGTGGGGCAGCTCCAGGCTGGCATTCCGCCGGACCCGCTGGCGGGGCGGAATCCGCTCGGTCACCGTCCGTTCCGTGGCGCGAACGGCGGAAGTCGAACCGGGCGTATAGTCGTAGGCCTCCAGGTCCACCATACCCACCAGGCCCTTCCGCACAGAGCCGTTCTGAAGCGTCCGCTCCACGTAGACAAACGCGTTTTCATACGTCTGGAACAGGCCGCTCTCCAGGTAAGCCTCCATCGTCCGGTTGATTTGCTCCGTATGGGCCGCCTCCTGGGGCGTCCCCAGCTCTGCCTCCGGCAGAATCAGGCGCAACGTGGAGGGCGCATTGCCTACAGTCTCCGCCACCCGGGCCCAATAGGCCGGGTCAGAGGTAAATTGGTCGCAGGCGATTACGGCCCATTTCTCCATAGAATCCACCTGGGGAATCAAAATGTTTGCCGGCAAAAATGCGTTCATCATGCTCCAACCTTTCGTTTGTTGTTCCCGGCTCCATTCCGCGCCGGGTTTCTCGTACATTATACACGAGAAATTGGAAAAAGAAAAGTAGCATTCTGTGGTATTTTCCTAAAACCTACCGATCTGTCCACGATATAAAGACAGCCATTCTTATCGTCCAGGTCAAAAGCCGCTACCGGACCGCCGCCTGATTCAGGCTGTGGATCAGCCCGTCGCTTTTCACGCTCATTTCAACCCAGGCCGGGCGAAAGCCGCTGCGGACTGCGTTTCCGGCGGAGCGGACATTGGACCAGGCGCAGCAATAAAACGGCACCTTCCCCCGGGCCAGAATTTCACACGCCAGGGTGCTGGTCAACGCGCCGGCCACGCCCTGCCGCCTGTATTCCGGCAGCACATCTATGCCGATCTGCCACATGGTCTCGCAGTCCGCCGAGCAGCCTGCCAGGCCGATGAGCCTGCCGTTGTCGTACGCGCCGACGCCCAGCACGTCCAGAGCCTTTCGCTTTTCACACAGGGCGTTGCTCCATTCCGGCACATACAGCCCGGCAAAGTCCCCGGCGTCCAAAAGCCGGAGCTCGTACCGGCAGGCCAACGGCTGCAAACGGGTCAGGTCCGGCAGCCAATACTCCGCCATCCAGCAGACATTGACGCCCAAGGGCCTGAGCCGCTCCATCAGCACATGCAAATTCGGCGTCTCAAAGCAATGCTCCACGGCATATCGGCTGATATAGTCTCCGGCAATCTCGGCATACGGCTCGCTTACGGACGCCACAATGTTGTTGCCGTAGCTGGTCAGGTTGCACAAAAACGGCAATTCTAGGTATTTTCGCGCGGCGGGATTTTTCCGGGACGGCACAACCCGGTTGTTCCCCGACAAAAAATCAGCAGGGCTGCAGCTGCTGTCCGCCGCCGACTGCGCCATGGCGATGCTCCAGATTTCCGCTTGCGTCATATTCTCTCCCCCGACTGCAGGCAGACCTTTTCCCGGCAAAGCCCCGACGTTTCACGGGCGCGCCCGGAGGGATTTGCGCAGAAAATCTGCAAAAAAGATCCAATCCTGCCAAATTCCAAATTTTGCGTTCTATGGCCAAAGCGGCCTGTGCATAGCCCCATTTTCTTTGGGAAATACTACACCCATCCACGAAGAAAGGGAGGCACACAAATGGATACCCTTGCATTGATTCTATCCATCATCGGCGCCATAAACTGGGGTCTGGTGGGCATTTGCCAGTTCGACCTGGTTGCATGGCTGTTTGGCGGTCAAACCGGTATCGTCAGCCGCATCATTTATACGCTGGTGGGTCTGGCCGGACTTTGGTGCATCAGTCTGCTGTTCCGGCGGCAAAATCGTGTCGGCATTGCGGATTGATCCGCAGTATTTTGCGCTATGACGCGTAAAATACACAATTGGGGTGCTGCAATACACCGCAGCACCCCAAACGTATTGCTTCCAGACCCTCCGGCTCAGTTCACCCGCACCACACAGGTGTAGACGGCGCCCTCGTAGGTCGTGGTGACCTCCGTATAGCCGGGCCCCACGGCGGTCACGGTGTTGCCGTCCACCGTGCAGACGCTGCTGTCCCCGGTAGACCAGGTCACCTCCAAGGGCTGCCCATCCCCGTCCCGCAGACGCAGAGTAAAGCTCTCGTCCACGGACAGGGTCACGTCGGTATGACTGATGACGGCGGCGCCGTCGGCGGGCGCCTCGAAGCTGCAGCGCACAATGCAGGTCAGCTCCTGCTCCTGGTACACCGCGCGAATCTGGACCGTACCGGGACCCACAGCGGTCACCAGGCCGTCCTGGACCGTTGCAACCGTTTCATCGCTACTGGACCACTGCAGTCGACTGCCCTCCAGAGAACCGGCCGTGAGCAGGACGGTCTCCCCGGCATGGAAGAAGGTGACGTCTGTCTGGCTGAGGGACAGCCGGCCGACTGTTTCCTCTCCGGTTTCCTCCGGGGTCTGCTCCGGTTGCGTGGTCTGCTCCTCCGTCCACTCACAGGTGACGGCGCAGGTGGCGCCGGCTTGTCCGCAGGTCACCGTGATGGTAGCCCGGCCGGTTCCCACCGCTTCCACCCGGCCCTCGGAGGATACGGTAGCCACCTGAGGATTGTCGGAAGAAAATTGCAGGCTGTCTGTCGTACCGGCCGGATCCAAGGTCACCTGCAGCATTTGGCTCTGCCCCTTCTCCGAAAAAAGCAGAGTCTCATCCACCGTAACGCCGGTACAGGGTACCGTCTCCGACGCCGGGGGAGAAGTGGTCCCGTTCTGTCCCCCGCCGGGCAGGTGCGGGCGCAAAAACCGGTAGCCAATGTACAGGCCCAGGCACACCACCAGGACCCCCAAAATCACGCAAATGACCTGATCCCGCCGGGCTACACCCCCGGCATAACGCCCTTTGGCCGGACTGCGCCGGGCCGCCTTGTTTTTTTCCGGCCGCGCCGGTTCGGCAGCGGCAGCCGGGGCGGACTTAGCCTGGGCTTTGCGCAGGGGAATTTCCGGTACCGGTATGGTGGGTTCCTTCGGCACCGTCGCCTCTCCGGCATTTTTCTCAGCCGGTTCCTGTCCGGGTTGGGCTGCTTCCGGTGTATCTATATGGCCGCAGACGGGGCACTCCCCCTCTTCCGAGGTATACATGGTCCCGCAATATTCGCAGATCACTTTACTCAAAAAATATCCCTCCGTTTCCTTCCGTACGGCGTTCCAAAATCGGTTCGACAACATCATATCATTTTCCCGGCCATAAAACAACTACAATCCTGTTGCTTTTTTCGCTTTTTTCGCTTATGATATAGGGTAGTCAAAGGAGGCGATGAATTTGGCGGATGCAAAAACCGTATCTCCCCTGCTGGATGAATTCTCCATGGGAAGCCCATACAGCAGCCACCATGGCATTGTTTGCTGTCCCGCAATTCACACCGTCACAAAAGAAAAATTTATCTTAAAACACATCTCCATTCCGGAGTCTCAGATTCAGGTAAACGCCATGCTGCTCACCGGCGCATGCGCAGACCAAACCGCCGCTCAGAGCTATTACGAGGATATGACCCGGGGACTGGAGGAGGAAATTCGCTTGCTGGACCGGTTGGCCCAGTCTCGCGGCTTTGCGCCCTTTTTCAGCCATCAGTCCACGCCCAAGGAAAACGGAGAGGTCGGTATGGATCTTTGGGTCCTGAGCCCTTACCGGACCACGTTGGCCTCCTACACCAAGCGAAACACCATGACGCACCTGAATGCCGTCAATCTGGGCATTGATCTGTGCGCCGCCCTGACCTTGAGCCGGAAGGCCGGATATTTATACCAGGATTTAAAGCCGGAGAACATCTTCATCACCGCCAAGCGCCAGTTTCAACTGGGTGATTTTGGCTTTTTACCTCTGGATCACCTTACATATGCCACTTTCCCGGAAAAATACCGGGGACCTTTTACTGCGCCCGAGCTGTTCGACGACTTCGGCGAGATGAACGCCACCATTGATCTTTACGCTTTGGGCATGGTGCTTTACTGGGTGTACAACGGCGGACAGGGACCGTTTGCCGAATCCCCGGACCAGGCGGAATCCCGCCGGTTGCAGGGCGAGGCCTTGCCGCCTCCGGCCTATGCCGACTACGAAATGGCCGAGATTATTTTGAAAGCGGCGGCCTTCCGGCCCCAGGACCGTTGGCAGAGTCCCGAGGAGATGGGGCAGGCCCTGGTGAGCTATATGCAGCGCAACCCGGTCAACGACGCCATCATCGCCCCGCCTGTGGTCACCCCTGCTGTTCTGGACGCCGAAGCGATGGCTCCGGACACCCAAGGGGCTGCGCAGGCGGCGCAACCGGCGCCGTCCCAGCCCGACCAGGTCGGTTCGGAGCCGCAGCCCTCAGCCGAATCAGATTCCCCGGCCGAAGTGGAAGCGCCGCCGGAGCCCGCCGCCGAGCCGGAACCGGAACCCGCCGCCGAACCGGAGCCGGAGTCCCCGGCCGAAGCGGAACCGCTGCCGGCAGAGGAGCCCCGGCAGGAGATCCCGGCCGAAGCCCCGGACGCTGCCCAGCCGGAGCCGGCGGACAACCCCCTGCAAGCCATGAAGGCCATCCTCTCCCAGGAAGAGCCGTCTGCCGAGGATTCCGCTCCCGCCGAGCCGGAAGAGGACGAAGCCTTCCCCCAGGAGGAAGAGCAGAACTTAACCGCTGCACCTCAGGACCCGGAGCTGGCCGATATTCTCTCCCGGGCCGAGTCTTTCCTGACCTCACCTTCCGGAGAAGACACGCCGGAGCCGGACGCTGCGCAGCCGCCTGCCCCCCTTCCGCAGCCGGAAGCGCCGGCAGAGGAAGAAGAGGCGGAAGCCTGGGAGGAAGCGCCCCGGCGCCGCTCCTGGAAAGGGCTGATCGTCTTTTTGTCGGTCCTGTTGGTTCTGGCGGTCCTGGCGGTGGGCGCATATTTCTATTATGTCCACTACTACTGCGTTCCTCTGGAAGAGCTCACAGTCACAGAAGGTTCGCTGGACAGTTTTACCGTACGCCTCACAACCGAGGCCGATCCCAGCGCCCTGCACGTCAGCTGCCGGGACACCTACGGCAACACCTATGAAGCTCCGTTGGAAGATGGAACCGCCACCTTTACCGGCCTGAATTCCAACACCCAATACACCGTGACCGTCTCCATAGACGGCTTCCACAAGCTCATCGGCCAGACCCAGACCACGTATACCACCGGGAAGGAAACAGAAATCGTCAGCCTCACCGGCGTCACCGGCCCGGAAGACGGCTCCGTCATTTTAAATTTTACCTTGACGTCGGACGGTCCGGTCCCGGAGGCCTGGACCCTGACTTACAGCGCCGAGGGAGAGGAAGCCCAAACCCGCTCCTTCTCCGGCCAGAGCGTCACCGTCACAGGCCTCACCGTGGGCAAGGCCTACACCTTCCAGCTGGACGGCGGCCCGGATATCTACCTCACCGGCGCCACCAGCCTCACCCTGACCGCCTCCGCCGTGGTCACGGCCCAGAACCTGCGCGTCACCGAACACACGGGCAGCGCGCTCACCCTGACTTGGGATGAACCGGCAGCCCCGGTAACCGGCTGGTCCGTCCGCTGCTATGATTCCGCCGACTTCGACCAGACCGTTACCGTAGACAGCTGCACCGCCACCATAGAAGGCATCTCCGCAGATACCGCCTACACGGTAGAGGTCACGGCGGCGGGAATGTCCCAGAACGCCTGGATTTCCATCACGGCAAACCCCCTCTCCATTTCAGAGTGCACCATCCAAACGGAGGATCTCAACCAAATCACCGCCGCCTGGACCTTCACCGGAGATGCCCCTGAGGGCGGCTGGATCTTCCTGTACACCCACGGCAACGGAGAGACCGCTACGGAGGCCATTCAAACAGCCGAGCCCACCGTTGCCATTTCCACCGTCCTGCCCAACACCGTCTATTCCTTCCAAATTCAAGCGGCGGACGGCTCTACGGTTTTAAACAACACCTTTACCGCCACCACCCCGGAAGCCCCGGCCTTTTCGCAATACGGCGTGGAAGCCGCCAACGTGTTTATGGCCACCTTCCCCACGCCGGAGGACCCGGATTGGGCCACCCGGGATGTGACGCCGGAGAATCAGACCACCCAGTTTACCGCCTCGGATTCCATCGCCTTTGTGCTGGAGGCCACCGAGGGCGCGGATTCGGATGACGCAGAGGTGGAGACCCTGATCCTGGTCCGGGACGCCCAGGGCGTTCCCGTGGATTATTACATGGGCTTAGCCCCATGGCACACCATGTGGACCAACGACAAGTACCTGGGACAGCTGGAGCGTACGCCCCAGACTCCCGGAGAGTACCGGCTGGAGATCTACTTCAACCGCCAGCTGGTGCAGTCCATGGCCTTTACCATCACGGCATAAAATGAAACAGGGGGCCGTCTTTTCCGACGGCCTCCATGTTTTTGCCATATTTGAATTTTTGAAAAAGCGCCTGCTTTCTCCCGTTTTTGCGCATACTAAAGGCGGAAGGAGGCGTATGGAAATGAAAGGCTATTCGTTTGCCCTGACCATGGGATTGGGCGCAGCGGTGGGCGCCGTTGCCGTCCTCATGATGCCCAAGCAGAACCCTGCCCGCCGGTTGGCGGATAAGGCCGCTGCCAATGTGGAAGACGCCGTCTGCCAGGCGGCATCCAAAATCGCCCAATAAAACAGCGGGAGTGTGCTGCAGAATTCTCTGCGGCACACTCCTTTCGCTTTGCAGGAAGCTCTAGTTCCACTGCCGGGCTTTCACTTCCCGGGCCTTTTCGTACAGCCGGACGTAGCTGTCATAGCGGGTAGGCTGCAGCTTGCCCTCCCGCAGGGCCTGGGTGACCGCGCAGTCCGGCTCCTTCAAATGGGCGCAGTCACGGAAGCGGCACCGTCCCAGATAGGGCGCAAAATCCGGAAATGCATACTGGAGATCTTCCTTCCATATAAGTTCCATTTGGTCGGTGTCAAAGGAAGAAAACCCGGGGGTATCCGCCACAAAGGTCTCCCCATCCAGGGCGTACAGCTCCACATGCCGGGTCGTATGCCGGCCCCGGCCCAGCTTCTCCGAAACCGCGCCGGTCTGCAGGCACAGCGCCGGGGCCAGGCAGTTGAGCACGCTGCTTTTTCCCACGCCGGAATTGCCGGTAAAGGCGGTGAGCTTGCCGGAGATCGCATCGCGCAGGCGGTCCATTCCCGCTCCGGTTTTGGCGCTGGTCCGGATCACCGGAAATCCCGCCTGCTCATAAATCCGGCCCAGTTCCGCCGCCGGATCCAGGTCCGTTTTGTTGAGACAGAGGATCACCGGCACCTTCCGGCTGCCGGCAATGGCAGCCACCCGGTCAATGAGGAAGGGCTCGGTAACCGGATTCACATTGGCGGCAAAGACAACCAACGCATCCACATTGGCCACCGCAGGACGAAGAAAGCTGTTTTTTCGGGGCAGCAGCTTTTCCACCATGCCTCGGCTGCCGGAGCAGGAGATCTCCACCAGATCTCCCGTCAGAGGCATGCAGCCGTCTCTTCGGACGTGTCCTCTGGCCCGGCAGGTCACCGTCCCCGCCTCCGTTTTCACTTCATAAAACCCGCTGAGGGACTTTACAATCCGTCCAATCATCCATCCACCGTAAACCGCAGGGTAATCCGCTCGCCGCTGGCTGCGGAGAAATCCACCCGGAAGGTCTCCGCCAGCTCTCCGTTTACATAAACATCGAAATACTCCGTTCCGCTGCCGTCCAGGCTCACCGGAACCTCCGTGGTGCCGACCTCCACCGGCAGCGCCTCGGTGCAGGGACTGTTGTTCTTATAAATCTGAAGCTGATACCGCACGGTAATGTCCGACGGCAGCACCAAGGTAACCGTTTTGGAAACCACCGACGGCTCCGGCTCTGTCGTCGGCGGCGCCGTGGTCTCCGCAGGACCCTTGGACACCTTCAAATGAATCACAGTTCCCTCCGGCACCTCCGTGCCCTTGACTACGTCCTGTTCAATGACCTGGTCTTTGGGTTTGTCACTTTCCACCAGATCATAGTCATAGTCCAAATTCTTACCGGTAAGCAGAGAAGCGGCCTTGCTGATGTCCATGCCCAGGACCTCCGGCACTGTGGTCATCACCACATCGCTACCGGTACTGACATACAGCGTCACGGTTTGACCGGCCGTCAGGGTGGCTCCCTTTTGCGGGTCTGTCCGAATGACGTTGCCCTCCTCCACATCCTCGCTGGCCTCCTTCTCCACCCGGATCTCCAGGTTCATCCCGGTTAGGTTGCGGAGATAAGCCTCCGCATTGGTCTGGGGCTGATCGGTCAGGTCGTCCATGGTGGCGGTCTGGGGTCCCCGGCTGATCCACAGTGTGACGGTTTGTCCCACGGACAAGGTCGCGTCAACCTCCGGATCGGTGCGGGTTACCCGCCCGGCGGCAATCTCGCTGCTGAATTCCTCCTCCGAAACGACGTTCAGGTTCAGGTGACTCAGGCTCTCCAGATATTCCCGCGCCTTCTCCTCGGTTCGGTTCACCAGGTCCGCCATCTGGCCGGTCTGGGGCCCGTTGCTGATCACCAGCTTCACCGTAGAACCCTCGGGAACCTGGGTTCCGGCGTCGGGATCCTGAGCCATCACCTCTCCGGCCTCATATTCGTCGCTATAGGCGTAGTCGTCATCCACCAGGCGGAGGTTGGGATATTTCTCCGGGTCGATGTCGTTGAAAACCTCCCCCAAAAAGCTGGGAACCTCCACCATGGCGGTGCCGCTGCCCTTGGTAACCAGAACGATCAGCACCACCAGAGCTATGACCACCGCCACCGCACCGGCGCTGATGGCTATGATCATCCCCTTATTCCGGCGGGGCTGCTCGTCCTCCTCTTCCGGTTCCTCCCGGTAGCGCCGGGCGCGGTCCGGTTCGGTGTAAGAGCGGGCATATTCCCGGTCCGGATACGGCTTCGGCTGCTCCGGCTCCGGCTCCTGACGGGGCCGGGGCGCATCCGGGCGAGGCCCGGCCACCCGCTCTGCCGTGGAGCGTGGGGCCGGGCGGCGGGGCTGGGCAGCCGCCCCTGCCGCCGCGCCGGCAGCCACCGCCGCCCGGGGCCGGACAGGCTCGTCAAAGTAAAACAGGGTATCCGGATTTTTCCGGAACTCCTCCATATCGTACAGCATCTCCGTGGCGGAGGCGTATCGCCGGGCGGGATCCACCTCCATGGCGTGCATCATGATCTGCTCCAGCCCCCCGGGGATGTTGGGGTTGATGGTGCTGGGCATGGGCGCGCCGCCGTTGATGTGCTTCAAGGCCACTGCCACCGGAGACTCTCCGTCATAGGGCGGGCGGCCTGTGAGCATCTCATACATGACTACGCCCAAGGAGTACAGATCCGACCGGTTGTCCACCCGGCCCCCTTTGGCCTGTTCCGGGGAAATGTAGTGGACCGAGCCCAGCGCCTCCTTGGTCAGGGTGCTCTGGGAGGACATGATCCGGGCGATGCCGAAATCCGTCACCTTGGCCGAGCCGTTTTTTAGAATCATCACATTGTGAGGCTTAATATCCCGGTGCACAATGCCTTGGTTGTGGGCATGCTCCAACGCCTTTGCGATCTGCATAGCGAAGTGGAGGGATTCCTTCCAATTCAGGTACCCGCCCCGGCGCTCCATGTATTGCTTCAGGGTGATGCCGTCCACCAGCTCCATCACGATATAGTCGGCGTCCCCGTTGGTGGACACATCGTAGACACTGACGATGTTGGGATGGTTCAGCATCGCGACCGCCTGGGATTCCGCGTGGAACCGGCGGCGGAACTCCTCGTCCTGGGAGTATTCGTCTTTTAAAATCTTAATGGCCACCAGGCGGTTGAGCCGGTGACACCGGGCCCTGTATACCACAGCCATACCGCCGGTACCGATGATGTCCAGGATCTCATATCGGTTATCCAGGAGGCGGCCTATATATTTATCCATAAAAGAGAGCTCCTTTCTCGTTGCATGTCTCTTTATCATTTCAAACCACAATCAGGACACTGGTCACATTGTCCGGCGCGCCCCGCTCCCTGCATATGCCCAGCAGCCGCTGGCAGCACAGCTGTTTATTCACCCCATGGACTACCTCAAAGAGAATCTCCTGGTCGTCCAGCAGATTGGACAGGCCGTCGGAGCAAAGCAGGAGATAGTCTCCTTTTTGCACGGGCCGGTAAAAGATGTCGCATTCCACCCCCGGCTCCGTTCCAATGGCCCGGGTAATCAAATTCTTCCCGGGGTAGCTCTTAGCCTGCTCCCGGGACAGCTCTCCCCGCTGGACCATGAGCTGCACCAGCGAATGGTCCGTTGTCAGGCATTGCACGCCCTCCCGGTTCAGGAGATAGCACCGGCTGTCTCCCACGTTGGCAATCACAGCCGTCTGCCTGTCCACATAGGCCGCCACCAACGTGGTGCCCATACCTGCAAAATCTTCAAACTGCCGGGACTGGTCATAGACTGTGAAGTTGGCCAAGCCCGCAGCCTCCTGAAACATGCGGCCCACCTGTTCCGCCGTCATCGACGGCTTGCGCAGGCGCTTGACTTCCTGGATGAATACATCCAGCGCCAGCGAGCTGGCGACGTTGCCGGATTTGGCCCCGCCCATGCCGTCGCAAACTGCGCACAGTAAGCTGTCTTCTTCAAATTGGTGAATCTGATACGCGTCCTGGTTCTGGACCCGGACGCAGCCGGGATCCGTCAGTCCCCATGCCTGCATAGCCGGACCTCCTTCCGCTGTTTGTTCAAATTGTATCAGTTTTTGCGCCATATTGCAATCATATCTCCGCCGGTTTATATGGAAAAAATCTCCGTAAATTCGTCAGGCCGTCCGCCGACCCCATTTTCCGGCGTGTTTTCGCTCAGCTGTTGGAGGAATGCTCCGCCGCCGGACCGGTGGGCGCGCTCTGCTCAAACTTTCTCCGCAGCTGTCCGCAGGAAGCGTCAATGTCGCCGCCCAGGGTCCGGCGGACCGTAGCGGTGATCCCGCCCTGCTGTAAAATTTGTTGAAACCGCTGCACCGCCTGGGGGGAGCTGGGATGCAACGGGCTCTCCGCCACCTCGTTCAGCGGGATGAGGTTCACATGCGCCGGCAGGCCCTTCAGCCTTTGCAGCAGGAGCCGGGCACAGCCGGGCGAATCGTTGACCCCGTCGATCATGGCGTATTCAAAGGAAATCCGGCGCCCCGTGGCCTCATAGTAATCCCGGCAGGCATCCAGCAGCGCCTCCACAGGGTAGGCCCGGTTCACCGGCATCAAGGTATTGCGAATCTCGTCCGACGGGGCGTGCAGGGAAACCGATAACGTAAGCTGCAGCTTCTGTTCCGCCAAACGCCGGATCCGGGGCACCAGGCCGCAGGTGGACAGGCTGATGTGGCGCATGCCGATGTTCATCCCCTGAGGACTGTTCACCAGCTCCAGAAAACGAAGCACCCCGTCCAAATTGTCCAGGGGCTCGCCGATGCCCATGAGCACAATGTGGGAAACGGGCAGGCCGGAGTCCAGCTGCGTAAACAGCACCTGATCCAGCATTTCCGACGGCCGCAGGCGGCGCACCAGCCCGCCCAAGGTGGAAGCGCAAAAGGCGCATCCCATGGCACATCCCACCTCCGAGGAAATGCAGACGCTGTTGCCGTAGCGGTAGCGCATCAGGACGGTCTCCACACAGTTTCCATCCTCCAGCCGCCACAAATACTTGATGGTACCGTCCTGAGAGGATTCCTGCCGCCGCACAACCTCCGGCGCGGTAATGCGATACCGCTCCTCCAGCCGTTGGCGCAGGTCCTTGGACAGATTGGTCATATCCGCAAAATGCACGGCCCCCCGGTGCAGCCAGCTATAGATCTGCCCGGCCCGAAAGGCGGGCTGACCCATTTCCTTCATCGCTGCCTGCAGCTCCGGCAGCGTCATGGATTTGATGTCTTCTCTCATAGCCGCCTCCCCAGCTGACAGATGAAAAATCCGTCGGTGTGATATTTTCCCGGCAGCAGGGTAAGCATCCCCGGCTCCTGCTCCGGGATGCCCCCGGGCAGCTCCAAAGCAACGGGAAAAAAGTCGGGATGCTCCGCCAGAAAGGCCCGGACGACCTGCCGGTTCTCCCGGTCCAGAATGGTACAGGTGGAGTACAGCAGCGCGCCGCCCGGCTTGACATACCGGGCCTGGTTGCAGAGAATCTCCAGCTGCAGCCGGGGCAGCGCCTGGGTTTGGGTCAGGTCCTTATACCGAATATCCGGCTTTTTTCGAATGATGCCCAGGCCGCTGCAGGGCACGTCGACCAGAACCCGGTCCATGGCGCCGATCCACTCCGAAACCGGCTCCCGGGCATCCTGCAGCCGGGTGTTGATGCAGGACAGGCCGAGGCGGGCCGCCCCTTTTTCCAAAAGGGCCAGCTTATGCCGGTGTATGTCGCAGGAATAAAGCCTCCCCTGGTCGCCCATATCGATGGCGGCGGCAAAGCTTTTTCCCCCGGGCGCGGCGCAGCTGTCTAAAACCGCCATGCCCGGTTTCACCCCGGCGCACCGGACCGCCAGGCGGGAGGCGGCATCCTGGACGTAGCACAGGCCCTGCCGGAAGACCTCCAGCCGCTCCAGGCTCCCCACTCCGGACACCAGAAAACAACGCTCCAGCCACGGATGGGCGGTACAGCTTCCTCCGGCCGCTTGAATCTCCGCCGGGAGCTCCGCCGGGTCTCCTGCCAGCGGGTTGGCCTGCAGAACCGTCTCCGGGGCCTGGTTATCGGCCGCCAGAACCGCTTCCAGATCCTCCGGCCCCATCTCTCCGGCCAGCAGGCGCACCAGGGCCTGGGGATGGCTGTACCGGGTGGCCAGATCCTGGGGCTCCCTCCAGGTCATCCGGCGGCGAACGGCATTGCGCAGCACGCCATTGATCAGTGCCGCCGCTTTGGGATTGGCATATTTTTTCCCCTGCTCCACCGCCTCATTCACTGCGGCGGAGTCCGGAACCTTTTCTAACCACAAAATCTGATACAAGCCCAGACGCAAAATGTCCAGCACCACCGGCTGCAGGTCCCGAAGCCGCCCCTTCACCAGCTGCTCCAGATAAAAGTCCAGCCGCATCCGGTTCTGCAGGACGCCGTAGCACAGCCGCGCAGCCAGCGCAGCCTCCCGCCGGTCCAGCTGATCCCGCCGGACATATTCCTTCAGCACGCCGTCGGACCAGGCCCCCTGCTTCCGGCATGCAATCAACGCGCCCAGCGCCGTCTGTCTGGCTGCCATAGCGCCTCCTTACAGCGGCAGGGGATGGCCCCGGAAATAGTCCGGCGCCGCCATGCGCTTGCCGCCGTCGGCCTGAAGCACCCGGATCTCCAAAACGCCGCCTCCGCCGCAGGCCATCTCCAATCCCGTTTTGGTCACAGCCAAGGGCGTCCCCGGCGCGCGGTCCGTGGTCTTGGCCAGAGGCGCGGCGCTGTAAACCCGAAAGCGCCTTCCCGCCAGCTCCATGGTGGCCACAGGCCAGGGATCCAGGCCCCGAATGTGATTCCAAATCTCCCGGGGGCTTCGCGTCCAGTCGATGGGGCTCATGGCCTTGGTCAGCATGGGCGCGAAGGTCGCTCGGGCCGGATCCTGGGGCGTCGCCGCCACGGAGCCCCGGGCCAGGCGGCCCAGGGTCTCCGACAACAGCTCCGCGCCGAGCCCTGCCAGCCGATTTAACAAGCTCTGGGCGTTTTCATCCGGATCAATGGGCGTTTTCCGCACGGCAATCATATCTCCGGCGTCCATCTCCGCCGCCATGAACATCGCGGTGACTCCCGTCTCCTCCAGACCCTGGAGCACCGCCCAGGGAATCGGACCGGAGCCGCGCAGGGCCGGCAGCAGGCTGGCGTGAATGTTGACGCAGCCCTTGGGCGGGAGATCCAGCACCGTCTGGGGCAGAATTCTTCCATAGGCCACCACGGCAATGACGTCCGGCTCCAGACGGCGCAGCTCCTCCACCACCGCCGGATCCCGAAAGCCTGCCGGCTGATACACCGGAATCCCCCGAGCCAGCGCCAGCTTCTTGACCGGGGACTGGTCCATCTTCATCCCCCGGTTCCGGGGGGCGTCCGGCTTGGTATAAACCGCCGTCACATCAAAGCGGTCGTCTAGAATCCGCTCCAGACAGACCGCTGAAATATCCGGGGTTCCCATAAACACAACGCGCATGGCGTCTCCTCCTCACATTTGCTCCATTTCCTCTTCCGTCAGGAAGCGGGATACCTTTTCCGTATACAGATGTCCGTCCAGGTGGTCCAGCTCATGGCAGAAGCACCGGGCAATCAACGCCTCTGCCTCCACCTCAAACCAGTTGCCGAACCGGTCCTGAGCCTGCAGCTTCACATAGTTGGGCCGCTTCACCATACCCCATTTGCCGGGAACGCTGAGGCAGCCCTCCGCCCCATCCTGCTCGCCGGACTGTTCCAAGATCCGAGGATTCACCAGCTCCAGCATGTTCTCCTCGCCGGTTTCCACCACCACAGCCCGCCGCAGGATTCCCACCTGAGGGGCCGCCAGGCCCACGCCGTTGGCCTGGCGCAGCGTTTCGGTCATGTCGTCCAGCAGCCGGTGGAGGCGGTCGTTGAACTCCGTCACCGGGCGGCACACCTTGTGAAGCGCCGGGTCCTTTTCCGTCATGATTTTTCTCAATGCCATAGTTATATCCTCACTTTACTCGTCATATCCATTCACATCGATGGAGACTGAAATTCCCCGGTTGCCCCGGTCCCGGCCAAACTGTCCCAGCAAATAGGCCAGGAGCCGGTGCAGCTGTCGGCTCTTCGGCGTACGAAGCACCAGCCGGTACCGGTAATGGTAATTGATTTTCACCACAGCCGCCGGCGCCGGTCCCAAAACCTGACAGGACAGCGCCCCATAAGGCCCGGTCTGCAGACCGGCCAGCAGGCTGTCCCGGAACACGACGGCGCCCCGGAGCACCTGCGCCTCATCCGAACCGGAAAACGTAACGGTATATAAATCCAAAAAGGGCGGACAGCCCTTGGCCTCCCGCAAGCCTACCTCCAGGTTATAAAAGCCGTCATAGTCCTGCCGGGCCGCCAAAGCGATGACCCGGTGCTCCGGCGTCATGGTCTGAATCAGCGCCCGGCCCGGGCGCTTGCCCCGGCCGGCCCGGCCCACCACCTGGGTGAGCATATTGAACGTGGTCTCCGAGGCCCGGTAGCTGTCCACATACAGGGACAAATCCGCGTCCAGGACGCCCACCAGCGTCACTCCGTCCAGGTTCAGTCCCTTGGCCACCATTTGCGTGCCAAGGAGCACCGGCAAATTTTCCTTCTGGAACCGCTCCAGAATTTTCTCATGGGTGTTGACGGCGTTTACCGTGTCGGCGTCCATGCGCGCCACCTGAATGCCGGGAAAGCGGGCCTCCAGCTCCGCCTGCACCCGCTGGGTTCCCACGCCAACCGGCTTCAAAGAACCGCCGCACTGGGGGCACCTGGGGGGAACCGGCTGGGAAAACCCGCAGTAATGGCACATCAGCCGTCGGTTGGCGCTGTGATAGGTGAGCGGAACGCTGCATCGCGGGCACTCGGGCACCTGGCCGCACTGGACGCATTGCAGCATCCGGCTGGCGCCCCGGCGGTTCAGGAACAAGATGGTCTGCTCTCCCCGGGCCATGGTCTGCTCCATCGCCTCCACCAGGGGCCGACTGAGCACGGAATCGTTGCCCGCCCGGATCTCCTCTTTCATATCCACCACCCCCACCTGGGGCAGGGCTCTGCCGTTGAACCGGTCCGGCAAGCTGCAAAGGGTATAAATTCCGGTCTTTGCCCGGTACATCGTTTCCACCGACGGCGTGGCCGAGCCCAACAGCACCAGAGCCTTCTCCCGGGCGCCGCGGAAGATGGCCACCTCCCGGGCGCCGTACCGGGGCGTATTTCCGGACTGATAGGAATGCTCCTGCTCCTCGTCCAGAATGATCATACCCAGGTTCCGGCAGGGCGCAAACACCGCCGAGCGGGTCCCGACCGCCACCCGGGCCTCTCCCGCCCGGATTCGCTTCCACTGATCATACCGCTCGCCGGGGGGCAGGCTGCTGTGAAGCACCGCCACCTCCCTGCCGAAATGAGCGGCCAACAGGCTGAGAAGCTGGGGCGTCAGGGCAATCTCCGGCACCAGCAGCAGCGCCGTCTTCCCCAGCTCCAAGCATCGGGCAATCAATTGCAAGTACACGGCGGTCTTGCCGCTGCCCGTCACGCCGTACAGAAGCGCCACCCCCGGCGCGTCCGACTGCAGCTTTTCCGCCAGCGTCTCATAGGCCGCCGCCTGGGCCGCATTCAGCACCAAAGGTCCGTCCAGCTTTGCCGGGACAATTTGCCGGCAGCGGAGCACCGGCCGGTCCTCCAGATGCACATAGCCCAGCTTCTCCAGCCGCCGCACCGTCGCGGCAGTGGCTCCGGTGTAATAGCACAGCTCCTTGACGGTACACGAACCCACAGAGCACAGCAGCTCCAAAACAGCCGCCTGGACCGGAGCGGACTTTTCCTTCCGACGGGCATAGTCCATGGCTTCCTCTGCACAATTGGAGAGAACCGCAAGGCGCTCGGTCTTATCTCCGGCTCTGCGCAGGAAGTCGGTCTGGGCCGAAACCCACTTTTTATTCAGCAAATACCGCAAGGCGCCCTGGAGCTGCCCGTCATCCGGGAAGGCCCTTCTCAAGGCGCTGTAGGTTCCCGCGCCGCCCAGGTCCTCCAAAAAACGCAAAACGGCGGCGGCTTCCGGCTTCCGGATGCTTTGCTCCGCCCAGGGCCGACCGGCAGCCAGGGTAAAGGTATCCTGAATCTGAAACCACAGGCCCACCGGCAAAATCGCCCGAACAGCCTGATAAAAGGTGCAAAAATACCGCTCCCGTACAAAAGCAGCCAGGCGGAGCATGGCGTCGTCCAGCACCGGCTCCTGGTCCAGCACACGGTCTACGCACTTTAGCTCCGCCTCGTCTCCTTCTTCCAGGGACAGCACGACTCCCTCCGTGCTTCGGTTCCCCCGTCCAAAGGGAACCATCACCCGTTCTCCCGGCATCAGCTCCATACCCGGGGGCACGGCATAGGAATACGGCTTGTCAATGGCGTAAACCGCCGCAGAGACAGCAATTTGCGCAATCATAGACAACCCCTCCCGGCTTTTTTCCTTGCTTCACCCGCCATGCAGCCGAAGCGCGGCTCATGGCCAGAGCGTTATCTGGTATACTCTTCTTTTAAGCTGGCCGTCAGCTTTCCGTCCGCCACTTCCCGGATGGCCAGAGTGACCGGCTTATCCTCCAGGGCGACGCCGTTGGCCTCCGCCTCGGAGGCAATCTGACGGGCCCGGCGGGCCACCACGTTCACCAGAAGGTAACGGCTGGGGATGTGCTTTAACAGCTCAGACATGGGGGGATACAACATGGGAAAGGACCTCCTTCAAAATTTCCAAATCGGTTTGATTCTCCGGGCGGCAGGCTTCCGCCTCCGGGCTCTGCTGTAAAATAGCCTCCACCTGCGCCACGCAGGTTTCTACCCGGTTGTTCAGCACCAGGTATGTATAGTGGCAGGCCTGCTGGATTTCCCACCGGGCCTGTTTCAGTCTGGCCTCTATTTTATCCGGCGGGGTATCCCCCCGGGACTCCAGACGGCGGCGCAGCTCCGCCAGGCTGGGCGGGGCCAAAAAGATCATCACCGCCTGAGGCAGCTTCTTCCGAACCTGGAAGGCGCCGTTAGGCTCCACATCCAGAAGCACCGTACCGCCCTGCTCCAGGGCCCGGCGCACCGGCGCAGCCGGCGTGCCGTAGTAATCCCCCCCGGCATAATGGTTGTACTCCAAAAGCTCGTCTTCGGCAATCATAGCCTGAAACTTCTCCGGCGTCATGAAATCATAGTCCACACCATGGCGCTCCTGGTTCCGGGGCAAACGCGTGGTGGCAGAGACGGAAAAGAGAAAGTCCGGATGCCGCTGCAAAATCTGATGAATGACCGTACTCTTCCCCGCCCCGGAGGGGCCGGAAAAAATGAAAAGCCTTCCCTGTTTCATGGCAACTCCTCTCCCTCTTCTTCCACTCGGCTCCCAGCCCGGCCCGCCAGAACCTCCGGCTGGATTGCAGACAAAATGACATGATCCGTGTCCATAATCACCACAGAACGGGTCCGCCGGCCAAAGCTGGCGTCTATCAGCATGCCCCGATCCTTGGCCTCCTGGATCACCCGCTTGATGGGAGCGGAGTCCGGACTGACAATGGCCAGCAGTCTGGCCGAGGAAACCATGTTTCCAAACCCGATGTTAATCAGCTGCATCCGCTCACCTCATTCAATATTCTGGGCCTGCTCCCGAATCTTCTCCAGCTCCGCCTTGATCTCCACCACCACCCGGGCCAAGGCCAGGTCCGTGCACTTGGACCCGATGGTATTGGCCTCCCGGTTCATTTCCTGGAGGAGGAAATCCAGCTTCCGGCCAATGGCGCCGCCGCCGGAGAGCATCGCCTGCATCTGAGACAGATGGCTGCGCAGACGCACCGTCTCCTCGTCCACCGCCACCTTGTCGGCAAACATCGCCGCCTCCTGCAGGATGCGGCTCTCGTCGATGGCCGTCCGCTCCAGAACCTCCTGCATCTTGGCCTCCAGCCTGGCCCGGTAGTCGGCCACCGTCTGGGGCGACCCCGCCTCCACCTGGGCGACCAGATTCAAAATGGTCTGTCCCCGGCTCTGCAGGTCCGCTTCCATGGCGGCGCCCTCTGCCGCTCGCATGGCGTTAAAGGCAGCCAAAGCCTCGTCCACCACCTGCAAAAGGGCAGAGAGAAGCTCGTCCTCATCTTCCTTGGGCTTTTCCACCAGAAAAACCTCCGGAAGCCGGGCCAACGCGGCTGCGCTGATGTCGTTGTGAACGCCATACTCCTGGACCATGGCGTTCATGGCCTGCAAATATCCCTCCAACACCGGACGGTTCAGGCTGACCTGGACCGGTTCTCCGGCCGCCGCGCCCACAGAAATCAGCACGTCCACCTTTCCCCGGGCCACAGCCGCCTTCACCCGCTGCTTCACGCCCTCCTCTGCAAAGGTCAGGCTCCGGGGCAGCTTCACGGTGCAATCCAGATAGCGGTTGTTGACCGCGCGCAGCTCCACAGTAAACTCCCGTCCCAGCAAGGTCTTTACGGCCCGGCCGTAGCCGGTCATACTCTTAATCAAGGTCATGATTCCCTTCTGTATTCAAATTTTCCAGGTCCCCGTCGGCAAAAGACGAAATGGTATACACAGGGCCCCGTTTTCGGGCCAGACGCCGGTCTATCCAGACTGCCGGGACGAAGCCCAGCACAAATCCGGCGGCGGCGCCCCAGCCTCCGGCAAGCGCAACACCGGCAAACAGGAGCACCAGCGGCAGCAAATAGACCAAGATCGCCGCCCCCAGCACCCGGCCCGACGGGCATTGTACCAGCACCCGGTCTCCGGGTTTGGCTCCAATGGGATTGGCCGCCCGGGCCAATACCGCCTGCGAGCCGCTGCAGCCGCCGCAGTCGGCGCAGTCTCCGCCGCAGGCCGAAGCCCGGCGGCAGACAATCTCCGCCGTGCCGTCGGTATACAGGGTCCGCACCGTCGCAGTCTGCTCCATATTACGACTCCGTAGGCTCGGTGGCCGGTTCGGTTGCCGTCCCGGTATCCGCCGAGAGCATCACCGTCGCAAAATACTTGCCGTAAGCCCCCGCCTGCTCAGTCCCCGGAATGGCAAAGGAGAGGGGCAGGGTATACGTGCCGGCTTCGGCACCGGTAAAGTCCACGGTAACCGATATGCCGTCCGCCGTCAAATTTTCCACTTCCGCCTCCGGTCCCCGGAAAGTCACATCCAAAACCTGCGTCAGAATGTCGGCCTGCATCCCGGCCGGCACGTTGACCGGTTGAATTTGTTCCCGGGACAGGCGAATCCGTTTGGAGGTCAGGTCCGACAGGGTAATGGTCACCCGGGCCGCCGTGACATTGGAACGGTTGGTGAGGTTATCCGGCAGGTTGATTTCCACGGAAGTGGTCAAGCCCTTCGCCATATCCACATCGCCCAAATTGATGCTGGTAAGCTGCACATACTCCACCGCGCTCAGCGCTTCTTCCGAGCCGGAAATGCTGATGGTCTCCGGTTCAATTTTACAGGTGGCGTTTTCCTGTACGGCCCCGCCGCCTGCCACCAGGCTCACCTGCAAGGGGACCTCCTTGATGTGCTCCACCGGCAGCTCCAAATGGATTTCCCCGGTGTCCGTCTGCACGTGCACCACATCCACCGGCTCGGAATCCTCATTCATCAGGGTGTACACGAAGTCGCCCACCAGCGTCTCGGTGAGACCGGTCCGGTCAATGAGAATGCCCGCCATGGCCACCTGGTCGATTTTATCCTTCGGGCCGGACACATGGACGCTCTCCGCGCTGAGCACAGCCCGCTCCTGGTCCACAATCAGGCCCTCCTGCTGCTCGCCCTGGAACACCAGCTGCACCGGCACGTCCTTTTCGGCGAACTCCGCCACCTCCACCGTCACGCTGGACGTAATCCGGCGGATGACGCTCACGTTGGTAATGCCGGAGGGGTAGGAAATCCGGTAGTCCAGCTCATACTTGCCGGGCTCCGTAATGGCCTTCAAATCCACGGTCACGGTGATGTTGGAAGCGCTGAGCCGGTTCAGATTGGCGCGGCTGCCGTACAGCCGCACAGCGACTGTGGCATCCTCTCCGGACACCAGCATGAGGCCCCGGTCCAGCAGGGAATTTTCATTTTCAAACACCACCGGAATGCCGGTATAGCTCTGCTCCGACTCCGGGCTGACATTGGTCACCACATAGAGCCACAGCCCCAAAGCCACTGCCAGAGACAGCAATAAGGCGGGAATCTTACTTTTCATTGCTCTCATCCTTTCCGGCCTTCCCCCTGGACCACCGGCCCGGCAGGTGCATCTTCTTCCGCTTTCCGTCCTCCTGGGCCGGAGCCAGCTCATTGGTGAGCAGACGCCCCAGAGTCTGGGGCGCCAGATGCCGCTTCAGCATACCGCCTACCGCCACGGAGATGGTGCCCGTCTCCTCGGAGACAATGACGACCACCGCGTCGGTCAGCTCGCTGACGCCGACGCCCGCCCGGTGCCGGGTGCCCAAATCGGCGCTTAAATGGCTGTTTTCCGACAGGGGAAGCACACAGCCCGCAGCGGCCACCCGGCAGTCCCGAATGACCATAGCCCCATCATGCAGGGCGGCTTTGGGGAAAAAGACGTTCCGAATCAACTGCTCGGAAACCTTGCCGTCAATGAGGGTGCCGGTTTTGAAATACTCGTCCAGACGGCTCGCCCGTTCAAAAACCATCAGCGCGCCCACCTTCTCCCGGGCCATCGCCTCACACGCCGTCACCGTCTGGACGATGACATCGTGAATCTCCTGGTTGCGCTCCTTGGGGCTGAGCGCTTCTTTCAGGCTGGCGCTTCCCACCTTTTCCACCGCCCGGCGCAGCTCCGGCTGGAACAGGACCACCAGGGCGATCAGTCCCAGCTCCAGAACCCGGGCCAGCAGGAAATTCAGCACATGCAGCTCCAGAAGCTCCGTGGCCCAGGCCAGCAGCAGGAGAAATACCACAGCCTTGGCAATCCGCGCCGTGCTGGTGGCCCGTACCAACTGGATGCCCTTATAGACCAAAAACGTCACCAGTAAAATATCCGCAATATCCGCCGGCTGCATGGTCCGCAGCAGGCGGAAAAATTCGTCAAAGTATTCAAGCAGCGTGCTCATACGTGATACTCCCTTCCGGCTGCAAGGCAACCGCGGATCATAGCCAAGCCACAGGGGCAACGTTTTGTCAACCTACACACAGCAAGCCTATTATCTTTATAATTATAGCGGATACTGCTTTCAATAGCAAGGGAAAATTGAAAAAAACCGGCGCCGTGTCATTTCTTCCCCGGCGGCAGGAAGCCGGCATGTCACATGCCCGGCCGGTCCTCCCAGCCGGAACGGGCCGTCTCCTAAACAGAATCCTAGGTTGGGCAGAGACCGCCGACATGTTTTCCCCCGCCCCACAACCGGGACGCCGCCTGCAAAAAGCCCCGTGTCTGCTCCGGCGACGCATCCGGACCGAAGCTGGCTCGAAGGGTACCGGTCTGCAAGGTTCCCGCACTCTCATGGGCCGTGGGCGCGCAGTGCAGTCCCGCCCGCAGGGCCACGCCCCGGGCGGCAAAATCCTGAGCCGCCTTCTCGCAATCTCCGTCCGGCGGCAGGAAAGACAGCACCCCCGCCTGATGCGGCCCCGTAAAGACCGGTACGCCCAGGCGCCGCAGGCCTCCGGCGGCCCGCGCCGTCTCCCGCTCCTCCCGGGCGGCGATAGACGAAATCCCCGCCCGGCGGATGTGAGACAGTCCCGCCGCCAAGCCGCAAATGCCCGGCACATTGACCGTCCCCGCTTCTCCCCGGTCCGGCAGGAAGTCCGGCATGTCCTGCTCGGCGGATATGCTTCCGGTTCCTCCCTGCATGAGTGGCTCCGGGTCCCGGCCGCACAGCAAAAGTCCCGTCCCCTGGGGACCCAGCAGCCCTTTGTGGCCGGGCATGGCAATGAATTCCGCCCCCAGGCTCCGCAATCCCACAGGCCGGCTCCCGGCAGATTGGGCCGCGTCCAGAATAAACGGCACGCCATGCAGCCGGCACAGCTCCGCCAGCTCCCGGACCGGCAGAATATAGCCGAAGACGTTGGAGACATGGGTAAACACCGCCGCAACCGGCTTCTGCGCCAGCGCCCGGTCGAAGGCCTCCAGCGTATCTTTCCAATCAAACAGCTTTCGTCCCGCCACTGTGACCTGAGCGCCCAGCGCATGCAAAGGGCGGGTCACCGCGTTATGCTCAAAACCGGAAATCACAACCCGGTCCCCCGGATGAACCAGGGTGCGTATGGCCATGTTCAGACCGTGGGTACAGTTCATGGTAAAAACAACCCGTTCCGGCGGACAATCAAACAGCTCTCCGGCCAGATTCCGGCAGCGGAATACCGCTTCGGCCGCTTCCATCGCCGCCGGATACCCGCCACGCCCCGGGTTGGCGCAGCGGAGCAGCGCCCGGTTCACCGCAAGGCGCACTGCCTTCGGTTTATGCAGGGTTGTCGCGCCGTTATCCAAATAAATCATGCCTTCAGCTCCTCCAGTCCCCCGTCATCCCGGTGCAAATAAAACCGGCTGAAGGGCACGCCGGACTTCCTCAGACGCTCCACTGCGGCAGCCGCGCGACCGGCAGGCAGGCGCAGGCTGTAGCCGCAGCCCTTTTCCTCCATCCAGCGGGGCGTTCGCTGCAGCTGCGCCGAAATACCGGCGTCCTGCATCACCTGCTGCCCCCTTTGTGCAAAGGTAATCGAACGAAATGTGACAAAATATTCTTTCATTTGGCAACACCTCCCGGGTTAACCTATGCCCGGGCCGCCGAAATGGTTCCGGACAGCGTCCGCCCGCCTCCGTCCTCGCAGATTGCGCTGTAAGCCCTCCCCCCAGCCGAGCCGCCGGTGATCGGAGCCGGATACCCGGGCCCCTGCAGCAACAGGCACATCCGGGCAACGGAAAAGGGCCTGCCGCCTGCAAGTCCCAGACAACCAGCCCTTTTTGTCGTTCAAGCATGTTCCGCATGCATGTTTTATCTCATTTTTAGGTCGCTTCATGTACAGGCCGAACGCGGCAACAAGCCAAGGCCCAGGGAAATGCAACGCGGCAGGCGGCAATGTCCCCTCGGCCAAAATGGAAGAATCAACCTCTTTCCAAAAATCGTCTGCCGGTTACAGCCTCATCAGGAGGCACACCGCATGGCAGGCCATGCCGCTGCTGTCGCCGGTGAAGCCCAGATGCTCCTCTGTGGTCGCCTTGACATTAATTTGCTCCCGGTCTACGCCCAGGGTGTCGGCGATGTTCTCCTCCATCTGCAGAATATAGTCCCGGAGCTTCGGCCGCTGGGCAATGACCGTCGCATCCACATTGCCCACATCAAATCCCGCCCAGAACAACTTCTCCCGGACCAAAGCCAGCAATTTCATGGAGGAAATCCCGGCATATTGGGGCGAGGTATCGGGAAAATGCTGCCCAATGTCCCCCAGTCCGGCGGCGCCCAAAAGCGCGTCCATCACCGCGTGAACCAGCACATCCGCATCCGAATGGCCCTCCAGTCCCAGCTCAAAGGGAATCTCCACCCCGCCTAAAATCAGCTTCCGCCCCGGTACCAGCCGGTGGACGTCATAGCCGTGTCCAATTCTCATGTCTCTTCCTCCTGTAGCAGCGCCCGGGCCAGAAGCAGGTCCTGCCGGGTGGTTACCTTGAAATTCCGCTCTTCCCCTTCTACCAACTTCACCTTCATACCCAGACGCTCTACGGCGGAGCAGTCGTCCGTCACAACGGCATGCTCTTTGTCCGCCTGATTCAGGGCGGCCTGAAGGAGGTCATAGTCAAAAACCTGGGGCGTCTGGACCGCCGCCAGGGCAGACCGGTCCGGCGTACGCTCCACCAGCCCCCCTCTGGCCACCTTAATGGTGTCCCGAACCGGGACGGCGGGGGCGGCGGCGCCATAGGCGTTTGCCGCCCGGACTACCCGGTCAATCAGCTCCGGCGTCACAAAGGGCCGGGCCCCGTCCTGCACCGCCGCCAGAGCCGGCGCAGACAGGGCGGCCAAGCCCAGAGCCACCGACGCCTGGCGGGTCGCTCCCCCGGCAATCACGGTTTTCACCTTGGCCAGTCCCGCCCTCCGGCATGCTTCGGCAACGGGCTCCAGCAGGTCCGGCCGGGTGACCACGACAATTTCCCCAATGACCGCCGTCTGCTGAAACGCCCGGACCGTTCGCACCAAAAGAAGTTCTCCGCCCAGGTCCGCCATGACCTTATCCACCCCCGCCATACGGCTGGCCGAACCGGCGGCCACAATCACCGCGCCGCAGGAGGCGCAGGGCAGAACACCCCGGGCCAGACGGGTCCATTTTTTTACTCCCATGCTATAAGCTCCTCACCAAGTCTTTAAAATGACAGCCCCGCACCATAAAATTCTGAAACCGGTCGAAGGCGGCGCTGGCCGGAGACAGCAGGACCACGTCCCCCGACTCCGCCGTTCCGGCCGCCGTCCGCACCGCTTGGTCAAAGTCCTCAATGGACAAAATCTCCGGCGTACCCGGGCGGTACTCCGGCGCTTCCACCACAGCCCGGCGGATTTTCTCCCCGGTTGCGCCTGTGACCACCAGCCGCTTCACATGGCGACAAATCTCCGGGCCCAGGACATCATAGGGAATCTGCTTGTCATAGCCGCCCGCAATCAAAATCACCTTCTCGGGAAAGCTGCGCAGACCGGCTATGGTGCGGCTGGGGCTGGAGGCAATGGAGTCATTGTAAAAGCGAACCCCATCTTTGACCCGGACCAGCTCGATGCGATGCTCCACACCACCGAAGGTCTCGGCCACCTTCCGGGCCGCCTTGTCGGACACCAAGCCCTCTAAGGCGGCCAGGGCCGCCATATAATTCTCCACATTGTGCATCCCCGGAAGCAAAATGTCCTTTTGCGCCAGAACCGGAACCGTCCCCCGGTCGTCGGCCCGGTAAATAACGCCGCCCTCCAGGAATACGCCCCGGTCCGGCCTTTCCAGCCGGGAGAAAAACCGCACCCGGCCGGGAGCCTGGGACGCAAAGCTCCGGGTGATCTCATTGTCCCAATTTAAAACCAGGACATCTCCCGCCTTTTGATGCAAAAACACCTGCCGCTTGGCCCGGACATACTCCTCCATATCCTTGTGCACATCCAGATGATTGGGCGCCAAATTGGTCACCACCGCAACCTGGGCACTGCGGTCCATATCCATCAGCTGGAAGGAGCTGAGCTCTACCACCGCCCAATCGGAAGGCGTCATATGCTCCACCTCCGGCAACAGCGGGCGGCCGATGTTCCCCCCCAGCCAGACCCGCTTGCCGTCCGCCTTCAGCATTTCGGCAATCAGCGTGGTGGTGGTGGTCTTCCCGTCGGAGCCGGTGACTGCTAAAATGGGGCAGGGACAGACCTGAAAGAAAACCTCCATCTCCGACGTCACCACAGCGCCCCGGGCCCGCAGCGCCTGCAGCGCCGGATGGGCCGGGTGCATGCCCGGGGTCCGGAACACCACATCCGCCTCCAGCCCATCCAGATAGCCGGGCCCCAGCCGGAGCTCCATCCCCAATTCCTCCAGCGCCAGAACCTCCCGGTCCGCCTGCTCCCGGCTCGTCCGGTCACAGCCGGTCACCCGGCAACCGGCAGCCAGGAGCATCCGGGCCAACGGCCGGTTGCTGACCCCCAGCCCCAGAATCAAAAGCCGTTGCCGACGCCACTGCTCCAAAAAGGCACGCCATGTCCCATTTGCCATACCATTCCTCGATTCCGCGCAAAACGCGCTGTTCTATGATCCTAGTATAGCCACTTTCGGCGAAGTTTGCAAGGGCGGAAAAGCCGGTCCTCAGGCGCCGGGGAGCGGCGGGAGAAAAGCTTTGACAATTCTCCCGAAATCCGCTACAATAGGACCGCGACCGGGTCGGACAGCCGCGGGGGGAAGCCGAAAGGCTCCCCGTGAGGAAAGTCCGGGCTCCACAGGGCAAGGATAACGGGTAACGCCCGCCGGGGGTGACCCTAGGACAAGTGCAACAGAAAGATACCGCCTTCCGTACCGGGAGGTAAGGGTGAAAAGGCGCGGTAAGAGCGCACCCGCCCCATGGGAACATCGGGGTGCTGTAAACTCTATCCGGAGCAACACCGTGTGAGGGACAATCGGCTTGCCCGGCCGTCCCCAAGAGGTGGCTGGAACCCGGGAGCAATCCCGGGTCTAGATAGATGGCTGTCGATGACAGAACCCGGCTTATAGACCCGGTCGCATTCGCTCGGACACCCAGCGGGCCGCAGACGGCGGCCTGCTTTTTCTTTTCCCGCCCGGCCGGGCAGACCGCGAAAATCCCGTGCAGCATTTTCAAGGGAGGCAGCGCCATGGAATTTCATCAACTCTATCGGCCCCTGACAGCCAGCCCGTTTCGAAATTCGGCGCTGTACCGGGAGCTGCTCCCTTGTCCCGCTCTGCGGCCCTGGGTGCGGTGCTTCTGGGGCACAGACCGGCACCGGCCGGAGATCGGAACCCTGGTGACGCCGGACACCTGCATGGATTTGATTCTGGAGATTCCCCAGGACGGCGCGCCGGTGACCGGCTGTTTCTGCGGCATCAACGACCGCGCCTTCGTCACCCCGGGCAGCGCCGGGGCGCAGTCTTCCACCTTCGCCGTCCGGTTTTACCCCTGGGCCGCTGCGCTGTTCGCAGACGCGCCTCTGACCGATTCCAAAAACCTCATCTGCCCGGCCCAGCAGCTCTTCCCCCGGCTGTACCGGGCCCTGGCTCCCCGGATGCAGGCCTGCACAACCCTGGCCGGACGGGCCGGGGAAGCGGAGCAAATCCTACTGTCTTCTCTGCAGACGGACCGGTCCGGCGAAACTGTACTGCAGGCGTCCTGGGAAATGCTCTGCCGCCGGGGGTCTATCGATCAGCTGAGCCGGAGCCTGCATATCAGCACCCGGCAGCTGGAGCGGCTTTTTCAGAGCCGCATCGGTCTGCCGCCCAAAGCGCTGGCCTGCCTCATCCGCTACCAGCTCCTCTGGCGCGACGCCCTGCAGCCGGGATTTGACGTCCAGGACGCCGTCTTCCGTTACGGCTACACCGATCAGGCCCATCTGCTCCGGGACTTCAAACGGTTTCACACCATGACCATCCCCCAGGCTCTGGCCTACGCCCGAAAAGATGTCGGTTTTTTACAAGAAATTCCCGAGTTTCTTCCGTAAAATAAGAGCGTCTTCCCGCCATGGGCAAAGACTGAACCAATCGGATCGATACAGTCAGGAGGAAACAACATGAAAACCATGAGCTGTTGCGGCACAGACTGCAGCCAGTGCAGCTACGCCGGGACAAACTGTCCGGGCTGCACCGCCTCCCAGGGCCGTCCCTTTTACAGTCCCGACACCCCGTGTCCCATTTACCGGTGCGCCGTCTTGGAAAACAAACGCCCAAGCTGCGCCTCATGCCGGGAGCTGCCCTGCTCCATCTGGCACGCCACCCGGGACCCCCAGCTGACCGACGAAGCATTTGCCGCCGGCATCCGGGAACGAGTGGAGCATCTCAAGCAGAGGGGGCCGGAGACGAAATATATCTGCACCCTCTTGGCCGTCCGGGATATGGCGCGTTCCAAGGCCTTTTACCGGGATCTTCTGGGCCTGGAGGTGCAAAACGACCTAGGCGCCAACGTCACGCTGTCCTGCGGCCTGGCTCTGCAAACCCTGGATTCCTGGAAGGGCCTTTTGGAAACCGGTCCGGTCACCCTGACCCACCACGCCGGAGAGCTGTATTTTGAGACCGAGGACCTGGACGAGTTTGCGGAAAAGGCGGAAGCCATGTCCGTCCGGCTTGTGCATCCAATCCGAGAGCATTCCTGGGGCCAGCGTGCCCTGCGCCTTTACGACCCCGACGGGCACGTCATCGAGGTCGGCGAGCCCATGTCCGCCGTGGTCCGCCGCTTCCTCTCCCAAGGCCTCACCCTGGAAGAGACCGCCCGCCGCATGGACGTTCCGCTGGAATACCTCACCGCCCTTTAGGGCCGGTAAACGCCGCCCATATACGACGAGAGGCCACCCCAAGGGGGTTGGCCTCTCGTTTTGTTTCTTATCCCGTTTTGCAACGAGCCGTTTCAGATTTTTCCAGGGCCAATCAGCCCTCTTCGTCCTTCTTGGCGTCGGCGATGATTTTCGCCTGGTTGGCCTGGGGAACCTCTTCGTAGCGGACAAAATTCATGGAGAAGGAGCCCCGGCCCTGGGTCATGGCCCGGAGGTCGATGGTGTAGGAGCTCATCTCCGCCTGAGGAACCTCGGCCTCCACCACCTGCCAGCCCCGGCGCTTGGCGTCGGGATTCATGCCCATGATGCGGCCCCGGCGCTTGTTCAGGTCGCCGATGATGTCGCCCATGTTGGCCTCGGGGATGTAGACCTTCAGCTCACAGATGGGCTCCAGCAGCGTGGGACCGGCGTTGGGCAAGCCGTCCTTATAGGCAATACCGGCCGCGGTCTGGAAGGCCATATCCGACGAGTCCACCGGGTGGGAGGAGCCGAAATACAAGGTGGCCTTCAGGAACACCACCGGGTAACCGGCCAAAACGCCCTTCCCGACGCAGTTGCGCAGGCCCTTTTCTACCGAGGGGATAAAGTTCTTGGGCACGCAGCCGCCCACGGTCTCGTCGGCAAAAATCATCTCCTCCGACTCCTGCTGCGGCTCAAAACGGATGTACACATCGCCGAACTGGCCGTGTCCGCCGGACTGCTTCTTATGGCGGCCGTGGACCTCTACCTTCTTCTTAATGGTCTCCCGGTAAGCGATCTTGGCGGGCCGGAGCTCGGCCTCTACATTATATTTGGACTTCAGCTTGGAGCACAGGACGTCCAGATGAATGTCGCCCACGCCGGAGATCACCATTTCCTTGGTCTCTCCGCTGTTGCCGAAGGTAAAGGAGCCGTCCTCCTCGTTCAGCTTGGTCAGGCCGTTGGCAATCTTATCCTCCTGGCCCTTGACCTTGGCATAAACCGCCAGGGTGTAGCAGGGCTCGTCATAGGAAACCGGCGCCAGAGCCACCGTCTTACCGGCGGCGCCCAGGGTGTCTCCGGTCCGGACGGAGGCCAGCTTGCTCACCACGCCGATGTCGCCGCAGCAGATCTTGGCGGCATCCAGGTACTTTTTGCCCTTGGGGAAGAACAGGCGGCCCAGCTTTTCGTTGCCGCCGGCGCGGGCGTTGGCCAGGGTGAGATCGGAAGTCACATCGCCGGAGAACACCTTGAAGAAGGAGTTCTTTCCATACTGATCGGTGAGGGTCTTGAATACAAAGAGCATCGGCGCGCCGCTGGGGTCCAGCGTCTTCTCGCCGCCCTCGGCTGTTGGCATGGGCTTGCCCTCCAGGGGCGTGGGCGCATACTGCACCAGGTCGTTCAGCAGCTCCAGCGTGCCCAGGCCGGTCATGGCGCAGCCGCAGAACACGGGGAACAGCGAGCGGCTCTGAATGGCGGAGCGAATACCGGCCGTCAGCTCCTCCGGAGTGAAGGGCTCCTCCATAAAGAACTTCTCCATCAGCTCCTCGCTGGTCTCGGCCACGGCCTCGTTGAGCATATGGCGGTAGGTTTCCAGATACTCCGCCGCATCGGCAGGCAGATCCATCTTGCCGCCGTCCGGCTTGCCGGCCAGGCCGGAGACCACATCCACCACGCCTACCGCCTTGCCCCCGGACACGGCGGGGAAGGTCAGGGGCACCACACCCTGTCCATATGTATCGCGGAGCGCGTCATAGACCTTGAAAAAGTCGGCGTGATCTTCATCCAGCTTGGAGATATAGAACATAGCCGGCAGGCCGGCGTCTGCCAAGGCGTCCCAGCCCTTCTCGGTCCCCACGGCCACGCCGCCCTTGGCGGTGAGGCAAATCAGACCGGAGTCCACCACCCGCAAAGACTGGGCCACCTCCCCGGCAAAGTCAAAATAACCGGGGTTATCCAAGATATTCAGCTTACATGTATGATACTCCACAGGAAGAACCGAGGTGGAGATGGAGTAGCCGCGCCGGATTTCCTCCGGATCAAAGTCGCTGGCGGTATTTCCGTCCGTGCGCTTGCCCAAGCGGTCGATGCTCTTGGTCAAAAACAGCATGCTCTCGGCCAGGGCGGACTTTCCGTCGCCGCCGTGACCCAGCAGGCAGATATTACGAATATCCTTAGCAGTGTACATAGAAAATTACTCCTTTCATGGGGCCGTCCCCCATTCACAATACGCGCAGTGGGTAAGCACCACAACGGTATCATTATACACGAAGAAAAATTCGATTTCAATGCCTTTTTTTGCAATTTTGCCCAACCCCGCAAAAAAGGCGCCAAATCGTCCCCCGGTTTTCTGTGTAAATTTGTGAAAAACAGGAAAAGCCGGAGAGAAGTTCCCAAAAAACAGTGTTTTTTGGAAAAAGCCACATGTTGCTCCCTCAAAATATGGACACCTGCAGAGTGCCGAATGGGCCGAGCACCTTCCCCAAACAGCCCCACAGCAAAAAGCCGGGCCAACGCCGTCCCGTCTTCCTGCGGACATTGGCTCCGCAGTCCGGAAACAGCATGGCCCGGCTCCTTCTTCCGGTCCCCGGCAGCGTTCTACGCTCCGGCCAAGCAGCGATACAGAAACGTGACCACTTGACCTCGGGTGCAACCTCTCTCAGGGGCAAACCACATCTCACTCACGCCGCTGGTGATTTCATTTTCTGATGCCCACAGAATTGGCCAGTAATAAAACCGATCTGACGATACATCAGTAAAGGGATTCTCCCCGGCAGAGGACGGTTCGCCCACAGCTCGCCACAAGAATGTGACAAACTGACCCCTGGTGACCCTAGCATCAGGCGCAAAGCGGGTTTCGTCCACCCCTTGAGCAATGCCCTGCTCCGCAGCCCATAAAACCGCCTTGTAATAAAAACGGTTGCTGTTCAAGTCGATAAAATTCGACTCTACGTGTTCTGGTTCCGGGCATCCCATCGCTCTCCACAGAAACGTAACTACCTGTCCCCGGGTGCAAACGGCATCCGGAGCAAAGCGTTCACGATCCACACCAGATGTCACACCGTTCTCCACCGCCCAAAGTACAGCGTCGGAAAAGAAGCGTTCTGCACTCACATCCTGAAACGGATTCCGAACTTGTGGCATCTCAATCGGGTCCCGGGAAACCGGACATTCGCCCTCCATCCAGTTGTCCAACAACTGAGGATAGGGGTAGTTCCCATCAGCAATTTGCCAGACATCTTCAAAATCCAGCCCCTGATAGGTATCCTGCCGGCACATCTGTTCCTTAGTACAATACGTTCCGGCATCTTCCCAAGTGTTTTGAATGTCATCCATATAGTAACAATTTTGTATCGTACCATTCTCCGTCAAGGCAACAATACCGCCAGCCATGTAGAATATGCCCCACTTTTCAATCGTGCCCACGTGGTAGCACGCCTCTATATCGCCGTAATTCCAACCTACAATTCCGCCTGCATAATTTGGCATATCCACTGCAGGTTTCAGTAATCCAGAGCTATAACACTCCCGCACCTGACCTCCATTATACGTCGCAATTCCGGCAACATTTGCAGCAGACTCACAAGATCCAGTATTCCAGCAGCGCGCTACCGTCGACTCATTTAACTTGCCAACAATCCCGCCCGCATCTTCTTCGGCATAAATTGGCCCGGAATTGCCACACCGAGAAATCTCACACCGCCCGTCCACATAGCCCGCAATTCCACCGCTGGTGCTGCCATGTCCATTTTTCATCTCGTAAGATTGCACAATTCCAAAATTATAACAGTCCAAAATTGACCCATGATTTTGACTCCAGGCTACAATACCTCCTGCATACTCCCGTCCAATCACTGTCCCCCAATTGCTGCACCGGTAAATAACACCTGCATGATTCTTTCCCACATTTCCGCCTGCCCAAATTGGCTGTTGTACCCCTGCAAAAATCTCACCTTTATTTTGGCAATTGGTTATGTAGCTATTTAAGTTGGATCCGGCAATGCCGCCAATTGCACTAAAATCTGACACCCCACCGTCATAAAAAGAAACAGGTCCATTGTTGATACAGTTTTTCACAAAGCCCCCACATACATTGCCACCCGCAACACCGCCTACTGCGGAGTTCGTCCCACCAAACTTTCTACCTGAAATCGCTCCGGCATTGTTACAATTTTCTACCGTACCCCCTCGATTTTGACCTACAATTCCGCCTAATAGAACATCTCCCTGATCGCTATAAACACTTACAGCACAGTTATTTTTGCAATTTAAAACGCTGCCGCCGTCATTGACACCCACCAATGCACCAACAATCCAATTCTTTTGCAAATCAGTAGACTCACCCGCTAAAAAGGAACCATTAAGGTTTACATTTTGTATAAGGCCTTGATTATAACCAAATAAACCCGTATAAACAAAATCCCCCTCGCTTCGAAGCTCCTCTTGGCGCACATCCATCCACAAGCCGGAAATGGTGTGGCCTGCGCCGTCAAATGTCCCGGTAAAGGGCTCCCGCTCTGTCCCAATGGGCAGCCAACCTTGTCCATCCCAACCCAGTAAACCATTTGCAGCGAATTCGCCCTCTTGAAATTCTAGATCCGCCGCTAATACAAAGTGTTCATCCAAATGGTAACGAATTTGGTCCAGCTGTTCCGTGGTTGCAATGAAAAACGGGTTTTCCTTCGTCCCGTCTCCACCTGCAAAGCTACCGCTTTTCGCCGCCTGGACACCGCTGGATGTTACCCCAAGCAAAAGCGACAGCAATAAAAGCCCTATGAAAAGCCTATTTTTTATCATTTTACATTTCACCCTAACTCATTATTAATCTATGCCACTATTGGTATATAGTATGTATACTACGCAACAGTGAGCATCAACATAATCAGCAAGCGCGTGCCCCAGGCTCATCCTGCATGGGAAAAGTCCCGGGGCACTTTTGTTCATTATGACCGGCAGGCCTCCATCAGCGCCTGGAAGACCGGCAGGCTTCTTTGAATCATATCGTACGAGACGCAATAGCAGATCCGGAACCAGCCCGGGCAGCCGAAGCCCGTTCCGGGGACCAGGAGGAGGTTTTTCTCCTTGGCCATTTCCGAGAAGGCCAGATCATCCCCGTTGGGAGCCTGGATAAACAGGTAGAACGCGCCGTCGGGGCTGGCCATCCGGTAGCCCATGGCCGTCAGGCTCTCCTGCAGAGCCCGGCGGTTTTTCTCATAAGCCGCCAGATCCGGCCGGAGCCCGGCACACCGGGCGATGACCTTCTGCCACAGGGAAGGGGCGCAGACATGGCCCCCGGCCCGGGCGGCGCCTGCAACGGCAGCGTACAGCTCCCCGCTGTCCGCCGCGCCGTCCGGCACGCAGATATAACCGATGCGCTCTCCGGGCAGGGACAGGGACTTGGAATAGGAATAGCAGACGATGGTGTTGGGATACAGATTGGGAATAAAGGGAACCTCCGTCCCGTCGTACACCAGCTCCCGGTAGGGCTCGTCGGCCAAAATGTAAATGGGGTGGCCGTACTCCTCCGCCTTCCGGGTCAAAAGCTCGCCCAGCGCCGTCAACGTCTGGGCCGTATACACCGTACCGGCGGGGTTATTGGGCGAATTGACAATGACCGCCTGAGTACGCGGCGTCAGAGCCGCCTCCAGCGCCTCCAGACGGATTTGGAACCGCTCCGTATCCGCCGGAACCACCACCAGCTTTCCCCCCGCTGCCTCGGCAAAGGGCTTATACTCCGGGAAGAAGGGGGCAATGGCCACAAATTCCGACTCCGGCGACACCGCCAAGGCACGCATAATGGCGATGAGTCCCGGCGCTGCGCCGCAGCAAATAAACAGATTTTCCGGCCGGATTCCCGCAGCGTAGCGGCAGTTCAAGTCCTCCGCAATGGCCCGGCGGGTTTCCCAATCGCCGGTGGCGGAGGTATACCCATGAACCTGGATGCTGTCCATATCCCGGAGAAGCTCCACCACGGTCTCATTGACCTGAGGCGGAGACGGGATGGAGGGGTTTCCCAGGCTGTAATCAAACACGTTTTCCGGTCCCACAATTTTCGCCTGCTGCAGACCGTATTCGAACAGGTCCCGGATCACCGAGCGGTTGGCCCCCAGGGCCCACATTTCTTTGGATACCATGTAAGTGCCTCCTGTTTCATGTCCATTGGGGCCGCCGGAAAGCGGAACGGCCAAGGCCGTCTCCCGCCCCAGGGCATCTGTCGGCAGGATCGGGTCTTGACCGGGCCGCTTCTGCGGCGCCCTGATGTCAGTTAGATTGATTTTGGGCCGCTTCCAAACCAGCGCGGTAGGCGCGCAGGTTCAAATCCAGGAATTTGGGAGGCACCGTATTCCGGATCACATCCTCCCAGTCAATCTGCTCCAGCTTCAGCACGTGGGTCAACGCGCCGAACAGGACCAGGTTCATACATTTGGGATTTCCCAGGGAAATGGCAAGATCCGCCGCCTTCAGGGAAAACACCCGGAAGGTTTTCTGCATGGCCTCCAGGCAGCCGGCCGGATACTCGAACTGACCGGCCGCAATGGTGGCCGAGGCGATCTCATAATCGTTGATCACCGCCACGCCGTCGGGCTTCAGGAAGCTCGCGTACCGCACCGCCTCCATTTTTTCAAAGGCCACCATATAGTCCGCCGCGCCGTCGCCGATGAGGGGAGAATAGACCTTTTCGCCCCAGCGAACCTGGGTGGAAACGGAGCCGCCCCGCTGGCTCATGCCGTGAACCTCGGACATTTTCACATCATAGCCGGCCCGCATGAGGCCGTTGACCAGGACCTTGGCCGTCAAAATGGCGCCCTGGCCGCCGACGCCTACCAGAAGAATGCTCTTTACCTCGCTCATGGTCTCACTCCTTTCTCGAAATGGCGCCCACCGGGCAGACCTGGGCGCAGACGGTACAGCCGACGCACAGCGTGGGATCGATGGTGCTCTTCCCGTCCTTCATGCAGACCGCCGGGCAGCCCACCTTCAGGCACTTCTTGCAGCCGATGCATTTGTCGGCATCCACTTCGCACAAGCCGATGTCATGCTTGATCCGCTTGATCAGCAGGCACGGCCGCCGGGTGATGATCGCCGCCGGCACCGGAGAGGCCAGGGCGTCGTCCACCGCCTTCTGCATGGCCTTCAGATCCTGAGGATCCACAATGATCACATTCTGGAAGCCCATGGACTGCAGGACGTCCTCCATCCGGATAGCCTCGGCGATGTCGCCCTGGAGGGTGTAGCCGGTACCGGGGTTGTCCTGATGGCCGGTCATGCCGGTGATGGAATTGTCCAGAATCACCGGAATCATGTTGCCCTTGTTGTAAATGATCTCCGCCGCGCCGGTCATGCCGGAGTGGAAGAAGGTGGAGTCGCCCACCACGCCGAAGACCTTCTTCCCCGTCTCGCCGGAGACCTCAAAGGCCTTGCTCATGCCCATTGCCACACTGAAGCCGCCGCCCATGCACACCACAGAGTCCATTGCGTTCAGAGGCGCCGCGCAGCCCAGGGTATAGCAGCCGATGTCGCCGCCAATGACGAAATTCTTATTTTTAGACATGGTATAGAAGAAGCCTCTGTGGGGACAGCCGGGACACAGCACCGGAGGACGGGGTACCGCTTCCACGGCAAGCGCCTTGGTCTGGGGCTCCTTGCCGAACACCCGCTGGGCCAGAAGCTGGGGATTCAGCTCATACAGCAGGCCCGTCAGGTCCTTGCCCACACAGTCAATGCCCGCCGCTTTGATCTGCTCCTCCATGAAGGGGTCCAGCTCCTCCATGACATAGAGCTTCTCCACCTTGGAGGCAAACTCCCGGATCAGATCCATCGGCAGCGGGTTGGTCAAGCCCAGCTTTAGGAAGGAGGTGTCCTCCGGAAATGCCTCTTTGGCATACTGGTATGTAATACCGGCGGTGACGACACCGATTTTATTCCCCTTAAGCTCCATCCGGTTGAGAGGGCAGGTGTTGCCGTATTCCGCCAGCTCCGCCATTTTCTTCTCCACCAGGCTGTGGTTCCGGTACGCGTTGGCCGGCGTGCTCACCCGGCTGGCGATGTTCCGGACAAAAGGCTCATAGGGAATCTCCTTCCGGTCGGAAAACTCCACCAGGCTCTTGGAGTGGCACACCCGGGTGGTCACCCGGTACAGAACGGGAATGTGCCACTGCTCGGAAATTTCAAAGGCGGCCTTCATAAAGTCCACGCACTCCTGGGAGTCCGAGGGCTCCACCATGGGAAGCCGGGCCGCCCGGGCATAATGCCGGTTATCCTGCTCGTTCTGGGACGAATGCATGGACGGATCGTCGGCAGAGACAATGACGAAGCCCCGGTCCACGCCGTTGTAGGCGGCGGTGAAAATCGGGTCGGCCGCCACGTTGACGCCCACATGCTTCATGGCCGTCAGGCTGCGCACCCCGCCCAGGGCCGCGCCGATGGCGACCTCTGTGGCCACCTTCTCATTGGGGGCCCACTCGCAGTACAAGCTGTCCTTGTACTGGGGCAGGTTTTCAAAGATTTCCGTACTGGGCGTGCCGGGATACGCGGAGCACACCTTGACGCCCGCTTCGTAGGCGCCTCTTGCTGCGGCCTCGTTGCCGGAGAGCAAGTGTTTCATGGAGAATCCCACCTTTCAAAAAATATGCAATTTAATCGTTTTCCACTTGTAGCAAATTTGTCTCAATCAGACGATAGACCCGCTCTGCATCGGCAATGTTCCACAGAGCGTCCCGGCCTTCGGCAGTCCGGCGGTTAGAGCCGCTGCGGGAAACCACCTGGGGCTCGGTGAGATAAATCGTGCCGCTGCCGTCGGAGCGGATTCGTTTTTCCAAAGCCGGAATCTGCCGGTAGGTCAAGAATTTGGTCGTTTTCGGTCCGATTAGAATGACCCGCATAGAGGTGACGCCGTAATACGTCCGCTTCCGCCTCCAGGCCATGTGAAAAAAGCGCCCGGTTACCAAATACAGGCCCACCAGAAGAAACGGGATGCCAAACAGGGCCATGATCCCAGACGCCCCGTTTTGCAGGGCCGCTACCTCCCAATAACACGCAAATCCGCACCAGAGGAGGCTGAAGGGCATCAAGAACCACTCGGCAGGCTCCAAACGAAATCCCGGAACGGGAGCGCCCTCCCAGAGGAGCAGCTCCCCCGGCTGCAGCAGCCTCTTCAGCGCCGCAGATTGCTCCTGTCCCATGGCGTCATACCTTTCCCGCCGTCACTGCGCCCAGGGCGATGGAGGCCAGCTTGCTCTCCGCGCTGTCGGCCCGGGAGACCAAAACAATGGGAACCTTTGCACCCAGGATGATGCCGGCGTTTTGTGCGCCGCCAAAAAGACTCATCGCCTTGCCGATGCCGTTGCCCACCTCATAGGTGGGGACCAACAGAATATCCGCCCGGCCTGCCCCCGGCGCGTCGAAATGCTTGTGTCGGCAGGCCGCCTCGCTCACCGCCAGATCCAGCCCCACCGGGCCGTAGACCTGCATGTGATAGGGCGCCCAGCGCTCCGTCATCTCCGACAGGGCCCTGGCCTCTACCGTAGAGGAAACCTTGGGATTCACCACCTCGGCGCCGCAGACGCAGGCGGCATAGATTTCTTCATAGCCCAGCGCCTGCAAAACCCGGGCGGCATTTTCCAAAATTTCCGCCTTTTTGTCCAAATCGGGGAAGGTATTCATGCCGCCGTCGGTCAGGGCCAGCATGGGACGGCCCGGAACCTCGTACAGCATCACATGGCTGATCAGCCGGCCTGTGCGCAGGCCGTTGTCCCGGTCGATTACCGCCCGCATCAAATCGGCCGTCCCCAGAAGTCCCTTCATCAGGAAGTTGGCCCGGCCCGCCCGGACCTCCGCCACCGCCAGGGCGGCGCACTGTCCGTCGGAGTCCCCTTCTAAAATGGCGTAGTCCGCCGGGTCCTCCTCCAGGCTCCGGAGTATCTGCCGGATCTCTTCTCCGCGTCCGGTGAGCACCGCTTGGGCAATTCCCCCTCGGCGGGCTTCTTTTACCGCCTCCAGAACATCCCGGTCGTGGGCCGCCGCCACGGCAATGGTCCTCTTCTCCGGACTGGCCGCAGCAGCCTGTAAAATCGCAGAAATGGTATTGAGCATGTGGTACCTCCTTCTACAATGCCGATCTCCCGCAGGAAATCAATATACCTTTGCCGGCTCGCCGTGGAGAACCCGCAGGGCTCCCTCCGCCAGAGAGCGCATTTCCTCCTCGCCGGGCAGGCGCAGAATCTGGGCCAAATTGCCCACATAATCCGTGATGGCCTGGGTGAACCGGTCGGAGTAGGCCATTCCGCCGGTGTAAACAATGGCGTCCACCCGGAATTTCAGGACGGCGGCCATAGCCCCCACATCCTTGGCCAGCTGATAGGCCATGGCGTCGAAAACCAGACGGCAGTCCGGATCCTTTTCCTCAAAGGCCCGGCGCTCCACCTCCCGGAAGTCCTTGGTGCCCACGTAGGAGTATGCCCCGGCCTCGGTGCCCAGGAGCTTTTTCACCTCTTTTTTGGTGATCCCGGAATAGCACAGGTTGATCACCGCGTTGACCGGAAGCCCGCCGCCCCGGTCCATGCCGAAGGCGCCCTCGTCCTTAACGTTGAAGTCATCCACGGCCAGGCCGTTTTCATGGGCCGCCACGGAAACGCCTCCGCCCATATGGACCACAATCAGCCGGGCCTCTTCGTAAGACTTGCCCAGAAGCTTCGCCGCCTTCCGGGCAATGGATTTCTGGTTGAGCGCATGGAAAAAGCTCTCCCGCTGCATGCCGCGAAAACCGGAGACATGGGCCACCGGCGTCATCTCATCCACGCACACCGGATCCACAAAGAACGCAGGAATCCCCGCCATGTCCCCCAACTCCCGGGCCAACAGAACTCCCAGGTTGGAGGCATGCTCCCCATACGGCGGGTCCATAACGTCCCGGATGGCCTGGTCGGAAACCAGATACGTCCCCGAGGGAATATGCCGCAGAAGACCACCCCGGCCGCAGACGGCGTCAAAATCCGTCAGCCGGTAACCGGCCCCCTCCACCGCCTCCAAAATCAGGCGCTTGCGGAAGGGCCCCTGCTCAATGACGTGGGTAAAGGGAGTCAATTCCTCCGCTTTGTGCACCAGGTTGGTCCTAAAAATTTCATTCTCCTCTTCAAAAATGGAAACCTTTGTGGAGGTCGCCCCGGGGTTGAGCACCAAAACCTTCATAAAAATCCTCCTGATGTCTGTTTGCGCCTACTGCGCAGGCGCATTTATTTGTTTTTGATTTGTATGACCAAAGCGCAGGAAGTATGATGTTTACCGGATTCATCTTATCATGCGGCCAAACCCGTGTCAACCATCCTGCAAAAATTCTCCTCCCAATCTATGAATTTTTTGTGCATCTCGCCTCTGTAACCTGCGGCGGATCCCGCCCGGCACGCCTCGCCGCCCCCGGGCCAATGCAGGCCTTCCATACAGAGCCGCAATCTTCCAGAGGGCGCCGCGCGGCTTTCCGACCCACAGCCCAGCCGCCTCGGTCCTCCTCTCGCGGCGACGAAAGTCCGGGCTTTGATAGGCGGCAAACCGGCCGTTGCGGCAGTTTTCCGTTTCTTTTACTTGCAATCTCGTCTCATCTATGGCATAATAACAAAAATAAGAAAGGAGCCGCCTTGCTATGGGCCCGCAAAATCCCCAGCGTCTGGCGGATCAGACCGCAGACCGCCTGCTCCATATGATTGGCAACGATCCGGCGTACGGGCCGGGGGCCAGACTGCCCAACGAACCCCGGCTTTGCACACTGTTCGGCGTCAGCCGTACCACCCTGCGGGAGGCGATTCGCTCCCTGGCTGCCCAAGGCTATGTGGAAGTCCGGCGGGGAAGCGGCACCTTCGTCCTGGACCGCACCATGGTCCCGGACATCGGGCTGCAGCGGCTGGAGAACCTCCGCACCCGCCTGCGGGATCTGTTTGAAATCCGCATGATGATTGAGCCCCAGGCCGCCCGCCTGGCCTGCCTGCGGGGCACGGACGACGAGCTGCGGGAAATTGCCCTCCGGGCCGAGGACGTGGCACGGGCAATCCGACAGGGAGAAAATTTTTCCCAGCCGGAAGAGGCGTTTCACCACGCCTTCGTAGCCGCCACCCATAATCCGTTTATGGAGCAGCTGGTTCCCATCATCCACAATGCCCTGCACGAGGCCTGGGCCGCCTTGGATGTAGAAGCGCTCCTGGCTCAGCCCACCCTCCAGGACAACGAGCTTCTCATGGGGTTCCTCCGCCAGCGGGACGAGGACGGCGCCCAGTACGCCATGGCCGCCCACATCCGACATACCATCAATCTGCTGGACCAGGCCGGGCTCGGCAGCGTTTGAACTGTTTTGAGGTGAATGTACATATGCGAAAATACGCGTTTCGTTCCGTCCTGGCTTTGGTTTTGTTTGCGGCGCTGCTGCCCCTGTGCACCGGCGCCCAGGCCTCCGATCTGGGCGTGGAACGAAAGGTCTATCAATACCTGACTACAGAGCTTGGACTCAACTCCGCCGCTGCCTGCGGCGTCCTGGCCAACATAGAAGCAGAGTCCAACTTTTCCCTCACGGCTTACGGCGACGGCGGCACCAGCTACGGCCTGTGCCAGTGGCATAACAGCCGCTTTGAAAGCCTGAAGAGCTTTTGTCTGCTGCGGGGCTACGATTACTGGTCTCTGGAGGGCCAGCTGGATTACCTGGCATATGAACTCCGGACCCGGTACCAAAGTACATACGCCGCTTTGAAGCGGGTTCCCGATACCTCCGACGGCGCTTATCAGGCAGGCTATACCTGGTGCGTCAATTTCGAGGTTCCGGCTAACCGAGAGCAGGCCGGCGCCACCCGGGGCCGTACGGCTCAGCTGAAATATTGGGTCCGCTACGGCGGGACCACCAGCGAATTCAGCGCCTCCATGGATCTAAACTCCAAGGGCTACAGCGGCGCCCTGTCCGACTGGTCCAGCCTGGGCAGCAGCTTCTATTGGGAGACGGAGGAAGCGCAGCCGGAGTCTTCCGTTCCGGTTTCCACGCCCTCTGCCGCAGCGCCCGCTTCCGCCGCCCCGGCAGAAGAAGAGAAGCAGGCGGATTCCACCGCCCCTTCGGTCCGGGTGCCCTACGTCCGCTACGTGCCCCATCACGCTCCCGTCTCCGCCGCCTCTGGGGCGGTCTCCAGAGAACCGGGCTCGCCTCTGGCCTGCCTGTTCCTCTGCGCCGGAGAGCCGGCCAGACGCCGCAGTCTGCCGGAGCCGGAAGAAGACGGCAGCCCGGAGCCCTGTGCATAATATCCCCCTGGGGTCCGCCGCACCCATGCAGCGGACCCCTGATTTCTTGCAAAAAGAGGTATCCTTATGGACGAACAAAAGAACTTACAAAATACGGAGCCGGAGCAGGATTCGGAGGAAAAACGCTACGTTCCCCGGCCCAAATGGCAGCTTGCAATGGCTTGGTTTTTCTTGATTCTCATCATCCTGGGCACAATCCTGTATTATTACTGGATCGCCCACAAATATTAGGGCATGAGAGTCCTCGGCATCGACCCCGGCTACGGAACGACCGGCTTCGCTCTGATAGAAGCGCAGCGGGGGTCGTTTCGGCTGCTTCAATGCGGTGTGATCACCACACCGGCGGGTATGGAATTCCCCCAGAGGTTGGAAAGCCTCTACCGGGACATGGTGCAGCTGTTACAATCCGCCCAGCCGGAGACTCTGGCCATTGAAGAGCTGTTTTTCGGTCACAACGTCACCACCGGCATCGGCGTAGCTCAGGCCCGGGGGGTCATTTTATTGGCTGCCGCCCAGGCGGGGATGCCCGTCTCTGAGTACAAGCCGATGCAGGTGAAGCAATCTGTCGTCGGCTACGGCGGCGCCAGCAAACGGCAGGTCATGGATATGACCCGCAGGATTTTAAAGCTGGAGTCCCTGCCGCGGCCGGACGACGCCGCAGACGCCATCGCCATTGCCCTGTGCCACGCCCGCTCCGCCACCTCCCTGCTCAGCTCGTACAGCCGCGCCCATTTTCCGGCCTCCAAACGGTAAAATCCGTCGCCAACCCCCCGGCCCCAAGCCGCAAACGGACACCGGAGGGAAAATTTCCCGCCGGACATCGGCAGTTTTAGGAAGCTGTTTCCAATATTTTACAGACTTCAAAGAGGTTTTTATGTTTTACTACTTACAAGGCCCCATTACGATTCTGGAGCCCAGCCTGGCCGTGGTGGACTGCGGCGGGGTGGGTTACTCCTGCGCCGTCACCGCTTACACCGCCGCCCAGCTGAAGCTGAACCAAAACGCCCGGCTGTATGTACACGAGAACATCCGGGAGGGCGCGTTTGATCTCTTCGGTTTTGCCTCCCGGGAGGAGCTGCGGTGTTTCCAGCTTCTTCTGGGCGTCAACGGCGTAGGCCCCAAAGCCGCCCTGGCCATTCTCTCCGCCGGCGGCCCTCAGAGCTTTACCCTGGCTGTGATGACCGGAGATGAAAAAGCCCTGACGGTGGCCCAGGGCGTGGGCAAAAAGCTGGCCCAGCGGATCATCCTGGAGCTGAAGGACAAAATCGGCGGGGCCTCCCCGGAGCTGGATTTCTCCGGTCCCACGCCCGCCGTACCCGCCGGGGAGAATGCCGTCGCCCTGGCCACAGCCGCCCTGCAGGAGCTGGGATACTCTTCGTCTGAAATTGCCGCCGCGCTGAAGGGCTGCGATCCCAAGGCGGGCACGGAAGAAATGGTCCGCTACGCCCTGCGTTCCATGGTAATCCGCTCCTGACCCGGACGCCTCATTTCCCCAGTAACAAGGAGGTTAACTCATGAGCATTGAATTTTCCCAGGAGCTGGACGCCGCCCCCATCATCACCCCGGCCCTGACCGGCCTGGACACCGGAGAGGTCAATCTCCGCCCCAAGCTCCTGGCAGATTACACCGGCCAGGAAAAAGCCAAGGGGAATCTGTCCGTGTACATTGAAGCCGCCCGGCGGCGGGGCGAGCCCTTGGACCACACCCTGCTGTACGGTCCGCCGGGACTCGGCAAGACCACTCTGGCCGGTGTCATCGCCAACGAAATGGGGGTAAACATCCGCATTACCTCGGGACCCGCCATTGAAAAGCCGGGAGATTTGGCCGCCCTGCTCACCAACCTGAACCCCGGCGACATTCTCTTCATCGACGAGATTCACCGTCTGAACCGGGTGGTCGAGGAGATTCTATATCCGGCTATGGAGGACTATGCCATCGACATCATCGTGGGCAAAGGGCCCTCAGCCAACTCCATCCGCCTGGACCTGCCTAAATTCACTCTGGTGGGAGCCACCACCCGGGCCGGTCAGCTCTCCGGACCCCTGCGGGACCGGTTCGGCGTATCCCTCCGGCTGGAGCTGTACACAACAGAGGAGCTGGCCCGGATTGTCACCCGGTCGGCCACCCTGCTGAGCATTGAAATCGACCCCCAGGGCGCCCGGGAAATCGCCGCCCGGAGCCGGGGGACGCCGCGCATTGCCAACCGCTTTCTCCGCCGGGTCCGGGACTTTGCCCAGGTTTGCGCCGACGGCGTCATCACCCGCGAGGCCGCCGACCTAGCCCTGCGGCGGCTGGAGGTGGATCAGCTGGGACTGGACGCCATCGACCGGCGCATGCTCTCCGCCATCATTCAAAACTATGGCGGCGGCCCTGTGGGCCTGGAAACCCTGGCCGCTACCATCGGAGAAGAGGCCGTCACCCTGGAAGACGTATACGAGCCTTATCTCATGCAGCTGGGCTTCCTGACCCGGACCCCCCGGGGCCGCTGCGCCACGCAGCCTGCCTACGAGCATCTGGGGCTTCCTTTTGCCGGGCAGACACAAATGCCTTGGTAGCCCCGCAAAATCGTAATTTTGACCAAATCTGCTTCCTCTCAGAAAAAAATGTTATTCACTATTGACAAATTCATTTTTTCTGCTATAATATGCACTTGGATGGAACGTGCATTTCGCCGTTTCTCTTCTCTCTTGACTGCCGGCCACGGCGCAATTTCCTCTTTTTTGGATGGTCGTCCGTTCCAAATTTTTGCTGCGTCTCCCTGCTCAAGAGCCTTCTCCGGCGTTCGGCCGGTTTTCCTGGCGATAACGGCAAAGCCGTTCGCATAGATCCCTGGACAACAGACCAGCAATTACTTGATGGGCAACTTTCACGGGGCTATCACAAATCACCAAAGAGAGGTAATTCATCCATGTACGAAGACAAAACTTTAGTTTGCAAAGAGTGCGGCAACGAATTCGTTTTCACCGCCGGCGAGCAGGAATTCTACGCAGAGCGCGGCTTCCAGAATGAGCCCCAGCGCTGCAAGGCCTGCCGCGACGCCCGCAAGAACGCCGCCCGTGGCCCCCGTGAGTACTTCACCGCCACCTGCGCCCGCTGCGGCGGCGAGGCCAAGGTTCCCTTCGAGCCCAAGTCCGACCGCCCGGTGTACTGCAGCGAATGCTTCGCTCAGATGCGCGGCAACGGCTAATTTTCCCAAATAACTGTAAGGGGGTGCTGCAGAAATGCAGCACCCCCTTTTCTCTTCCCACATCCCTGGCATGGCGAAACCGGCTCCAGAAATGTCTGCACCATGCCCCTCGCCTCCATTCGCCTCAACGCCCCGTTGGAAAGGAGTCTCTATGTCTTCTATGTTTGCCCTCGCCGCTACTCCCACCGTTCCGGGGCGGGGCGGGACGGATGCCCGTCTGCTTTTGGAGCTGCTGTACCGGCAGGCCACCGGCCGGCCGATGCCCCCGCTGCGGCGGCACAAACGGGGCAAGCCGTATTTCACCCAGGGAGGGCTCCATTGCTCCATCACCCACACCCGCGCCATGGCCTTCTGCGTGTTATCTCAAGTTGCGGTGGGGTTGGACGCGGAGCAGCTGGGGCGTGCCGTGCGGCCCGGTCTGGCGGAAAAGGTGCTGTCTCCCCGGGAATACACGCTCTGGCGCCAGGCGCCGGACCCCAACGCCCTGTTTCTGACTCTGTGGACACTGAAAGAAGCCACCGTAAAGTATACCGGCGACGGGCTGCGGGGGTATCCCAATCACCTGAGCTTCGATCCGTCCGGCCCCACTCTGGACGGCAGTAGCCTGCATTTCCGGCTGTGGACCTGGGAAAATCATGTGGTCGCCCTGTGCGCGCCGGAGCCGCCTCCGGCGGACTTGGAAATCCGAAGATTTTTTTAAGATTCTCCCCCCTTCCTTGACAGGCAGGCGGAAGCCGTTATACTAGGTACCAGATGGATGTGTCATGCTTGTCTTTTCCGAGGAGGTAATCTGGTATGGTATCTTGGATTTGTCGTAACGTCCGCTCGGTCCTGCAAACCAAACCCTGGCGCCTTTGGGGCGTCAGCCTGCTGGCCGGACTTCTCACCTGGCTGGGGGTCATTGGTTTTGTGGGTGTGCCTGCCGTGGCCTTTTGTCTGGATCTGGCCCTCACCGGCTCCCTGGCGCTCCTCTTCCTGGAGGCTTACCGGGGCAACGCGGTGGAGTCCCGGGATCTGTTCACCCCGTTCCGCCGGGAGCAGCTGCCTCACCTGGTGGGGGGTATGGCCTGGATGAGCTTGTGGGTCTTTCTCTGGTTTCTGATTCCTGTGGCCGGTTTGGTCTTGGGACCCATGAAGCTCTACGCCTACCGCTTCACGCCCTATATCCTCCTGACCCGCCCCGACGTCAAGGCCACCGAGGCCATCCAGGTCTCCGCCCGGGAAACCCAGGGCTACCGCGGCAAAATGTTCTTGGTCGATCTGCTGATTTACGGCGCTCTCATTCTGGCAGCCCTGCTTCTTACAGGCCTGGCGCAAATTCCGTGGATGGGCCCCTTGTTTTATACCCTGCTGGTTGTGGTGGTTTTGTTGGCCGTCTTCCTGATTCCTCTGTTCACGGGGCTCATCCGGGCCGGGTTTTATGACGAGGTGCAGCACTGTCTGGAGGACCCCTCTTACAGCACCCGTTTCGCCCCGCCGACGCCGCCCGCCTATACGCCGCCGGCCGCCGGGCAGCAGCCGCCTCAGCCCGGCACTCAGTACTGCCCCATCTGCGGCCAACCGGCCCCAAAAGCCGCCCGCTTCTGCAACAATTGCGGAACCAAGCTGGATGGGTCTACACTAGGCTGACTCCGCCGAAGCAAAGAACAACCCCGGGACGGTTCCCACAGAACCGCCCCGGGTCGTTCTTTGCCGTTTCCTATCCGTTTACCTTTTACGCCGCAGCAGAGTCGCCAAATAGGGATTGACCTCCTGCAGCTTCTGCAGCACATGGTCCGCTCTGGGGTCTTTCTTTTCCCTGTATAGCTCATAGGCCAGCTTCAAATGGTCGTCGTCGTTGCTATCCAGCTCCATGCACTTGGAGATGGCTGTCACAGCTCCGTCCAAATCCCCGCGCTTACGCAGACAGGTCGCCAAATTATAGTAATAGGACGGCTCCCGATCGTTCAGCTTGATCACCTTTTCCAAGGCCTGGACGGCCTCCTCCAAATACTCCGGATGCACCTCCCCCTTCCCCTCCAGGGTGGTATACGCGCCAAAGTAGATCCGGTTTTTCTGGTTGTATAAGCCCGCACGCTCTTTGGATGTGGGAGCCGCATCCATCAAGTCCTCTATGGTCTTCAACACACGCTCCAGGTATTCCGGCTCACAATCGGCCCGATTGCAATAGCTGATGTAGCAGCCAATCTCCTCATAGCGCTGCTTGAAGGTCAGCTCGCTCTTCTCGCCAAAAATAGCATCCCAGTTTTCCTCAAAAATCCGGGCAGCCTTATTCGAGCCCATGGACACCAATTGGGCCACCACTTGGTCGATGTAGCGTTCCTGACTCAATGTTTGTTTTAACATCGGCATCAAATCTTCGCCTAAGCTCAGGTCCCTCTGGGTAAGCGCATAATTGAACGCCTGGATGGGGGAAAGCTGCCTTAAAATATCCTCCAGTTTTGCATTGCCGGGGACAGAATTATTTCCCCCGCCGCCTGTTTTCTGTATGACATTCAGCGCGCTGTCCAGCTTATCTTCAATTCTTTTCAGCCGTTCCGATAAGGACGTCACGCTCTCGGTTCCCTTGGATTCAATAAATCCCTGCTGCTTCAACGAATCCACAAACCGTTCCATAACCTCCTGCGTACGCATGAGGCCCGGAACGCTTTCCACATCGTAGAATATGGTCCGCTCATCATGTACGTCAAAGGGAAGCGTTTGCCCCTTTTGCGCCAACACAATATAGGGCTTGCCGTAGCCCATTCTCAACCCATACTCGTACATGACATTGGCGTTTAGATCCGTCATGTCAATGACGCACAAATCGTCATTTTTGATATGCCCCACAATTTGCTCCGAAATTTTACCGGTTTCTGAAATTTTGTCGGATCGTATGATACAATCCTTTGTAAAGCCACATTTTGTTAATACCGGTATAACCAGAAAATTTAGCACACTATCAGAACGAGATCGTTCCGAACTCTCTTCTCCCCCCAAAGGTGAAATGACAAAGCATGTATACTGCCGGTTTTGTGCCATAGGAACTTCCCCCCATTTTTGTTTTACCGTTTTACCGCCACTCTTTGAAAACAATACTACTGATAAAAGGCGACTATTTTCTCTTTTTGTAGACAGTTTATCTTATTATACAACGCAATTCCTGGGTTGTCTATAGAAAGTCGTTTCTTTTTTGTCGCAGAAAGCCCTGCCGCTGCCGGTTTTAAACAATTCGTAAACATTCTCCTCTGCCCGTTGAATTTTGCGGAATTTGCCATATAATTGAGCATATCAATTACTCCCAAGGTGATTTGGCTATGAGGCAAAAATTTGGCAATTGGCTCCAGCGGGTGTTCGGGGGCCGTTACGGTGTGGATCAGTTGAATTTGGCGATTTTGGGTTTGGATTTGATTTTGTGCCTGGTGGGCGTGTTCACCCAAAACGGTTGGCTCAATCTCTTGGCCTACATTCCCATGATCCTGGTGCTGTACCGGATGCTGTCCAAAAACACATACCGGCGCTATCAGGAAAACCGCCGCTTCCTGCAGCTCCTGGACCGGATCAAGGACCGGAAAAACCGGTACTTTCACTGTCCCAAATGTAAGCAGATGGTGCGCGTCCCCAAGGGAAAGGGAAAAATCTCCATCACCTGCCCCCGGTGCAAAGAGAAATTCGTCCGGAAAACCTAATGCGCCGCAGGCCTCAGCCTGCGGTTCCTTTTCCGGCGCGGAAAAAATGAGATTTTTTCGAATCGCCTCTTGACTTTTTCCCGATTTGTGATATGATATGGAAGCGGTTTGTGAGACGCGCAAACGCAAAGAAGTGAACATGGGGGTATAGCTCAGCTGGGAGAGCGCTTGAATGGCATTCAAGAGGTCAGCGGTTCGATCCCGCTTATCTCCACCAAAGGCTCCAAATCGAAAGATTTGGAGCCTTTTTCTTACCATACACACCCCTCCCTGCAAGAAATGCCGGGATTGTGGTATGATGAAACTGGAATCTCACAGGTGGGAGGACGCTATGGAATTTCCGGGTTTTTGGGGCAACGAGCAGCTGAAGGCCAATCTGTCCGCAGCGGTGGACCGGCGGCGAACCGCTCATTTTTACCTGATCTCCGGACCCCGCGGCTCCGGAAAGCGGACCTTGGCCCGGCTCCTGGCGGCGGCTCTTTTGTGCCGGGACGCTCACAGCCGTCCATGCGGCCGTTGCAGCCAGTGCCGGAAGGTTCTAAACGGTTCCAATCCGGATCTCATCACAGTGGACGATCCGGACAAAAAGACCGTCCCCGTGGAGACCGTCCGACGGGCGCGGGAGGACTTATTCATCCGGCCCAATGAGGCCGACCGGAAAATTTATTACGTCCCCCGGGCTCAGGACCTGGGTCTGCCCGGACAAAACGCCCTTTTGAAGGTGCTGGAAGAACCTCCGGCTTACGGAGTCTTTCTCCTCCTGGCGGACAATCCGGACCGGTTGCTGCCCACCGTGCGCTCCCGCTGCGTCGAGCTCAAGCTGCAGCCTCTGCCCCTGCCGGTGGTCGTCGAAGCTTTGCGCAAAGCCTTTCCCCAAGCCGGCGCCGATGACGTAGCCGCCGCAGCGCAACGCAGCGGCGGTTGGCTGGGACAGGCCATGGAGCTTTTGACGGAGGGCGGCGGATGGCTGCCGCAGACCGGAGATTTTGTCCAGGCTTACAGTCGGCGGGACCCGCTTCGCCTGCTTCAGGTTTTGGTCCCCATGGAAAAGCTGAAGCGGGATCAGCTGGCGCCCATTCTCAGCCAGTGGCAGGAGCTTCTCACCATGGCGCTGAGCTGCCGCTCCGGCATGCCTGCGCCGGTTCCCATGGCCCGGGAATTGGCCGCCAACCGCAGCTGCCGGGAGCTGTCTCAGGCTGTGGCCGTTTTGGCCCAGTCCCTGGATCATCTCCAAGGGAATGTCTCTCCCGGCGCAATTTGCGGGAACCTGGCCTGGCAGCTCCAGTGAGTTTTCCTTTCGGTATTGACAAGCCCTTCGGGGCAGAAGGAGTGTCCCATGAACGAAGAAAACAAGCAGGCCCCGGAATCCAACATTGCCGGAGGCCCCATGGCGCCGGATCAGAACACCCCTGTGGACGTGGTAGACGTCCAGTTCCGGGCCGGCTCCAAAATATACTATTTTGATCCGGATGGACTGACCGTCACACCCGGCGACCATGTCATCATTGAAACCGCCCGTGGGCCGGAATACGGCACCTGCACCGGGGGCAACCACCAGGTCCCCTTCCGGGACATTGTCCCCCCTCTGCGGCGGGTCATTCGGCTGGCCACAGAGGCCGACGAGCGAATCCTGGTCAACAACCGGGCCAAGGAAAAACGGGCCTTTGATATCTGTCAGCAGAAAATTCAGGAGCATCAGCTGGATATGCAGCTGGTCTCTGCAGAGTACGCTTTCGACGGCAGCAAAATCCTCTTCTTCTTTACCGCCGACGACCGGGTGGACTTTCGGGAGCTGGTGAAAAACCTGGCCGGCATCTTCCGCACCCGGATTGAGCTCCGGCAGATCGGCGTCCGGGACAAGGCCAAAATGGTCGGCGGCCTGGGTATCTGCGGCCGTCCTTTCTGCTGCGCGCAATTCCTGGACGATTTCCAGCCCGTTTCCATTAAAATGGCCAAGACGCAAAATCTGAGCTTAAATCCCACCAAGATATCCGGCACCTGCGGCCGTCTGATGTGCTGCCTGAAATACGAGCAGGAGGCATATGAGGATTTGTTGAAAACCAGCCCCAAGGCCGAGTCCTTCGTGGATACGCCCGAAGGCCGGGGCACCGTCGTAGATGTAAACCTCCTGCGTCAGTGCGTGAAGGTGCGCATGGAGGACCAGCCGGAAACCGTCGGCTGCTTCCACAACTGTGACATTTGCGTCCTGCGCAACGGGAAAGCCAAGAAAAACGATCCGCCCATTCCCGCCGACCTGGCTCCCATCTCCGGAAACGGCAAACGGACGAAGCCGGCCATGGCGGACGAAGAGCCTCCTATGCATTTGGATCCCATCCGTTTCCGTTACCGTCCCGACGACATTGTGCAGGAAGCGGAGGAAGCGCCCCTTCCGGAGGAGCGCCGACAGCGGAAGAAAACAGACCGAAAGCCGGAAGCAGCCTGGTCCCCGGATTCCGGGGAAGCCGGGGAGGAGACGAAGCCCAAAACCAACCGGAAGCCCCGGAGCGGCAAAGCCAAGCGCGGCGCCCAACCGCCGTCTCCGGACGCCTCCAAGCCCCAGTCAGCTAAAAAGCCTCGCCCCCCGAAGCTCCGCCTGGAGGACCGGCCGGAGATCATCAACGCCTTGCCGGAGGTGGGAAATCAGCCCAAACGCACCGGACGGCGGCGCCGGCCCGGCGCCCGCCCCCCCAAAAAGCAGGAAGGCCGCTCCACAGCCGGCTCCCAGGATGACACCTGAGTTTAGATTATTCTAAAGGGGCCGCCTCAAAATAGAATTTTTGAAAAACAACCTAATATTTATGGCACAGAAACGAGTATTTTCGTTTTCTGTGCCATTTTTACAATTTTTGTGAAAATGGAGTTTCGAGGCAGCCCTCTCTTTTGTAGCCTGCAGAAAGCAGGCAGGCCCTGTCGGGAGCCTTTGGGATCCAGGACGGCAGCATCGCTTCTTTTAATTTGCAAATCTGATTAATTTATTTGCAATATTTTTTATAGTATCTTTATTTGCCTTATAGTATTGCTTCCCATCTATAATGTTAATCTGTATAAGCATATACTCTCTCATGCTGTTTAGCTCCCGAAAAACCGTGCCCGGATTCAGCTTCATTGTTGAAACAATGTCTTGAAAGCACAGCTCCTCCTGCATCAGCAAGCGAAGCATGGCCATTCTCGTCTCATTGGACAAGAGGCGAAAGAGCATAAATTCATCTTTGCCGAATGCATCGGATTCGCCCGCCTCTCCCATACCCACCTCCATTTTCACACTGGCGTACAAATGGACCTCTCCCGGTGGATCCCGAATAACCAGGAAGGAGCAATCCGGTGAAATATAGCGCAACGCCAAATGCAAACCGCAGAACGCGCTTTGCTTCACGTGATAACGCTGTTGTGTGAACGTATCAATGGAAACAGTCCGGAAAAAGTTCTCCCAGGCATCCGCCAAGGGCTGTGCCCGCGCCACCCAAGGGGCCAACTGGACCTCCAACTCCTCTGCCACAGGAAGCAAAAATGCCGACAGCCTTTGCAAATGCTCCTGGGGCACAGAAAGAACCTCCACAATCTGCAGCTGAGCGCTGGCGGGAATGGGAAGCTTTCCAATCTCCTGGGACAGGGGAAGAAACTCTTCCGGTGCAGGCGCTGTAGAGAGTTCAATGGAAAACCCATTTAGATCCGTCACACGGAAGGGCCTCGGCGTCTCTGCCCAGGCACGGCTAAGCACCTGCAGAGTTTCCTCCGGCCGATGGGTTCCCAGCTGTAGCCGGCTGTACAGCAGGAAGCTGGCCAGGCAGGGCGGCCGCCCTTTTCTGCCCTCCATGGGGATGCCCTGAAAATAAAACTGCAGGGCGGGGTCCTGGGGAGACAGCCCCGCGCAGGCCTTCTGCCGGATTTGTTCCATAACATCGGCCGGTATGCAGAACGCGCCCTCCCCAGACATTTGTTCCGACGGTATGTGATTCACCAGGCAATACACAAGCTCCTCGGCCTCCAGCAGCAGGCATGGCTTGCGGTATACCGTTATACTCATGTGTTCATCTCCCAAAATACAATCGCCGCTATTTTATCATAAGAAAACATACATGTCCATGAAAAGCTGCCGGGCAGGGATACCGCCCGGCAGTTTTTTGGATCCGCAGGTCAGTCCGTCAGATACCGCCAGAGGAGCACGGCGTATTGCGCCCGGGTCGCCGTTCGGCGCGGCTCCAGCCCCTTGCCGGTTCCTTTCATAAGACCGCTGCCGACGGCCCAACGCATCGCCTCTTCCGCATAGCCGGAAATTTGGTCCGCATCTGCAAAAGCATCCAGCACTCCATCGGCGGCAGCGTCGCCGTGCTTGTAATTTTTCACATAGCGGTACAACATGGTAACCAGCTGCTCCCGGGAAGCCGCTGCATCGGGAGCAAAGCGGTCTGCCGTCACACCGCAAACAATCCCCTGTTCCTTGGCCCATGCCACGGAGTCTGCATACCATCTGTCCTCTGCAACATCTTGGAAGCCGGAATCCTGACGGACTTCCGGGCAGCCCTCCAACCGGTACAGCAGCTCCACCACCGTAGCGCGGGTCAGATCTGCATGAGGCGCAAATCTTCCGTCACCCACGCCAATCATGAGGCCGCTCCCCAGCATGAAGCACACGCCGTCGTAGTACCAGGCGTCCGGGTCCAGGTCGGAAAACAGCGTCGCGTAGATCTCGTTTGCGCCATCCTCCGCCGTTCCGGGGCGATGGCGAACGGTGATCTCCGCTGTACCCACAGATCCATTTTCCGCAGACACGGTGATCGTAGCCGTACCGGCGGCAATGCCGGTTACCAAGCCATCCCGGTCCACATAAGCCACGCCGGGATCATCGGAGGCATATTGGAAGGCGCCGTCATAGGCAACCTCCAACGTTGCATGCAATTGTACAGACGCACCGGGATACAGTTCCGCAGTTTCCGGAGTCACAGACAGAGTAGGAGGCGCGGGAGAGACGGTGACGGTTGCCGAAGCGGAGGCCGTCTCGCCGTTTTCTGCCGTAGCAGTCACGGTAATCACCGACGTACCTACACGCAATCCGGTCACAACGCCTGTTTCGTCTACAGCTGCAACGGCCTCATCGCTGGAGCTCCAAGCCAGACTCCCCTGGAATTCACTCGGCTGCACCGTCGCAGTCATCTGCGCGCTCCGCCCCACGAAAACGGCGGTATCCTCCAACTGCACCGCCAGCTCGTCGGGATTTTGGTAAGGAAGCTGAATGATGACGCAATCCCGGTTATAGGCGCTGTCCTCCACCAGAAGGCCGAACCGGTCCGTCCCGGCCTCTTCCAGCTCGGCCAGCAGTTCCGTCACGTCGAAATCCACGCGGGTGGTCTGTCCGGGTTCTCGGATGGCGCAGAACTCTTCAAACGCCTGATGGGAGAACTCCCAGAAGTACTCGTCGGCCACCAGTACGTGCTGTACATAGAAATCATCGGAAACCAGGCAGCTCAAGTGGGTACGGCCGTCCTCTTCGTAGAGGCGGATTTGGGAGAGCACGGGGTTCTGGCCGTCCAGATAAAACGGAATTTCCGTGACCTGTTCCTCTTGAGAGGCCACCGGCGTCGCGCGGATGGAATAGGTGTAATAGGTGCCGGTTTCTGCCCAGCCGCCCTTGTTGTATTCGCCGTTCAGGGGCTTCCGGCCGTTCCAGCCAAGGGGGTTGATGATGGGATAGGCCTCACCGTAGGAGGAGTCATAGTAGGTCTTCCGCTGAGGACCAAGCTCCCCGCTGCTCCACAGGATTTCTCCATTGCTGTCTTTGACTTCCAGAATAAGGGAGGAGACATTCCGCAGGAGGCTGACCTGAGAGGTGAGAATGCGTCTGCCCCGCAGGGGACCGTAGGCCAGCTTGGACGCGTCGTACACCAGCTCGTTGTCATCTGTTCCCAAATACCCCAGAATATAGCCGTAATAGTCGCTGTTCATATCAATGAGGGCGGTATTTACCACATTCGCAGCCTCTTCTGCTGTGACGTCCACCGCAGGCAGATTGTTCCAGTCTCCATAGAAGCCCAAAAACGGCACGCTCAGGGCACAATTTTCCTGGTCCACCGGGGTCAAAATGGTAAAACCTTCTACGTAGGTGCCATTTTCAAAATTCTTCTCCACATAATCCTTGCCAGTGTCCAGCAGAGAAATCTGAACGGTAAATTCCACGGTGGAGTTGGCGGGGACGGAGAGCGCGCCGTCCTCCAAGCCGGCATACGTCACCTGCGCCTCGTCCGCTCCCAGTCGCTTCTGTCCGTTTGCCGCGAAGGTCAGGTCTGTGCCCTCCAGGCCGGTTACCTGCTCCACCAGAACCGCTGTGTCAAGGGTATAACACTTTGCCACGTCGGACAGGTTTGTCACAGACGCCTGGAAGGAGTAAGCACCCTCGGCGCTGCTGCCCACCTCTGCCTTGGGACGGTCGGAGCCTTCCACAGAAAGATAGGCATTGGCGTGAATGGCGTTGTAGACGTTGGCCATGCCGGAGCCCTGCCGGCGGACGGCAAAATAGGTCCCGGTGGTCTTGTCTACAATGGGCTGCGCCGTGGACATCAGAAGAGAATTCGCCAGCTTAGTCAGCTCCACACGGTCCAGCTCCGGGTAGTCTTCCTGGAGATACTGGCGCAGAGAGGCCGTCAGACCCGCCACGTGAGGCGCCGCCATAGAGGTGCCGCTCAAGGTGCCGTACGCTCCATAGCAAATGGCGGAGTAGATATTGCCGCCGGGCGCCGTGATTTCCGGCTTAATGGTCAGATTCGGCGCAGGACCAATGCTGGAAAAGCTGCTGATCTGCCCGGCCGTGACGCTCTCCACAAAACCGGTGTAATCGGCGGAAAAGCGGACCGTCTTTTCCTCTTGCGCGCACATCCATGCGCCGTCGTCTTTACTCACCAGGATCATCGGCAGGAAATACGCCTCCGTGGCCGGATTGACCGGGTCCTCATCCACATTGTCGTAGATAATCACTGCCACAGCCCCGTGTTCCTGGGCAATGCGGGATTTTTCGCCGAAGGAAATTTCGCCCCGGCAGATTACCGCCGCTGCTCCGGTCAGGTCCAAGCCCGCATAGTCGGACTCCTGCCCGATGCCGGGGACTGCCACATACGGCACTTCCTGGCCGTTTAAACTGTTGAGAATGTTGTACTCGAATCCGTCGGAGGCGCTGACCGCGTTGGCATAGGGTATCCGCCGGTCGCCGACCTGGATGCAGTCGCTGAGGTAGGCCATGTTATCTGCGCTGGCCACGCTGAGGCCGTACGGATAGGTAGAGGGGGAACCCACAATAGCCGTATCCGGGCATCTGGTCAGAGACAGATCATTGCCGTAGGGATTGCCTTTCGCGGAAGAAGACTCGTTTCCGGCAGAAATACAAACGCTGATGCCGGCCTCTTCTGTTTTTTCCAGCATTCCTGTATAGGAAAAGCTGCTTACTTCACCGTATACTGCCTCATCTGCAAAGCCGGCAGGAGAGCCCAGCGACATATTGATGCAGTCTGCGCCCAGCGCCACCGCATCGTTCAGGCCGGCCAAGATGATGTCGTCGCTGGTCACGCCGGTACTGCCGAAAACCTTCATGGACATGAGCTGGGCATTGGGCACCACGCCGGTGAAATCACCGCCGTTGTTGCCGGCCACCGTACCGGACACATGCACGCCATGGTCAATGACCGCCTCCGGACTGCCGGAGCCTGTGGCATAGTCAAAGCCAAAGGGAATCTTCTCGTTTATGTAGACGTCGGCAACGTCCTGGACGCCGCAAGCCAGGTCGTTGGCATCCAGCATTGCTTGCACGTCCTCCAGCATGTACTTCCCATCCGTGGGCATCACAGAAAAGGCCTCGTGATCCGTGTCAATGCCGGTGTCCAGAATTGCCACAATCATACCGGTGCCGTCGTAGCCCTCCTGGGTTGCCAGGTTTGCTCCCACCATGGGCGAGGAGTTTGCCATGTGCAGGCCCACCTCCTGGGATGGGTCCTCCGGCACCGTATAACGCTCCACCAGATAGACATCCCGAACGCCCTCCACCTCTCTGGCAGTCGCAATGTCCGCGTAACGCATCTGCATGGAGAAACCGTTGAGCAGGGTGGTGTAGTGATATTCCTGATCACCGGAGCTGTTGGAGGACGCTGCCTCCGCCGTTTCCAGCGCCTGGGGCAGGGCAGCCTGAATATCCGCTTTTACGGCGGTCTGCTGCTGCAGCATGGATTGCTGCGCGCTGCGGAGGGTTCGGCCCTGCAGCAGCTCCACATCCCCATCGGCCTGCTCCAGCAGGGAAGTTCCCTCCAGCTCTACGATGACGGTCACGATGTCATCCGCTTGCAGCATACCGAAACCTAGGACTTTCCCCTGGGATATGCTGCCCTGGGTTGCACGGCCCTGGATCTCCTGCACCGAATGATCCAACGCATCCCGGGTGGTCCACTGGGCGGTGACCACCGGAGCGCCAGACGCGTCTTCCGCTTCTGTCGCGGAAACGGCGCCGAAGGAAGAGCACAGAAGCGCAGCGGTAAGCAAAGATGCACTTAAGCGTTTCCATATCTTTTTCATAATCTTACCTCACATTATATTAGTGCAAACCATAAAATCGAACCATTAGGAGTCTTGATGCTGCATGACGCCAAGCAGCAGGCAGCACAGCTCTCCCCGGGTAATCATGCGCTGGGGCCGGAAGCTGCCGTCGGGGTAGCCCTGGAGCATACCGCAGCTGCTCATGTAGGCCACGGCATCTCTGGCCCAGGCGTGGATTTGGGCGGCGTCCCCGTAGCCGACGGTTCCATCGGAATCCGGAGCGCCCAAGGCCCGATACATCAAAGCGGCGAATTGCTCCCGGGTCAGTTGGCCGTTGGGGTTCGCCCGGTCCTCCGAGACACCTTGGAAGATCCCTGCTTCATAGGCCCAGAGCATCTCCCGGTAGTACCAGGCGTCCTCCGGCACATCCGCAAAGGGCAATTCGCCCTCGGGCTGCTGCCCCTCCCCGAACATGCGGTACAGGACGGTTACAGCCTGCGCCCTGGTGACGGCGCCGTTGGGTACGAAGGCCGTTTGGGTGACGCCAAACATCAATCCGCTTTCCACCACCGCGCAGATTTCCTCGTAGGCCCAGTGGTTTTTAATGTCGCGGAAGGCCGAGGCCTCCGCAACGGGAGCGAAAATGGCCGTGAAGGTAACCGGACCGGTCACGCAATAGCCGGTGGGATCTGCTTCGGCCCAGCCTACAAACCGGTATCCGGGCTCCGGAACCGGCGTGGGAATCCGGGCTGCGTCCAGAACCGTATCCTCATACACCGTCACGCCGGTCTGTCCCAACAGGCTGCCGTTGGCCCCGGCTGTGTAAGTGACCTCATATTGCGCGGTAGGCTCCATTCGCACCAGATCCAGCACATCCTCGCGGGCATAGGCGTCATAATGGACGCGGAAGTGATAGGTATATCCGGCTTCAAAGGGATAATCGTCGGCGGAGCCTTCTATATTTCCGCTGTCACTGCTAATCAAAAGCACGGTACTGCCGGGTATGGGGGAAGCTACGCACCAGTCGTACACGCCTGCCTCGATGCGGGTCTTTACCGTAGCGTTGCGGACTACGTTCTCTGTAATCAGGCATCCGTCGGCATTCCAGGGAATTTTGCGCTCAAAGTTCTCATACACGCCGGGAGATGCGTCGCCCATGTTGCTCAGGAACGTGGTGAGCATGAGGCTGTCGTAGGTGTTGGCGTCCCGGTCAAACAGCATCTGGTAGCCGTTTTCACTGTCCACCTCAAAGATGATGGTGGCGGACGCCTCCGGGTCGGGAAGGGCAGGCGGTGTGGGTTCCTCCGGCTCCGGTTCATAGCCCAGAGCGCCGGTAACCTCCAGAGAAATGGCGTCGGAAGAACCAAATCTGTACACGGTGAAATGATAGGTCATCCCCGGGTAGAACCGAAAATCGTCGGCTTGGTTTTCACAATTTCCGTAGTTGGAAGAGCTAAAAACAAAAGGATCCGAAGCATGAAGGATACACCAGTCATAAACGCCGGCAGGAATCTCCAGGGAAAGGGTCTCATAGAAAATGGAGTCGTCTAGAGCGGGATCGCCGATGATGCCCTCGGGCAGCTTATACTCGAAGTCCTCAAATATTTTCATTCTCTCCGCAGCCGGGCCGAAAATCATCGTGTCGGGATCCCACCAACCATTTTCACAGACTGTGGCGTCTGCATCCAGAAGCATCTGGTAGCCGTTTTCTTCGCCGCCGTCTCCCCATACGTCTCCGGCGGTGAGCATCACCGTTGCGGTGGTGGCGCTTGTGTCGGCGTACAGAGCTGTGACCGTCAGATCGCCGTAAACCACGGCGCCGTTATAATCCCAAGCCGCAAATTCCACACCGTCGTGGACCGGGGCCTCCGGCAATTCCTCCGGAGAGAGGATGTGGCCCAGGGGGATCTGCTGCGTGGAAATGGTCTGCCCGGTGTAGCCGTCTACGTAGGTGACAGTCACGTCGGTCTGAGGAAGATTGGCCTGCATCTGGCTGGGAATCAGCAGCGCCGTGACCTCGGAGCCGCCGCCGATCTGCCCCACCAGTGTGACCGCACCGGTTTGCGTATTCACCTCATAAAGGCCGTTGGACTGGGTATGATACTGGGCCCAGTAGAGTTTGCCGGTGTTGTGGTCGAAGGCCATGGACTGCAGGTACGTGGCATACAACCCGGTGCTGCCCACAAGCTCCGTCTCTCCGGTCTCCAGGTCGATTCGGTACAGCATGGCCGGATCTTCCCACGGCTCTGACGCACTGCAGATACCGTAGGCCTGGCCGTCGGCGGAGATGGCCAAGGTGATGATGGAGCTGCCTGAGCGGTCCAGCTGAATCTCAGCCACTTCGGTCATCTCTCCGGTGACGAGATCCACCGTATACAGCGTGCGGACGGTGGTGCTGCCCACGTACTTCGAGCCCAGGACGTACATCACATCCCGGCTGTAATCATACGCCATGTCCGCCACCAAGACGCCGCCGCTGTTGCCGCCGGGGTAAACCATTTGCATACTTTCGTAGTCTGCTACGTAAAACCGGCCGCCCTCATCCAGCGATAGGTAGCCATAGACCCGGTCCCCCAGCACCTCCGCGCCGAAGGTATCCTTCATTTCGGACACCGGCGTAATCCGTCCGGGGTACCAATCGTAAAAATCCCCCCAAACACTGGAGACACCTGCCGGATCGAAGGACACCCAGCCCCGGAAAAATGCAGTGGGGTTTGCAGGCGTCACGCTGACGGTACAGCTGTCGGTATGGCCGCCGTCTACCGTGGTGATGGTGACGGTGCATTCGCCTGCGTTAACGCCGGTGACCACGCCCTGGGCGTCAATGGTTGCCACCGTCTCGTCGGAGGAGGAGAAGGTCACCTCCTGCCGGAACGCATCCTCCGGCGCAATCTGCCAGGTAAGCGGAAGTGTCCGGTCTACTGCCACCGTCACGTCTCGGTCCAAAAAGGCGACATTTTCCACCGGGACCGGGAAACCAACCTGCACATTCCGCAAAAAAGCCGTGTCCAGGCTGCCGTTATTCCAGGTGTCCTTGGTATACGCCCAAGTGACGGTATGCTCGCCTGCCGTCAGCACGTAGGCGCCGGAGGTCCAATCGTGCACCCCATACCAGCCGTCACCGTTTTGATATTCCCCATCCAAGCTTACCTTGAGGTAATCGCCCCACATGGAGCTGACCCGATAGTCGAAAAAGAGATACTGCCCTTCCTCCGCTGTGAAGGTCACGGATACGGCGGAAGTACTGTCGCCCACATGGTAGTTGCTGCTCTTGGCGCATCCCTCTTCCGAATCTACCACCCAGGGGTAGTCTCCCTCGGTCACGAAGTGCAGATCTCCGCCCGGCGCATTGAGCGCCTCGTCCAGGGTGGGCGTTTCATCGGTTTCTGCCTGTAGCTCATTACCACAGTCTGTCAAATTATTCGGATCTTCCGCAAAAACAGCGGCCACCGATTCATCCCAAACGGGCTCCGTTCCGATCTCCTGCGTCTCCGGCGCGGTACGCCGGTCCACTGCCTGAACCTGGGCGCCCAGGTACCCGAAGGCCAGAACGAAAGCCAGCACGCAGGCCACCATACGATGGGCCCAATTCCTTCTTTTTGGTTTCATTGTCGTACTTCCTTTCCTTTTTTTCTTGTAGCGTCTGCTACCTTGTTGTAAGATTAACACAAACTTGCAGAAATTGCAAGCATAATTTGTTAAATTTGCAAGTACCCCTGCAGAAACGGCAACCCGGCCCGGCCACGCTGACGGCAGAAGCGACGCAACCTCTCCCAACTACGTTCTTTCCGTTGGATCCGGGGCTGCTCTCCGGCCCAAGCCGTTCCTTTTTCACCCCTTAGGTAGCTCTAGAAAATGACAGAGCCCACGCCGGCCCCATCAGGCAGCCGTGTCCCGGGATGACATACCGGCTCTTTTCCCCGCATAGAGTATCTTGTCACGACACAGCAGGGAGGGACGCGTATGACGGATCACATCGGAGAGAGAGCCTGCCAACTGGCTGTGTACATGATCGAAAACCGGGCCACCGTCCGGGCAGCGGCGAAAAAATTTGGGATCTCCAAATCCACGGTCCACAAGGACCTCTCCCAGCGCCTGCCCCAATACAACAAGGCCCTGTACGAACAGGTGAAGGTCATCCTGGACACCAACAAAGCCCAACGGCACATCCGGGGCGGCCTGGCCACCAGGAAAAAGTACAAGGGAGAATAGCCTGGGTCCGCCCAGGGAGCGCCAAGCGGGAGACGCCCTGTCCGGCGGTCTCCCGCTTTTGCCGCTTGGAAAAAACGGGACTGGGTCTCGTCATATTTCACAGCTTACACCAGCGGGTTTTGTGCAGAATCACATAGTCGAAAAAATTTTTGTCCGCCACAAAAAGAATCTGGAAATTTCCATTGACTGTTTCAAGAAAGTGGATTATACTCGAAATAGAGATGAGGCTGTTCACCCGTCAAGGACAGCCCAAGACCCAACATACAGGAGGTTTCTGCTATGTACGATCGCATCTACAATTTCTCCGCCGGTCCGGCCACCATGCCGGAAGAGGTGCTGGAGGAGGTCCGGGATGAGATGATGAACTACCGGGGCACCGGCATGTCCGTCATGGAAATGTCCCACCGGTCCAAGGCCTTTCAGCGCATCGCGGACGAGGCCGACGCCGACCTGCGCCAGCTGATGGGGATTCCCGACCATTACAAAATCCTCTTCCTCCAGGGCGGAGCAACGCTGCAGTTCTCCATGATACCCATGAACCTCATGCGGGGAGGCGCCGCCGACTACATCGTCACCGGCGCTTGGTCCAAGAAGGCCTGTGCCGAAGCCAAGAAATACGGCGACGTCAGCACCCTGGCCAGCTCAGCCGACCAGAACTTCACCTACATTCCCGATTGCAGCAATCTGCCGGTTCGGGAAAACGCGGACTATGTGTACATCTGTGAAAATGAAACCATCCACGGCACCACCTACCAGCAGCTTCCCAATACAAAGGGGAAGATCTTAGTCTCGGACCAGTCCTCCATGTTCCTGTCTAAGCCCTGCCGGGTCTCCGATTACGGCGTCATTTACGGCGGCGTGCAGAAGAACGTCGGCCCGGCCGGCATGGCAATCGTCATCATCCGGGAGGATCTGATTCGGGAAGACCTGGACCCCAAGGTGCCGATCTACCTGCGCTTCGACACCCACGCCGGGAGCGGCTCCATGTACAACACCCCCAACTGCTGGGCCATCTATGTCTGCGGCAAGGTGTTCAAGTACCTGCTGAGCCACGGCGGTCTGGAGGCGCAGTACCAGAGGAATCTGGAAAAAGCCAATATCCTCTATGACTATCTGGACAACTCCCAGATGTTCCACGGCACTGTAAAGAAGGAATTCCGCAGCCTCATGAACGTCCCCTTTGTCACCGGCAACCCGGAGCTGGACGCCAAGGCCGTCGCCTTTACCAAGGCAGCCGGGCTGGAAAACCTGAAGGGCCACCGCTCTGTGGGCGGCCTGCGGGCTTCCATTTACAACGCCATGCCCAAGGCCGGGGTCCAAGCCCTGGTGGATTGCCTGAAGGAATTCGAGGCCCAAAACCGGTAACGGCCGCACAAATTTGGATTTTGGATTAAGGAGGTCTTTATGAACATTCTGGTTACCGACGGCATGGATGCATCCGCCGTGCAGTCCCTTCGGGATGCCGGTTTTGCCGTCACCGAGCAGTTCTACGCTCCTGAGGAGCTGGGCAAAGCCCTTCGGGACTTCGACGCAGTGGTGGTCCGCTCCGCCACCAAAGTACGGAAAACCCACATAGACGAAGCCCTGGAAACCGGTCGCCTGAAGCTCATCGTGCGGGGCGGCGTGGGTACGGACAACATCGACGTGGCCTATGCCGAGGAAAAGGGCATTGCCGTGCGGAATACGCCCAACGCCTCTTCCAACTCCGTGGCCGAGCTGGCCTTGGGCCACATGTTCTCCTGCGCCCGGTTCCTCTCCGTGGCCGGAGAGACCATGCGGGCCGGTAAATGGGAGAAAAAGGCTTACGGCAAGGGCGTTGAGCTCCGGGGCAAAACCCTGGGCGTCATCGGCTACGGCCGCATCGGCAAACGCTTGGGCGATATGGCCCAGGCGCTGGGCATGCAGGTTCTGGCTTACGATGTGCGCCGGGTCCCGGAGTGGGAATCGGACACCATGCATTATGCAGAGCTGGACGAAATCTTTGCCCGCTCCGACTTCATGAGCCTGCACACCCCGGCCATTGGCGACAAGCCCCTGATCGATGCCGAAGCCATCGGCAAAATGAAAGACGGAGCCATTTTAATCAACACCTCCCGGGGCTCCAACGTAGACGAGGAAGCCCTGCTTCAGGCCCTGAACAGCGGCAAGCTCCGGGCCGCCGGCCTGGACGTCTGGGCTGAGGAGCCGCCCCGTAACGAAGCCCTGTACCGCCATCCCAAGGTCTCCTGTACGCCTCACATCGGCGCCGCCACTCTGGAAGCCCAGGCCCGCGTCGGTGCGGAAGTCGTCTCGGTGATCCAGAAATTCTTTGCCTGAGCGCTCTTTGCTTCAGCCGGTCTGCAAGATGGCCCGGCCTTCACCTCCAGCATACAGCGACCCGTAATTTTTACAAAAATAAAGGAGAAATTACTATGAACGCGTACCTGGTCAGTGTTATTGAAAATGTCAAAAAGAAGCATGGCAACGAACCGGAGTTCGTCCAAACCGTAGAAGAGGTCCTCACCTCCTTGGAGCCCGTGATCGAGAAGCACCCCGAGTATGAGCAGGCCGACCTGTTGAACCGCATGGTAGAGCCGGAGCGGATGTTCACCTTCCGGGTCACCTGGCAGGACGACGAGGGCAAATACCACACCAACACCGGCTACCGCTGCCAGTTCAACGGCGCCATCGGCCCCTATAAGGGAGGCCTGCGGTTCCATCCGTCGGTTTACTCCGGCATCATCAAGTTCCTGGGCTTTGAGCAAACGTTTAAAAACAGCCTGACCGGCCTGCCCATCGGCGGCGGCAAGGGCGGCTCCGACTTTGATCCCCGCGGCCGGTCCGACGCAGAAATCATGCGCTTCTGCCAGAGCTTTATGACCGCCCTGTACCGCTACATTGGACCCGACGTGGACGTGCCCGCCGGCGACATCGGCGTGGGCGGCCGGGAAATCGGCTACCTCTTCGGCCAATACCGCCGCTTAAAGGGCACCTTTGAAAACGGCGTTCTCACCGGCAAGGGCATGAGCTACGGCGGCTCTCTGATCCGGCCGGAAGCCACCGGCTTCGGCGCGGTATATTACCTCTGCGAAGTCCTGCAGCACCAGGGCGACAGCATCGAAGGCAAAACCATCGCCATCTCCGGCTTCGGAAACGTGGCATGGGGCATCTGCCGCAAGGCCCGGGACCTGGGCGCCAAGGTCATCACCCTGTCCGGCCCCGACGGCTACATCTACGACCCGGACGGCGTGACCACCGACGAAAAGATCAACTATCTGGTCACCATGCGCAACTCCGGCCGGGACAAGGTCCAGGATTATGCAGACAAGTTCGGCTGCCAGTTCTTCCCCAAGGAAAAGCCCTGGGGCGTGAAGGCCGATATCATCATGCCCTCGGCTACACAAAACGACGTGACGATGCCCTGGGCCGAGAAGATTGCTGCCAACCAGATCAAGTATTACATCGAGGTGGCCAACATGCCCACCACCAACGACGCCCTGTACTTCCTCATGCAGCAGCCCGGCATGATCGTCGCTCCTTCCAAAGCCGTCAACGCCGGCGGCGTGGCCGTCTCCGCCCTGGAGATGAGCCAGAATTCCGAGCGCCTGACCTGGTCCGAAGAGGAAGTGGATCAGAAGCTCAAAGGCATTATGCATAACATCCACAAGGTCTCTGTGGAGGCTGCCGAAGAATACGGCCTCGGCTATAATCTGGTAGCCGGCGCCAATATCGCCGGCTTCAAGAAGGTCGCCACTGCCATGATGGAGCAGGGTATTTTCTAAATAACTCAGTCCCTGAACCGGGATTGCCGCCATCGTGCCCGGCATAGAAACAACCGAAAACCAACGCGAAACATTGTAAGCGTCATCGCGATGATGGTCGGGTAGACATACAAAGCAGGAAGTGATTTTAAAATCACTTCCTGCTTTTTGCTACATCCTGTTTGTATTTATCCTGCCGCTACGTTTTCTCGGGGCATGGGACGCATCTTTCAATGCCATGGTTTTTGCAAACGGCTCGGAGCGGACAGCGCCCACACTGGGACCCCGGCAGGCGCCGCCCCATGGCCCTCCCCCTGCCCCGGCCCGAGGGTGCATTCCGGCCCTGAAGCGCCCACTCCTTTTTCCCAAAATCATACACCGCACGCAGTATTTCCTGCGTGCGGTGTATGGGGCTTTCTGCAATGGGACCTTTCAATCAGCAAAGTCCTCTTCCGTTACATGCTGCGCCGTATCCTTCACCGTTTCCACGGCGTCCTCTACGGCATCCTTTACCGCTCCGGCCACATCCTGCGCCGTTTCGGTTGCGTTTTCTACAGCCTCGTGCACCGCATCGGCCGCTTCACCGGCCATGTCCGCCAGCCTCTCGCCGCAGGTGCAGCCACCGACACCGCAGCACTGATCCCGCAGGCCCTGAAGCTTTGCCAGGAACTTGTCCCCAAAGCGTGCAATGATCACCACAGCGCCGGCAATGACGGCCAAAGCCGCCGCAAATTTCCACAGGTTCTTCATAGGTTTTCCTCCAAACAAATTGATAACTGGTTGCTTTTTAGTATATCCCCATTTCGCCTGTTTTGCAACTCAAAATTAAACTTTTGTGATAAAATCCTCTTTTCGGGGCGCTGCAGCCCGCGGCTGTCCCTGGGCATAGCCCAAGATGCAGTGGCCCACGCCGATGTAATCCCCTTGGATCCCCCAGCGGGCCAACAGCGCTTTGCCCTCAGGCCCGGCAAATTCCTCCCGCGCCCGGTGAACCCAGCAGGCTCCCAATCCCAGAGACTGCGCCGCCAAAAGCATATTTCCAATGATCAGGCTGCCGTCCTCCACTGCGGTGTTTACCGCCGGATCGGCCAGCACCGCCAGAACCACCGGCGCACCGTAAAAGGGGTGGGCATCCGGGTTGCCCAGAACCTTCGCGTTCAACCGTTCCAGCTCCGCCACATCCTCCTTTTTGGTCAGAGCCACAATTCGCCCTGCTTGGCGGCCCATCCCATTGGCCGCCCAGGTCCCCGCCAGAAGCACCTGGTCCAGCAGCTCCTCCGGAACCGGGCGATCTGAATACTGCTTGCAGCTCCGCCGCTGCAAAATGGTTTGCATGACTTCGTTCATACTCATGTTCCTTTCTTATCTGATATTTTAAGCTGTATCTGCATTTCAACGGCATATTAAACATAACCGTACATGCCCCGGATGCTGACCTCGCCGGATTGCACGGCCTGCGGTCCCTGTCCAAAATCCACCAGGAGCGCGCCCCAGTCGTCCACTCCCACCGCCTGGCCCCACCGGCTCTCTCCTGCCTGACTCACGCTGACCGCCCGGCCAATGGTCACGCAATCCCGGCGATACCGGTCCATCCACATAGCCCGGTTCTCCGCCAGCCCGTCTGCCAGGCAGCTCAAGCTTCGGATCATCTCGGCGGCCACGGTATTCCGGTCCACAGGCTTTCCAGTCAGCATGGTCAAGGAAACCGCTTTCTCCTGCAACTCCGGTAGAAAGTCCTCCAAGCGCTGCCCGCAATTGACCCCGGCGCCTACCACTGCATACTGCACATGGCCGCTCTCAGCCTCCAGGGACAGCTCCGTCAGAATACCCGCCAATTTCCTTCCGCCGGAAACCAAATCGTTGGTCCATTTAATTCCGGGACGCAGGCCGGATGCAGCCTCCACCCCATCGCAGAGCACCTCCGCCACCGCACAGGTCAAATGCATCAGGGCCGGAGGGGGGGCTTCCGGCCGCAGAATGACGGACAGGTATACCCCCAGCCCCGGCGGGGAGGAAAAGCTCCGGCCCAGCCTTCCCCGGCCGCCTGTTTGACAGTCGGCCACCAGAACCGTGCCCGCCGGGGCGCCCTGTACCGCCAAGGCCTTGGCCAAATTGTTGGTGGAATCCACCGTGTCCAAAACCTGCACCAATCCGGCCCAGGGGTGCCCCGACAGCCGGGCTGTGATCTCTCGGGCGGAGAGGCGGTCCGTGGGGGCGGCCAAGCGGTAGCCCCGGTTGGGCGCAGAATCTATGGCATAACCCTCCTTTCGAAGGGCCTCCACCGCCTTCCAAACGGCCGCCCGGGAAATGCCCAACCGCGTACTCATCTCCTGACCGGACAGATACCCCTCTTCCGACCGCAGAAGCTGTAAAATTTGATCCTTCATGCTTTTGCCTCCTTCGGCAAATTCCGCATCGTCAGACAAATCCGGCCCCGTTTGGGGTCCACCTCCAACACTGCCACCTGCACCACGTCTCCCACGCGCACCACCTGAGACGGATGCCGGATGAATTGGTCCGTCACTTGGGAGATATGCACCAAACCGTCCTGATGAACGCCGATGTCCACAAAAACGCCGAAGTCTATCACATTGCGCACCGTCCCTGTGAGTAGCATCCCGGGCTTTAGGTCCTTCAGTTCCATCACATCCCGGCGCAGCACCGGGGCAGAGAGCTCATCTCTCGGGTCCCGGCCCGGCTTTTCCAGCTCCCGCGCGATGTCCCGGAGGGTGGGTACGCCCACTCCGCAGGCCTCGGCAGCCTGTTCCCACCCCAGAGCCTCCGCCTTTTGGGCAAGCCCCGTCCGGTCTTTCCCCTCGCCAAAGCCCAACAGAGCCAACAGCTTCCGGGCGGCGGGATAAGACTCCGGATGCACCCCTGTGTGATCCAACAGCTCGGAGCTCTCCGGCACGCGGAGAAATCCGGCGCATTGCTGGTACGCCTTAGGCCCCAGCTTTGGGACTTTCCGCAGCTGCTCCCGTGCCGTAAAGGGGCCGTGGACCTCCCGGTAGGTCACGATATTTTGGGCCGTGGCGGCGTGCAAGCCCGCCACCTGTCGCAGGAGGCTGGCAGAAGCGGTGTTGACATCCACTCCCACGGCGTTGACGCAATCCTCCACCACGGCTTCTAGGGCCTCGGTCAGCCGCTTTTGGGGCATATCGTGCTGGTACTGGCCCACGCCAATGGCCTGGGGCTCTATTTTCACCAGCTCCGCCAACGGGTCCTGCAGGCGCCGGGCAATGGACACGGCGGAGCGGAGGTTCACATCATACATGGGGAACTCCTCCGCCGCCAAAGGAGAAGCGGAGTAGACCGAGGCTCCGGCCTCGCTCACAACGGCATAGCTGACCCCCGGGGCCTGGCGCAGCATTTCCGCCGTCATCCTTTCCGTCTCCCGGGAGGCCGTACCGTTACCAATGGCGATGTGCCTGACCGCATACCGGCGGATCAAATCCAAAAGCGTCTTTTGCGCCTCCTGTTCCTTTTGCCGGGAAAACGTGGGGTATACCACCGCTGTGTCCAGAACCCGCCCCGTGGGATCCACCACCGCCACCTTGCATCCGTTCCGGTACCCGGGATCCAAGCCCATTGTGACCGCACCCCGCACCGGGGGCTGGAGCAGCAGGGGCTTTAAATTCAGGGAAAAGTTTCGGATAGCTCCTTCCGAAGCCCGGTCCGTGAGGCTGCCGCGCAGCTCGCGCTCCGCCGCCGGGGCGATCAGCCGGGTATAGGCGTCCTCGGCCGCCGCCTTGACAAACTGAGACACCGTCCTGCCCGGCTTCAGAGCGTGGCGGCACACCAGCGCCTGTCCCTCCGCCCCGGGCAGCGCCAGAGAGATTTTCAAAAAGCCCTCTTTCTCGCCCCGATTCAGGGCCAAAATCTGATGGTCCTGCAGCCGGGCGACCGGACTGGAAAACGCATAGTACAGCCGGTACACGCTGTCCTTCTCCGGATCGGCCGCCCGAGAGGTGAGAACGGCGCGCTTGGCCATCAGCTGCCGGAGGGCCTGACGGATGGCAGCGTCATCGGAAATCTCCTCGGCAAGGATATCCGACGCCCCGGCCAGAGCCTCCTCCACCGTCTCCACTCCCAGCTCGGCGTTGCAATACGCCGCTGCCAAAACGGCGGGGTCCCGGCCGTCTTGCCGGTTCAGCTCCGCCGCCAAGGGCTCCAGCCCCTTCTCCCGCGCCACAGTGGCCCGCGTCCGACGCTTCGGCCGGTAGGGCCGGTACAGATCCTCCACCTCTGCCAAAGTCCCGGCAGATTCCACGGCCCTCTGCAGCTCCGGCGTCAGCTTACCCAGGGTTTCTACAGAGCGGAGCACCTCTTCCCGGCGCGCCTGCAGATTTTGCAGGTACTTCAGCCTCGTCTCCAGGTTTCGCAGCGTCGTATCATCCATGGCCCCGTGGAGTTCCTTCCGGTACCGGGCAATGAACGGAATGGTGTTCCCCTCCTCCAGCAGCTGCACCACATGGTCCACATAGTCCTCCCGTTGCCCCAACTCCCGGGCCAACGTCTGCACGATTGCGTCCATCTTTTCATCCTTTCTCCCAAATCCTGGATCGTCTTTCCTTTTTCTTTTATTGTACCACAAAACCAGAAACTGGCAAGCCCATTTCCTGTCCCCGCCCCCTGCGCAAAGCGCTCACGCCGGGTGCAGAATCATTGGGAAAGCCTTCCCGCTCCGGCATATCTCAAAGGAATTTTCCATTTTCTCCCTTGCGTTTTCCGAAACCCTTGTGGTATCCTAAAAGAAAAAGAAGGAGCGACCGTTATGAAGGAATATGAACTGATCTGGGAGCGTTTTAATCCCTGCTCCGGCGACCAGCACGCCCAAACCTCAGTAAAAGAACTCTCTCTGTCAGACCCCGCCGCCTATGTACACCAGCAATTTCATCTGGAGAAGAAGCTCCGAATCGAACAAAGTCAGGCCGGGGAGAGCTTGGTCTTTGATGTTTACACCGGCAACATTCACCAACGTCTCACCTTTACAGAGCTGTAATCCGGCAAGGCAAGTGGAGGAAGGTCACAATTTGGGGCTGCGGCGGAATCCCATTTCCGCTGCAGCCATGCTCTTGATACAATTTCTACAAAAGGTAACTGGAACCCATGCCCTGCGAACTGGGAGCAAAGCGCCACCGGCCTTTCGGCAAACTGCGCAGCACTTACCTGCAAACTGCCCCTCGTAAAATGGCGCAATCTATCTCCCGTCTTCCAACGAAAGCGTGCGGCATATGGAAAATGCCAATTACACCTTCTTGGCAAAGCAGATGATCCGGTTAGTCTCTGAAAACCCCGCGCACAGGTGAAACGCCAGACTGCAGGCGTTGCTCAGCTCGCAATCGCTGGCAAACTCGGTACAGCCCCGGGACCGCGCCCAGCCTTCACAGGCTGCCAAAAGCTCCCCGGCAAAGCCGCGACGGCGATATGCTTCCCGGACAAAAATACCCTCCAGGTATCCCACGGGACTGCTCCGGGTCCCTTCTACATAATCCCGTCGTAACTGACATTGGGCAAAGCCAACCGGCGCTCCGCCATGGGTTTTCAGGAAAAAAGCGCCGTCTCCTCCCTCTATGACTGCGGCAAATTCCTTCCGCAGCTCCGGCACGCTGTGGCTGTCCCACAAAAGAGCCGCCAGAGTCGCCAAGGCATCTAAATCGGCCGTGCCTGCTTGATAAACCATTTCTTGTACCTCCCAAATGACCGGGATCCGAACAATTTCGCCCCTTTTGCCAATGCAAAAGGGGCGAATCGTCCGTTTCAAATCAGCCTTTCAGCGCTTCTTCCACCGCCACGGCGACCGAAACCGTTGCGCCGACCATGGGGTTGTTGCCCATGCCCAGGAAGCCCATCATCTCCACATGGGCCGGAACCGAGGAGGAACCGGCAAACTGAGCGTCGCTGTGCATCCGGCCCATGGTGTCGGTCATCCCGTAGGAGGCCGGACCGGCAGCCATGTTGTCGGGGTGCAGGGTCCGGCCCGTACCGCCGCCGGAAGCCACGGAGAAGTACTTCTTGCCCTGCTCCACACACTCTTTCTTATAGGTGCCGGCCACGGGATGCTGGAACCGGGTGGGGTTGGTGGAGTTGCCGGTGATGGATACATCCACGCCCTCGTGGTGCATAATGGCCACACCCTCCCGGACGTCGTCGGCGCCGTAGCAGCGAACCGCAGCCCGCTCGCCGTCGGAATACCGGTACTCCTTTACCACCTTTAAGGCGCCGGTGTAGTAGTCGAACTGAGTCTGCACATAGGTGAAGCCGTTGATCCGGCTGATGATCTGGGCGGCATCCTTGCCCAGACCGTTGAGGATGACCCGCAGCGGCTCCTTCCGGGCCCGGTTGGCAGACCGGGCGATTCCAATGGCGCCTTCGGCCGCAGCAAAGGATTCGTGACCGGCCAGAAAGGCAAAGCACTTGGTCTCATCCCGCAAAAGCATGGCGCCCAGGTTGCCGTGGCCCAGGCCGACCTTCCGGTCCTCGGCCACGGAGCCGGGGATGCAGAACGCCTGCAGGCCAATGCCGATGGCCTCGGCAGCCTCGGCAGCCGTCTTCACACCCTTCCGGATGGCAATGGCAGCGCCTACGGTATAGGCCCAGGCGGCGTCTTCAAAGCAAATGGGCTGGATATTCTTGGTGATGCTATAGGGATCGAAGCCCTTTTCCTCGCAAATGGTTCTGCATTCCTCCACGGAAGAGATGCCGTACTGAGCGAGGACGCCGTTTATTTTGTCGATTTTTCTTTCGTAACTTTCAAACAAAGCCATTGTGCTGTCCTCCTCTTATTCCTGACGGGGGTCAATATACTTCACGGCCTGGTCGAACTGGCCGTAGTGGCCCTTTGCCTTCTCCAGCGCCTGGTTGGCATCGTCGCCCTTTTTGATGAATTCCATCATCTTGCCCAAATTCACAAACTCATATCCGGTAATCAGATCATCGCTGTTCAGGGCGAGCCGGGTCACATAGCCTTCGGCCATTTCCAGATAGCGGGGTCCCTTGGACCGGGTGGCAAACATGGTGCCCACCTGGCTCCGCAGACCCTTGCCCAAATCCTCCAGCGAAGCGCCCACGGCCAGGCCGTCCTCAGAAAATGCGGACTGGCTGCGGCCATAGACGATCTGCAGGAACAGCTCCCGCATGGCGGTGTTGATGGCGTCGCACACCAGGTCGGTATTCAAAGCCTCCAAAATGGTCTTGCCGATGAGGATTTCCGCAGCCATTGCGGCGGAATGGGTCATACCGGAGCAGCCGATGGTCTCTACCAAGGCCTCTTCAATGACGCCCTCTTTCACGTTCAGGGTCAGCTTGCAGGCGCCCTGCTGGGGTGCGCACCAGCCCACGCCGTGGGTAAAGCCGCTGATGTCCCGAATTTCCTTGGCCTGCACCCATTTGCCCTCCTCGGGAATGGGAGCCGGGCCGTGATATGCGCCCTTGGCCACGGAGCACATGTGTTGCACTTCTGCTGAGTAAATCATGGCAATATTCCTTTCTTTTCCAAGGCCGGGGTCAACACCCGGCCCAACGTAGAATCCCTGGGGGGAATCCCATAATTCCCATCTATATTATACCCTGCAAGCGTACAATTGTCAATCAGCGGCAATAGAATTTACCAAACCGTAGCGTTCCCTTTTCCCTTTAAAAACAAAAAGTCGGCAAAATACAATCCGGCTATGCCCGTGGCGCTCTTTGCCCGGGTAATACCGTTGCTTACCTTTCAATCAAAAGGCATCTTTGTTCTAATACGGGAGCGGAAAAGCGGTAATTTCCTACAAATAATTCGGTTTCAAGCACCAGCTGAATATGGTCTTCCGTCACAAAGGGCTTACTCCAATCCCACACCTGCCCCATATCGCTGTGATCCACTTTTTTGCAGAGGTACACTCCTTGCGGGATATGAACAAGCTGCGGATATTTATATAATTTTCCTGCAGGTTTCTGAACATCAACAAACAGAAACTGTTGCCACCTTCCCTGATGCCGCAGAAGCAGCAGGCCGCCTGTGTTTCCCAAACGCATGCCGTGGTGATAAATGTCCAAAATGACTTTGTTCGTAAGCCGACCGGATTCTTCGCAGGATTGCCTGCCCGCATAGGGGACAATCCAACAGTCTCGGGCCGGTAGGCAATATCGCGCCGGCAGGCTACTTTGACAGCTGCTTTCAGCCCGTTGAATTTCTTTTCGCATCTGTTTGAGCAATGCGAGATGCTCCTGCAGGGTTTTGATTTTCCCCTGAACAATCTCTTCTCCCCGCTCAACCAAATCAGCATACCGAATCCAAGAAACCGGTTCATTGGTGTATTCCGGAAATTGTTTCAGCGGAATCCCCAGTTCCACACAAAACTGTACGGCATCTACAATCGCCTTTTGAGAGAACGCGTAATAGCGGTATCCCGAATTGGAATCCACAAAGGCCGGCGTCAGAATGCCGGCTTCATCATAATACCTAAGGGCTTTTATGCTCACGCCGGTCACTTTTGAAAAGTCACCGATGGAAAGCAGCGTCTCCTTCTTTCCCATATTGCCTCCTTGACTCTCCCGTTACAGGAGGGATTATACTGTATTCTAGGCGATACCGTTCGAAATGTCAATCACGCGGGAAAGAGGAGAGATCGGCATGGATTTGAAAACCGGAAATATTCGCAAGCTATATTTTAAATTTCTTTTCCCAAGTCTACTCAGCGGGCTGGTCATGAGTATATACTCCCTTGTGGATATGATTGTTGTGGGACAGTATGAAGGCGCCGCCGGTACGGCGGCTCTTGCTTGCATCGCCCCCTTCTGGACCTTATTCTGCTGCCTGAGTGTATTATTCGGCAACGGCGGAGCCGTCTTATTCAGTGCGGCACGTGGAGCAGGGAAAAAATATGAGAGCAATCTGGCATTCACGGTTTCCTTTATTTTGATTTGCACCGCCTCTGTATTCGTGTGGTTTTTGCTTTTCTTCTTCGACGAACCGTTACTCCGGTTATTTGGAGCAGACGAAACACTGATGCCCCTGGCGTTACAATACGTGAGATGGCTGAAATGGGGCATTCCTTTATGGCCGGTGGGGTATTACCTGGGTATGTTCGTTCGCAACGACGGCTCCCCTTCTCTGGTGGGAATTGCAACGGCTTGCGGCGGCATATTCAACATATTCGGAGACTTCTTTTTGACATTTACCTGCGGCCTTGGAATGGAAGGCGCCGCAATTGCAACCGTCGCCGGGCAAGGTATCGTATTTGCAATCCAGCTGATCCATTTCTTCACCAGGAAAAATACTATATCATTTGTACGGGTTACAGCCCTCCTAAAGCAGGGAAAACAGATTATATCCATCGGCTTTTCTTCCTTCATCTGCTCTGTAGGTATGGGGGTTCTAATCGTCTTATTTAACAACCAAATCATGCGGTATTTGGGCAGCCGGGAGTTGGCTGTTTACGGTGTGGCAAGTAGTCTTTTTATCCTAGTTCAAACATTTAGTTACGGCATTGGAAATGCAGCGCAACCGATTGTATCAGAGAATCTGGGCGCCCGGCAATGGGACCGGATTCGAGAGACCAAAAACTGGGGATGTATCGTTGCAGCAGCCATGGGAATCACTGCAACGGTTGCCAGCTTATTATTCCCCACCGAGATTGTCAGCCTGTTTATGAAAGCCTCTGAGGAAGTGACGGCCATTGCCCCATCGATTCTGCGGCAATATTTTATTTGTTTGCTCTTTGTTCCGTTCAATGTGTTCGCGGCCTACTATCTCCAGGCCGTCAAACAGGTCGGGCAGTCCGTGGCGGTTTCTGTCCTGAGAGGCTTTCTTCTCAGCGGTTTGCTTGTATATATATTTCCAATTTGGTTGGGTCCCGACTCCATTTGGTTTGTCATGGTTGGGGCAGAATGTGTCACAGCCATAGCGGCAGTCTACCTGTTGAATCAAAAAATACAAAAAGGGGCTTGACTCTCCTGTAACAGGAGACTCTATGATATAGCAGGCCGCAGAAGCCAAAAAGTGGGGGCGCGCGAATTGCCTGTTCGGCTGTTTTGGTCAGGCAATTCTTTGCTCTCTAGAAGTTAGCGAAAGCTAACACATACATCAGGGAGGAAACAATTTTGAAAGAAACGACGCACCGTCTCAACACATTCGGTTTTACTTCCTTTCATAAACGAATGGGACTGATTTTTCTGTTCCTGGTTTTGGTCTCTGTTTCGCTTATGATTGGCGTAGACCAAAACGTGAATCTTCAAAACCTGCTGAAATTAGACCCGGCAGCTTGGCAGATCTTCTGGGTCAGCCGTCTTCCGCGAACCATCGCAATTGTGCTGACCGCTTCCGGACTGAGCGTCTCCGGACTGATCATGCAGTCGCTGAGCAGCAATAAATTTATGTCGCCGTCCACATCCGGCACAACAGACGCCGCTATGCTGGGCGTCTTACTCTCATTCTTACTTTTGGGCGACCAACCGCGCCTTGTGCAAATGCTGTTTGCCTTCATCTTTGCTTTCGTGTCCACCATGCTGTTTATGACCATTTTAGGGCGGATTCCGCTGAGAGAGGCGGTCTACGTTCCTTTGGTCGGCATCATGTACGGAGGGATGATCCGGGCCTTGGCAAATGCGGTGGCTTACCAGGCAAACGCTTTGCAGACACTTTCCAAGATCGGCCTGGGGACCTTCAACCGTTTTACCAGTTTTGCCATGCTTTACCTTGTGCTGATTCCCCTGGCGCTGGCGGTACTGTATGCCACCAGATTCAGCATTGCAGGCATGGGGGAAGATTTCTCAAAGGGCCTGGGGCTGCACTATAAGCGCACGGTCTTTCTGGGATTATGCGTAATTGCCGCAATCAGCGCAGCAACGTTCGTTACAGTAGGGCCTATTTCATTTGTCGGGCTGATTATTCCCAATATGATCACAGCTTTCTATGGAGATGACGTGAAAAAAACGATTTTCGACGTGATGCTGCTGGGCACAATCTTCGTTCTGCTGTGCGATATTTTCAGCCGTCTGATTATCTACCCATATGAGATTGCCGTCGGCTTTACCATCGGCATCGTCGGGGGCGCAATCTTTCTGGTTATCTTGTTTAAGAGGGTTCGTTATGGTAAATAGAAAGCAAATTGCGAAAAAATTCATCCTTTTGTCCGTGTTAATTCTTTTTTCCGCAGGCCTGTACATCTATGCAAGAGTCTTTGCAAAGGCGCTGGACTCCGGCCTTGCGCTGACTTACCCGGTGGCGATGCGGATACTGGGCCGGAGCGCAGCCAGCCTTTTGGGTATGGCCGTGAGCGCCACGTTAATTGCGGTTGTAAGCCTCGCATTCCAGACGATCACAGAAAACCGCGTATTGACGCCGAGCATGCTGGGGTTTGATTCTGTCTTTCTGGCGACGCAATCCCTTCTGGTGTATTTTGCCTCGCGAATCGGCTGGATGGCAAACATACTTGCAAACCCTTACAGTAATTTTTTTGTCACCGCAGGAATCATGCTGGTGATATCGATGCTCATGTACGGAATTATGCTGCGAAAGGATAAAAATCACATTGTGTTTTTACTGCTGTTTGGGCTGATTCTTTCCAGCATTGTACAGAGCTTCACGAATTACATAGAAGTACTTCTGGACCCCCAGCAGTTCCAACAACTCAAGGCGGCAACCACAGTTTCGGTCACAAATATGAATGAGCCCATCATCATTTTGGCAACGCCCGCCATGATGTTACTGACCGGTTTATTCGTCAGCTGGAGCAGAGAATTTGACGTCATGTTACTGGGAGAAAATCACGCCAAAAGTCTTGGCATCCCTTATACCAGACGGGTAAACAGCACGCTGCTTCTCATTGCCTTTGGTATGGCTGTCACCACGGCACTAATCGGTCCGTTGACCTTTTTAGGGCTTTTGGCTGTCAATATCGCCCGAGAGCGATTCAAAACCTACCGGCATTCGATTCTCTTTTTCGGCTCTATCCTGATGGCTGTTTTATTTCTCGTTTTGGGACAGGGAATTGTGGAACTGACGCGGTACGCCGCGCCGGTGACGGTTCTGATTGATTTGGCCGGTGGCGCATATATGATAATTCTAATCATGAAGGAGCACAAGCTATGATTGAAATCAAGCAAGTATCCCAGGCTTACGGCACGCAGGACATCCTAAAAAATGTGAGCATGAAAATCAAAGAAAAACGAATCACGGCTTTGGTTGGCGCCAACGGTGCAGGCAAAACCACGCTGCTCAACGTTGCTGCAAACCTGATACCGGCAAAATGCGGTCAGGTTTTCCTGGACGGAAGGGATATCCGTAAGATGGAAAACATAGAAATTGCAAAAAAAATTGCCATTTTAAAGCAGACGCAGCATATGAGTATGCGCATCACCATTCAGGAGCTGGTGGCTTTTGGGCGGTACCCTCACAGCAAGGGGCGATTAAAACCCGAGGACGAGGAAAAGGTTCGCGAGGCAATTCGTTACATGGACTTACAGGATATTGCGGGAAAATTCATTGATGAGTTGTCCGGCGGACAGCGGCAGAGAGCATATATTGCAATGATCCTGGCCCAGGACACGAAATACATTTTTCTGGATGAACCCTTGAACAATCTGGATATCAAGTACTCTGTGGAGATGATGACGATTCTTCATAATTTAGTACAGGAATTGGGTAAAACAGTGATCATCGTTCTACATGACATCAATTTTGCTGCGGCCTTCGCCGATGAAATTGTCGCCATGAAGGACGGGACAATCATTCGGGAAGGGGCGGCGCAGTCCATGATTGACGAGGACACCTTACGAGAAGTATTTGACCACAAATTTCACATTATAAACGTGGGGGAACGAAAGGTGTGCGTTTACTTTCAGCCCCCGGAAGCCGTTTTGCAAAACCAGCGGGATATAAAGCAGTTGTAAGACTGCTCTATATAGATATCCATTTTTCTATCTCAAAAATACTGGAGGTCAAAAATGAAAAGAAAGACGACAAAATTTTTATCGCTGGCATTGGGTGCGTCTATCATGCTCGGCCTGGCGGCCTGCGGCGCCCGAGAAGAACCAAAGAGCGATGAATCCGAACAAGTATCGGTGCTGGACGCTTATAATCAAGAAATAACCGTTCGGGTGAATCCAAAGCGGGTGGCGATTCTGGAACCGTCGGCACTGGATATTCTGGACGCGGCCGGGATAGACCGAACCGGTATTGAACAGCTTGGCGTTCAGCAGACAGAATCCGTGCTTCCGGATTACCTATCGGAATATTACAGCGATGAATATGTAAATGTGGGGAGCCTTTTTGAAGCCGACTACGACACTCTGGACCTTCTGGACCCGGAGCTGATTATTTACGGCAATCGCTTTGGCGCGTGGGATGAAAATGCGGGAGAATCCGTGAACAATTTGAAAGAGCGCTATCCTGACGCAGACCTTTTGTTCTACCAGGTGGAGGGGGATACCTTTGCCGAAGATGTCCGCCGCAATTGCGAAACCCTGGCCGCTATTTTCCCGGAAGCAAAAGACGAAATTCTATCTCAGCTTCAAGAGGTGGAGAAGGGCTTTGACCATGTCAAGGAAACCGTCGCAGGAAACGAAACTCTTTTCCTGATGATTGGCGGCGGGTATATCACTTTTTACGGGCCGGTGGGTCGTTTTGCCATGGTACATAACACCCTTGGGTTCACTCCCGCCGATACCAATACAGAAGTTACCAGCCACCACGGAGCAGAAGTAAATGCAGAGTACGTAATGACAGAAAATCCCCAGGTCATTCTTCTTCTGAACCACGACGAATCCATCGGCGAGGGCGCCACGTCCAGCGCCACGAAAGATTTCATGAACAATACCATGATTCAAAACACAGACGCTTATAAAAACGGTAATATCTATCCCCTGGATCCCGCTTCCTGGTATATTAACCCGGGCGGGCTGCAATCTTGCCGGCAAATGATTGAGGATGTGATGCCTTACGTGGAAAAACTGGAGCAGGCAGGATAAGCGGAAAAACCGACTACCGGCAAGGGGTCCAAGGATTGCGGCAAACCTGTACCCCCCCGGGGATGGGAAGAGCGTCCCATGACGAAGGGCCTGTTGCAAAATCACTCTCTTCAAAAGTTAGAAATAGCGGGAGGAATCACGAAAACTCGTGGTTTCTCCCGCTAAAATATTAGGCAAAATTTCTGAAAAGTCTATTTTGCAACAGTCCCTTCAAGCGCCCATAATCTCCGGACAGGCGCGCCTTCCGACGCGCCTCATGTTTCTGCCGCCCGGCTGCGCTTACCGCCGCTCCTCCCGCACTCGGGTGCCGGTTTGACCGGCAATGCCGGCTCGGGCCTTTTGCAGCTCTGTGATGAGAGCCGTCCGGCCGGGCGCAGAGCGGGCAAACCGAACGGCGGCCTCCACCTTGGGCAGCATGGAGCCCGGGGCAAATTCCCCGGCACGCATGTACTGCTCCGCCTCCTCCGGCGTCAGCTCCGACAGCCAGGTCTCTCCAGGCTGCCGGAAACGGATTGCCACCTTTTCCACAGCCGTGAGGATAATCAGCAAGTCCGCCTCCAGAGATTCGGCCAGAAGCTCAGCGGCAAAATCCTTGTCAATGACGGCGGCAGCCCCTTTCCAGCGGTTCTCCTCTGCGCGCACAACGGGAATCCCGCCGCCGCCGCAGGCAATTACCACCTGGCCGGCTTCTACCAGGGCGCGGATGGTCTCCAGCTCCACAATGGCTCTCGGGCGGGGAGACGCCACCACCCGGCGGTATCCCCGTCCGGCATCCTCCACCACGTCGTAGCCCCGCTGCGCGACCAGACGTTCGGCCTCCTCCCGGCTCATAAAAGCGCCGATGGGCTTGGTGGGGTGCAAAAAGGCCGGATCATCCGGGTCCACCTCCACCTGGGTCAAAACCGTGGAGACGGCTTTGGGAATTCCCCGCTCCAACAGCGTCTCCCGCAAGGCATTCTGCAAATCGTACCCGATGTAGCCCTGGCTCATGGCCACACACACCGAAAGGGGACAGGGAATGTACTTCTCCGGGTCCATCCGGGTCAGCTCCGTCATCGCGGTCTGAATCATCCCCACCTGAGGACCGTTGCCGTGGGCAATGACAACTTGATTTCCGTCCGCGATCAGGTCCACAATGGCCTTTGCCGTCTCCCTGGCCGCCTGGTATTGCTCCGTCAGATTTTTGCCTAAGGCGTTGCCGCCCAAAGCCACCACAATGCGTTGGGACATGGTAATACCTGCCTTTCTCAAATGGAAGTACCCGGACTGCCGGGAAAACAGAAGCCCCGGACATGGAATCCGCTCTATGTCCGGGGCCTGGTTGCTTACAAGGTCATTGTACCAGGAATATTCAAAAATGCAAGAAAATTTTTCATTCCAAATGTCCACTGGATAAGGACAATTTTCAAAGGACCTGCCTATACGGTTCCTCCCTCCCACAGCAAACAGACCGGCGTCGGTTCCGCTTGGAAAAAGCGCTGAGGTACTGCTGCGCGCCGGCATACATGGACTGCATCAAACGGGGGATCACCATTCACCTTGCGATGCTTCCAGCGAAGAGGACGCAACGGAAACCTGCCGGCGCTTGTGGAGCACGCGCTTCATGAAGAAGAAATGGATCCCCATCGACACAGCCGGACCCAGGAAGTCCGATATGGGCTCGGCATAAAATGCCGCTCTGGCTCCAAAAGCGGCGGGAAGCAAAAACAATGCGGAGAAATATACCAATTTTCGCCAAAAGGATAGCGGCAGCGAAAACTGCACCTGTCCAATCGCCGTAAACCCGTCCACAATCTCGTATTGAATCCCCAAGGGCAGCAGAGACAGCGTACAGACCCGCAGCGCCCACAACGCCGTGCTTGTAACTTCCGGATCGTCGGTAAACAATCTCACAAACCAGGTCCCGCCGAACCACGCAACCCCAGTCATAAAGACGTTATAGACCAGGCACAGAAGGAAAATCTTTTTCTGCGCTTGTTGCACTCTGGTGATTTTGCCCGCGCCGTAGTTATAGCCGAGTATGGTCTGTGTACCTCCGCTGATTCCCCCCAACGGCATTGTGACAACCAGCATGAAGCTTTGCGCAATGGTGGCACAGGTAACCAGCATATCTCCCTGTTCGGCGCCGCCATATTTTTGCAAAATCGTGTTCATGGCAATGATCATCACATTGTCAACCGCAATGATGGCAAAGGGCGTGAACCCTATGGCAAAAATGCGGCCCATGATGCGCAGGTCGTAGCCGCCGAAGGAAATGGAAACCGCCGGCTTTTTACTGAACAAAAAACCGATTACCAAGCAGCAGCTTACAACCTGGGAAAAAACAGTCGCAAGGGCGGCGCCTGCAACCCCCAGATCCAACACGAAGATAAAAACAGGATCCAGCAAAATGTTGGTGATCGCGCCGGTGACAACCGTAAGCATGGCAACCTTGGCATAGCCCTGACAGATGATAAACTGGTTCATCCCAGCAGACAACAGGGCGAACAACGTTCCAAACAGATAAATGGAGAAATATTCATTGGCAAAGGGCATTGTGGCTTCACTGGCCCCAAAAAACAAAAGCATGGGCTCCCTGATTGGGTACAACGCAACCGTAATGGCAACGGAAAGCACCGTGAGCATGAGGAAGCTGTTTGCCAGTACGCGCTTGGCTCTTTTGATGTCATGCCCGCCCATGCTAATGCTCATCAGCGGAGCGCCTCCGATGCCGATCAGCGAAGCCACGGAGCCGATCAAAGTAACCACCGGGCCGCACACGCCGAGACCGGCCAAGGCCAGGTCTCCCGTATTGGGGATATTTCCTATGTACATTCGATCCACAATGCTGTACAAAACATTGACAAACTGAGCCAGCATACTCGGCAATGCGATCCGCAATACCAGCCGTCCAATCGGATCTTCCCCCAGGTTGTTTTCACGACGCACCAGAACTTCACTTCCGCAGACAAAATATAAAATCGTGGTTTTCTCTCAGATTCGGAACCCGCCGTCTTTCCGTCCCGTAGAACAGACCGGCATCCGGGCTCTCCTTCGCAGTTTTTCCTCAGGGGCGCAGCCCCCTACCTCCCGGATATCACACCGTGACTCCAACGCCGCGTCCCGCTGTCGGGAACACCGGAATTTCTGCTCCAAATTACCGGCATAAAACACAAAACAGCCATGATAAAAGCCGCACAAATGTGCGACTTATCCTATTTGGTATGAGTGGCGATACAGAACTTATGGCTTCCGCCAAAGGATACCAAACCGCAACCCAGTGAAGCGGTTGCGATTTGGAAAGGAGCCGCGACAAAATGAGTGAGAGGTGACTTTTGAAAAAAGTCGCCGCGAACGATATGTCGTCCGCGGTGACGTGGTGCGGGCAGGGGGATTTGAACCCCCACGCCTTGCGGCACAGGAACCTAAATCCTGCACGTCTGCCAATTCCATCATGCCCGCAAAGAATCGGTCTGAGAACTGCACCATCATATCACAGGGGAGCGGAACTGTCAACCGTCGTCCCCTTCGGGAAGGGGCTCTCCCAAATTCCGAGCCATGCAAGCGTACACCCGGTCCCCCAGGAACTTGGTCGGACCCTTCAGCTGCTCCACAGGAATGACCTCCAAAAGATCCAGATGCACATGCGTCCGGCGCAGCCGGACCGCCCGGTGAAAAATGGGCTTGCTGCCCCGAATCGTGCACACCACAATGGGAACCTTCGCCTTTTGGGCGATCTTAAAAACGCCGTTTCGGAAGGGCTGCAAACGGCCGGTTTTGCTGGTATAGCCCTCAGGAAACACGCCGATGCTCACCCGGTCCTGCTGGAGAAGCTCCACGCATCTCAAAATGGTTTTCAGGGCTTCCCGGTCGTTTTCACGGTTCAGGGGCTGACAAAGGGTCCGGTGCATCAGCTTATTCACCACAAACAAGCGGTCATTTTCCCGCTTCGAAATGAAAGACAGCTGACTGTTCCGGGTGTAGACATGGAGAATCACAGGATCCAGCAGGCTCAGGTGGTTGCATACCAGAAGAAAACGCCCTTCCCGGGGCAGCTTTTCCAGCCCGGAGGCGTGTACCTTCACCTGGAGCAGGCGCAGAATCAACCCCTCATACAGGTACATGACACGCCGGGTCGCCCGGCTGTCCTCCTCCACCGGCCGGTCCATGGAAATTGGAAGGCACCACAGGATCAAAAACAGGAAAGCCAACAGCACCAAGCCCAGCCAGAGCGTGGCAAACAGCAAGGGCAGCTGCCACAGAAACGCCAGAGAAGTGAAACCGCCCCATCCGAAGCAGATCCCCAAGGCCCCCAAAATTGCCAGAGCCAAAATGCAATTCATTAGCACAGCGTATTCCTCCCGGCTGGGATTCCCGACCCGCGCCGGGAAAATCATTCTATGACCATATTATACCAGGGCCGGTTTTAAAACGCAACCGGCATCCTGCCGGAAAATGCCGGAGCCGCTCCGGAATACCGGCCCAAAATCTGAAAAACTCTGTCTAAAAAGGCGGGCCGGTCCACCTGCAGCATCACCCGGCAGTTGCCGGATTCGCTCCACCGGGCCAAGGTCCGGCCCAGCTGGGGGCCGTCAGTGGCCACCTGGATGGAAGCAGACGCTCCCTCAAACAGAGACGGATCAGCAGCATACAGCACCGGGCAGGGATCATGCATGGCAATTCCCGGCGCCCCCTGAGCCATAACCCGGGTCATGGCCGCCTGCTGCATAGCCGCCAAAAGGCGGACCGTTTCGCTTCCCTTTGCCAGCTCCCGCCATTGGTCCGGCGTCATATAAGCCTGCAGCGTGACATCCAGGCCAAACATAACCACCGGCAGCTCCGCAGCAAAGACCAGAGCCGCCGCCTCCGGATCGGCCAAGATATTAAACTCTGCAAACGGCGTGCGGTTTCCGCCCCGGATGGCGCCGCCCATCAGCAGCAACCGGCGAAGCAGGCGGGGCAGATCGGGATACCGTCTGAACGCCACCGCCACATTGGTCAAAGGTCCCAGAGCAATCAGCGTCAGCCCACCGGGCCGCCTCCGGGCCGCCTGATACAGCCCGTCCCAGACGGGCGTCTCCTCTGCCCTCCCCTTCGCTTCCGGCAGAGCCACACCGCCCAGTCCGTCCCTTCCATGAAAGGCCACGGCATCTATGGCGGGCCGGTGCAGCGGGCCCGGCGCACCGGCGTACACCGGGGCCTTCGCCCCCATTTGCTCCCGCAGCTTCAGCAAATTGGAGCAGGCCTGGGCCAGGCAGACGTTCCCCGCCACAGCCGACAACCCCACCAGCTCCAGCTCCGGCATCCGTCCGGCCAGAAGCAGGGCCGCCGCATCGTCCACACCGGGGTCACAATCTATCCAAACGGGAATCCGTTCCATTCGATCCACCTCTTCTCAGGAAGCCGGTGCACGCTGCTTCTTTTTCTGACTGCGTACCACCACATAAACCATCATCACCACCGTGATCACATAGGGAATCATGGAGGTCAGGTTGGCATTGATGTGGTAATCCTGAAGCCGGTAACCCAAGGCGTCAAAAAAGCCGAACATCAGCGCCGCCAGATAGGCCTTTCCCGGATTGGCCGCGCCGAAAATCACACAGGCGAAGGCCACATAGCCCCGGCTGTTGCTCATCCCCTCGGAGAACATGGTCACATTGCCCAGCGCCAGCTGCGCTCCGGCCATGCCGCAGAAGGCGCCGCAGAGCACGGAGGACAGCCATTTCATTTTCCCCGGACTGATCCCCGCCGTCTGCAGGGTGCGGGGGGCCTCCCCGGCGGCTCGAATCCAGAATCCCCAGGGCGTCCGGTAAATGAAGCACCACATGAGCAGCACCAGGCCCCAGGTGAGAAACACAAACAGGGAGCTTCCGTCCAAAATCTCCCCCAAAATGGGGATACGCTTCAGGGCGCCCAGGTCAACCTGGGGCAACCCCATGACCGGCCGATCCGGCGTGCCCTGAAAGGTGCCCTTCACCTGAAACAGCGCCCGCAGGAGGAACACCGTCAGCCCGCCGGCAAAGATGTTCAGAGCCGTACCAATGATAAATTCGTCGCTTTTCAGCTTCACCACAAACAGGGCAAAAAACAGGCCCGCCAGAATGCCCACCAGGATGGCCGCAGCCAGACCCAGCCAGGCCGATCCCGCCAGCCAGCTCACCGCCACAGCCGTGAACGCGCCCAGTAGAATCATGCCGTCCATCCCGATGTTCATAATACCGGCATGCTCGGTCATCAGTCCGCCCATCGCCGCCAACCCCACCGGCGTGGCGCTGCGGAGCATCTGCCGGAACAGGCCGGCCGTCAAAAGATCACCCATGGCTCGCCTCCAATCTGGCCTCCGCCTCCCGCCTGGCCCGATTCCGGGCACGGCGGGCCTGCCAGGCGGCGGAGATGCCGCTGCCCCCGGCCATAAAGAAAATGATAACGGACTGAATGATCCGGTACAGCTCCCCGGGAACCCCGGCGTTCAGCTCCATACCGGAAGCGCCGATCCGCAGCACGGCAAAGAGGATGCTCATGCCCATGATGCCCACCGGGTTATACCGCATGATCATGGCCACCAGCAGACCGTCGAAATAGAACTCCTGGCTGATGCCGTCCTGATAGCTGCCCTTGAGGCCATAGACCTCAAACATGCCCACCAGGCCGCACATGGCCCCGGAGACCGTCATGGCGCCGATGGTCAGCGTGTCCACCTTCAGGCCGGAAAAAAAGGCAAAGCGGCGGTTCTGGCCGGTCATTTTCAGCTCATAGCCGGTGGTGGTTTTGCTCATCACATACCACACCAGCAGGGCCGCCACGGCGGCAGCAAAAATGGCCGTCGTCAGCGAGGAACCGGGAATCAGACGGCTGAACTGGAATTCCGCCGGTAAGGTATCGGTGCCGGAAACGCGGTTTCCCTGGCTCGTCTTCCACGGGCCGCTGGACAGATACGCGCAGAGATAGATGGCCACAGAGTTGAGCATGATGGTGGTAATGACCTCGTTTACCTTCAGCTTGACCTTCAGCACACCTGGAATCCAGGCATAAACGCCCCCCACCGCAACGGCTCCCAGAGCCGCTGCCGAAATGGCCAGCCAGGCCGGGTAGCCGGAGAGCAGAACGCCGACGTAGGCCGAGACGATGGCCCCCAGATACAGCTGGCCCTCGCCGCCCACATTAAAAATCCCCACCCGGGCGCCCAAGGCGCAGGCCAGTCCCGTGAGGCACAGGACCATGGTGTACTCCAGAGTATTTCCAAACTGGCGTTTGGTCAAAGCTGAGGTGAAAAACTCTCCCAGGCTCTCACAGCCCGTGGCCCCCCGCAGAAGCGCTCCATAGGCCGCCAGGGGGTCATATCCCGCCAGGGCCATGATCACGGCCCCCACCCCAAGAGCCAGAAACACGGACAGAGCCAGACAGATCCAGTGAAACGTTTTTTTAGACACCGGTCTCCGCCTCCTTCCGCCGGGCGCCGGTCATGTAGTAACCGATTTCCTCTTTGGAGATCCCGCCGGCCTGGAAGCAACCGGTGATCTCTCCCTCATATAGCGTGATGATGCGGTCGGACAGGCGGAACAGCTCGTCCAAATCCGCTGAGCACAGCAAAACGGCGCAGCCCTGATCCCGTTTCTCCAGAATGTGCCGGTGGATGAATTGGGTCGCGCCGATGTCCACTCCCCGGGTAGGCTGTGCAATCACCAGAGCCGTAGCGTCAAAGGAAAACTCCCGGGCTATGACCACCTTTTGCACGTTGCCTCCGGATAAGCTCCCCACCGGAACATCCAGTCCGGCCGCGCGGATGTCATACCGTTGGAGCAGCTCCCCGGCATCACGCTCTGCCTCTTTCTTCCGCAAATGGAAGCCAAAGCGGGTGAGCCTCCGGTCCCGGTGTCTTCCCATGATCAGATTTTCCGTGAGATTCGCTTCCGGGGACACCCCCGTGGCCAGCCGGTCCTCCGGCACATGAGCCAAACCCAACCGGCGAATCTGTCCCGGGGTTAGACCCGCAACCGCCCGGCCCTGAATCCGGACGCTGCCTCCGGCGATGGCCCGCATGCCGGTGACGGCCTCCAGAAGCTCGCTCTGACCGTTTCCCTCTACGGCGGCGATGCCCAGCACCTCGTGGGCGTGGACCTGAAAGGAGATTCCCCGCACGGCAGGCAGCCCCCGGTTGTCCCGTACCTCCAGGTTTTCCACGACAATCCGCGGCTCTCCCGGCGCTCCTGCCTTCGGAAGGGGGTCTTGAAGCACCTCCCGGCCTACCATCATGGCCGCCAGCTGCCGCTCGGTCACCTGGCTGGTTTCCGCGATGCCCACCAGCTTGCCCTGGCGCATGACCCCCACCCGATCGGAGACGGCCGTTACCTCATACAGCTTATGGGTAATGAGAATTACCGTCATGTCCTTTTCCCGGACCATCGTCCGGAGCGTCTCAAACAGTTCATCCGTCTCCTGCGGGGTGAGCACAGCAGTCGGCTCGTCCAAAATGAGAATATCCGCCCCCCGGTACAGAGTCTTCAAAATTTCCACACGCTGCTGCAGGCCGACGCTCAGCTCGCCTACCCTGGCATCCGGCTCCACCCGCAGCCCGTACTCCTGCGCCAGAGCCCGGACCTGTTCCCGCGCCGTTTCCCGGGCACAGAAAATCCCGCCCCGGCGCGGCTCCCTGCCCAGAACCACGTTCTGGGCCACCGTGAAGGAAGGAACCAGCATAAAATGTTGATGTACCATACCCACCCCCCGGCCAATGGCCGCCCGGGGGCTGAAATGAGATACAGGCTCTCCTTTGATTGTGAGCCTGCCTCCTGTGGGCGCATAAATACCGTACAGAATATTCATCAGGGTGCTTTTCCCCGCGCCGTTTTCTCCCACCAATGCAAAAATTTCCCCCTTTTGTATGGTCAAAGACACATCGTCATTGGCCAGAACCCCGGGAAATTCCATGGAGATATGGGAAAACTGAACCACCGGCTCCTGCAAACAGACCACCTACCATTTCAGCAGCAAGCAAAAAATCTCTGAAAAAAGCAACCCCGCCGTCATACGCCAAAAGGCGCGGCGAGGTCCGTGTTCCAGCTTTCATTATACGGGATCTCTTCCAATTGTCAACCCTGAAAACAGACGGTTTTCGGGCATACCGCCGGAAACGGCGCAAAAACCCGGCGCGCCGCCTGATGCAAAGCGAAGAAGCGGCCTACGCCGGGCATTGGCGCAGGCCTTTTTTCTCAGGCTCTGTAACCGGAGCTTCTCACCATTGTGAACAAATGATAAGAAAACACCGGCAAAACAGGCCCGAGTTTTTTGTCAAGTGGGATTTTCATTTTTGTAATATGTCACAAAAATTTCCCGCAATCGGGAGAAGCCTCCCCGGGATTTCCCCATTTCGACAACCCAAAAAGAGGAAAATTCCAATTTTTCCGAGCGGTTTTTCCCTCCCTGTTTTTCCACAGGAGGCGACGTAATTCTTAAAATACTCACTCCCGGCTGTGGATATTCAGAATACTATTCACCAAATTTCCCCGCAAAAAATCAGGCGAATGCCCAAGGGCTGTGGATAAACCGAAGTTTTGCACAGTCTCCACAGGTTTATCCACAGTTCCACAGCCCTGTGAACATTCTCTGGACATACAAAAGCGCTTGACATAATCCCCGGCCCCATTAATCGACAAATTGTGCAATTTCGTCATGGCTCCAATCCGGAAAGAGCGCCGCGTTGATTCCGGCAGAAATTAGACTTGACAAACGGCGCACCCGGGCGTCCACATCCCGGGGCGTCACCATCAGCGGCTCCCGCTCCCCCGGTTGCCGGGCGTCCATCACCGTAGGCGCTCCCACCGCCACCACCGGCACGCCCAGGGTTTTTGCCGAAAAAGCAGCCCGGCTATTCCCCACGCCGGAGCCGGGGACAATCCCGGCGTCGGTCACCTGGACCACCCGGCACAGCCGGTCCGCGCTGCCGGCGGCCAAAGCGTCCACCACAATCACCCGGTCCGGCTTCGTGGAGCCTACCACGCTACGCACAATCTCCGCACTTTCCACACCGGTTGTACCCAGCACGCCCGGCACCAAGGCGCTCACCGGCCGCATGCTTTCAAAAAGCCGGGGCAGCTGCTGCCGCAGATGGCGCGTGATCAAAACGCCGTCCGCCGTCAGAGGCCCAATCGCGTCCGGCGTCATGGCCCGATTGCCCAAGCCCACGACCAGAACGCTTTCTCCACCCCGCAAATCCAGAAGACCGTTCAATATGTCCCCCAACGCCGTGGCCGCCTCCGGCGTAGGACGCCCGTCGCCCGAAACCCAAAGCGTCTCGTAGATCCCCTTTGGTTTGCCCAGGGCTTTCTCTCCCTGGGCATCGAGCACCTGCACCCGATGGCGGCGAACGCCGTGGTCCTCCCAGCTCCGGGCCTTAACTCCCGCAAGCTGCGTGGTCTCCCCGGCAGATTGCTGCCACAGCGCCTGCGCCTCCTCCGCCAGGTCGGTCCGAATTTGCATATTGCCACCTCCTGTTTTTTCTTAGTTTGACCTTCCGGTTCTGTTTCTAACCGAAAAAAGGAAATTTTTTAAAAAATCCTATTGATTTTGGGCATCCGGACCGTTATAATATATTTCTGCATGAGACTGGCCATTGGCCGGTTCGATACAAACGCGATGGGAGGAGGTGTAACCCGTGCCCAACATTAAGTCCGCGAAGAAGAGAGTCGCGTTGTCCAAGGCCGCCTACGAGAAGAACAAGGCCGACAAATCCGCGCTGAAGACCGCTCTGAAGAAGTTTGAAGCCGCCGTGGCATCCGGCAACCGCGAGCAGGCCGACAGCGCTTACAAGGCTGCCGTCAAGACCGTTGACCAGGGTGTGAAGAAGGGAATTCTGCACAAGAACAACGCCGCCCGGAAAAAGAGCAGCATGACCCTGAAGCTCAACAAGCTGGCCTGATTCTCCTGAAAATATCTCCTTCTGAAGCTGCTTCAGAAGGAGTTTTTTCGTATCTGCATGTAGCATTCTCTTTCCAGCCGGGGCCCAACCGGGTAACCGTCAAATATAACCGCATATGAAATCACCGCCGTGGAGAGCTTTGCAGGATCCCCACGGCGGTG